>Ga0206999_10004_pt1 | contig 72136 bp, 52 predicted proteins | sample Alteio_BWMinCont_92_FD_153482 | JGI IMG/M metagenome (GOLD analysis project Ga0206999, IMG submission 153482) | Enriched cells from forest soil in Barre Woods Harvard Forest LTER site, Petersham, Massachusetts, United States -... | ecosystem: Environmental > Terrestrial > Soil > Temperate forest >...
CATCGCGTGGACGCCTTGGCCGCCGCGCAAAAACGGTTTGTGAAACTGGGCATGCACCAGACGCAGCATCGCAATGCCGTGCTGATTTATTTCGCGCCCCAGGCGCACACCTTCGCCATCTGGGGCGATGTCGCCGTGCATGAAAAATGTGGCGACGATTTCTGGAAAGGCATTGCCGCCAAAATCGCGCCTAAACTCAAGGCCGGGCAGTTCACCGAGGCCATCGAAGAGGCCGTTGCTGAAATTGGCAAAGTGCTGGCAAAGCATTTTCCACGCAGTGGCAGCGATAAAAGCAGCTTATCAAACGACATTGTTCGAGATTAGTTTGAGGTTGCCCGGCATCCGGTGCTCGCATGGAATTTGTGCATGCTACCCCGTGGTTTTTTGGTTGGACTAATGTTGGCGTTGGCTGGGTGTGCGCAGATACCTCCTGTCGCCAGTGGCGACACTAAACCTGCTGCCGACCTCAATGGTGTCCCGCAAGAATTGCTCAATCACCTGACTCGGGGAGTCAATGTCACTCGCTGGTTCGGCTACGTGAACAACCCAAACGACACGAATTTTTATCTGAATTATTTCAAGACGGAGGATTTTGCGAATTTTCAGCGGTTGGGCGTCCGATTTGTGCGGCTGAGCATCACCCCGAAGGTGATTTACGACAATGGCCAGCCGAAGGCCACAGCGTTGACGTATGTGGATTGGGCGCTGGATTGGTTCAAGGCTGCGGACATTGCGGTGATTTTCGACTTTCACGACGGCGGCGAACTCAAGCTCGACGCAGAGGGCCAGGACAACAGTGGCTTTGTCACCTTCTGGCAGGCCATCGCCAAGCATTACCAAGGCCAGCGCGAAAACTCCTTGATTTTCGAATTGATGAACGAACCGGTGTTTCGCCGCAACCCCGAAGTCTGGTACGCATTGCAGGAAAAAACGGTGCAGGCCATTCGCGAGATTGACCCCGGCCGCACCCTCATGGTCAGTGGCACCGGTTACAGCTCGGCGGACCAGCTGACGAAGTTGAGGCCGCTGCCGGAAAAAAACCTCATTTACACCTTTCACAACTACGACCCGTTTTTGTTCACTCACCAAAGCGCGACATGGGCGAGCGACAACGTCAAGCCGCTTAAGCATATACCATTTCCTTCCAGTCCGGAAGCCGTGGCGAAGATAATAGACGAGCTTTCGGTGGCGAGTCAGGCCGAGGTGCGCCGCTATGGTGAGAGCCGCTACGATGCGGATTATCTCCTTAAACAATTGAAAAAGGGCGCGGACTGGGGTCGGCAAAACCACGTTCCTGTGTTGCTCGGCGAATTTGGTTCACTGCCCACGGTGGCTCCGCCGGATTCGCGGGCGCGGTGGTTTGCGGCCATGCGCGCGGCCATCATGGAGTTAAAGCTCTCCAATGCGATTTGGGCTTATGACGACGCCATGGGCCTGGGTCGCAAACGCCAGCCCGATGGCACCGTTTGGCTCGACCCGGTCACGCTCAAGAATTTTTACCCAGATGCCGCCAAACCGGTGGCCCGTCCGGTGCCGGAGAAATAAGTGCATTCGTGCCGCCGGGAGGGAACTTAAACCTTTGCAGGGTGGGTATATCTGGCACGGGCCTTGCTTTGTTTTAGGGAGCCTGCGGAAGGTCCCTGCCCGCGTGGGCGGAGTTGCCGTTAACATTGCTCATCCCCAATCTTTTTTCTCTCATGAAGTTAATCAAAGCCATCATCAAGCCCTTCAAGTTGGAGGAAGTCAAAGAGGCCCTCGCCGAAATCGGTGTCGAGGGCATGACCGTTACGGAGGTCAAGGGCTTTGGACGGCAAAAGGGCCATACCGAAATCTACCGTGGCAGCGAATACACCGTGGACTTTCTCCCCAAGGTAATGCTCGACATCGCCGTCAGCACGGAAATGGCCCCGAAAGTCATTGAGGCCATCACCAACGCCGCACGCACGGGCAAAATCGGCGACGGCAAGCTCTTCATGCTGCCCTTGGAAGAGGCCATTCGCATCCGCACGGACGAAAAGGGCAAGGCCGCGCTTTAGGGTAGCTGGGTGTGAGTTTGATGTTTTGCCTTGTCGCGCGAGGTTGGGTGGGGTAGGGCGGGAGTGGTAAACCCTGCTTTTGCTCTATGAACAAATACCTGACGGAATTCATCGGGACGTTTTTCCTCGTTTTCACCATCGGTTGCACGGTGATTGGCGGCGCGGCTCAACCGCCTCTGGCCATCGGCGCCGTGCTCATGGTTATGGTTTACGCCGGCGGCCACATTTCCGGCGCGCATTACAACCCGGCGGTGACGCTGGCGGTTTTCCTGCGTGGGAAGTGTGCGGCGAAGGATGTAGGGCCTTATTGGGTTGCGCAAATCATCGGCGCCGTACTGGCGGCCTTCGCAGTAAGATACCTTTTTCACTCAGCAACCGTGGGTGCGCTGCCCAGAGTTCCGGCGGCGCTGCTGTCGGAGTTTTTATTCACCTTTGCCCTCTGTTACGTGGTGCTCAACGTCGCCACGGCGAAAGGCACGGCGGGCAATTCATTCTATGGCCTGGCAATTGGTTTTACCGTGCTGGCGGGGGCGTATGCAGTTGGGCCCATTTCCGGCGGGGTGTTCAATCCCGCGGTTGCGGTGGGTGTAAGTGTCATGGGTTTGTCAACCTGGGGTGATCTGTGGGTCTATCTCCTCGCAAATTTTGGTGGTGCGCTGGCCGCGGTTGGCGTGTTCAAGTACAACAATCCGACGGAAGCCTGAATCAGCGAAATTTTTTCCTTTGCAGCGGGTGGTTTGACCGTGTAGGGTGGTTAGTCTTCACCGCCTTATGAAACTCATTACCGCCGTCATCAAACCATTCAAGTTGGAGGAAGTTAAGGAAGCCCTGGCCGAAATCGGCATTGAGGGCATGACCGTCACCGAGGTCAAGGGCTTTGGCCGGCAAAAGGGCCACACCGAAATCTACCGCGGCAGCGAATACACCGTGGATTTTCTCCCCAAGGTCAAAGTCGAGATTGCCGTGCCCACCGAGGGCGTGCCCAAGACCATTGCCGCCATTTCCAAGGCCGCACGCACGGGCAAAATTGGCGACGGCAAAATTTTTGTCACCTCCCTGGAGGAAGTCATCCGCATCCGCACCGACGAACACGGGGAGTCTGCGCTCTAGGATAAATTGGATTTGGGCCTGGCTGGGGGCGGCCGTGACGCCCTGAAGAAAGATTCCACTCATGGAAGTCATCTTTCTAGGCACCGGCACTTCGCAAGGGGTGCCCATGATTGCCCAGCCGCCGGGCACTCTGAATCTGGCCAGCCCGCGCAACTGGCGCACACGCTGCAGCATCCACGTCATCCTGGGCAACATGCGCATCCAGGTGGACGCCGCTCAGGAATTCCGCCTCCAATGTGTGCGCGAGGACATCACCACACTGGACCTTTTCATCCTCACTCACGGCCATGCTGACCACGTGCTCGGCATGGACGACTTACGGCGCTTCTGCGACCAGATTCCCGGCCATGCGCTACCGGTTTACAGCACACCTGCGGGTTTGGAGCGCATCCGGCAAATTTACCCCTACGCGCTCGGCGAACAACCGGCGGCCAGAGGCTACCCCTGTTTTCGCCTGCACGAAATGCCCCGGCGGCTCGAAGTGCCCGGCGGTGTCATCCATTCCATTCTGCAGCCGCACGGTGATATTGAAACGCTCGGCCTCGTGTTTGAAGAAGTCGGCACGGGAAAAAAGTTCGCGTATTACTGCGACTGCAAGGAAGTCGGCGAGCCCGCGCGGGCGCTGGCACGGGGCGCGGATGTGGTCGTGCTTGACGGCCTGCGCCCCCACGCGCACCCCACGCACATGACAATTGATGAAGCAGTGGCCGTCGCCCAGGCCATTGGTGCACCGAAAAATTTCCTCACGCACATGACTTTTCAAGTGGACCACGACGCCACCGAGGCAAAACTCTCGTCAAATATCCGCCTCGCGTATGACGGCCTGCGACTAAAGTGGTAAAACTTCTGGAAAATCAGCTCGCTGCCACCGCCTGCGGGGTTTCCTTTAGCACCCCGAGTTTGCGGAATTTTTGGTAGCGTTCGTCGAGCAAGGTTTGGGGTGGCAATGCGCTGATTCGGGTGAGATTTTCGACGAGTGCGGCCTTCAAATTTTTCGCCGCGGTGGCGGGGTCGAGGTGAGCGCCGCCCAGAGGTTCGGGGACAATGCCATCCACTACTCCGGCTTCGAATAATTTGTCCGCCGTCATTTGCAGCGCTTCAGCGGCCTTGGGAGCGTGGGCGCGGTCCTTCCACAAAATCGCTGCGCAGCCTTCTGGGGAGATCACCGAGTAATAGGCGTTTTCGAGGATGAGCACCACATCCGTGACCGCGATGCCGAGTGCTCCACCTGAACCGCCTTCGCCGATGATTACCGCGATGGTGGGCGTGTCGAGGATGCTCATCTCGCGTAGATTGACGGCGATGGCTTCGGCAACGTGTCGTTCCTCGGCGCCGATGCCGGGGTAGGCGCCAGGCGTGTCCACGAGCGCGATGACCGGCATGTGAAATTTTTCGGCGAGGCGCATCAGGCGCAGGGCCTTGCGATAGCCTTCAGGGTTGGGGCAACCGAAATTGCGACGGAGATTTTCCTTGGTATTGCGGCCTTTTTGCTGGCCGAGGACCATCACCGGTTTACCGTCAAGGAACGCCGGGCCGCCGACAATGGCCTGGTCGTCGCGGTAAAGCCGGTCACCGTGCAGTTCCTGAAATCCGTCAAAAATCGCGGCGATATAATCGAGCGCGTAGGGCCGGTGCGGATGCCGGGCGAGCTGGACCTTCTGCCAAGGGGTCAAATGCTGGTGGATGTTCGCCTTAGCGGCTTCGAGCTTTTGCTCGATGGCGCGGATTTCCCCGCGCACGTCGAGCTTTTGCTCCTCCGACAGTTTGCGGAGGCTTTGCAGCTGCATTTCTAGCTCATGCAGCGGCTTCTCGAAATCCAGAATGAATTTAGTCTTGTTCGTTGCCACGGAAAGAAGTTTACCCTCCAGCTTGCCCGAAAGTCAACCCACAGGGGATGGACAAAGCCCAGCTTGTTGTTAGACTGCAGCTTATGAAAGGCGAAATCGTCTATCTTTACGCGTTTGATGTGGCGAATGAAATCACCACGTCCCGTGTGCGCGAAATTCTGTCGGAAAAGCCTTTCCCCTTCGAGATTCGCATGGACCGCACGCTGCCGAAGGATATGCCGTTGTATAAGCCCCTAGCCATCGCGCCCGCGCCACTGCCTTCCCTGCTTCATGGCCAGCCCGTCCGCCTGCTGGTGCGCATTTATGATGTTGGCGTGGTCACGGTGATGATGCGGGTGGATTTCACGGCTGGCGGGCTGGACGAATTGATGCCCTACCACCACCCGATCCTAGCCGATGGCCGTACGCTTGATGCAGTGGCCAAGGAACTCTGCGCGCAGGTCATCTCCGGCCTCAAGGACTGCATGGTGGGTCAATCCGAATTTGAGATGATTCCTGAAGCCTACACGGTGTTTTGCCTGACGGACCTTGACGGCCAGAACGACGTCAACCAATGGTTGGCGGGGCAGCGGCGCGGAGTGGCCGGGTTGCTGAGCGAGACCCCGTCCGAACACCTCAGCGAGGCGCAAGTTACCGAAATCCTCCGCATCCAGCGCTCTTTCGAGAATTCCGACCTAGTGGTGGTGGACTGGGACGCCGCGCTCATCGTTGACCTCGAGAACTACCTCGACGACGTGCTCTACGCCCTCGAACTGGCCAATTTGCAGCTGGAAGAACTCCGCGTGATGGATCGGCGGCTCGATCGTTACCTCGACCGCGCGTACGAAGACCTGGATCGCCCGCGCCTGCCGCTCTTCGGCTCGACCTCGATTTCCCTGCGCAACCTCCGGCGTTTCCGCATGGACGTGACGAAGCTGACCGACGAAATCACGCACATCACCAAGTTTTTCGGCGACTGGCACCTCGCGCGTGTCTATCTCGGCGCGCGCGAACGTTTTTACCTCGAGCAATGGCGCACGAGCGTCGAACAGCGCCTCGCCCAGCTCGATAAGCTATACAGCGTCGTCCATTCCGAAGCTAATGAACAGCGTATGCTCCTGCTCGAAATCATCGTCGTGGTTTTCTTCGCGGTCGATTTGTGGATGCTTTTTAAAGGGAATAAATGAAGGCCAACGACCCCATTGACCCGCGGGTGGACATTGGCCACGTGCATCTCAAGGTCGCCGACCTGGATCGTGCGCTGGCGTTCTACTGCAGCGTGCTGGGCTTCCAGTTGATGCAAAAAATGGGCGACCAGGCGGCTTTTATCAGCGCGGGCGGGTATCATCATCACATTGGCCTCAACACCTGGGAAAGCCTCGGCGGCTCGCCGCCTCCGCCGGGCGCGACCGGTCTCTACCATGTCGCCATCCTTTATCCCAACCGGAAGACGCTCGCCGATGCCTTGCGTCGCATCCAGCGCGCGGGTATTGAGCTCGACGGCGCCGCCGACCACGGGGTCAGCGAAGCACTCTATTTGCGCGACCCCGACCAAAACGGCGTCGAACTTTACCGGGATCGCCCGCAGGCAGAGTGGCCGAGGACTCCCGACGGCAAATTAAACATGTTTAGCCACCGGCTCGACTTGACGGCTTTGCTGAAGGAATAAACAGAAACGCGTGACACCGCTTTTGTTTCAAGCCCTGAAGGGTAGTGACCTTGATGGAAACTTTATCGAGGGTGACTTCCATGGCGTGCTACAAAGGGGTCAGGTCATAAGTTTTGTAGTTAAGCGCCGGACAAAATTTTCGGTTTGGCAGCAGTCGCTTGCGCCAGCGGGGGGCGGCGCCGAAATGAAATCAGGCGGTAGCCGAGCAGAATCGTGAGCACGGCCGCGAACGCCAGTGGCATCCGCACGTCGATTTTCACCTGCATATAATAGTGAATCACGCCAAGAATCGCGACAAGGTAGACCAGCCGGTGCAGCGCCCGCCAACGCGGGCCGCCGAGGCGCTTGATCATCGCATTGGTGGAGGTCACGGCCAGCGGCACCATCAGCAGCAGCGCGGTGATGCCCACGAACAGGTATTTGCGTTTGAACATTTCCGACAGCGCATTGGGCACGCTGAACGGGCGGTCGAGGCTGAGACCAAAGAAGATAAGAAAATGCAGGCAGCCGTAAAAAAATGCGTAGAGCCCGAACGTGCGGCGGGAAAAAATGAGCCAGTTCCAGCCGGTGATTTTCCGGATTGGCGTCACGCACAAGGTCAGCATTAAAAAAACCAGCGTCAGCATTCCGGTGGTGAGGATCGCGAAATTGACCGGGTTGGCGCCCAGTTGATGCTGGGAGGCGTCCCAGGCGAGGAGGGCCAGCGGCACTCCACCATTGACCAATACCAGAAACTTGGCGAAGCGAATGTCTTTCATCGTGGTTCGCTCCAGTCAAAAATTCTTGCGCAAGTCCATCCCCGCATACATCGAACCGACTTGCTCCTCGTAGCCGTTGAACTTCAGCGTTGGACGACGACCGGATTCGCCGACGCGCTGCTCCGTCGCCTGGCTCCAGCGCGGATGGTCCACCTGCGGGTTAACATTGGCGTAAAATCCGTATTCGTTCGGGTTCGCGGCACTCCAGGTCGTCGTCGGCTGCGTGGCGACCAGCTTGATCTTCACAATCGATTTGATGCCCTTAAACCCATATTTCCACGGGGTGACGAGCCGGATAGGTGCGCCGTCCTGGGGCGGCAGCGCGCGGCCATAAAGCCCGCTGGCGAGCAGCGTCAGTGGGTGCATGGCTTCATCCATTCGCAATCCTTCCAGATACGGCCAGTCGAGCACGGTGGTTTTTTGGCCCGGCATACGTTTGGGGTCCATCAGCGACTCAAACGCGACATACTTGGCGTCGCTGAGCGGCTCGACCTGTTCGAGTAATTTGGACAACGAATATCCTGCCCAAGGAACCACCATAGACCAGCCCTCGACGCAGCGCATGCGATACACACGCTCTTCGGGCGGGCTGATTTTCAGCAAATCGTCGAGGGCAAAGACTTGCGGCTTGCGCACCAACCCCTCAACTGCCACCTGCCAGCCGGTGGTTTCAAATTTAGCCGCAGCGTCCGCGACTGCTTCCTTGTCGGTCGAGAATTCGTAGAAGTTATTGTAATGGGTGATGTCGTTAAAAGACGTGAGCGCGTCAGTCGCGTGGAAGCCGGAAGCCGCAGCGGTGTCCGTGGCCGATGTCTGGAGGCCTTCGAGCACTGGCGTGTCCACCGTAGCGGTTCCCACGTGGTTGAGTTTTCGATAGATGAGGCCGGTGGCCACGGCGCTGGCGGCGACAATACCGGCCTTCATGAATGTCCGGCGGTTGAAATAAACCGACGCGGGGGTGATCTCGCGCGGGGAAATTTTATTCAGGTCTTTCATCGGACCAAAATTGTATTTTCGAAAGTTGTCCAGGCTTGGGACGGACGTTTGACACCAGCCCTAGGGTTTTTGTTTCAGGCCCGTGACCGTGTCCTCAATGATAAGGGGATTTCCCTTGGCGACTTTGATGGAAACTTTGTCCAGGGTGACGTCTTTGGCGTAGCCAATGCGCAAGCCGCTGGGAGCGTCAATCGTAATGTTGCTCAGAGTGATGTTGGTGGCGAGCGATTCGGGCAGGCCCAGGATCATGCCGGCGTTTTTGGTGCAGCCAGTGGCAACAATGTTACGGATGGTGATGTTACTCCACTGGGGCGTCTTGTTGCCCACGGGTTGCGCAGCAACGTGCGCGCCAATGGCCGGAATATCGCGATCAGGATAATAGCTGGTGATGACGATGGCTTGGCCGACGTTTTTCATCGTGAGATTTTCGTAAACAATGTCGCTGACCTGGCCGCCACGGGTGCGATCGGACTTGAGGCGGACGCCGATGTCCGTGTTTTCAAAGGTGCAGTTGCGGATGGTGACGTGGTGGTCGCCGCCGTTGGTCTCGCTGCCAAAGGAGCAGCCGTGGCCATGGCCGAAGGTGCAGTCGGTGATGAGCACATCCTCAAGGCCACGATCATTTCCCGATTTGATGGCGATGCAGTCGTCGCCCGTGTCGATGTTGCAGTGGCTGATGAGGACGTGGTGGCAGACGGCGGGGTCGATGCCATCGGTATTCGGCGAGTTCGCCGGGTTGATGATGGTGACGTGGTCGGCGGTGACGTCGTCGCTGGCGCTGATGTAAACATTGAAGACGGGCGCGTGGGTGAGGGTGATGTCCTGCAGGAGCACGCGCTGGCAGGTGTTGAAGACGACCATCTTAGGCCGGGGGCTGGTGTTGCTGCGCGCCTTGGCGGCGTTGGCTTGGATCTTGAACTCGATCGCCGAGGGCCACCAGGCCTCGCCGGAGCCGTTGATGGTGCCGTTGCCGGAGATCATCACGTCATGCAGGTTGTTGCCCTGAATGAGTGGGCGATAACTCGCTCCGCTCTTATATTCATCGAAATTAGGTGAAAACAGGATGGTGGCATTGGCTTCGAGGTGTAGGTTCATGCTGCTGCAAAAGTCGATGGCCCCGGTCAGGTAGGTGCCGGCCGGGACGTCGAGTGTGCCTCCGCCGGCGGCATTCACTGCGGCGATCGCGTTTTTAAAGGCCTCGGTATTCATCGTCTTGCCGTCACCCTTGGCCTTGTAATCAGCGAGGCTGAACTGGTGATCGGGGATGACCGGCAGCGCGGGGGTGACTTCCTCGTTCCGATCAGCGGAGGCATCTGCGTTTTTAGCAGTGGTGGCTGAGGACTGAGCGGGCGAAGCCTTTGCGCCCATGAGGGCGGTGGCGCTGAGCAGCACGATGGTGGCGAGAACGAGGCGGGGGTAGGACGAGGTAGTCATATGGCTCGAAACTAAAACGTCGGGTGGGGTTTGTCCATCCGCAATGGGTGCAAACTGAACCATTACCGAGAATAGAGTCGTTTTGAAAACATCGGGCTTATGCCTTAATGCTGGAAGGAGCAGCCTGCCGGTGCTAATACACCGAAGGTAGAATGAGCAGTCCGCCCAATGACCTGCCCAACCCCGCCGCACCGTCGTCGCGTATGCCCGCGAAATGGCATGGGATGGCTTTGGCCGTGCTTGAGCCGTTGTCGGTCGCGGTCTTTTTCATTTATTTGTTGCGGGGGAGCTGGCTGCGCTGGTCAGATCCACTGATTGATTTCCCCCGCGATTTATATTTGGCTTGGCGTCTAAGCGAAGGTGACTTGCTTTATCAAAAGGTCGCGAACTGGTATGGACCGTTGGCGAACCTCGTCCAGGGTGCAGGATTCCGGATATTTGGAGTGGGCTTGGACACGATGGTGTGGATGAATATTGTGCTGACGATTGTTTCACTGCTGTTGTTACGGGCAATTTTTGGCGCACTGGGCAACCGGCTTTCGGTGTGGTTGGGTTCGCTGGTGTTTTTAGGGGTCTTTGCCTTTAATAACTTTTCCGACATTGCCAATTACAATTTCATGACGCCCTACGTGGCGCAGTCCACTTATAGTTTATTGGGCCTGTTGCTGGTTTTGTGGGGTTTGCTCCGCCATTTAAAATCTGGAACGCCAGTTTGGCTGGGCGTGGCGGGGTTTGGTTTCGCGGTGGCGTATTTGGATAAGCCGGAGGCGACTCTGGCGGCGGCAGGCGTAATCCTATTTTATTTTTTGGCGCAGACGGTGAATGCCGTCCGCCAGCAGCAAAGCGCGGCCTCCTGGCTTAGGCGCGGGTTAGTCTGGCTGGCGGGTGGCTTTCTGGCGTTGTGGGCACCCGTCTTGGGTTATTTTTGGGTGCGGGGAGGATTTGTTTTTTCACTCGGTGCGGCAAATCGGGTACTGGTGACGATGTTGGACCCGGTTTTCCGCGAGGTGGCGCTGAACGACCCCATCATGAGGTATTACATGGGCATGGACCACCCATGGGGGAATTTTTTGGTGGAATTGAAATCCGGCGCATTGCTGACGGCGGCGTGTGGCACAATGGCGCTGGGGGCCTGGCTGGGAAATCGTCGCGCGGTGTTTTCGCCCTTGTGGGGGTTGGGGATGATTGCGGTTATCGCCTCGGCCGTGCTTGGCGGATGGTTGGGAATGCAAAATGCAGAATGGCGGGATATTGGGCCGGCCTTGGTGCTGCCGGTTATTCTCACGACCTGCGCTGCGGCAGGCTGGAGTTTGCGTGCGGCCAGGTGCGGAAACCAATCGGTTTTTCCTCGCGCGCTCGGTCTGGCTGTGGTTGGCGGGGCCGCGAGCCTGATGCTGGTCCGGATGATTTTACGACCGATGTTCAGCCATTACGGGTTTTTCATGATGCCGCTCGCGGCCTGGTTTTGTATTCACATGATGACCGTCGAGGCGCCGCGGTTCGCCGCGCACCTGCGCGAAGTCCGCGTGAACTGGCTCCTGCCCGTGAGCTTTTCGTTATGGGTGCTTTTTGCCGTGAACGAGACAGTGCGGCATGATCTGGAAATTTTCGCCATGAAGACCTACAAAATTGGCGAGGGCCGGGATCATTTTTACACCTTTCTGCCGGAGCAATCGGAGGACGGTTCGGTTTTTCGCATGACGGGCTTGATGATGGATAAGATCGAGTACGCCTATCGCCACAAAACTCCGGGGGCAAAATCCCTGGTGGTCTTTCCCGAGGGCATCGCCGTAAATTATCATCTGCGGGTGCCCAGCCCGCTGGCGGAGATGGAGTTCAACCCCGCGGCTCTCGCTTATGCCGGCCAGGAACACATCCTCCGCGAATTGCAGGACAACCCGCCGGAGGTGGTCGGCTTTTTCCCCCGCGAATTTTCCGAGTTTGGGTTGAAGTATTTTGGGTCGGACGACGCCAGCGGGCGAAGCATTATGCTGTGGTTGAATGCCCATTATAATCTCACCGCAGTCGGGGGCAAGACGCCGAGCTCCATCACCGGCCATGTCCTCGATTTGGCCGTGCCAAAAAAGGAGGGGGACAAGCCGTATCCCATTCTTCCCGCTGGGCAATAGGGGTTAACCGCTGCGTAATTAAATCTAAGAATTGATTGAGCGGGGCGTCTTAGTTAAGAACACCGCTTATGAAGACCATCACCCCGCTTGTTATTGGCCGGTTGGTTTTATTCGCTTTCGCTCATTCGGCTATTGGTGCGGACGCGTCCGCACCGGCGATGTCGGAATATCCCCAGTATCCTTGGTTTGGAGTCCATCCATTACCCAGCGCAAACGAAAAAAAAGTGCTGGAGTCTGCGCGCGAGGCCGCGGAAAAGAATCCTGAAGTCGCCGACGCGATCAAGGCATATACGGCCAAGTGGGTGACGGCGGATGACTCGATTCGCATCCTGATGCTCAAAAATCCTTTGAGCAAACCGTTTCTGGAGGGTATTATTCTAAGCCAAATGATTCATGAGAAAGGCTGGATGGCTTACTCCAACTATAATGATCGCGATATACTGCTGCCTAACGCCAACTGGGATCCCATTTCGGATTCGATTGGAATCATGGTTTCAATTAGCAACAGCCCGACACAGAACAGCCCCCGCGCCACCCCGCCGCCTGATTCCATGGAAGACATCCGCCAGGCCGCGCTAAATGACAAGGGTATCCAGCAACAGATGCAATCCGTTCGCGACGCCTATCAGAAGCTGGACAAGGCAGTGCGGGCGGCCATGCAACAAAATCCCGAGACCAAAGTCCTAATGGCAAAATATGACTATCTGCTCTATGGCCGGCAGGACTTGGGGTTTATTGCATGTAGTTATGTTGGGTCAATAGTGTCCAGCAATTAAGCGATGTACTAACCGACTTAGGCGGACGACTGGGCTCTGCTGGGTGCAGCAGTGCGTTTTTTCAGCAGGTAGTCATGATGGCTGAGTTGCTCGATTATCTCATAGCGTCCCTGCAACACCTTTTGTATTTCATCCAACCGAGTTGTCTCGACCAGCAGATAGGTCGGCGCATGTCGCTCTAGGTTCAAGCCCCGCAGAACGTCGAGTTCATATCCCTCCACATCCAGCGAGAAGAAGTCGATCTTCTGGATGTTTAATTCGTCGAGAACGCTGGAAAGCGTTCGGGCCGGGACATCGATGGCGCCAATTCCAGTCAGATGCTGAACTTCTTGAGCGGCGGCGCGATGTTCCGTCTCTTTTTTTCCAGTTATCCCGCCATCTACATAAGCCATCAGGTCCGCAGTGTGTATTTTCACCGTCTTGATTTTATCATCCGCGACCAGTGCGGTATTTATCGTAATGTCTCGCGGGCGGTTGATACGGCATTTGGCGGCATTTTTCGGGTCGGCCTCGATAAGCAGGCCGTGCCAGCCCTGGAAGCGCTCAAACCAGTAGGTGTTGCTCTGGCGCAATCCGTCATTCGCGCCGCACTCGATAAAAAACCCGCCATTAAAATTCAGGTGCTTTTTCAGCTTTTTGTCCAATTCGTTCAAGGCCATGTACGAATAACGATCGATGCCCAACGCTTCGCAAACGGGGCGGCGGTAACGACGCACTTTTGATTTTATATATCGGAGCAAACTCATTAACTGAGGGGAATTAAACCGGGGGAATGTTTAATTTTTTTCCGGCGGTTGCTTTAATTCATCCTTCCAGCCCAGCATCCGGGCCTGGGCGCCGAAATGCTCGGCCTTGGACTTGTCGCCCATTTCCATGTAAATGCGAGAGAGCGAAGTGTTGATATGGATGTCGCTGGGCTGGAGCTGGTGGGCTTTCGTTGCAGCGGCAAGGGCCTTGGGCAAGTCGCGCACGGAGAAATGTATCTCCGCGAGCGCGTGGTGTGCGGGAAAAAACTCCGGGTCGGCGTCCAGCGCGTCGTTGATTTTGCGCAAGGCGCCCGGGATGTCGCCCATCGTGAAATCCAGCGTGCCTTCCTCGACCAGCGTCAGCGGGTCGCGTTTGCGCCGCGGGTCAGGGAGGTTGATGGGCATGAGTCTAGCCTAAGTTAAGCAGCCGCAAGTGCTCGCCCAAATGTTTCGTGAGCAATTCGGCGTGCAAATCCTTGTTTTTCTGGAGGATTTCCAAAATCGCCTCCTTGAACAGGCGGCCGGAGGCGGTCTTGCCAATGGTGAGCGTCGAGCCGAAAGTGACGTGGAGCAGTTGACGGCCCGTCGTTTCGTTGAGGTAGACGCGTTCGTAATCGGCGGGCGCGGTCTTGGCGAGTGCAGCGACACCCGCGTCGGTCGCGGAAATGTGATAGCTCTGTTTGTCCTGCGCGAAGCGTCCGGCGGAAAAGGCGGCGATTTCGCCGAGCAAGTTTTTGTCCACACGCACGACGACACGCAGGGCTTCGAGGTAGTTCGTGCCGGCGGTTTTCAAGTGCAGTCGGCTGCCGCAGACCTTGCCGATGGTCGGGTAGATGGAAAACTTGTCCGAGCCGGAGTGGATGGAGATTTTATACGGCCCAAATTTGTCCGCGATGGCGGCGTGGACACGAAGCTGTTTCTCGAATTCCTTCAGGTCGCCTTTGTAATCAATGCCTTTTTCAAAATCGCCGATGAAGCGTGGGGCGAGCGAGACGACGTGTTTGACGCCTCGGCGGCGCAGTTCCAGCGCCCAGAAGAGGTGTTCAAGCGGCTTGGTCGGCGTATCCGTCTCGTCCACCGAAACTTCGACCTCGTAGGGGCGCTTGACGGTTTTTTCGAGGTGGGTGGTGAGCAGGGCGACCTGAGCGATGGCCCGGCCATATTTCACTGCAGCGCGGTGGAGGCCAGTCTTTTCAAACTTCAATGCGCCACCTGCGCCCGCGTCGTAGCTGTTTTTCAAATACTCAGCGTCCCAGCCCGCCGGGAACACGCCATCCTTGAGCAAAGAGGCAACTTGCGTGGCCAGCGCGGCCTCGTCGAGTTTGTCCGCCTCATTGTTAACGAACGGCGAGGGGTCGAGGGTGAAAAACGTGAAGCCCGCCTTGGCGGTCTTGTCAATGTCCTCGGTCGTCTTGAGGTGGTCGGCATCGGCACCCCAAGCCTCGGTGTAATTCGCGGCGGCCAGCGAACGCTGGGCGGCGGCCATCACTTCTTCCGCACTGCGCTGCGTGCGCGTCATCTCACGGATGGACTGCTGGGCGAAGATGCCCGAGAAGCCCTTGCCGAAAGTGCGCAAGGCCGCGAGATGGCCGGGAGTGGCGAGGCCGAGGCGGTCGCCAAAGCCGAAGGATTTCTTCAAACCGAGGGTAGTGGGAGTGGGGAGGGACATGGGAAACATCCATCATGCCAAAGAATAAGCGTCCAATGCAAAATAAAAAAACGGCGATCCGATCTGTGGCCGGAACGCCGCTTTTATCTGTGCGATGGCAAGCTGCCGATGGAACTGCGGAATTAGTTTTTAAGATACCAGAGGCCGTTTTCCTTCACGAATGTGATTTCCTTTTGGTCATCGATCGGTGGGTTTAAGGTGAAGGTAACTTTGGTCCCGGTGGGATCCTGGGTCGATTTCTGGTCTTTGATGGCGAGGAGGATGGTGAGTAATTTTGCCATGTTGTCGCTCGTCTGCGGCAATTCGGCCAACTTTGACGCCATTTGATCTATCGACATTCCCAAATTTTCCGCCTCCGAGGGAGGCGTGAATTCCTTGAGGAATCCCACGTAATCCCTGGCCGCAAGCAAACGGATGGCTTCAGGCAGGGCGGTTCGGACGTCGAGTCGCGGATCAGGGTTGAAAGGCGTTATGGTCGCAGGGGCTTCTGCAACCATCGGAGTTTGGGTGCTCGGAGTAACCGGTGTGATCACTGCCGGATCGGATTTAGGCGCGCTGGTCACCGCAGGGACTGGGGTCGCGGGCATGGACGCTGCGGTTGCGACAGATGTTGCTGCAGATGTGGCAGTGGATTTGTCATCTGCGGCGGATGTTGAGGACTTTGAGCAAGACCAGGCAGAGACGCTGGAAATCGCCAAAGCAAGTACAAGAATGGAGGATTTCATAGGAGTAAATGGAGAACGTATGAATAAGTGTTCGACTGACGTAAAATGGACAATGAATCGATAATTATTGCAAAACCGATGCCAATCACCTGGCATTTAAAATACTATTCCAGTCGGAAGTAACGTTGTCTAGGTAAGGTGCATCCGGAGAATTACATGTCTTGAGTATACCATACACCAGTATCCGCTTTTTTCAAGACGACCATCTTGTTTGATCCGTCGGGCCTGGCGGCCTCATGCGTTGTGGTGTTGTCACTGCGCTCATCCAGGGGCTTGGCCCTAGATAGCGTGCAACACGTCAAACGGCGCCGCGGTCACAGACCGGGGCGCCGTTTTTCAGATTCAACCGCTGATAATCTGCAGGTTGAATGGCGGAGTTAGTCTCCGAGGTACCAGAGTCCATCTTCCTTCACAAAGTTGAGGTCCTTTATGTCGCCGATGGGAGGATTCAGTGTGTAGGTGGCTTTGTTGCCGGAGGCGTCCATGGTCGGTGTCAGGTCTTTGACGGCCTGAAGAGCGGGAAGCAATTTCGCAAATGATTCTCCCGCCTGTGGCGCCATGGCGACCATCGAAGCCATCTGTTCAGCAGTCATTCCCGAAGCTTTCGCCGCCGAAGGAGGCATGAATTCCTTAATGAAGCCCGAATAATCCTTGGCGGAGATCAAGCGAATGGCTTCCGGCAGGGCGGTTTTGACTTCGGCACGAGGGTCGGGGCCGGAGGGCGCCGGAGTGGCGGGCTTGGCGGCAACTACTGGAGTAACCGAGGCAGCGGGCATGGCTGGGACTGAGACGGGCGATTTGGCCGCACTCGCCATTGCCGGAGCGGTTGAGGCGGGCGCGGGCGCGGCGGCTGAGGCTGCCGCCGGGGCGGGAGCGGCGGCGGATTTGTCATCCGCGGCGGGTGTCGAGGACTTCGAGCAAGACCAGGCGGAGGCGCCGGCAATGGCCAAAGTGAGAATCAGGGTGGGGGATTTCATGGAAGAATGGGAAGAATACATGTATTAAGTATCCGGCCAATGCTGAAAATGGACAATAAATTGAATAAATTGGCGCTCCGATGCCAACCATCCAACGCCAAACCGCGCCTTGAAGTGCTGGCACTAACAACGCTTAAAATGCCACTTCCAAACCATCGTACGCCGTCAACACTTCCGCGGGATACTTGCCAGGGAGGTTAAGCCGACGGCCAGTTTCCTGGTAATATAATTCGGCATACATGCGCGTGTTGAACAGGGTTTCTTCCAATTCCGTGTCTGTGTTGTGCGGATCGTGGTGAAACAGCGCGAGCCGGCGTACCCGTGCGCGCGCGGCCAGCTCAACGGCGATGACGTTGCTGGAATGTCCCCAGTCGGCCTTGCTGTAGATGGCTTCCTCCAGCGAATACATCGCGTCAAAAACCAGCAAGTCGGCATCCGCATAAAAATTGAGCAACGGGTAGTCGGCGGCGGCGGCCTCGACCTGTTTGTGTTCGCAATCGGTGGAATAGACAAACACCTGATTGTTGTGCTCAAAACGGTAACCATAGGAAACGCCGGGGTGGTTCTGTTCGCAGAGGCGCACCTGCGCGCCGCCGATTTCATAATTCTGACCGGGTATCAGCTTCCGGTAATTCATTTTTGCCTTCAGGTATTCGTAGGGGACGGGAAAATACGGGGTGGCAAATTGCGCGCGCACTGCTTCCTCGATTTTGTCATGTGCGCCGTAAATGGTAATGTGTTGTCCGTCCGCATAAACCGGATAAAAAAACGGCAGGCCCTGAAGGTGGTCCCAGTGTAGATGGGAAAGGAAAAGGTGAAAGTGTGCGCCGATCGGAAAGCCGGGTTTTGAGCCATGCAGATGCTGGTTGCGGTAGTCGTGGGCGAAATCACGCAAGCCGGTGCCGGCATCCAGCAGGAAGTAATCCGGGCCGCCGGTGCTAAGTTGTACGCACGCCGTGTTGCCGCCATAAGTGCCGCGCGTAGCAAAGGGCAGATGCTGCAGCACCCACTCTTTCAATGCAGCTTCATCCGTGGGCAAATTCTGGCCGTGAGCGGCGGTGAGGGCCTGCACAACCTTGTCCTGCACTTGCCGGGCGGTAAGCGGTGAGGGCAAGGAGCCTCGGGTTCCCCAGAACTTGATTTTCATAGCAGCCAATGAGCGGGGTCAATTTGCCACCGAATGTTTGGGCTGGCGAGTCAAATTCCCGGAGAAAACAAAAAAACATCCGCCGTCAATTTATCACTTGGCCAATGGGAGGGTCGGTGCGAGCAGCACGCGCAGGCCAATGTCGTCTGATATGGTGTCAGGCCGCACGCCTTGGCCGAGGTCGCGCCAGGCGGAACGGGCGTCACGCGCGTAGTCGCTCCAGCCACCGCCACGGTATTCGCGCCGGGCGTTGTCGTCTCCAGCTTGCAGGGCCGGGGCGGTGATGTTGCCACCAGGCAGGCGCGATTTATAGGCGTCGAGCACCCATTCGTTCACATTGCCATGCACGTCGTAAAGTCCCCAGGCATTCGGCGCGTACGAACCGACCGGTTTGGTGCCGGTGACGTTGTTAAGCGAGGTGACATTCGAACCGGCCCCGGTAGGATAGGCGCCCTTGAAATTACCATTGCTGGGGTCGGCACGATCACCGAAACTAAAGGGGGTGGTGGTGCCCGCGCGCGCGATATATTCCCACTCCGCTTCGGTAGGCAGGCGGTATTCAAAGCCGGCGGGCAGACGCTTGGCCGCCTGTTCGCGTTCGGTCAGCTTTCGGGTGAATTCGCGGGCCTTGAACCAGGAAATGTTTTCAGCCGGATAACGGCCCTGGTCGGGTGCATTTTTGCCGAATTCTGAAGGATTATCCCCCATCACGGCCAGGTATTGATCCTGCGTGATTTCAAAGGCTCCAGCCCAGAAGCCGGTGGGGAAATTGACGATGGTTGCCGGGCCTTCACTCGTCACCCGGTTGAATTCGGTGCTTGGGCTGCCCATCGTAAACTGGCCAGGTTGGATCCATTTCAATTCCAGATTGAGGTAGGGTACGGTGTAGTCCTTGCCAGTGACTGGCGGCGTCAGCACGCTAAGTGCCACATCCCAAGCTGCGGATTTGTTCGGGCTCAACACGAATTCTTTTTCAGCGTCGGCGTAGTTTTGCGCCTGCACCCGCACTTTATTTTTTTGTCCGGGTGTCAGCTCATACAAGCCCTCGGCGTTTGGGGCATGCAACAGATTATTGAGGTAGACGGCAATCGGCATCACCGGGGTTGCATGGATGGCCAACCGGGCTGGTTTGGGCGGCAAATCCGCCGGCGCGGTGGACGTTTTCCCGTCAAAAATGCTTACGGATTGTTCGACTGTTTCATAATCAGGATGCTGAAAGGAAATTTTATAGGGTCCTTCCAGCATGTCGCCGATGTGGGTGGTCGAGGCGGGGTAGGCGTGGTCGTTGATAAAAATTTTCGCGTCGCGTGACTCTTCCGCGGTGGGTGCGCGACCGCCGAGCTTGAAGGACAAATCCAGGCTTCCCATGCGAGCGGAGAGGTTGCCAAGGTTTTCCTCCACCGTGACGTTCGGTGACACCCGCAAACGCCGTGGGACACTCTGATAACCTTGTTTTTCAAGGGTCAGCTTCACATCCGTGTCCACGGGTATGGCCTGGGTGGTGAAAGGCGTGACACCGAGCGCCTGCGAACCCACTTTCACGGTGACGCCGGGCGGGTCGCTCGTCAGTGTAACGGTGGCCGGTTTCGGGGTAAGTTTGAGGTCAAAATGATAAGCCTTCGTTAATTCAATTTTTTGGCTTTCTATCTTCGCCGTCGAATAATCAGTTTTGCTGGCCGTAAACGTGTAGGTGTCGTCGCCAAGGTTTTTGATGACGCGCAGGGTGCCGTTGGCGTCGGCGGCGCCCAGTGACAGCCCGGGCCCTTTCGAGGGTTGCGCCTCGACAGTTGCTTCAGGCGCGGTCGTAAAGTCCACCACCGCCCACGCCGGCACGAGGGTGATAAACAGCGGCTCCGGCTCGTTTTGTGTGGTGTAAGACAACAGGGTGCGCTGGTATTTTGGCGGCGATTCGATGACGATGCTGTAGGTGCCCTTGGGCATGGACACGGGAAGCTTGCCATCGGTGACGGTGAAAACGGTGGAGTCAATTTTCACCAGCACATTGCGGGGTGTGATATTGAGCAATAATCGAACGCTTTCGCCGGGTTTCGCGCGCACCGGGGTGCCGGTTTCTGTCTCCTCGCCAGTTTCAATTTTTACATAGATGAAAGAAACGAGGGCGACGGCGAGCAGGGACGGCAGCCCGATAAAAAGAAGGCGTTGCACCAGGGTCAGCGGCTTGCGCGCCCGGCGTGGGCCTTTGTGGTGTGCGGTTTTTTTTGCCTCCAGCGGTTTGGCGGCTTTCTTTTTTTCTTCTGGTGGCGCGGCTGGCGCTTCCGACGGCAGCAACAGTTCCAGCGGCTGAGTTTGGGGCAGTGGCGTCAATTGCGCGAGGTTGCGCAAGTCGGCCAGCGCGGCGGCGGCGGTGGCGTAGCGATCGTCGGGTTTGCGTTGGAGGCAGCGCAAAGTGAAAGCGTCCCAGCCCGACTCAATGCCCGCTTGAATTTTTGATGGTGGCTGGTAGGGCGAAGTCGGTTTGCGGCCGGTTAGCAGCCAGTGGGTGTTGACGCCGATGGCGTAAATGTCCGAGCGGTATTCCAAGGTCTGGCGCAAACGCGCTTCAGGTGAAAGAATGTCCGTTGTGCCCAGAAACGAACGATTTGGGTCGAGTTTGAGCGGCGGAATGCCCGCTGATACCAGCACCTCGAATAACTCCTGGCCGAGGATGGCAAGGAAATGGAACCCATAGACTTTAACCTCGCCGCGCACGGAGCGCAAAATTTTCGTGGGATTCAGGTTCAAGTGCATCACCTTGGATTCATAAGCACAGGATAATCCCGCCAGAACCTGCTCGATAATGGGTGTGACTTGCGCCGGCGGCAGGTTTGTCTCGTGCTTGCTGTCTGCGGCGCTCAACTGCGATCCCGTCAACAGCAACAGGTGGTCGGGAATGTTCAGGCTGTCAAACGCCTCTCCCGCGAGGCAATAAGTGTTCTCAACAATGAGCGGCTGGGTGAAGCCGAGGACGTTCGGGTGTTTGAGCGCGCACAATTTTTTGGTGTGAGCAGTGAAGCGATCGGGAAACCCGCTGTCCTGGCCGACAAGCGATGGGAACACAAACAGCGACTCGCGCTGCCCCGTCTGGTTGTTCAATGCCAGATAAAGGCTGCCGAGCATATCGTAAGCCAGGCAGCGCTCAATGGTGTAGCCCCCAAAGACCTTGCCGTCCTCGATTATCTCGTAGGCGCGGCCCAGCGGGACGGAGTGGGCCATCAGGTTGGGTTCAGACATGGGCGGGACGTTGCCGGTGCGGTCACCGGCTTGCTCCGGCAGTATAAGCACGCGCCTCCCGCGCAGAAGCAAAAAATGAACCGCCCCGCGTAAATTTGTGACAGCTTAAAACCGTTCAACTAAAGCAGACGAAGGTTAGGGAGGTCTTTTATCCCTTGGATCCGAATCCGTACTTTGCGTCTTAAGTTTTCTCCGGCAGGGCATCTGGCGCGGGGACGGCCATCGGAGCCTGTTGGGCGGGCACGGCGCCAAAGAGGTTGTTAAAAAACCCGCCGTGGTTGAAAATAACGCCGTGGTTATCGGTGTCGGAACAGGCGGAAAGTGCCGTAGTGGCGGCCAAAACCAGGAGGAGGGACAAGACTTTTTTCATAGCGAAACGCTACGCGTTCGGGCGGAAAACGTCAAGCTCAAGGCAATGGTAACCGGCACGAAAAAGCATGGCATTGGCGGAAAGGAAACATCATATTGGATGGGTGCAATACGATGAGCCCAACCCGCGCAAGCGTCTGTATATCATCCTGGCGGTGATCGCGGCGGTGTTGTTGCTGGTGGGCGGGTTGGCGGCGCGGCCAGCCTACCACTGGTTCAAACAGTGGCGCGCGCTGCAACTGGTCGAGGCTTCCGCGCAGGCTATGCAGGACAAGGATCTGAAAACCGCCAGCGAAAAAGCCAATGCCGCCATGCGTTTGTGGGCCTACGACGCGCGCATCCTGCGCCAGGAAGCCAAAGTGTTTGCCGCCACCCAAAACCCCGCCGCCCTGCCCATGTGGATGCAAACCTGGTCGTATTCGCACGATTTGGCGGACTTGCGCGAAGTCATCGAGTCCGCGCTGTATGAGGGCAACAACCCCATCGCGGTCGAACAATTTGCCGTCCTCCAAAAAGCCCAGCCGCAAGACCCGGCCACCTGGCTGCTGGAGGGGAAAATCCGCCTGACGCAAAACCAAATTCCCGAAGCGCTGGCCGAATTCAAAAAGGTTCTCGATGCCGGCAAGGCCCCGCCTGACGCCCACTTGCTTTATGCCAAGACGGCCGTGCTCTCCGGCGACCCCACCCAGGTTCATGATGGCCTCGAACACCTGCGGACTTTGACCGAGCGCACTGACGAACTGGGGCTGGAGGCCTTGCGCCTGCTGGGCAATTTCCCGGCGTTGTCCGCCGGCGAGGCCGAGCCGATCGCCAAAAAATTGCAAAGCCACCCGCTGGCCACGGGCAGCGACAAACTGCTCGCGCTGCACCTGCTCGGCGAGGTGCCCGGCGCCAATGAGGAAAGCCTGCTCAAGACCGCGCGGGAGTTGTTTCCGGCCAACGACCCGGGCGCCCTGCACTCCCTTGGTACGTGGTTGATGCACGAGCATAAATACGCCGCCGTCCTGCAATTGGTGGATTCGCAAACGGCGCTGACGCGGGAAGACTTGTTCCTGCTGCGCGCCGACGCGATGGCCGCAACGGGCCAGTGGGAGGCGATTGGGCGCGAGCTCAAACTGCCGAAGCTGCCGCTGCCGGAGGAGGAGCGCCTGTTGCTCGAGGCCCGCGTGCAGACCGAACTTGGCCAGGGCGCGAGCGCCGAGCTGGCGTGGGAGCGCATCCGCAACAACGTGGCCGACCAGCCGCAGAAGCTGCTCAATGTCGCGATGTACGCCATGCATCTTAGTCTTTTTGATGTCGCCCGGCCGGCGTTTGAGGAATTGCGCTCGCGGCCCGACCAGCGCCGCACCGCGTACGAACAACTGACGCTCATCGAGCGGCGCACGGGCCACACGAAGGCGCTGCATCTGCTGTTGCTCGACATGGCGAAGGTTTATCCGAACGATTTGGTGGTGCGCAACGATGTGCTCTACACCGGCTTCCTGCTCGGCGAGGCGGGCGCGGAGCAAATTGACGCCGCGCGCAAATTGGTCAGCGACAGCAAGGCGCCGTTCCTGTCGTTCCGCGTGACGCTGGCGCTGGGCCTGCTCACAGCCGGGCAGCCGGCCGAGGCGCTGAAGGCGTTTGACGGGGTGACGGACAGCACGTGGCCGGCGGGGACCAATAGTTGGAACGCGGTGTACGTCGGCGTATTGCGGGCCAACGGCCAGCGGGAGAAAGCCAGCCACCTCGAGCAATCCGTCCATCCCGACAATCTACTGACGGAGGAAAAGACCCTCCTGCTGACGCCGTTGCCGCCGGAGACGATGCAGTGATGGCTGATGGGCAGAGAAAAAGGTCCGCCAATTCGGGCATGGGGCTTGCTTGACGAAACGGTGTTTTTGAGCAGGCTTTGCCTTGTATCAACCCCACCGATTCCGCCATGAATCATCGTTTTATCTCCCCAGCCCTGGCCGCAGTAGTGATGGTCGTCTGTTTCGCGGGATGCTCCAAGAGCAACACCGACACGGCCTCGACTCCAGCGGCACAACCAACTCCCGCGGCGGCGGCGGCATCGACCGCCCCGGCGGGAGACGCGACTTACACCTTCAGCATCAGCCCCGCCTGGAAAACGGGGATGAAATTCGGCTATGTGGGGGATGATCAAGCGGCGAGTCCCGATGGGAAAACCAGCATCCACTTTGAGGCGGACGGCGAAGTGCTGGCGATGCTGCCGAGCGGCACGCCGCAAAAACTGGCCCTCACGGTGAAGGCCTTGCACGTCACCGGCGCGGACCTGCCGCCGGAGAGTTTGCCCGGCCCGGGGAGCAAGGTGGTCATTGAATATCCGCCTAATGGCAAAAGAAGAATCACCTTTAACGACAAACTGGCCAGTGGGGACGCCACGCAATGCCTGGATGCGGTGCTGTTGATCACCCTGCGCAACCATACCGACCAGGATGTCTTTGGCCCGAGCGGGCCGGTGGCGGTGGGCGCCAACTGGCCGGTCAATGCGAAGGCGTTTACGGATTTTAACGAGGAGGGCGAGCAGCATTTCACGAGCATGGAGGGTTCGCTGAACTTGCAAGGCATCGAGGGCGAGGGGGAAAGCCGGGTGGCAGCCGTCTCGGGTGTATTGATGAGCAAGGGGCAAAACCCGCCCGACGACCCGGGCACTTTTGTCATGTTGCTCAATTTCAGCGCGTGGGTGCCGCTTGGTCCGACCGGGGTGTTCAAGGAAACGATGGTGACGAACACGACGATCACGCCGTCGGGCGCCGCCGCCTTATTCGCCAGCAAGCCGGAGACGGATGTGGAAACGGTCACGCAAGAGGTTACGGTGAGGTAGGATAATGAGTTTTCGGTTTCGGGCTTACGGTTGGCGGTTGCCGGACTACGGAGGAAAAAAAGGGCATTTTTGGTGCGATTAGGTCGGATTAGGTGCGATTAGGTTGGATTTTTGGGGTCCTCCTTCGCCAAGGCTACGGAGGGCAAGGGTAGGGAGTTGGGCGCCCGGCGTGTAAAGGTGTTTGAATAGGTTTGAATGGGTTTGATTCTCCCGACTTCGCGGGAGAACGAGTTGGGGGATTGGGGTAGGGCGCGACGTCCCTGGCGCGCCTAGTTTTGGCCGCAAAGAGGAGCAAAAGGCATGGTTTCGCGCAAAGACACGGAGGCGCAAAGAAGCTAATCATGCGCGGGGAGGATAACCGAATCTAGCCGCCGAGGGTAGGGATGGGTTGGCTGCGTTGGGAAGGTTGGCTCGATTGGATGGGTTGGGTAGAAGAAGTATCTTCGTTTCTAATTCAAGAGCTTGCTAAGCGATGAGCATCACGACAAGTTTAAGTAGAAATTCCATGTCAGATTCTTGGTCACACGAAGAAGTGGAAGCCGTAATTACGGATTATTTCGATATGTTGGAAAAAGAAGTACGCGGAGAAAATTTCAACAAGGCCGAACGTAATCGACAACTTCAGCAGATTCTTCAAAACCGCACTCGAGGCTCAATCGAGAAAAAACATCAGAACATCAGCGCCATTCTAATTGAGTTGGGTTGCCCATACATCGATGGTTACAAGCCGCTTAGTAATTACCAGGAACTGCTTTACTCCAGAGTTCTGGCCCGGCTATCTCATGCCACGACGTTGAGCGAGACTGTTGCCCGCGCAGTCGAGGCTCAGGTTGAATCACTTCCATCAGTTTCCAATATCCTTTTGATCCACGTTGACCCACCAAGACGAGACGCAGCCATCTCGTCTTATGCTGTCAAAGAAGGACCTCCGAGACGGCCTATTCGTAGAAATTATCTTGAATTGGAAGCGAGAAACCAGTCGCTCGGGCGGGCTGGTGAAGAACTTGTCTTGCGATATGAACATGAGCGCCTTTGGCAATCCGGCCAACGTAAATTAGCCGATCGAATTGAGCACTCCTCCAAAATTGTGGGTGACCATCTTGGTTACGACATTCACTCGTTTGAAGCAGATGGGCGTGACAGGTTAATCGAAGTCAAAACTACACGCTATGGCGCGTTGACTCCATTTTTCGCTTCACGAAACGAAATTGATTTCTCAGCAAATCGAAACAGCGAATATCAATTATACAGGTTGTTTAACTTCCGAGCTCACCCGAAGCTTTTTGTGTTACAAGGTTCGCTTTATAAATCCTGCGATCTCGAGCCAATAAACTTTTCCGCTATCCCTAAATAATTATCGTCATTCTTACGCCGCGTGGGAGGCGGAGGTCTCGCCAGATTCTTCGGTAGTTTCGGTGGCGGCGGGGGATTCGTCGAGAGTGGAGGATTCCGCGGAGGTGGTGGCACGGAGGCGGAGGAGGGGTTTCTTTTTGCCTTCGATGACGGCGGCGTTGATGGTGACTTCCTCAATTTCCGTCTGGTCGGGGAGCATGAACATGAGCTCGAGCATGATGCCTTCCATGATGGAGCGGAGGGCGCGGGCGCCGGTCTTGAGGACGAGGGCCTTGGCGGCGATGGCGGTGATGGCGTCGCGGGTGAACTTGAGGTTCACGCCTTCCATGGCAAAGAGTTTGGCGTACTGCTTGACGAGGGCGTTCTTGGTGTCGAGGAGGATGCGCTCGAGTTCCTCCTGGGTGAGGGGGTCGAGGACGGAGACGACGGGGAGGCGGCCGATGAATTCGGGGATCATGCCGTAGCGGACGAGGTCCTCGGGCTGGACGGACTTCATGATTTCCTCGGCGGTGAAGGCTTCGTTTTTGTCGGCGGAGAGGTTGAAGCCGAGGACTTTGGTGCCGACGCGGGACTGGATGATTTTGTCGAGGCCGACGAAGGCGCCGCCGCAGATGAAGAGGATGTTGGTGGTGTCAACCTGGATGTATTCCTGGTTGGGGTGCTTGCGGCCGCCCTGCGGGGGGACGTTGCAGGTGGTGCCTTCCAAAATTTTCAGGAGGGCTTGCTGGACGCCTTCGCCGGAGACGTCGCGGGTGATGGAGACATTCTCGGTCTTGCGGCCAATTTTATCAATTTCGTCGACGTAGATGATGCCGCACTCGGCTTTCTTGACATCGTAGTTGGCGTTTTGGAGGAGGCGGAGGACGATGTTCTCGACGTCTTCACCGACGTAGCCGGCCTCGGTGAGGGTGGTGGCGTCGGCCATGGCGAAGGGGACGTCGAGGAGCTTGGCGAGGGTGCGGGCGAGGAGGGTCTTGCCGGAGCCGGTGGGGCCGGCGAGGAGGATGTTGCTCTTCTCGATTTCGACTTCGGAAAATTCGGGGCCGAGGGCGCGGTCGGCGGCAAAGGCGGGGTTGGTGCCCTGGCCCATGAGGCGCTTGTAGTGGTTGTAAACGGCGACGGAGAGGACTTTCTTGGCCTGTTCCTGGCCGATGACGTGGGCGTCGAGGGTCTTCTTGATTTCGCCGGGCTTGATGAGCTTGAAATTGGCGCGGGGGTCGGGGACGCCGCCGGCGCGGAGCTCGCGGTCAATGATGGTTTTGCAGACGGTGACGCAGGAGTCGCAAATATAAACGCCGGCGGGGCCCTGGATCATTTTCCGGACCTCGTTGTGGGACTTTCCGCAGAAGGAGCAGAAAGTCATCTTGGTGGGCTTGGCCATGCGTCAAAGGAGGATTAAACCACAAATCCCGCGGCCAAGGCAAAACAAAATAACGGGGGAAACCGGCCCCGGTGGGAGGAAAAACTTACTTGCGCTCGGGCTTGACGACGACGTGGTCAACGAGGCCGTAAGCGAGGGCTTCCTGGGCGGTCATGTAGAAATCGCGGTCGGAATCTTTTTCGATTTGCTCGATGGCCTTGCCGGAATGTTTGGAGAGGGTCTCGTTGATGACGCGGCGCCAGCGGAGGATTTCCTTGGCGGCGATGGAGATGTCGGACGTCTGGCCGGTGGCGCCGCCGGTGGGCTGGTGGAGCATGACGCGGCTGTTGGGGAGGGCGTAGCGCTTGCCCTTGGTGCCGGCGGCGAGGAGGACGGTGGCCATGCTGGCGGCCATGCCGACGCAGTAGGTGACGACGTCGCAGGAGAGGAAATTAATGGTGTCGTAAATGGCCATGCCGGCGGTGACGCTGCCGCCGGGGGAGTTGATGTAGATGTGGATGTCCTTTTTGCCGTCTTCCATCTGGAGATAGAGCAGCTGCGCGACGATGTCGTTGGCGATGTGGTCGTAAATGGGGACGCCGAGGAAGATGATGCGGTCCTTGAGCAGGCGCGAATAGACGTCCCAGCTTTTTTCGCTGCGGCCGTCGCGCTCGACAACATTGGGAAGGACGTAGGTCACGGGAGAATTTTTTTGGCGCGGGCCTTACGCGGCGGGCGCGGAAGTGACCTTAGCCTGCTGGACGATGAAATCAAGCGTCTTCGCGTGGAGGATGGCGCGCTGGAGATGCGTGAGCATGGAGCGGTCTTCCTGGAGGAGCTTGACGATTTGCTCCGGGCGCTGGCGCGTCATGACGGCTTCCTGCATGATGCGGCGGTTGAGGTCCTCGTTCTCGACCTTGAGGTTTTCCTTCGCGGCGATTTTAAGGAGGATCATGAGGAGCTTGACGCGGGCACTGGCGGCGCCGCGGGCGCTTTTGAAGAGTTCCTCTTTGTTCTTTTCAAATTCGGCCTCAGGCACGCCGGCGCGCATCTGGCGCTCGAGGTAGTCGCGGAGAATGCTTTGCGTTTCGCTCTCGATGGCGCTTTCGGGCAGGGGGAAATCCACGGCGCCGGTGAGGGCCTTGACGACCTGCTCACGGCTGGCGGAGGCGGATTCCTGCTCCTTGCGGGATTTCAAATCGTCGCGCACGCGGGTGTGGAGTTGCTCGGCGGATTCGCACTGGAGGGATTTCAGGAAGGCGTCGTCAATCGCGGCGGGGCGTTTTTCGCGGACTTCGAGGATTTCGAGGGCGTAGGTGGCGGTTTGGTCGGCGAGGGCGGGGGCGTCGAAATCCTTGGGGAAAGCGTGGGTGACGTCCATTTTGTCGCCGGCTTTGAGGCCGATGATGCCGTCCACCACGGCGCGGACACCGGGGGCTTCGGCGGAGCCGGCTTCTTCCCACGTGCCGTGTTGGGTGCCGTAGATGGCGCGGTCGGGCGCGATTTCGGCGATGGGCTTGCCGCCGAGCGTGCCGGTGTAATTGAGGCGGACGAAGTCGCCCTTGGCGGCGGGGCGCTCGACGGTGACGTAGTCGGCGCGCTGGTTGCGCAATTCAGTAATGGCGGCCTCGACGTCGACGTCGGTGACGTTGTGGGTGGGGACGAAAATGGGCAGGCCCTTGTACTCGGGGAGGGCGAACTCGGGCTGGACGTCCACGGTGATTTTCAGGACGGCATCCTTGCCGGTGGCGACGGGGTCGCCGTCCACGCCAACGGCGGCGAAAATTTCGAGCTTGGACTCCTTGATGGCGTGCTCGTAGGCCTTGCTGGTGATTTTGCGCGAAAGCTCCTCGTTGATTTCGCGGGGGTAGCGGCGCTTGACCATGTCCACCGGGGCTTTGCCGGGGCGGAAGCCGGGAAGGCGGACGGCCTGGGCGAATTCGCCAAGGACGGATTTTTCCTCGGTGGCGATTTCCGTGGCGGGGACGGTCACGACCAGCGTTTTGCGGGTGGGGGAGACTTCTTCGATGGCGATGTTCACGGTAAAAAGGGATTGCGGCGCGGCGGTTCGCTTTGCCGGAAACCGTCCACCAAACCATGCCCGCCCCCGAGGGTCAACGATGGAATTCCAGAAAGGACGAGCCGGATTGCGCTCGAAACGGCATGAATCCGGCTGTATTTTGGGGGAATAACCATGCTATCCCGCGTTGCCGACAGTCTTTACTGGCTCAGCCGTTATATCGAGCGGGCGGAGAACTTGGCGCGTTTGGTGGAGGTGAATCTGCAACTGCTGCTGGATTTTTCGAACCTGGATGACGAGAAGATCAAGGACCACTGGCAGCCGATTCTGCGGGCACTGTGCGACGAGGAGGCGTTCAATAAACTTTATGATAAGGCGGACAGCCTGTCGGTCACGGACTTTGTGACATTCAGCCCGAAGAACCCGAACTCCATCCTGTCCTGCGTATTTGGGGCGCGGGAAAATGCGCGGATGATTCGCGACCAGATTTCGGCGGAGATGTGGGTGGCGATGAACGAGCTTTATCTCTTCCTGCGTTCGACAAACGGAAAGAAGGTCTGGCGCAGCGGGGTGCACGATTTCTTCCGCGAAATCCGCAGCCACATGCATGCCTTCCAGGGGTTGACCCATGCGACCTACCCGCGCGCGGAGGGTTACGATTTTTTGCAGATTGGCCGCTACCTGGAGCGCGCCGACAAGACGACGCGCATCATTGACCTGAAATACCATATCCTGCTGCCGCGGGCCAGCGACGTGGGCGGGCCGCTGGACGCCGCGCAGTGGATGGCGATCCTGCGCTCATGCAGCGCGCTGGAAGCCTACCACCGGGTTTATCTCGAAAGCCCAACGCCCGGGAAGGTCGTGGAATTTCTCATCCTTTCGGAGACGTTTCCGCGCTCGTTGCGCTTTTGCGTCAAGGAGCTGAATCAATACCTGCACCAGATTTCCGGCACGACGGCGGGCCAGATTACCAATGACGCCGAGCGCATTGCGGGGCGGATGCTCAAGCACCTGAATGTTTGCACCACGGAGGACATTTTCAAGGAAGGGCTGCACGAATATCTGGATCGAGCGCAGATTTCCCTCAATGAAATCGGCGGGGCGCTGTACCAGAGCTACCTGTACGTTCCCCCGCAGGAACAGCCGGCGACGGCGGCCTGAAGAATTCCGCCGATTGTGCAAAAAAAGGCTTTGCAAGCACCTGAAACCTGTTCTATGTTAAACGACGCATGAAGCTAAAGTCCCTTACCCCCCTCTTCGCTGCCACGGCTGTGGCGCTGGCCACGGCCGGTGCCGGATGTTCTTCCGTGAGCGGCAATAAACAAGCTGCCGACCAGAATCGGAATTTTCTTGGTCTGATTCGAATCGAGCCGCATTCCTACGCGGAAACGCCGCCCTATACGCTGGAGCTGAAATCGAATGATATCATTGAGCGTCCGGACATGAGCGGCACGCGCATCTCGCTTCTCGAAGGCTTCTTTACCTTCGAGGACTATTAAACCTCTGGCCGGCGCGGTTTATCCGCCGCACGCCACGGTTTTTGCCAGCTCCGTTTCCCGCTCCGGGCAACGGGGCTTTTTTGTTGGTTTTTTCAATCAGCCTGGGTGGCCCAATTTCGCCTCGTAGAGTTTCCAGAGCGCCTGAGTGCCGTCGTCGGCGTGGCCGGTGGCGGCGAGTTCACGGTAGAGCTTTTCGCCCAAAGTCAGTCCGGGTAAATCGAGGCGCATTTCCCTGGCGGATGCCAGCGCGATGGCGAGGTCCTTGCAGAAGTGTTTTACATAGAATCCCGGCGCAAAATTGCCCTGTAAAATTCGGGGCGCGAGATTTTGCAGCGACCAGCTGGCCGCGCCGCCGCCACCCGTGCTCTTGAGCAATGCCGCCGGGTCGAGCCCCGCTCCGCGCGCGTAGGCGAGCGCCTCGCACAGGCCCATCATCGTGCAGGCGATCATGATTTGGTTGCACATCTTCGCGTGCTGCCCGCTGCCGGCCGGGCCATGGTGGACAACGGTCGGGCCGAAGAGACGCAGCACGGGCTCCGCCCGCGCGAAGGCCGCGGCGTCACCACCAACCATGAGGGAAAGCTGGGCATTGCGCGCGCCGACGTCGCCGCCGGTCACCGGGGCGTCCAGCGCGGCGAGGCCGCGTTTGGCGGCGGCTTCGGCAATGCGCTTGGCGAGCGCGGGAGTGGAGGTTGTGAGGTCAACCAGCAACGAACCCGGAGAGGCAGTGGGCAATAAACCACGCGGGCCGAGATAGACTTCTTCGACATCCGCCGGGAGGCCGACCATGGTGAAAATTAACCGGCAGCGCGGGGCCAATTCTGCAGGGCTGGCCGCCCATTGCGCGCCGGTGGCGATGGTGCCCTCGGCACTGGCCCGGGTGCGGGAATACACGACCAACGGATAACCTGCTTTGAGCAAATGCCCGGCGAGGCTGCGGCCCATGACACCCAAGCCGATGAAACCGATGGCGCCGCCTTCGAATTGTTGGCTTGGCGGTGGGTTGGTGATTGCGCTCATCGGTCCATTTTGGGGGCATCCCGCCCCGGCGCAATTTTTAATCGCACGGGGCCGGCATTTGCGATTAGTTTCCCATCCCATGTTGTTCGACCCCAAACGCCTGCTGTTGATTGCCGGGCCGTGCTCGTTGGAAAGCGAGTCCACCTGCCGTGCTGTGGCCGAAGTGTTGGCGAGGTTGCGGGACGAGGAGCCGGACTTGAACATCGTTTTCAAAGGCTCTTTCGACAAGGCCAACCGCACTTCCGGGCGGGGCGAGCGCGGCCCCGGTCTGGCCGCCGGCTTGAAATTGCTGGCCTGGGTCAAAAAGAAATACGGCTTTCCGGTGTTGACGGATGTCCATCTGCCCGCGCAAGCCAAGCCCGTGGCCAAAGTTTGCGACGTGTTGCAAATCCCCGCGTTTCTTTGCCGTCAGACCGACCTGTTGCTCGCCGCTGCGGCGACCAAGCGCGTCGTCAACGTCAAGAAGGGCCAGTTTCTTTCGCCGATGGAAATGGAGCACGTCGTCGCCAAGTTGCGCCAGGCCGGAGCAAAAGAAATCTGGCAGACGGAGCGCGGGACGACCTTTGGCTATCAAAACCTCGTGGTAGACATGCGCTCCTTTGCCATTATGCGCCGCCACGGCAGCCCGGCGATTTTCGATGCCACCCATAGCGTGCAACTGCCCGGCGCGGCAGACGGGGCCTCGGGCGGGCAACGGGAATATGTGCTGCCGCTGGCGCGCGCGGCGCTCGCCGCCGGCGCCAATGGTTTGTTCATTGAAACCCACCCCGACCCGACGCGGGCCATTTCCGACGGGCCCAGTCAGGTGCCGCTGGCGCAATTTTCCGCGCTTATTGCCTCCTGCCTGCGCGTCTGGCGCGCAGCGCGCTGAAGATACTGACGCAACCTTTGCCCGGCGGCGCGGTTGAACCCGTCTTTACTGCGCCTCCGCCCAATCTCGCGGCCAAATTCCATTGCATGAGTGACCTTCCCAATTCCGGCTCGCCTGCTTCGCCCGTCTTGCGCCGCACACTTCCGTGGATGTTGTTGCTCTTCGTGGGCAGCGGCTGTGCGGCGTTGATTTACGAAATTGTCTGGTTTCAGATGCTGCAACTGGTCATTGGTTCGACGGCGGTTTCGCTGGGCGTGCTGTTGGGGACGTTCATGGGCGGGATGTGTCTGGGCAGTCTGTTGTTGCCCCGTTTGCTTTCGAGTAAACATCGCCCGTTGCGCGTGTATGCGTTGCTGGAATTATCGATAGGAGTGGTCGGCCTGGCGGTGTTATTTGGGATGCCGTTGCTGGAGCGCGTGTATCTCGCGGGAGCGACGCCGGGGATGTCGAGCATTGCATTGCGCGGGTTGGTCTCGGCGTTTTGCCTGTTGCCGCCGACGTTGTTGATGGGCGCGACTTTGCCGGCGATTTCCCGGCGGCTGGAGGCAACGCCCGCGGGTGTGTCGTGGCTGGGATTTTTCTATGGTGGCAACATCGCCGGCGCGGTGTTTGGGTGCTTGCTCGCGGGCTTTTATCTTTTGCGGGTGCACGACATGGCGGTGGCGACCTATGTCGCGGCGTTTATTAATTTCTCGGTGGCGATGCTGGGCCTAGGGCTCGATGCGCAATTGCCGCAGGCGGAACCGGCGACGACCGTGAACGAACCGCCGACAACTGACGCGTCTGTCTCTTCTTTTCCTTTCCGCAGGCTGGTCTATCTTGCCATCGCGTTTTCTGGTTTTACCGCGCTTGGAGCCGAAGTGGTGTGGACACGGCTGTTGTCACTGCTGCTCGGTGGGACGGTCTATGCCTTTTCGGTAATTCTCGCGGTGTTTTTAATCGGGCTGGGCATCGGCAGCAGTGTTGGCTCCTGGTGGGCGCGCATCACGACGCGCCCGCGTCTGGCGCTGGGACTGTGCCAGTTATTGCTGGCTGCGGCGATCGCGTGGCCGGCCTACATGATTGCGGATTCGCTGCCGTATTGGCCGATTGACCTTACACTTTCCGCCCCGACCAATTCCAACGCGGTCAATATGCCGTGGTATGCCTTTCAACTTGATCTGGCGCGCTGTCTGTGGGCCTTGCTTCCGCCCACGCTGTTTTGGGGGGCGAGCTTCCCGCTGGCACTGGCCGCGGCTGCTCAGCGCAAACAGGATCCGGGAAAACTGGTCGGCGGGGTTTATGCCGCGAACACGGTTGGAGCAATTCTCGGTTCGTTGTTGTTCAGCCTGTATGTCATCCCCCATTGGGGCGTAAAGAGCGCTGTCGGCACGCAGATGGCCGAGCGCATCCTCATCGGTGTGGCCATCGCCGCTGCGCTGCTGATGCTCGTGCCCAGTCTGGTGCCCGAGTTCGATGACGAAATGCCGGGGGATAAGAAGCCCACCGGCTTTACCTATACCAGCCGCGCCATTGCCCTCATCCTGGCGTGCAGCTTTCTGGGTTTTCTCGCCTCCCATGTTGAAAAAATTCCCGATGGGGTCGTTGGTTACGGGCGCAGTTTGCTGAAAAATCTGCCGCTGCCGGAATTTGTTTATGTGGGGGAAGGATTGAACTCCTCCGTCGCCGTCTCGCGCCAAAGCAATGGCGAATTGAATTTCCACGTGAGCGGCAAAGTGGAGGCCTCGACCCAGCCGCAGGATATGCGGCTGCAACGCATGTTGGGCCACGTCCCGGCGCTGTTGCAGGAGGCGCCGAAGTCGGTGCTCATCGTCGGGTGTGGCGCGGGGGTTACGGCCGGCACGTTCACGCAGTATCCGAGCGTGCAGCGCATCGTCATCTGTGAAATCGAGCCGCTCATCCCCCAGTATGTCACTCCATGGTTCGGCGAACAAAATTACCATATCGTGGACAATATCGCGAAGGAGAACCCGCACCTGGTCAATGGCAAGCAGGTGGAAGTCATCTATGACGATGGCCGGCACTTCATGCTCACGACCAAGGAAAAATTTGACATCATCACTTCCGACCCCATTCACCCGTGGGTCAAAGGCTCCGCCGTGCTCTACACGCAGGAGTATTTTCAGTTGTGCAAGGAGCACCTGAACCCCGGCGGCATGGTTACACAATGGGTGCCGCTGTACGAAAGCACGCCCGCCACTGTGCAGAGTGAACTGAAGACGTTTTTTTCCGTATTTCCGGATGGCATTCTTTGGAGCAACGACGAAAACGGGGACGGGTACGACGCCATCGTCCTCGGCGAGGCCGACCCCGCGCCCATTAACATCGACAAAATGCAGGCCCGCCTCGACCGCCCTGAATACGTCCCGGTCGCACAGTCCATGTCGGATGTGGGCTTCCATTCGGCGCTCGATTTGCTAAAAACCTATGGCGCTTCTGGCTACGACATGGAGAAATGGCTGCGCCCGGCTGATTTTAATCTCGATCGCAATCTGCGCCTGCAATACCTCGCCGGCTTTGGCGCCAACGCCTACCGGGAAAAGGAAATTTACGACGCGATCAAGGACACGCGCACCTGGCCGGACGGCCTGTTCGCCGGCTCGCCGGCAAATATCAATGAGATCCACACGGCGATTGCCCCCAAGGCGCAGCTCAACATGCAAACGCTTAATCAGTTGCTCAACTTTCCGAAGGATGATTCGCCATCGACAGGCTCAACAGCCGCTCCGTAAAGTTAGCTACCGGGTTGGTGGGAAAGTTGGCGCGAATTGTAGTGGCGGCTGTCTGACCCATTTGTTGCCAGCGGTCCCGGTGTTGCCAGGCACGCTCCAGCGCCTCGGCGACGCATTTAACCGTCGGCCCTGCTGCGAAAAAGCCAGTCACGCCGTCGGTCAGCATTTCGGTATTGCCGGACACATCTGTGACCAGGCACGGCCGGGCGCAAAACATGGCTTCGATAATTGCCAGGGGGAGGCCCTCGTAACGCGAGGGAAGAATCAACAGGTGGTTTTGCCGCCAGATTTCCACGACATCGTCAACGTGGCCGTGGAAAACGCAGTTGGCCACGCCGAGCATCTCGGCCATGCGGCGCACGCCGTTTTCCGAGTTTCCCGCGCCGTAGAAATGAATTTCCGCCGGACGGTTTTTCCAAACCGGGTTGGCCAGTGCCCGCAGGATTAGGTCGCAACCCTTGGTGCCCGGCTCCAGCCGGCCGACAAAGGCGAGACGGAAAACGCCGGTCTCCGCCGGCCAGGGCAGCACAATGTCAGCGGGAACCTTGAACGGGTTGCGAGTGAGGTGGAAATTTTCCCCGGCCAGCCCGGTCATCAGCCGGGTGGTGTTCAGGTTTTCGCGGCAGACAAAATAGGCGGCGGTAGCGTTTTGAAAATAATTGCGCATTTCCGCGGCCTTGGAGTCGGTGGGCCAGTTATATTCGTAAACGGCCTGGGAAATCAGGACGTAAGGGATTTTCAGCGTTAGACAGTGATCGATTATTGCGCCGGGGAAATCATTGTTGCCGCTGGAAAACACCACCAGACCGGGGCGAATTTCCTCCAGCCGGGCCTTGAACCAAATGGTGGAATCCCGGGGTGAAAATTTTAATCGCACGCGAAGCTGCTGGTAAATCACGTGAATGAATTGTTCGCGAAAAGTGGGGGTGGGCCACCAACTCACTTGCACGCCGGCTTTTTGCAAATCGGCGATGCGCGCGTGCGCCGGCCGGTTGGAAACATTGGGCAGCACCGCCGAAACCTTGTGGCTGCGCCGGGCCAACTCAACCGCCGTCTGAGACCATAATTCCTCGCTGCCACCCCACGCCGGGCCCGACATGGATGAAACGAAGAGAATGTTCAAACCGGGCTGGCCCATTGCGGCATCTGTCTAGTTCAGGTCGACAGGGAAAACAAGCTGGATGTGAATCAGCCTGGTTAACGGCGTATGGATTATTTCCAACTTCCAGCTTCCAACATCCAACTTCCTTTTCTATCCTCACCCGATGCAATCCTTTGCGGCCGCGACCATCGTTTTCACGGGTGGCTTCATCATCATGGTGCTCGAAATCGTTGGCACGCGCTTTCTGGCGAAGTATTTCGGCACGTCCTATTACGTGTGGGTCAATCAAATCGGACTGGTGATGGTCGCGCTGGCGGTGGGGTATTACGTGGGCGGGATTTTGGGTGACCGCTGGCGTCGTCTGGGCTGGCTGGCGGTGCTGCTGGTGCCCGCGGGCATTTTCACCTTTTATATTCCCAATTTTGCCGACCAGCTCATTAATTTTGTCCGGACACCTGTTACTGAGCCTCCAACCCCGCTGCGCGACACCCTCGACCCGGTGATGGGCAGTGCGGTGATTTTTCTGCTGCCCTGCGTGCTGCTGGCCATGCTTTCGCCCTATGTGACGCAAATCTGTGCGCGCAACCTGGCCCATGTCGGCCGGGCCAGCGGGTTGATTTTCGCGGCCAGCACCGCCGGGAGCATCGCCGGGGTGTTTGTTTCCGGCTATTTCCTGCTACAAACGGCGACCCTGACGGTTATATTCCATGTGACCGGCTGCGCCATTCTGGTCTTGGCGGCGGCTTGTGTCGCGCTCAACAGTTGGCTCCGCCCCCCGGAATTGACGCCGACCACCCCGCCTTTCCCCGACCCCTATGATTAAACCCTGTCTGCTACTGGCGGTTCTTTCCGGTGGGTTTGTTCAAGCCCAACCTCCTCCTCCTCCCGCGCCGCCAATGCGCACTTCTGGCCCGGATACGGTTTTCACCGGCACTTCGCCCTACCACAACATCATGGTGCAGGACGAAAACGGCCAGCGCATTCTGTTTTTCGACGACACGATGGAGTCGCGGATGGATATCAAAACGCCGTACTCCGGCGCGTTCGAATACACCGATTATTTCCAGATGGTCTGGTTGTGGCAGCCGGAGGCGAAAAACATCCTCATGCTCGGCCTCGGCGGCGCGAGCACGCAGAAGGCGATGGCGCATTACCACCCCGAGGTCACAATGGAAACCGTCGAGATTGACCCGATGGTCGCCGATGTCGCCCAAAAATATTTCTCCTACGCGCCCGGTGACCGCCAGAAACTCAACGTCCTCGATGGCCGCCAGTTCCTTTTGCGCTCCAAAAACAAATACGACGCCATCCTGCTCGACGCCTACACGCAGGGCCGGTATGGCGCGAGCATCCCGCCGCATCTTATCACCAAGGAATTTTTCCAAATCGTGAAGGACCACCTCACGCCCAACGGGGTGCTCGCCTACAATGTCATCACCATCCTGAAAGGCTATGACACCAGTGACATTATCGCCTCCGTCTATCACACGCTCAAGGAAGTCTTTCCGCAGGTCTACATCTTTGAGGCCAAATCCAGCCTCAACGACGTCGTCTTCGCCACGATGTCCAAGGACGCCGTTGACCTCGCGGCGCTCAGGAAAAACGCCGAAGCCCTCATCGTTGCAAAAAAAATGACCTTCCCGAATTTTCTCGACCGCCTCAATAACTTCCAGCCCAAACCCCCTGCCAACTACCTCGCCATCACCGTCCTGACCGACGACTTCGCCCCCATCGAAAGCCTGACCAGCGGAGCCTCAGCCCGGCCCAAAACCACCGCCCCATGAACCTCCCAAAATCCTTTCGGTTGCTCGGAGCATTCGCCGCCATCCTTGCGTGCGGCCAGGTTTTTGCCGCTTCGCCGTGGCCGGACACGACGGAAATCCTCCTCTGGCCCAACGGCGCGCCCGGTTCCGAGGGCGTCACGGCGCAGGAAATTTATTCGCCGCCCACGGCGCGCAGCCCGCACGGCCACCTTTCGCCGGTGCATTATCCGTCCATTTTTGTTTTTCCGGCGCCGAAAGAAAAAGCCACTGGCGCGGCGGTGCTCGTGTGCCCCGGCGGCGGCGCGAATACGTTGACGCTCGATCATGAAGGCCGCGACATCGCGAAATGGCTGAACAGCGTCGGCATCACGGCGTTCGTGGTGAAATACCGTCTTTCGAAAACGCCGAATTTTCCGCAATACACGCTCGATACCTCCGTGGGCGACGCCCAGCGCGCCATCCGCCTCGTGCGCAGCCGCGCAGCGGAGTGGGGCGTGGACCCGAAGCGCATTGGCCTCATGGGCTTTTCCGCGGGCGGCACGGTCGCCACGTTTGCGGGCGTGCGCTTTGACGCCGGCAAGCCGGACGCCGCCGACCCGATTGAGCGCGCCAGTTCGCGTCCGGATTTCAATGTGCTGGTTTACACTGGTGCGATGGCCGCGCCATTGACCGTCCCGAAGGACGCCCCGCCGGTCTTGCTCATCGGCTCGACCGAGGACAGCGCGCACGCCGTCAACGCCCTGAAGGTTTACCAGGCGTACCTCGACGCGAAAATCCCCGTCGAGATGCACCTGTATGCCGGTGGCGCGCACGGCTTCGCGCTCGAACCCACCGAACTCCCCGTTGGCACTTGGAACCAGCGATTTATGGACTGGCTTGAAGACTTGAAAATGGCACCGAAGAAGTGATTGATTAGGCCCTGGCTTCCCGGCACCCTAGAAAGGAAATATTCATACGCCGTCATGAAATTACGGAATTATGCGGTTGTTGCCGCCTGTGTCCTGGTCGCAGCGGGGTTGGCGTGGCTTTTTTATAATTCCGCGAAGTTGGCTGCGCCGGTAAAGTCGATTGCGGCAGTTGCCCCGACCGAAGTTACCACACCCAAGCCTGCGCCGACGCAGATTGTTGCGCCGGTTGTTCCGCCGGCAGCGAAACCTGAGGCCTTGGCTGCGCAACCCGCTGCCCCAGCCGACACGGGCAAAAGTCAGCAGGAAATAGAGGTTCACGCTTTCATTGACGACGTGGCTGACCTGTTGAATTCCGGCGACATCATTGGCGCCATGGAAAAAACCGAATCACCGGAAGTGGATGCCGAGCTTTTTCCGAACCCGGAAATGAAAGCACGATTTTATGAGAGTGTGCGCAAAGACTCGGCTAATCCGCGCAGTCAGCAACAGCTGAAAGGTATTGCCCAGTGGCTGCAATCCTTGAAAGACAAGACACCCAAAATGAATGCCACCGGCGACGAATTGACCTATCCGAATGACGGCGTGATCTTCGAGAAGGAAAATGGGATTTGGTATATTAAAAGAGGGCGGGGTTTTTAAATTCTTCAGCAATTCCGAAAAAAGCAATTTTCCAATATCATGATTTTATTTCCCAAAATCCCTGCAGCTTCATGCCAAGCAAGCCGGAGTCTCCGACTCGGGTGTTTGGGGATATTGCTAGGCGCCTTGGTGCTGCCTGCCCAAGCGCAGGAGTTCCACCCGCTGGCGTATGCACCGGCGCCGGTGGACAATCCGCTCAAGGGGTTTGTGCCTTATGACAACGACGCGCACGCGGCGAATTTTCCGCACAGTCTCGATTGGTTCTATATTCCTTTGTCCGATTTGATGCCCGCGGCCAAAACCTTCGACTGGGAGCCAATGGAAAAGCACCTGGATGCCATCGCAGTGCGCGGGCACCAGGCAGTGATGCGCGTCTATCTCGACTATCCCGGCAAAACGCCCGGCATACCCAAGTTCCTCCTCGACGAGGGCGTCAAGACGCAGACCTATGATGGCCGAAAGAACAACGGCAAAAGCCTCTCGCCGGATTACGAGGACCCGCGGCTGCGTGCCGTGCTGAAGGACTTTATCGCGGCGTTCGGCGCGCGTTACGATGGCGACCCACGGCTGGGCTTTATCACGATTGGACTGCTCGGCTATTGGGGTGAATGGCACACCTCCGACTTCCCGGAACGATTCGCGAGCAAGACTGTGCAGACCGAAGTCATGGACGCCTACGCGAAGGCTTTTCACAAAACCAAGTTGCTGGTGCGTTATCCCGCCGGGCCGACGGATTCTTATTACGCGGACAACCACGCGCAGCCGATGGGTTACCACGACGACTCGTTTTCGTGGGACACGCTGCCCACGCCGGACAAAAAACCGAATTCGTTTTTCATGGGCAAAATGAAACTCGCCGATGCGCTGGACAAGTGGCAAACGCAGCCGGTGGGTGGCGAAGTGCGGCCGGAAATCTGGGACACACTGTGGGATGAGCCGACGGGCGCGCCGAAGGGCCAGGAATTTGGCCCGTGCCTCGAGGCCACCCATGCGACGTGGCTGATGAACAGCGGCGTGTTTCGCAACAAACTCGAGGGCGCGAAACTGGACCGCGCGCTCGCGGGCGCGCGGCGGATGGGCTATGAGCTCACGGTCAGTGACGCGGCGCTGACGGTGAGAAAGGATGGCGGCTTGGATGTGAAGGTGAAAATCCGCAACACCGGAGTCGCGCCGTTCTATTATAAATGGCCCGTCGAAATTGGTTTGATCGATTCCGGCCATGAACTTGCCGCGACGTGGCGCACCGTCTGGGATTTGACGACCATTTTGCCGGGGCCCGAGGCCATGGAATTCGATTTCACCCAATCAACACAGGTGCTGCCCCCCGGCGAGTATCAAGTGGTCTTGCGCGTGGCGAACCCGATTCTGAAAGGCCTGCCGCTCCGCTTTGCCAACAAGTCCCAGGACGCCAATGCGCTAGGCTGGCTGTCGCTCGGGCAGGTGAAATTATGAAATCTACACCCCCTTTGAATCATTCTCATCCTTCTTTACATACCCTGAGTCCTGGCGCTGGTGGTTGATTTGGTTTTTCTTGAGATAGGCCTGGTAGATGTCGTCGGCGCTGAGGCCGAGGGTCTGGGCGATGGAGACGAGGAAGTGGAAGAGGTCCACGACTTCGACGCGGGCGTTCTGGCGGTCGAAGTTCTGGTATTTGGCCCACCATTTCCACGGCACGGAGTCGGTCAACTCGGCCAGTTCCTGCTGCATGGCGCGGACGTAGTTGAGCGTCCATTTAATCTGCCCAGCCTCGTCGAGCTTCGAAGTATCCACGCCGATGCGCTGGTTGAGCGCTTCCTGGAGGGCGAAGATGGCCTCGAGCTTGTCGGCGGGAATCGGCGGCGGCGAGTTGGCGGGGCGGGCTGGGGGAGTGGGTTGGCTCATGGTCGCATCGCAAAAGAAGGCCGCCGGGGTGGCAAGCGCAAACGGAGGCGAACTGCGCTCAAAATGAAAATTAGGATTGCCTCCGGGCGAATCCTCGGGCATTGTGCTCTCGCAAGCGCCTGCCAGCGCCGCGCCTTTTGCGCACGCCGGGCCGCATTCTTTTTTGCCTCTACGGATGAATTCAGACCCGACCCAGCCAGCGACCCCTTCGGCCAATTCCCCTGCCGCATCCAACCGCCCGTCCAACCTGAAAAGTCGTTGGAAACGCGCCCCGAGCGCGGGTGTCCCCGCTCAACGCCCGGCAGCATCCACCGCCTCGTTTGGTCTGGTCACAGACCTTTCCAGCGTGCGGGAATCCCTTTCCGGCCAGCATGCGAAGGGTTACGCACCGAGCGAACCGCCTGCTGCTCCGACGCCCGCGCCGGTTTCCGCGCCGGCTCCCCGGCCTGAGCCGCCTCGCGCCGCCGTACCGCCTCCTTCCCGCCCTCGGGAGTTTTCGTCGCCTGCGCCACGTGAACGTGATGCGGCTCCGGCTCAACGCCGTGAAACGCCTCCTCCATACCGCCCATCGAGTGATAATCGCGGTGGTCAGCGCGAACAATATGTCGCCCTCAAGCCTGATCCGGCCAATGAGCCTGCGCCGCGCCGCCTGCGCACTGAAGCCTCCCGGCCTGTGCCAGTGCAGGAATACGCGCCGTCGTCTTTCGCCCGTTCGCCGGACAAATCCATTCCCGTTAAAAGTAATCGTGAACCCAGCCGCCATGAAGCCGGGCGCTCCTCAGCCAAGCCCGCAGCGGCGGTCAGGCCACACGCTTCCATTTCGCTGCATCCCAAGTCCTCGAAGGAGGAGGTGCGGCCCAAGAAATCCCGCGGTATCGTGGGCTTTATCAAACGCATATTCAGTGGCGGGCTGCCGGTGGGAGAGGAAGAAGAGAAGAAAGAGTCTTCCAGCCGCGAACGGGACAAGCGGGAGAGTGAGGGCGATGGCCGGCATGAGCGTCGCCACGGCAAAAGCAGCCACCACCGCCATTCGCGCGGCGACCGCGACCGCGCGGGGCGTTCCTGAGGTTTTCCGGCCATGGATGTTGTGCGCATACAAGGCGGCCGCACGTTGCGCGGCACCATCGCCGTCAGCGGAGCCAAAAATTCCTGCCTGCCCATTTTCGCAGCCACGCTGCTGACGGAAGAGACGTGCATCATTGAGAACGTCCCGGATTTGAGTGACGTGCGCTTCATGGGCGATATCCTGACGCAGCTGGGCGCGCAGGTAGAGCGAGTGGACCTCCACACCTGGAAAATCACCGCCCGCAAAGTCGGCCACTTTGCCCCGCACGCGTTGGTGAGCAAAATGCGCGCGAGCGTGGTGTTACTCGGCCCGCTGACGGGACGCCTGCGCAAGGCGGTCGTTTCACAACCCGGCGGCTGCAATTTTGGTCCGCGCCCGATTGACCTGCATATCAAGGGCCTCAAAAGCCTCGGTTGCACAATTAAGATGAAGAAGGGCTACCTGCATGTGGACGGCTCAAAGCTGCGGGGAGCGGAACTTTTTCTCGGAGGACGCCAGGGGAGCACGGTCACCGGCACGGCGAACATGATCATGGCGGCGGTGCTGGCGCCGGGCATTACGCGGCTTGACAGTGCGGCGTGCGAACCGGAGCTGGAAGACCTGTGCCGCATGCTGGTCGCCATGGGCGCGCGGATTGACGGCATTGGCACGCACATGCTCATCATCGAGGGTGTGGACCGCTTGCGCGGCGTGCGCCACCGGGTTATTCCCGACCGCATTGAAGCCGGCACGTGGGTTTTGGCGGCTGCCATTACCCGCGGCGATGTCACCATCACCGGCATCAACCCGCAGCACCTCGGAGCGTTTTTTGACAAGCTGGATGAAGCCGGCCTCACCGTCACCACCGAGGGCCCGGACAAACTCCGCGTCAACGCCACCAATGCCAAGGTGCGCCCGGTGGACATCATCACGCTGCCGCATCCGGGTTACCCGACGGATTTGCAGGCGCAAATGTGCGCGCTGCTCGCCGTCACGCCCGGCCTGAGCATCATTACCGAGCGCATTTACCCCAATCGTTATATGTATGTGTCCGAGCTGCAACGCATGGGCGCGGACATTGCAATTGAAGGCCCCAGCGCCATCATCAAGGGCCGCAACCGCTTGTCCGGCGCGATGGTGATGGCCTCGGACTTGCGCGCGAGCGCGGCGCTCATCCTTGCCGGGTTGGTCGCGACGGACGAAACCTGGGTGCGCCGCGTTTACCACCTCGACCGTGGTTACGAAAAATTTGACGAAAAACTCCGTGGCCTGGGGGCGGCCATCGAGCGGTTGGATGAAAAGGATATGCCGCCCGAACTTGCGGGCGAAGAGTAAAAAATCAGTCCGCGTCGAGTGATTGCAGCGAGCGAATGAATTCCGGGCTCAAGCGGCGTAATTCGTCGCGATGCGCAGCCGCCAATTTGATCAGGACTTTTTCGCCTGAGACCGTCAGTCGGACCTGAACGCGCCGGCCATCCGCGGTATCAGCCACCCGCCGCAGCCACCCGCGATGGACGAGCCGGTCCACCAGCCCCACGGCGCTGTGGTGGCGTAGCTGCATTTGTTCTGCGACCTCGCCGATGGTCAGAAATTTGTTTCGCGGGGCGGCCTTGATGGCAAGGAGCACCTGATATTGCTGCTGGGTCAGACCAGCGGCGCGCGCGGCTTCGGTACTGAAATGCAAAAACCGCCGCAGGGCGTAACGGTAGGTCGCGAGCGCCCGGAAGTTGGCCGGGGTCAGAGGGGCGGCAGACAACTGGCGGCGGGGCATATTCAGTCTAAATTGGGAAAAAGCCCGGCCAAGTCAATGACGCAGAGGACTTGATTTATATCGCAGTAGGATGTATTCTGTTTCGTTTATGTCCACTAGAAATGATATTATCATGCCTATTTCGACGACCGCGCTGGGTCAGATTTCCGGCGAGCCTTTCCGGCGGCGGCTCTTTTTCATGTCGCTGATGGCGGTGTTGGTCGGGGTTGCCGCGGGCTTTGCGGCTTACGGCCTGTATGCCCTGATCCGACTGGTGTCGAACCTGGTGTTTTACCAGCAACTATCAATGGCGAACCTGTTGCCCTCGCAAAACCATCTGGGGTGGTGGGTGATACCGGTGCCGATCATTGGCGCACTGATTGTTGGATTGATGGCAAAATATGGTTCCGCAAAAATTCGCGGACACGGCCTGCCGGAGGCGATGGAGGCGGTGTTGTTTAACCAGAGCCGCGTCGCCCCGCGCGTGGCCTTGCTCAAGCCCACTTCGGTGGCCATCGCGATTGGCACCGGTTCACCGTTTGGCGCGGAAGGGCCAATTATTCAAACTGGCGGCGCGTTGGGTTCCATCCTGGGTCAGGCATTGCATGTGACTGCGGCAGAACGCAAAGTGCTTTTGGCCAGCGGCGCGGCGGCGGGCATGGCGGCGACATTCAGCACGCCCTTGGCGGCGGTGATGCTGGCCATTGAACTGCTGCTTTTTGAATACAAGGCGCGCTCCTTCATCCCCCTGGTGATTGCCAGCACGGTCGCCACGGCGGTGCGCTTCATTCTCCTGGGGCACGGCGCCATGTTCACCGTTGGCGCGACCGATTTCAATTTCCCCGCGGCACTCCTGTGGTATGTGCCACTCGGAGTCGTGTGTGGTTTTGCGGCGGTGGGTTACAGCCGCCTTTTGTATCGGATCGAGGACGTGTTTGAAAAAATCCCCTGCGACCCGTATTGGTGGCCTGTGATGGCGTGCGCCGCTCTCGGTGTGATCGGCTATTTTGTGCCACGGGTGTTGGGAATTGGTTATGACACGATTTCCGATCTCTTGAATCCTGCCGCGCCCCTTGCGCTCGGGGTGGTCGCGGTATTGCTTGTAGCAAAAACCTTCGCGGTGACTCTGACGCTCGGCTCCGGTCACTCCGGCGGAATATTGGCGCCGACATTCACCATCGGGGCGGCGTTGGGGGCATTCTATGCCGGAATCGCCAATCACTTGTTTCCGGAGGCGCATTTGTCGTCCAGTGCATTTGCCCTGGTGGCGATGGCTGCGATGTTTGGCGCGGCGGCGCGTGCGCCATTCACCTTCATCATCTTTGCCTTCGAATTGACCCGCGATTACGACGCCGTGTTGCCGCTGATGCTGGTGGTGGCCATCGCGCATTTTGTGGCGTTGCTGTTTATGAAAAATTCCATCCTGACTGAAAAACTCGCCCGGCGTGGTTTGCGTGTTCATCAGGAATACGAGGTGGACGTGCTCCAGCAAGTGACCGTGGGCAGCGCCATGGACTCACAGCCAACGGTGCTGGATGCCTCGTTGGGCATTGGTGAAATCGCTCGCCGCCTTTCCAGCCAAGATTCCACGCTTGCCCGCCATCAGGCCTTTTTACTGGTAGACGAAAATGGTGGTCTCGCTGGCATCATTACTCGTGGCGATCTAGTGCGGGCCTTTCAGCGCGATCCTTCTGGCCAGCTTACATTGCTGGAAGCCGGATGTGCGCAACCGATTACGACTTATCCCGACGAAATGCTCAGCGACGCGCTCAACCGGATGCTTCGCCACCAATGCGGGCGGCTGCCGGTGGTTGCGCGTCGAAATCCAAAAAAAATCGTTGGTTACCTTGGACGCGCCGCAGTGCTGGAAGCCCGGCTGCGCCGGATGCAGGAAGACCACGTGACCCAGCCGGGATGGCTGAAAGGCAGTTCGCGTGCTTAAAACGCCGACGAGCCGCTGATGGGTGGCAGACCCTGCTTTTGGCGGACGACGTCGAATGCGGCATTTTTATACATTTCATGCAGCGTGGGCTGGTTGTAAATCATCGCCGCAACGCGTTCCACCGACACGGAGTCTTCAATGAGCAGCAGGCCGAAATGAATCAGCTCCGTGGCAACGCGGCCGACGATATGGACGCCGATGACGGCCAGCGTGTCGGGGTCGGCCAGAATTTTCAGCAAGCCAAATTGCGAGCCGATGATGCGCCCGCGGGGTGTGTCCTTATACCAGGCGTGGCCGACGAGATAGGGGCGGTTTTTCTTTTTCGCATCCTCTTCCGTCAATCCGGCGCAGGTAACCTCGGGGATGGTGTAAACGCCCATCGGGAAAACCTGGTCAATGCGCTGAAACTCCGCGAGGTTGAACATGTGGGTGACGGCGACGCGGCCCTGGTCCATGCTGGTGCAGGCAAGCGCGGGAAAGCCAATGAGGTCGCCCACAGCGAAGATGCTCGGCACCGTCGTGCGGTATTGCTCATCCACGACGATCGTTTGCCGTTCGCTGGCCTGCAAACCGACTGCGCCCAGGTTGAGGCTGTCGGTGTTGCCGACACGCCCGGCGGCGTAGAGGAACATGTCGGCTTCGATGGTTGAACCGTCGTCCAAATGTGCGCTCACGATTTTTTTGCCGTCATGCTCGCAGACCGTCACCCCTTGGGCGCGATTGGGCATGAGGAAGGTGATGCCTTCTGTTTCCATCTGTTTTCGCAAAATTCCAAGGATTTCGCCGTCGAGAAAGGTGAGGAAATCCGCGCGGCCATTTACCAGCGAAACTTTTGAGCCCAGCGCGGCAAAGATGGTGGCGTATTCGCAGCCGATGACGCCCGCGCCAACAATGACGATCGAACTGGGGATGTGGTCGATATCCAAAATCGTGTCCGAGTCGTGCACATGCGCGCCATCGAAACGCACGCCGGGGATGTGCCAGGGGCGTGAGCCGGTCGCCAGCAGGATGAATTCGCCTTTGAGCGCAAACGGGGCGGCGCCGCCCATGGGTTGCACGGTGACGGTGTGCGCGTCCACCAATGAGGCTTGACCTTGAAAAATGTCCACCTTCAGCGTTTCGAGGTTCCGGCGAACATCGTCGGCTTGCTTCGCGGTGACGGTGTTTTTGCGGAAAAGCAAATCCTGGACACAGACGGCGCGCTCGGGCTGGCGTTCGACGCCGAACAGGCCGCGATCGTTGAACCCGGAAAGGAAGACCGCCGACTCCTTGAGGGTTTTCGACGGCAGGGTGCCGGTGTTGGTGCCCGCTCCACCCAGGCGCGGCTCCTTTTCCACCATCGCGACCGACTTTCCATAAAATGCGGCCAGCGCAGCGGCTTTTTCCCCCGCCGGGCCGGAACCGATAACGATGAGGTCGTAGTAGGGCTTCATTGGTGGGAGTAATAAACTAACCGTCTGTTGTCGGGAGGCAATAATGAAGCCCGCAGGGCCGGGTGGCCCTGCGGGCTTCAATTATCAATCTCGATGGGGAGAATGGCTTTCCGGTCAAGTTTACTTCTTCACCAGTCCCAGCGGCAGCACTGTTTTGCCGTACAATTCGTTCAACACCTGGGCGAGGCCGGTATAAATTGCGGAGGCGCCGCAAAAGATGCCTTCGAAGCCGGTGGCATGCTCGAAACTTTCATCGGGCTTGGCATATTTAATGTAAGCCAGCAGGAAAAAGAGAATGGTCAACGAGCCAAAAACGACTTGGAGCGCACGGCTGAGTCGCAGGGTGCCGATGAACATGACGGCAGTAAAGAATCCCCAGACGGCGAGATAAGCGGCAAAACCCGTGCCATCAGGGGCGTCAACCCAGCCGGTTTTGGGCAAAAGAATCAAAGCCACCAATGTGAGCCAGAACATGCCGTAGGAAGTGAAGGCGGTGGTGGCAAAAGTATTGCCTTTTTTCCATTCCATGACTCCGGCAATCACTTGGGCGGAACCGCCGTAAAAAATGCCCATGGCGAGGATCATACTGTTTAGCCCGTAAAAGCCAGCGTTGTGCAGGTTGAGCAGCACGGTGGTCATCCCAAAGGCGAGCAGGCCGAGGGGCGCGGGGTTCGCGGTCGTATCCTTGATTTGAGTCGTGGTGGGGTCAGGCATAGGGGTGGGGGGTTGGGGGTTCGGGCGGGATAGTCACACTTCTCGTTCCTGCAAGTCAAGAACGTGGCGAGGGAAAGTTGTTACGATTGGCCCCAGCAGGCAAGGATTTCAAACCCCATGAAATTTTTGATTCCCATGATGGCCGAAGGCGTGTCAAACTACGGGCTTATGCGTTACCCCGCCCGTTGGTTGTTGCCCTCGGTATTGATTTTTTCCCTGGTGCGTGCCGGCGATGTTCCGGCACCGGTAATGTCGACCACCTCGGACAAGCCCACTGCGGCAACTCCCGTATTAGCCCTGTCCACGACCAACCCGTCTGTTGCGGCAAACTCCGAAAAGCCTGTTCCCGTGACCAAGCTGGTTGATCTTTTCAACGGGAAAGACCTCTCGGGTTGGAGCTATTTCGTCAAAGGCCAGCCGACGGACATCACCTCCGCCGTGCAAATCAAGGAAGGCGGCGTGCTGTCTGTCTCGAACAAGCCGAGCGGCTATATCGTGGTCGACCCCGCGCGCGAAAATTATCAGTTGCACGTCGAATACCGCTGGACAAACCCCAACCCGCCCGCCAACACCAACAGCGGCGTGCTGCTTCACATTTCGCCCGGAGCGTTGGATAAAGGGGTGAATCCGCTCAGCTTCCAATTCCAAACCAAAATCACCCATGCGGGTGACATCATTTCCATGTCCACCGCCACGTGCGCCGAAGCGGCGGCGGGTGCCACGGCCAGCCGTCAAAAAGACTCCAGTGAGAAACCCGCCGGAGAGTGGAATTTGTGCGACATCATTGTGCGCGGCGACACCATTGAGTGCTCGGTCAACGGCGTGACGCAGAATAAAGTGACGAAATGCGTGCCGAGTTCCGGGAAAATCGGCTTTCAACTCGAAGGCTTTGCTTACGAGCTGCGCAATCTCAAGCTTGCGCCCCTCGAACCCGTCAAGCCCGCTGCCGCCCCGGCTAAGTCCAATTAATTTGAACACTGGTTCTCCAGGAGACTCTATGCAAAGACAACGATGGCCTGGTTTTCTATTCTCTTGCGCGCTGTTGATCTTCGGACTCGCCGGCTGCAGTACGCCGCCCAAAGCCGCGCCGACTGGCATTGCCACCGGAGGAAAATTTATGCCGCCGGCCACGCCCCGCACCGTTTATAATTTCAATTCCGGGTGGAAATTTGTTTTTGCTGATGTGGCCGGGGTTGAACAAACCGCATTCGATGACTCCGCCTGGGCGAGCATCAGCCTCCCGCACACTTGGAATGACGTGGACACCTACCGTGCTTTTATTCGTCACAGCAGCGGTGACGTCGGCGAGAAATTGTTCGGCAGCGGCTGGTATCGCAAACATTTCAAGCTGCCTGTTAGCGCCGACGGCCAAAAAGTGTTCCTTCAATTTGATGGGATGCGGCAGGCGGGGCATTTCTTCCTCAACGGCCAAGCCATCGGCAAATACGAAAATGGTGTGACTGCGGTCGGCCTCGACATCACCAAATTCGCCAAGTTTGGCGGCCAGGACAATATTTTGGCGGTGCAAGTGGATAATAGCCCGACTTACCAGGAGGAAGCCACCGGCACTCAATTCGAATGGAACGCCAAAGATTTCAATCCGAACTTCGGCGGGCTGAACCGTGATGCCTGGCTCATCATCACCGGCAAAGTTTACCAAACGCTTCCGCTTTACGAAAACCTCCAGACTTCCGGCGTCTATGTTTACGGGCAAAAATATGACATCGAGAAAAAGGCCACAGAGGTGCATGTCGAGGCCGAGGTGCGAAATGAATCCGGCGATTACGCCTCCATCACGCTTTCGACGGTGGTGGTGGATGCCGAAGGGACTGTGCGGGCCAAGTTCGATGGAAACACAACGGACCTGGTCAATGGCCAGAGCGAGGTTCTGACCAGTTCCGGTCCGCTGACCAACGCGCATTTCTGGGACGTTAATGACCCGTATCTCTACGACGTCTATTCCATTCTTACGGTGAACGGCCAAGCCGCGGACGTGGTCAAGACGCACACTGGCTTTCGCAAGGTGGAATTCAAAGGTGGTGCTGGCACGGGCGGGGTCTGGCTCAATGACCGTTTCGTCTGGCTTACCGGCTATGCCCAGCGCTCTGCTGACGACTGGCCCGGCCTCGGCGGTGCCTATCCGGACTGGATGCACGACTTCAGCACCGCGCTCCTGCGCGCCAGCAATGGGAATTATGTCCGGTGGATGCACGTTTCGCCCCAGCGCGCGGATGTTGCCGCGTGCGACAAATATGGCATCGCCATCGTTTGCCCGGCCGGCGACAAGGAAAGGCTGGTGGAAGGCCGCCAGTGGGATCAGCGCGCCGAGGTTATGCGTGACTCGATGATTTTCTTCCGCAATAATCCCAGCATATTCTTCTGGGAAGCCGGCAACACCATCGTCACCCCCGGACAGATGGCGCAAATGGTGGCTTTGCGCAAAAAATTGGACCCCAATGGCGGGCGCGTCATGGGCACGCGCGACAACGACGTATTGGATGCGAACATGGCGCTCACCCCCGTCTCCGAATTTTATGGTGTCATGATTGGCCAGGCCGCGCAGACGGACAGCAGCGCCGCGCAGAATGGAATTTTCCGCGGCTATAACACCGAACGCCGCGACAAGGCACCCATCATCGAAACCGAGGATTTCCGCGACGAGGCTGCGCGCGGCATCTGGGATGACTTTTCGCCGCCTTCGATGGGGTTTCATCCCAAAAATCTCGGCGTGGCCAATACGGGCGACACTTACCATTGGAATTCGGAAACTTTCGCCCTTGCCGCCGCGAACCGTTACTCGGATTACGTCCTCAACCGCATTGATAACAAAGACCCCGCGCACTCGAAGTGGTCCGGCTACGCCTCGATTTACTGGTCAGACTCCGACGCCGATGGCCGGCAGGACGCCAGCGAAGTTCTCCGCGTCAGCGGTAAGGTGGATGGCGTGCGCCTGCCGAAGGAGCTTTTCTACGTATCGCGCGTGATGCAGAGCGCCACGCCGGACTTGCACATTATCGGGCATTGGACTTATCCCGCCGGAACCAAGAAGACGATGTATGTCGCCGCGACATTGTGCGACCAAGTGGAGCTCTTTGTGAACGGCCAATCCAAGGGCGTCCAAAAGACCCCGTGCTCGCCGGTGGATCCCTTCGATGGCCGCAATTTGGGTTACACGGGTTTTATTTATGCCTTCCCCGACATTGCCTTTGAATCGGGCATCATCAAAGCCGTCGCCACCAAGAACGGTAAAGTGGTCGCGCAGCAGGAACTCAAAACCGCCGGCGCGCCCGCCGCCATCAAGCTCACCGCCCACAGCGGCCCGAATGGCCTGCAGGCTGACGGCAGTGATGTTGCGCTCGTGGATTTTGAAGTCGTGGACGCCCAGGGCAACCGTTGCCCGACGGACGAAGCCCGCGTGGATTTCGCCGTGGATGGACCGGCCATCTGGCGCGGCGGGCTGAATTCAAGCAAAACGGATTCGACCAATAATCTCTTCTTGGACACCGAGTGCGGCATCAACCGCGTCGCCCTCCGTTCGACCCTTGCCCCCGGCACCATCACCCTCACGGCCAAACGCGACGGCTTGACGCCCGCGACAATAAAAATGGAATCCCACCCGGTTGCTATTCAAGACGGCCTTGCTGTGGCTGCCCCGCAAACCTTTCCCGGTCTCGCTTCACCTTTTCCCGGATTGGTGCCGTGATAGTTACAGGTTAGCGGCGATGCTCAATTCGCAGATTTTTTCTGGCCGGTTTTGAGATCGTAGCCGGCAGCGGAAAGATAATTATTTACGCGGCCGCGATACTTGATGAAAAAGGCGAGCTTTTCGTCAGAGGAGCCGCCGTCAATCGCAAGTTCCCTGGCGGCGGTGAACCAGGTGAGGATTTGTTTTTTCTGCTCTTCGGCCAGGTCGGGAAATTTCTTGGTGAAGGCGTCATAATTCGTGCGCAAGGCGTTGGAAGTGAGGCCGTCCTTGACCTTGTCCACCTGTTCGGGGGTGAGTTCGGCGGCGAGCTTGGTCTCGAATTCGGTGTGCTCGACATAGCGTTTGGCCTCGGATTCGTCGGTTGCGGTCTTGGTGGCGGCGTCTTTGGCGGCCTTGTCGGTGAGTTGTTTGGCGGCGGCGAGCTTCGGGTCGCGGACTTCGTCAATGGTGTGCAGGACGCGGTAATGCGCGACGAGAATATCGCGGATGATGATTTTTTTGGCGGGTTCGGCAAAACCCAGAGCATCCACGATTTTTTCCGAACGGTCGGTAATAGTTTTCGTATAGGCAGCATCAGCGTCTGTGGTGGTTGCAGCCGCACCGGCTGTAGCAGTGGTGGCAGCGGAGGCGGGAGCGGGCGATGTTTGCGCGAAAGCGGGCAGCGATTGCGCCAAGCCCAGGGCGAAAAAGAACAAGGTCGGTGGTTTCATCGGGATGTTTTCCGAACTGCGCCTGAAGGCTTAATTTTTCTGGGCAGGTAGCACTTCCACGCGGAGGTAGATCGACCCATTTGGTGGAATGGCAACACAGGCTTCGTAGCGCGCGGTGTTCACATCGTCATCGGTGAGCTGGGTGATGTTGGCGGGGGGCACGGCGGTCCAATGAACCAAGTCAGTGGAAGATTGGGGGGCCAGCTGGTAGCCGTTCAATGATTTTCGCTGGCGGTATTGCAGCGTGAGGTAATTTGCTCCGGTGCGGTAAGTGGTCGCGACCGTCGGCAATTCCCGACTGGCGGGGCGGCGGTCGAGGTTCATGGCGTAGCGCGCCATGTTGGTTAATCCGTCACTGAAGGGCTTGGCATTGGGGAGGGCATTGGCGCCAGTCAAGTCGAGGCTTTGGGTCCAATTCGCATAGGCGTCGGCGCTGGAGGCAAGCGCCACGGTGGTGGTGTTTGCTGGACTGGAATAGCCGGAATAGCCCAATGGGCTGTAGGCATTGACTTGATAATAATAGGTCAGGCCGGCCTGCAGATCGTTTACGGTGTAGCTGGTGGTGTTGCCCACGGCGGCGCTAAACACGATATTGCTGAAATCAGCCGTGTCGGAAACCGTGAGAACATAGGAGCTTGCGCCGGGGACGGCCGGCCAACTCGCGGTGAAGCCGTCGGAAGTGACATTGGCGGCATTTTCCCCAGCGGGCGGCGCGTAGGCGAGCGTTGTGATGCTTCCAGTGGTTGAGGGCTGCGTGGAAAAATCAGGCTCTTGGGCATAAACCCGATAGTAATAAGTTGTGCTCGGCTGAATAATTACGCTGCTCCACTGATCGTTGATGGTCAAGATATCGGCGCTTTGCGTGTCACCGCCATCCAAAAACCGGCCCTGAATCACCAGATTGCCGAAATCCGCCGTGGTGGAAACGTCGAGGGAATAACCCGTGGCTCCGGGCACGGTTTCCCAGTTGGCGGTAAAGCTGCTGGAGGTGATGTTGGTGGCGGCGTCGAGCGTGGGGTAGGGGAAGGCAGCGGTGGTGATGGTTTGAGTGGCGGAAGCCGACGAGAAAGAACTATTAGGCCCGTTGGCGTAAATGCGGTAGTAATAGGTCGTGCCAGGTTGGAGGGTTAATGGCTGGAAAAACCACGAATAGTAAGAAGTGTTTAAGCTGCTGGTATCGACGCTGGTGGTGTTGCTGTCGCCAAAACTAAGGCCATTGGCCACCAGGTTGCCAAAATCAGGCGTCAAAGAAATATCAATGGAATAGCCTGTCGCCCCTGGCGCCGGGTTCCAGTTCGCGGTGAAGCTGGAAACGGTGATGTTAGTCGCGGCGCCCGCCTGGGGCGCGGGGAAAGCTGTGGTGGTGACGGTTTGGGTGGCGGAATTTCCTGAGAAGATACCACCGTTCGCGTTCGCGCGAATGCGGTAATAATAAGTGGTGTCAGGTTGAATCGCATTGGGAATGGAAAGGGCCGGCATGACGCCGCCAGTGTTGCCGCTGGTTTGAGTGACCTCGCTGGAATTGGCGATAAGGCTAAAAGAGGACCCGCCACTAAGGATGACACCACTACCACTAACACCACCACCAAAGGTGTCACCACCCCCGCCAAATGTGAGATTACCACCACCGCCACCGACGATGACCAAGCCAGAGTCGTTGGAATTTACATCGCTGCTGGTGGCATTGCCATCATCGCTCAAATTGTAATTGCTGAGCACGAGATTGCCAAAGTCCGGGGTGGTGGATAGATCCATGGTGTAGCCGTCGGCTCCCGGCACCGGGATCCAGTTGGCGGTGAAACCATAGAAGGTGATATTCGTGGCGGCGGCGGCTTGGGGGATGGGGAAGGTGGTGGTGGTGATGGTTTGCGTGGCGGAGGTGGGGGAGGTGAAGTTGTCCCCTTGGGCGTAAATGCGGTAATAGTAGGTGGTGTTGGGTTGAATGGTGAAAGGCTCGTAGTAGAATATGTTATTGTTTCCAGCGTGCACAAAAAAGTCGCCGCCGCCGATGTTCGTGCTGGTGGTGTTGCCGTTACCCAGATAGTAATCACTGACCACCAGATTGCCGAAGTCCGCGGTGGTGGAAACGTCCGCGGAATAGCTGGCGGCCCCTGGCACCGCGTTCCAGTTCGCGGTGAAGCCGTCGAAGGTGACATTGGCGGCGGCAGTCGCCACCGGGGCGGAAAGCACCGCCGTGGTCACGGTTTGGGTGGCGGAATCGGGCGAGGTGAAATTGCCCGCTTGAGCGTAAATACGGTAATAGTAGGTCGTATTGGGCTGCAAAGTCGGCGGCTGCGGTGACCACCAATAATAATTATTATTATAGGGGATGTAGATGTTCCTGCTGGTAGTGTTGCCATTGCCCAGGGAGGAGCCGCTGAGAACCAGGTTGCCAAAGTTCGGCGTGGTGGAAACGTCAATCAGGTAATTGTCGACACCGGCAATCGGCTCCCAGTTCACGGTGAAGCTGTCAAAGGTGATATTCGTGGCGGCATCCACCACCGGGGCGGTGAGCGCCACCGTGGCAACCGACTGCGTGGTGGAGTAGGGTGAGGAGAAATTATCCGTGGCGGCGTGCAGGCGGTAGAAATAGGTGGTGCCGGGATGGATGGGGTTGGACCATGAGCCAAAGTTGTAAATGTAGGCGCTGGTGGTGGCGCCATCGCCCACATACAAGTTCGAAACCAGCGGGTGTCTGAAGTCTGACGTCGTCGAAAAATCAACGTAATAGCTGGTGGCCCCGGTCACTGCGCTCCAGTTAAGGTTGAAACTGTCGACGCCGATATTGGTGGAGGCATTTACGGTTGGGGCATTGAACGCCGCTGTGGTCACCGACTGAGTGGCGGAGTTGGGCGAGGAGAAATTAGCCAGGGTGGCGTGCAGGCGGTAGTAATAGGTGGTGCCGGGCTGGATGAGGGTGGAGGAGGAGCCAAACGCGTTGATGTTGGCGCTGGTGGTGGTGCCATCGCCCAGATACCAATTCGAAACCAGGATATTGTTGAAGTTGGGCGTCGTCGAAAAATCAACGTAATAGCCGGTGGCCCCGGCCAGCGCGCTCCAGTTGAGGGTGAAACTGTTGATGCTCACATTGGTCGCGTTGCCCATTTGCGGCGCGGGAGAGGTAGTAGTCGCAATCGTTCGGGTGGTGGAATTGGCTGAGGACACGTTGGGCCCGTCCGCCCGGACGCGGTAGAAATACGAGGTGCCGGACTGAATGGGGAGTTGCTGGGTCGGGTCCGGAGAAATCACGCTGGCGTGGGTGGTGTTGCCACCGTCAACATACTGATTGTTGATCACCAGGGTGGTGAAGTTGGACGTCGTCGCCACGTCGATGGAGTAACCGGTGGCGTTGGCCACACGGCTCCAGTTGGCGGTGAAACCGTTGTTTGTGATATTGGTGATGGCGTTCAGTGAAGGGGCAGCGAACGCGAGGGTGGTGATGGTCTGGGTGTTGGAATCGGCCGAGGAATAGTTGCTTTCATTGGCGCGAACGCGGTAAAAGTAGGTGGTGCCGGGCTGGATTGGCACTCTTCCGTCCCCGGTCGCGCCCACCACCGTGCTGGTGCCGCCGTCAATTTCCACGTTGTTAGCCACCAAATTGCCGAAATCAGACGTGGTGGAAACGTCAATGGAATAGCTCTCGGCCCCGGGCACGGCGCTCCAACTGGCGGTGAAGCTGCCAATCGTGATGTTTGCGGGGGCGCTTAACTGAGGCGTGGAGAACGGGAGGGTCGTGAAGCTAAAAACAGTGGAAGCCGGAGAGAAAAAGTCGTTCGGGGCGAGGGCATGGACGCAGTAGTAATAGGTGGTGCCAGGACTCAGAGCGTATGGCCAAGAAGTTGGCCAAGCAGCGCTGGTCGTGTTGCCATCCACTTGATAGCCGCTATAGGCCCAATCATTACTTACGCCGGATGAAGTTGAGACAACAATGGAATACCCGGTGGCTCCGGGCACGGGGCTCCAGCCCGCGGTAAAGCTGTTGAGGGTGATGTTGGTGGGCGCGCTCACTTGCGGCGCCGGGAACGGCAGCGTGGTGATTGACTTGATGGCCGAGTAGGGCGTGGCGGCGTTGTTTGCCCCATTGGCGTAGACGCGGTAGTAATACGTGGTGCTGGGTTGGAGGGGCCCACCTTCCCACCAAGCGGGGTTGACGTTGCTGCTGGTCGTGTTGCCATCACCCAGGTGATAGCCACGGGTCATCACGTCGCTGAAGTCGGGCGTCTGCGAAATATCAATATAATAATCGGTGGCTTCGGGCACGGCGGCCCAGTTGACGGTGAAGTAGTTGGGGCCGATATTGGTGGCATTGTTTACCAGTGGTGCAGGGAAGGCGTCGGTGGTGATGGTTTGAGTTGTGGAATTGGCGGAAGTGAAAGAGCCGTTGTCCGAGCGAACCGAGTAATAATAGGTTGTTCCGGGCTGGAGGGTGACGCCTTCCCACCAAGGTGTGCCGACATCGCTGCTGGTGGTATTGCCATCTCTGATATGGCTGCTGAATACCAGGTTGCCAAAGTCGGCGGTTGAGGAAACGTACAGGTCATAGCCGGTGGCGCTGGGCAAGACGTTCCAATTTGCGGTGAAGCTATTGACGGTAATATTGGATGCCGGGCTGAGTGGGGGCGCGGTGAAAAGAGGGGTCGTGACGCTTTGAACGTTGGAATACAGGGAGTTGATACCTCCGTCGGTGGCAAAAACCCGGTAATAGTATGTGGAGCCGGGCTGGACAATAGTTGGATCCCAATAGTCATAATAGGGTGGCGGCGCAATCGTGTAGCTGGTTTGGTCGCTGCTCCGCAGATCAATGCTGAAGTTTGCTCCATCACTGTTAAGCCCGAAGTCAGGCGTCGTGGAAATTTCCAGGGTATAGTCGGTGGCGTCGGGCACGGCATTCCAATTCGCCGTGAAACCGAATGCGGAAACATCGGTCGCGACATTGAGTTCCGGGCCCGCGTAATCCGGAGTGGTGATGACTTGGGTGGTGGAGTTTGGCGAGGCGACACCAAAGTTATCCGCTCGAATGCGGTAGTAATAGGTGGCGTCTGGCGGGAGTTGTTGTCCCCACCACCAGCTGATGTTATACTTCAAGTCAACCGTCGCACTGGTGGTGGTGTTATCGGCGATATTTTCGTTATCAATCACCAGATTGCCGAAGTCGGGCGTCGTGGAAACATCGATGGAATATCCCGTGGCGTTGGCCACCGGGCTCCACGTGGTGGTGAAGTTGCTAAAGGTGATGTTGCTCGTGCCCTGCACCTGCGGCGCGGACAGGACTGCGGTGGTCAGGGTCTGGGTCGCGGAGTAGGGTGAGGTGACATTGTCTCTGACGGCATAAACGCGGTAGTAATAGGTGGTGTCTGGCTGGATGAAGCCGGGACCGGAATACCAATACCAAACTGCGTCGTTGATGCTGCCGCTGGTAGCGTTGCCATCACCCAGATAATAACCACGGGGCGTCAGGTTGCCGAAGTCGGGCGTCGTGGAAACGTCCAATAAATAGTAGTTGGCCTCCGGCACCGGAATCCAATTCACCGTGAAGCCGTTAACGGTGATGTCGGTTGCGTCAGTCACCAAAGGTGCGGGGAAGGGATCGGTAGTAACAGTCGCCACGGAGGAAGGTGCGGAATTGCCCGCGTCATTGCTGGCGCTGACTCGGTAGTAGTATTTCGTGCTGGGCTGCACGCCGCCGCCCTGCACGCCGGAACTGGTCGTGTTGCCCACATTACCCCACCACGCGAGTTGGCCAAAGTCCGCCTTGGCCGAAACCTCCAGGTAATAGCCTGTCGCGTTGTCCACCGTCGTCCAGCTGGCCGTAAAGCCGGAGGCGGAAACATTTGTTGCAAGCAACAGCGTCGGGCTGGGCAGGCTTGGGGTGTTTCCCGACACGCTCGTTTGCAGAACGGCCAACTGAGTGAAGCCAAGCGCAAGGTTCGGCTGGGCGTTAAGCTCCGGGACCAATGCGGCTGCTGTCAGTCCTGACAGAAAGATCAGCAAATTGAGGCGCATGGCAAAAATAAAGGCGTACTTTATATCATGCACAAAAATCAGGTAACATGTAAAGACGGAACGAGCCGTGTAGGCCCTGCGTTTACCATTGCAGGGCAAGCGGTTAGGCAATCGAAGCAGGATTGTATCTTAACCGTTGTTCCTGAAGAGTTGCCCTTAGTTAAAATTTCTCCTTAAATGAGCCAGCACCGTTTTCCGGGGGCGTAGCTCAGGCGGATAGAGCAGCAGTTTTCTAATGCGAAATGATACGATTTACTTGAATCGTCCAGAGTGCGCTGGAGTAATCAAGCCCATACCATTCAGCCGTTTGCGTGCCTTGCGCTATTATCCTGAGTTTGCCTGAACCTGCTCATTTTTCGCCGCCGGGTTACACAAACGGGTTATACATTCCGGAGTTTGACGATGGCCATGAACATGGTCATCATGGCCCGACATAGCTTGGGCGGTCGCTCCCTTACCGATTTATACCAGACCCCGAATGGACGTCCCATTCGGACAATCTGCGTGGTTCACGGGGAGAAGCACATTCGTGGCGGGCTTTGTGCTGGGGAGTCCGGAGGGTAGGCCCACTTCGCTCTTGCAACAATAGAGGGTTCATGGCCGAGAAGCTAGACCCAGTGACGCAAAATAATGGCACAGATCAGGGAAAGTGGCATGTGGCACTTCTGATGCCATGGTTGGCTTGTGGGTTCATTTAGGGCAGCAACGCGTCAGGTTTGGGGTGGCGGGGGGGGATTTACTAGCCTCCAAAGAATATCGTGTTTAGGGATATCCAAAATCTCCAAAAGATCATTGGCGTCTTTTTCAGAATCTTTCGAAAGCTCAGAAGCAATTAATTCTGTTCCATCCGGGCGTGGGCCACGATAATAATTGCGTAAAGCGAATTGTTTGCCATCGAGCGTTTCGAGTAAAGCCGCGTAGCAATAGTCCAGATCGTCTTTCGTAATCTCAAATTTAATGCCCTTACTTTTATGCAGTGAATCCGGCGTGGCATTTATCATGGCGACTGCTCTTGCTAGGCCACGCTCCATATCACCAAGGTGTAATTGTCTAAATTTTGCACTCATGACTCGCTTTTATCAGTTGCCAGTTGTTGGCGCTGTTGAGGGCGCTGGGGATGGTGCCTCGCTAACCTTTGTTACTTTCACGGGAATTTTCGCATATTCAAAAGGTTCTACAGTAACACCACTTCTCGGCCCTGTCCACAAAGCTTGTCCAGGTGGAGTTCCTGCATTTGGAGCGACGGTTGTATAAAACTCAAAACCTTTAGCTCCTGGAGGTAGTGGCCCAACGTATGCCTTTGCTGCTGGAATATCACTAGCAAAAATATTCCTCGGAGGCGCACCCCATAATTCCCCCGATGTCAGTATCTTCGTAACTGTGTCTGGCGAATCACCCAATCTGTGGAACGGGCCGTAAATGGTCGCTGCCTGCGTCTGTGTCGGTGTGAGAGCCACCGTTGCTGTCTTAGCATCCTGTGTCAACTGGACAGCTGGAGTCACATCCTGCACAACTTTGGTCGCTGCTGCATCGGTCTTCGCTGCGCCGCCGCCAATTCCGAGTGTTGTTAGAAGTTCCGCAGTTATTTCTACACCTTTGTTGATTGGCTGGCCCGTTGTCGAGGTAACTGCATTTTCTATGCGGTTGTTCAAAGCTTGGTGCGCGTCGGCCATGCCTTGATCGAAAGCGCGGCCACCTTCTGTTGCGTGCATTTGCATGTAACCATCCAACGTCAAAGATGTCGCGGTATTGTAGGCTCCATAGGCCAAGTCTGTGAACGTCTTGGATGTGCCTGACCAAACACTGCCGGGAATACTTGCTAAATTCTGGCCGAGTGTAGCCATTCCCGGCCTGCCATTGCCATATCCTCCGACACAAGCCATGTTTTCCCCAGGCATGACAACAAGATGCCCGTTCGCATCGAGGTAGGAAAGCCCCTCTGGATCGAAGTTCGTCCACGGGTTCTGCCCGACATAATCATAGGTGTTCGGGCCGTCCTCAAAACAGCCTACGGGAGAGGAAATTGGGTGCCAGTTCGCATCGTAGGAGGTGAAATCAGGCTGATAGTGGCCAGTTTGATGCTCCCAGTATGACGCAGAGGGACTGCCGACCTGCATCGTAGACATTCCCCAGAGGGCTGGCGTCAGGCCCAAAACCGCCAAAACGATCAAAAATATGTTCAGCAGGCGGCGCATGGGCTAAGGGTTGGCGGTGGGCTCATTTTTTCGCGTAATGTTTGGCCTGTTTAATTGCGTCAGTATTTCTTCAAGCACTAAGCCGCGCGGGTTTGGTTCGCTATCAGGGAGTAAACCAGAAGCGCAAAACTCGGAAGCAATCGCGTCAATCAGGCTTTTCCGAATGTCATCAGGCATTTCCCACGTTCCATCTGCCGTCGAAAAAGGAGCGACATCAATCTGATGTTTTTTCGCTACTTCGCGAAGGAGGTGCGTCTGTTCAGAGGGTAAACGGATTTTCATTTTGATTACCTTAGGGTGCCCTAACTCCCGTAGCGCTATTTGCCCAAGTTGTAATGACTTTGCCATCTTGGTTTAAAATGACTGTGGCATCTTTGCCAACATATTTGACCGCTCCATCAGCTTGTTTGACCATACTGCCCGGATTCTTAATGGCATCGAGTATTGCTTTTGGTGATACGCCTACGCCGTCATGAGATATTGCTGAATTTATGCCATGCTTCGTGTAGCCGGTGAGTTTTCCAGCGATGGCTTCTTCTTCGGCGCTTCCGCCTTTTAACGCGGCCAATGCCTCGCCAGCGCCTTCGAGCAATTTCCCAGCGCCGTCGGTGACGCCTAAGATAGCGGCCTGCTTGGCGACTTCCTTCATGTCCGAAGATGTCATCTGGCCGCGAAGAGAGGCGTATTGGGACTGACCAGCAGTTGGCACCCCGTTCTCCGAAACACCCAAAACCGTTTCCAGCGACGGCCCCATTGAGCTGCTATGGCCGGGATCATCATCCAGCGCACCTTCGTTCACTGCCATCCCGTGCTCACGCCCCCATTTGGCCGTGGCCTCAATATTGGCCTTGCCCGCTTTGTCATTGGCGATGCGCTGGTCGCGGTTGGCTTCCTCCTCTTGGGAGAGTGTGTTGAACTTGTTGAGCGCCTCCTTGCTGTTCGGGTCGCCGTAGTCGCCGTGCTGGTAGGCCCGCCAGTAGCCCTGTTCGTTGGAACGGGCGATATTCCGTGCGGTGTTCTGGTCGCGGTCATAGTCATCCTCCGTCATCAACCCCTCTGGATCGAAGTTCGTCCACGGGTTCTGACGGCAGTAGGAGGTGACATCGGAACCGTCGGGGCCGAGGGGGCCGAGTGGGTCTTGTTGAAGGAAGGTGCCCAAATTCGGAATAAAATACCTTTGCCCCTCATTGACCCCGCCCCAGTCGCTCTCCTGCTTGGTGTTCTTGCGAAGGGTGTCCGTCTGTGCGCCCGAGGCTGTCCACTCCTCCGTGCCCGGCGCGGCGGCGGCGAACTGCCACGGTGACGGCGTAGACGGGGTTGACGGGCTATGCTGCCCAAAGGCGTTGTAGGCGGCTTGGTAGACCAGCGAGCCTGCCGAGCCGGTGGTCTGCGCCACCACATCCCCACGAGCGTCATAATGATAGAAATTCGCGGTGACCAGCGACTCGTCTCTCGTCCCCGCCGTCGTGTAGGTCACGTGCGGGGAATACGAGGTGTGCTCCCCGTTCGCCGGCCCATGCAGCGAGTACAGCACTCCGCCAACCCCGCCACCCCAATCCGACCCCCGGATGTATTCCGCGCTCGGCAGCAAGGTGGTGTTCGCGGGAGTCCATTGAGCCGGCACGCTGAGATTGCCCCAATTCTGCCAGGTGAAGTTGGTGCCAGCATCGACCCACATGGCGTTATAGGTGGCATTCATGGCATATTCACGAATGCCCGTGCCGCCCGAAAACAGCTCCGTTGTAACTGTGTCCGACACTGTTCCCCAATAGGACGTGTTCGACGACCAAGGCTGCACCACGTTCTGCTCCCGCCACACCTGCCGCCCCCGGTAATCGTAGGCATAAGTGTCCCGACCGAGCTTGGCGGTGGAGTCGGCGCTCAAGGCGGCTTGGTGGAGGAGTTGCCCGTCGAAGTCGTAATCAAAAAGGCAGACATCAGAATCCCACGGCCCGTCGACCTCAAACAGTCTGCCGCCGAGACCCCAACGGAACGATATTGAGTCCGAACTGATCAACAAATTCCCCTGGTAGTCGTAGGTGTGGGACTCCAGCGTGGTCGTCGTGTTGTTAAACGTTTTCGTTATGTTCTTGGAACTCCGGTTGTTCGACGCATCGTAACCGTAGGCCGTCGTGTAGGTGTTAAATCCAATGGCCAGCGCCTCGCTTGTCAGCCGATTGGCCCCATCATAGCCGAGCGACACCGTCCGATTGCCGATTTGCCCGGCGGGGTAGTTCTCATCCTGCTGCTTCAGGTTCCCAAACTCGTCATAGGCCAGCGTGTAGTCATATTGCGTGGCGTTGCCCGGCGTGGCACCCCTGACTTCCATCTGCCGGCCCAGAGCGTCGTAGTCCGTGTCAATGTAGCCGTAATTGGGCTGGATGAGATAGACGCGGTTGCCCGCGGCGTCGTAGTGGTAATACGTCTGCCGCTCGGCGTCCCCCGCGCCGACGAGGTTTTCCGTCATGAGCCGCAGCCGGTTCAGGTTGTCATACTCGGAGTCCACCTCGCGTGCGTCACTGCGTCCCGCACCATACACCGCAGAGAGCCGATTCCCTGCTGCGTCGTAAGTATAGGAGTTGACGAAGCCCCCGCTCACGCCATTGGGCAGGTTCGTGCCATTGGCGGACACCGTGCCGTTGATGGTCACCCCCTGCGCCTCCTTCACCACCCGGCCCATACTATCGTAGGCGTAGGCGATGTTGCTCATCGTCAGGTTTGCATCCAGCAACGACTCCTTCACCGCCAGCAACCGTCCAGCCGCATCGTAGGTGTAGTTGCAAGTGGCCGGGGTGGTCGCAGGATTGGAGCTGCTGATTGTGCTGCCTGCCACGCCAACATACTCCAAGCCTAACAACCGGTTGCGCTGGTCGTAGGTGTAGTTTTTGGCACAGACCAGATCGTCTCCAGGCTGCGCGATGTAAGCCTCAGTGACGGCGTTCACCGCGTTGTAAACGTGGACCGTGAACCCAATATCACTCCAGCCCGGCGTGGCCTCCATGAGCGGTCGGTTCAACCCATCATAAAAGAACTTGTAGGCCAGGCCCGCCCCATCCACCACCGCCACCTTGTTGCCGACTTCATCGTAGTAGTAGCTCGCCATAATGTCAGCCGCGTTCGTGGTTGTTATAAGACGGTTAAGGGCATCGTAGGTGTTGTTCGCCGTTATGCGGTCGAAACTCGCCCCCGACGGGGATAGCGACGAGGCTGTGCCTTGATGGACCTTAAGGACGTTCCCGTTGGCGTCATACTCCCGGGCCGTCACGAGAGCGCCATTGCCTGACGTGTTCCCGGAAAGGTAACTGACGGTCGGCGTAAAGGTAAAAGTTGGCCGGTTGGCAGCGTCATAGAGCGTCGTCGTGGTGAACCCGCGTGCGTCGGTCACCGATGTGGGGTTCCCCACGGCGTCGTATTGCGTCAGCACCGTGGGGCTGATAAAATTGCCACTGCCGGCATCCGACCAGTCCTCAACACCGGGCGCGATTGACGAGACCTTGCGGTTCCGCTCATCGTAGACGTAATCCCAGGTGCGCCCCAGCGCGTCGGTCACGTGGATGGCGTTCCCGTTTGCGTCGTATTGTGTCGTGGTGTTGGACGAGTCCGGCGCAATCACCTTCACCACCCGTCCAGCCCCGTCGAACATTTTCTGGGTAGATCGGCCTAATTCGTCCGTGGACTTCCAGGCAAAGCCCGTGGAAGTGTAGTTTGCCGTCACGTTCGACCCATCGGCATAGTCCGTTCTCACCGGCCGGTTCAGCGCGTCGCAGGTGGTGGTAGTCACATGACCGAGTGGATCAGTGACCGTTCTCAAATTACCCACGGCGTCATAGGTCATCGTCGTGTTGGCCGCAACCGAGGTGTCCGCCCCATATTGGACACTCTGGGTGATGGGCAGGTAGCGCTCATCATATACCACCGTAGTCGTGTAGCCCCGCGGGTCCACAATTCTCGTCGGCTTGAACGAACTCGAATCGAAGGCATTGCCGCCCGGATTGGAGCCGATATCGTAGGAATATTGCGTCACCAGCGGACCGGGCGAGGTGGTGACGGTATTATTCGTTGCATTGACCACAGCAATTCCCACCTCCGGCGTTTCGATTACGGTTAGGCGGTTCAGGCCGTCGTAGGTGTAGGTGGTGGTGGCGCCTCTCGGATCCGTCACGCTTGTGCGCGCGCTCGTGTTGCTATAGCCGTAAGTTGTCGTGATATTTCCCGAACTGCCTCCCAGCTCGTTCACGCCATCCATCACCCGAGTCACGGTCTGCAACCGATTCTGCTCGTCGTAGGTCTTGATGGTCTCGTGGCTCAACTCGTCAGTTTCGGTCAATACATTCCCCCGGCCATCATAGGCGTAGGTGCGGAAAGTGTTGTCCGGGTAGGTCACGCTCGTCAGCCGGTGGCGTCCGTCGTAGTTAAAATATGTCGTATGCCCGTTCGGGTCGGTCTCATGCAGTTTGTCGCCCGCCGCGGAATACACGTAGGACGTGGTCAGGTCCAGACCACCGTAGTCCGTATGCTCCTCCTGCACGTGCCCGTTGGCGTCCAATACGTAGTGAACCGTCAGATCGCCCGGACCGGCAAGGTGGCTTGAATTCAGTTCCCGCGCTGTTTTGTCGGTCACCACGCCCGGGAAAGCCGCATTGCCGTAGGCGTAATCCGTTTCGGCGACGAGGGTGGAGTTCCTATCATAATGTTTTTCCGAGATGCGGAGGCCACGGCTAGGGACGGTGTTATTTCCATCAAAATCATAATGCGTCAAATTGCCCTCTTCATCCGTGATGTTAGTCATCAGGCGCGTAGTCGTGTTATATGTAAAGTTCTTGATGATGGATTGGTTGGCCGTGCCATTGACCGTCGCGAAACGCTGCTGCGAGGTCGGGTCGTCCCAATACCCGAAAAGCCCGTTATGTGACGTGTCGTAAACCCCCGGCAGCACATCCAGGTATTCTTGCGGCGCACTCCATGTATCACCATGCGTAAAACTCGTCTTATTGTGACTGAAATCCGTCGCCGACATAAGTGCCATACCCGCCGCCGGGTCGAACACGTAGGACTCAGAGCCGAGGGTGGTGTTGCCATCCTTGTAAGTCACGGTCAGATTGTCCCAAGCTACTAATTCGCCAAGGAAATTGAGCGACTCGTCGGCGATGACGGAAGGGATATCCTGCATCATCAATTTAGGACTGCTCCATGAATAGTCCGTCACATTCCCTTCAGCATCGGTCACCACTGTGTGGCGACGAGAGCCCAAGTGAAGTTGCTCGTTACCGACTTCGACAAAGGAATCGTTTTCGTATTGACTCAGAGGGATGCTCGTATTGCCATTGGTCAATGAGATGTTAGCCATCATCAACGGTCGCCCCGGCGTCTTGTAATCGCCTTCAAGGCTATTGAAGCTCATGAAGCCGATCGGGTTGGTGGTAGAATTGTTGTAGGAATATTGATAAGCGAAATGATAGGTGTTGTGGTTTTGGTCCTCGAGTTCGGTCAAGTTCTGGTGGTAAAAACAGCCACGCAGATCGCCGCTCTGGCTTGGTGTCGTATCGTTTTCAGTTAGTGTAGCGTAAGTATAATTCACCGTGGCATTCGTCGGATCAGTCACTGTCGTCAGTTGGTAAAAAGTGGAGCCATCGGTAGCATCTGTCGCAGAAGAGTAACTGTATTGCGTGACGTTATTGTCACTGTCCATGACTTTTCGGACATGGCCAAATTCATCTTGTGAAATAACAATCGTCAAATTTCCGCCGCTAGTTGTATTGCTGCCCGTGCCAGTAATAGTCTCCGGCACCAGCGTATTGTCCACGGGGTAGGTATATGTCAGGCTTCCGACCTCGCCCCGCCCGGTAACATTCGTTGCGCGGAAGTAGTGATAAGCATAACTTGTGCTGCTCCCCAGCAAACGGTCTGTAAGGATTTCAGCGTAAACGTCGTCCAAATCCGCATGTTCGTAATTCACCGTGGAACCGAATTTCTTTTTTAACGTCAGATTTGCCGTCGAGAGCTTTTGTGCTTCAGACGATGCGGCCGTATTGCCTGTTGATGACACCATCGTCAGGCTCGCCTCGTAAGGCTTTTTTTCGTGTTTGCCCGTCGGATACGGGACGAAGGTACAAGAATTGAAAGAATTGCCATGCCAAACCGCCAGGAAGTGGTATTCATTGCCGTTTTCATCCGTCACATAAACATTGGGATGGATGTTGTTGGTAGCTGATTCCCACCGCACAGAAGCAACGAGATTGGAGCGCCAACCCGGGCCAAATGGTTGATCTGGCCGTTCGTGCGGTCGCAGCCCGTTACGATCAGACCACGTTTCTTCGCTGTAAACGCGGTTCACCGTTAGCGGCATGTCCGCTCCGGGAATTGTCTCATAGATGTCGGAGACACTGTGGCGCAACCCAAGCGTTAGTGCGTCAACAAAAGTCTCCTCTTCCTGCTGGTCGGATTCGCTGGCCGTCTGCGGCTTGCCGTCAGGCAGGGGACGGCCATTGAGCGCGACCTTGCGGTATTCCGCCCCCGCGATTTCGTCAGTCGAGGACGAAAATGAATTAACATTATCTGCGGCGACGTTTTCCAGTGTAAATGTCTTACTGCCCAAGCTCACGTTGCCATCAGCATCAGCATAATAATCAATCGTGACCTGAAAAAGGGCCCCTTGTGGAGCGCTTGGGGCTGAAGGGATGATGGCGTACTGGGTGAAATCGTCCCATATTTCACCATCCTGCATAGAATTGTAAATGGGCGACCCATTGGTGAGATTCCCCCAAGTTCCATTTGCGTCTATTATCCCAAATAATAGAAGCGTCTCCGGATTTGCTCCGTTTATCCCACTCCAGGAGACAACAACGTGATGAACTGGGTCAAAGTTTTGGTCTTCGGAATCTTGGGCATAAATATGTTGGCCACCGGAATCCCCCATCATATGGGGCCTGAACGTGATACTACCATTCATTGGAATATTCCCACTCAACTCGGCTTGGCTAATCAGACCGCAGTCGTCATAAACATCCGGAGTCGGCTCAATGAACACCTCGTACAGGCCTTGGTTTTCTGGAGGGGTCAATTTGAAAGGCTGAGCGGTCTGATCGGCGTTTGAGCTGGTATTCGCCGTGCAATTATTTAACGTATAACCAGAATTATTATTCGTTGTATACCAGGTGATGGTTGGCGGTGGTTGGCTGGGGTCAATCGGCGCATGGGTAAACTTGTATTCAGCAGTCCCGTCAGTGTAACCAATGTTGCCTGGATCAGGATAACCTGGGTCAGACTCAGTACTTTCAATAGTAACCACACCGTAATCCGGTGGCAAAAAATGAGCCCAACCATAGTCATGCCCAGTATCTGCCCAATTATTATAGGATACGAATTTAATGTGATAGTCAAAAGATTGTATTAACGGGACATTATAGGCTTTAATTCCGCTGGTTCCGAGGAAGGCGTCCCCATAATACGCCACAACTTGATAGAGATACCGGTATCCGCCGTAGATATCTCCGGCATTGTCTGTAAAACTTTGGGCACCACCCGTAACACTTCCAATTTCATTCCAAGTATCTTCTATTCCTGTTTTTCGCTGGATGGAGTAGCGGATACCGGAATTATCACCCGCGATGTCCCAAGTCAGGGTCACATTGGAGACATTGCTCGAATTGGGTGTCACTTCAAGATTACCTGCCAACCCGCCAAAAGTAAACACGGAGGCATCGGTTGGAGTCGAACCGAGAACAATAGTGGCTAGGGTTCCATTTCCATAGTAATTGCCAATGCCCGGCGTCACGCTGGCGTTGCCCGTGCTGTTATTGCTGCCGTTTTGGGTGAGCGTAAAGATGGCATCGGCAAAGGCATTGGTGCTGGGGGCGGTAAAGTGAATCCATTGCAGGGCGCTGGTATTGCCCATGGTGTAATTCAGGGTGATGTTGCCGGTGGTGGAATTTGTGTATAAAATTCCGGAGGAAGCGACGTTGCTTCCGTTGTAGGACACACTACCGTCACCGGGGAGAACGACGTAGTGGATGGGGACGTTATACAGTGGGGACCCGTTGGATGTAACATTAAGGACAATCGGGTACGGCAAAGTCGAATTGGCATTGCCACTTTGATGATTGCTGGTTGGCGCAACGGTCAAAACCAGGTTGGCGGCTATGTTGGCGGCGTAAATATAGACATCGGGACTTTCGTCAGCCCGATATTTGTTCCAATAGGTGACGTTGTCAGTGAAGCTAAGACCGTCGACGGTAAAGGTGTGCGTCTGAGTCGACAGATTGGCTTGGGTGATGTTTAAACCGAAGAAATTAGCCCAAGCATAGAAGCCCAAGAGGTTGTCGTTGGCGGCATGGTAGTTCGACAGGTCAAAGGAAAAGGCCATCTTGAGCTGGCCGAGATTGACCAGACTGAGAAGTTGATTTTGCCAGTCAGTGTAACCAGCATCCCCGGATCCGGGCGGCAAGTGCCAGGGGTAAAACGGTGCGATGGTCTGAGTTGGATTTGTCCAAAAAGCATCGGTATAACCGTGCAACTCAAGGCTGGACTTGGTGTCGAAGCCGAGAAAGTTCAGACGGTCGTAAAATGGCTTGGCGACATATTCGAGCTGGCCGAGAGTGGCCGGGGCAAAATTGGTACTGGTGTTGGCGGTAAAATTCGCCACGAGGGCGTCGATGGCCGCCCCGGCCCCGCCAGCCGGGCCGAATTGCTGATTAAGATAATTACGCGCCTGGTAAGCAGTAAATTTAAGCTGACCCAGGTTGAGCACGCCGTAGTTATTTGGCGTGGCGCTGGGATTAATGATGGCGGTGCCATTGGTGGTATCGGTCCACCAAGTCGGGGGCGGGTCAGCCAAAAGCAAGGCAGATCCGCACAAGAGCGTCACCAACGCGCCTAGCACAAGAGGATGATCGCGGCGCATGGGGGTGAGCGAAGAACGCAGAAAGGATTCGTAAAATTGATGAAGAAAACCGCTGGCAATCGGTGGCTAGTCACCGAATTGGCCCATCATAACGTCACCTTGTGGCTGCACGGACACGTTGCCGTTGAAGTTCACGGCATTATTATTAAACGTCGGGGACGTGCCGTTGAACGTGGCGTTGCCGGTGACCGTCAGGTTGCCGTTGAGGGTGGTGTCCCCATTTTTGAGGATAACCAGCGCGTTGGAGAGATTGCCCGAGTCCGCGCCGTTACCGAGTACGAAGAGCGGGTCGGTGCCAACCCAAGTGGTGTTACCGGAGCCAGAACCGGAGATCGCGGCATTCCACTGGCCCATGACGATGGAATTGAAATAATCGGCGGAAAGATGGTTGCCGATGGTGAAGCTGCCATCGCCGGACGACAGGGTGTCGTTGCCGAGGGCGAAGGAGTAGTTGCCGGTTGCGTTGGCACCGGACCCATAAGCCTGCCCGGCAGGGGTGGTGCTGAATGTGAGCGTTGTGCCTTGGGGCGTGATGCTAGCCGAGCTGCTGGTAGTGCCATTGTAAAACGTGATGGACTGGTTGCCAGCGTCAATGGTGACGGTGCTGGAATTGGCGTCGGCAATAGTCAGGATGCCGTTGGAGTTATTTAACCCGATGCCGCCGTCTTCGGGGTCAAAAAGAATACTGTGGCCGGTGGCCGAGTTACGTATTGTCAAATTGCCGCTGCCGGTCAGGGCCATCTGAGTGCCCAAAAGCGAAGTATTGGACATGCCCGCGATACCGTTTTGCCGCCAGACCCAGGTGGTATTGCCATCATAGCCGGTAAAATTGATGATCGGGTAAAAATAGGTACCATCGCTGTTCTGGCTGATGTTAAACGCCGGGGTATCTGTATGGGTGTAGGTCAGGTCGCCAAGATCAATCCCCGAATGGAGCCAGGAATTGGCCACGCCCCAGGAAACGGACATACTGGTCGAAAAACCCGAGGTGAGTTCCAAATTACCCGTGATGGAAAATTGCGAGGCGGTGTAATTGTTATACAAACCGTCGACGTAAATATTCCCCGCATACAGATCGCCGGTGACATAAAAGGCGCCATTCACCTGCAAGGTATCGCCAACTTCCAAGCTACCATCCACCCAAGTGTTGCCACCGATTTCGGTGTCATTTTCAAAATAAGTGTTGCCGGTAAGAGTGTTGTCAGGGCTGGAGATGAAAATCTGGGCTTGGAGTCGCGGCCCCGTCAAGGCAAGCAAACTGACCAACAGGAGAACAAAAATACGCGGAGGAAGCATGGGAGTTTTCATGGCGGACTTGGGTCAGAGTGGAAATGAATTGTTTAAGCTGATTTGGGTAATTTACGCGGCAGACGGTTGCTTTAATTGCTGATGAGGGGAATGTCCCCCTTGGCGGAAGACAGCTTGACGGTCGAATTACCAGTCGCGCCGAGTGAAACATTGCCGGAAAAGGTGGTCGTGTTGCCCGACAGGATGACATTGCCATTGACGGTCGTATCGCCCTCAAGAACAGCATCGCCGTTTTTGTAGATCGTGAGCGGGTCAACTTCGCCGCCGTTGCCGACAATGAAAAGCGGATCAGCCGGTTGCCAGGAGGTAACATTGCCAATAGGCAGACCAATCTGGGGCACATTCGAGTCGCCTATTACGATGGAACCGAAATACGCGGCGTTCAAATTGTTGCCAAAGGCGAAAGACCGCCAACCCGGCACAGTGACATTAGAGCCAAATCCGAGACTTTGAACTCCACCGGAGTAAATTGTGGAAACATTGGCTGGGGTGATGCTATGCGTGGTGCTGCTTGTCGCATTGGTGAAGACAATCGACGCGTTGCCCGTGCCAAGGGTGAAATTGCTGGAGGAACTGGCAGTAACAAGCAACTGTGCCGTATCGGTGGTTAAAGAGATGCTTCCAGCCTCGGGGACAATTTGCAAAGTGCCGTTGCCAGAAGAACTCGACAGTGTCAGGTTGCCGTTACCCGACAATTCCATTTGCGGCATGAGCAACGTGGAATTGGACATTCCAGCGAGTCCGTTCTGTTGCCAGACCCAGGTGGTATTGCCGTCGTAGCCAGTGAAATTGATGGTGGGGTAAAAATAGGTGCCATCAAAGTGTTGGCTCAAGTTTAACGCCGGGGTGTCCGTGTAG
>Ga0206999_10005_pt1 | contig 62880 bp, 58 predicted proteins | sample Alteio_BWMinCont_92_FD_153482 | JGI IMG/M metagenome (GOLD analysis project Ga0206999, IMG submission 153482) | Enriched cells from forest soil in Barre Woods Harvard Forest LTER site, Petersham, Massachusetts, United States -... | ecosystem: Environmental > Terrestrial > Soil > Temperate forest >...
GTGGTGCGGGGCTTGTTTCAGCCATTCGGTCTCGTTCAGAAGCGATCCCGACATCACAATCAATGCCGCCAGGTTCCCTTCCAGAGTCAGGGCCGTATCAGTCGACAGCATGGCACCTTGCGAAAAACCGCCCAAGACGAATCGCGACCGGGCGATGCCGGTTCGGTCGCTCAACAATTGCAGCGTTTCCAGCAGTCGACCGCGCGAATCGTCCAAGCCATCGGGCTTGTCCTTTCGCAGATCCCGAAACCGGCCGGTCGCCGCTGCCAACTGCAATTTGACCATGTCAATCGGCCACCAGGCTCGACCGCCCGGGATTCCCAAATCGTCCAGAGACAACGGGGCTTCGGGAAAGACGAACTGCACGCGCCCTTGAAGATTTGGGGATTGGTCGAGCAATTCATCGCCGATCGGAACCAAATCCGATCCCGAGGCACCGTAACCGTGGCAGAAAACGACCAGCAATTCCGGTGGCGTTCCCTCCGGCAAGCGGTCGACAATCCGGCACTTCAACCGGCCGATGGTTTCAATTCGAGTTTTCACGCAGTCATCGCCTTCCAGCAGTTATTCATCGTAACATTATTCAACAAAAAGGATTGCGACAATAAATGGCGATGTTGCCAAGTCGCCTTTGCTATCGTGGCGCACGCGGCCCGCGTGTGTGCAGATCGCAAATCCCAATCGAAAACACATCCTTGAGCGCACGCGGGCCGCGTGCGCCATTGAACCTGTGTCCAGCCCAGTATGTTCCCGAAAATGAAGATTACACACTTTTCAGAACTATTTGATGCGTTTTCGTGTGAGACTCCGATAGAATTAACATTCGGAGTGCGCAGATTCATCTTCGCGTTGGTTTCTCCGCTGCGGCAAGTGTTCAAGGTCACGCGGCGTTGAGGAACAAAAGCGGTCATGAATCCCCGCAGCCCAAATGCTGGACTGCCCTTAAAATCCCGCCTGTTGGTTTCCCCTTTTCAAGGGACATGGTCATGAAGCGCTCGTATCTACAACTTGTCTCCTATGGCCTTGTCGCTGCCCTCCTGCTGTCCACGTCATCACTCCGGGCCTATGGACAACGCTACAATTCGGGTGCCGCCCGTCAACAACAACAGATGATGCAGCAGTATATGCAGATGGAGCAGAAGGCGATGATGGAGGCGGCGGCTCGCCAGGCGGCGATGGAGCAAAGGAGAAAAGAAATCCTGGCGAAAGCGTCGAAAGCTCGCAGCGACAAAGAAGAACAGCGTCGACAGGATTTGATCAGCAAGCGCAAAGCCGAGCAGGCCGAAAAAGCCGCTTCGACTTCGAAATAACGTTGGAGTTCAGGCTTTAGCCTGCAATTCCAGCCTGAAGGCTGAACTCCAACCCAATGCAATTCCAGCCTGAAGGCTGAACTCCAACTTGGGCTCGCAACATGAACCGATTGTCACGCTGGATTTGTTATGGTCTTGCTTTCGCCATCCTCCTGGGTACCGCCGGTGATGCCTCAGCGCGATTGAATTCAGGGATGTTCCGTCGCTACATGCAGCAGCAGTATCAAATGCAGCAGCAGTACATGATGATGGAACAGAAGATGATGCAGGAAGCGATGATGCGCCAGGCTGCGATGGAAAAGCAGCGTCACGATACCCTCGCGAAGGCGTCGAAAGCCCGCAGCGACAAGGAAGAAGAGCATCGTCAGTATCTGATCGCCAAACGCAAAGCCGATCAGGCCACGCGCGCGTCCGCCGCGCCGACGGATCAGTCGACGCCCAAGAAATCGGCCACGCCCGCAGATCAGTCGACTCCGAAGAAATAGCAATTGTTGGAGTTCAGCCTTTAGGCTGCACGGCAGGCTAAAGCCTGTACTCCAACGCTCTGGCTGATTCTGCCGGTTTCGATGGCAGAAACCGTCGTTTCCGTGGGATCCGACTTTCGAGACCTTCGACTGCGGCCGATACAAGAGGATAGGAAACTTTCGATGCGAGTCGGTCGCGCCTTGACCCTGGCGACCTCCGCAGGCTAAACTTCCCATCAGAATCCGCTGAATTGACCTGCCTCTTCGTGTGTGTTTCGTTGAACGCACGAAACCTGCCCGCCCGACAGCGATCCTCAACCGATGAGGTGTAAGATGTTGACACTGCTTGGACAGCCCGCTCGTTATTGTGACGGCATCAGCCGTCGCAGTTTTCTGAAAATCGGGGGCTTCACGTTCGGTACGGCAGCGTGCCTCGCCTTGCCGGACATCCTTCGAGCGGAATCCTTATCCGGACGCTCCGCATCGCGAAAAGCAGTGATCAATGTGTTTCTGGGGGGTGGACCGCCCCATCAGGACATGTGGGATATCAAGGTCGATGCACCGCGTGAGATTCGCGGGGAATTCGATCCCATCCCAACCAATGTCGCGGGAATCGAGATTGGCGAGTGCTTCCCGCGCATCGCGGCGATGATGGACAAGTTCGTGGCCATTCGTTCCGTCGTCGGCTGCGACGGCGCGCACGATGGCTTCCAATGCCTGACCGGCTGGCCCCGCAACAACATCTCGTCGGTCGGCGGTCGTCCCAGCATCGGAGCGGTGGCTGGCAAACTGTTTGGCCCCACCGATCCGGGCGTTCCCGCTTCTGTTGGTCTCGCGGAACGGACCCAGCACGTCCCCTGGTCCGAACCCGGTGGAGCAGGCTTCCTGGGTTCCGCCTTTCAGGCCTTCAAGCCGCAGGGCGAAGGGACCAGCGACATGCGGTTGAACGGGATCGATCTGGAGCGGCTGCAAGATCGCAAGTCGCTCTTGCACGGTCTGGATCAGATGAAGCGTGAAGCGGATGCCACCGGCATGCTCAAGGGCATGGACGCGTTCTCGGAAGCGGCGTTTGGCGTTCTCACATCCAGCAAGCTCGTGGATGCCCTGGACCTGAGCAAAGAGGATCCGAAGGTTCGCGAACGCTATGGAGACGGCAAGCCCTACCAATTTCAGTACGACGGCGCTCCCACCTGCAACGAGCATCTGCTGATCGCACGCCGGTTGGTGGAGGTGGGTGTTCGTTCGGTGACGCTGTCATTTGGCCGCTGGGACAGCCACGGCCAGAATTTCAATCTGGTCCGCGACCACGGCGGCAAGCTCGATCAATGCGTCACGGCACTCGTCAGGGACCTCGACGAACGCGGCATGCTGGACGACGTCACCGTGGCCGTCTGGGGCGAGTTTGGTCGCACGCCGCGCATCAACCCCGGTGCCGGTCGCGATCACTGGCCGCAGGTGAGTTGCGCGCTGCTGGCCGGTGGAGGCATGCGAACCGGTCAGGTCATCGGTTCCACCAACCGGCTGGGCGAATATGCCAAGGACCGCCCGGTCCACGTCCAGGAGATTGTCGGCACGATCTATCGCAACCTGGGGATCGACCCAATGACGACGACGCTGAAAGATCCCACGGGCCGCCCACAGTACCTGCTCGACAAGCGCGAGCCGATTTCGGAACTGGTCTGATCAATCACCGCCATTCAATGACAGCCCGGACGCTTCTCGAAGTGTCCGGGCTGTGTTGTTGATTGCGTCGCTTTTCTCTACAGTCTTCAGAGCGGGGTGGCGTGAGCCCCCCGGCTGGGAGGTCGCCGTGATTCCTCGTTTTCAGCACATTCTGATCCCGCTCGACTTTACCGAAAAGAACCTGCAGGCGCTGAACATCGCCTTCGACCTGGCCATTGTGAATCACGCCAAGGTCACGCTGCTGCACGTCGTGGAACAGATCAGCGGTGAACTGGATGCCGAACTGGAGCAGTTCTACGCCAGACTCCGATCGCGTGCCGAAACCGAACTGGAATCCCGCTCGCAGCGGTTCGACGAAGCGGGCATCACCGTCGACTGCAAGATTCGAATCGGCCATCGACTGAACGAAATTGTCACCGATTCCATCGAACGCGCGGCCGACATGATCGTCATGAGTTCCCACAAACCCGATCTGACTCGCCCACATCAGACATGGGCGACCCTGAGCTACCAAGTTTCGGTGCTGTGCCAGTGCCCTGTATTGTTGGTGAAGTGAACAGTGTCACTAAACCTCTGCAGGTGGGTAACTGGTCATCAAATTGTTCTCGCTCCGCGCGATTAGCCGCTCGACCTGCAATCTCAACGCTTAAAATCGGTTCGTCGAAAGTGCGGTCAGTGTCAACGGGATGTTTTCCTCAAACCAGCCCTCGTTCAATCGCGAATATTCAATTCGCCCGCGAAAATTCGACGGAGAGCGGCCATGTTGGTGTAGCCGAGCTTCTCGGCGATCGCGGCCATCTTGTCTCGGTTCTCGACGTCTTTGTTGTAGTGGTAGGCCACGGCCAGATTCGCCGCAATCACCGGATCTTCTTTGTCCAGTGCATGCCCTTGGGTGCCATACTTCACCGCATTAGCGTCGTCGTGCCGTTTGAGAGCAATCATCACCATACTCGAAAAGGCCTGAGCGTCTTTCGGGTCAATTTCGACCGCCTGTTCGTAGCATTTCATCGCGCCGTCATAATCATTGCGCATCCGGAAGATCACGCCGCGACCGGTGATGGCCTTCGTCTGCCGTGGATTCACCGCGACGGCGGCATCGTATGCGGCCAGAGCTTCATCCGGGTGTTCGGTTTCTCTGTATGCATTGCCGAGAATTGTCAGCGCGAGATCGTCTCGAGGATTCGAGGCGACGTAATCTTTCAATTGAAGTACGACCGTCGGGAACTGGCGCTGCTTATAAAGTTCGGCAATCTTGTCGAGGCGTGCCGCGTCACCCTGACGTGCCGCGTCACCCTGACGTACTGGGTCGCCCTGACGTGCCGGTGCCGGAGACAATCGACCGCAACCAACAAGAGTCAGCAGAATCAGAATTAGCGCGGTGCATCTGCCGGAAGTTTTCATCTTGGCTCGTTCCTATTAATGGTTCTGACACAAATGGATTGGGCGTAACTCGCGTTTCGCTCGTGGGAAGAAGCAGTTTTCGAGAAAATGACATGACTTAGGTATTGAGGGATGACCTCTTGTGAGAATCTCAACCTCAGTGTGCATTGTCGAAATGTACCTTAACTTCCCCGCGCTTGACGACGGACTTCCGACCGCGACGACACCACTTTGATCCGCCAGCGATTGCGGGTCAAGTTGGCCGCAAACGCAAATCTGTTCGCTTCCCAACGCGAGAATTCATTCAAGGAAAAGACGAAATCCGGGGTCAGGTCATTCAAAGTTCAATTTTCGCCGGGTGAGTCGTTTGAGATTGCCAAGTCCGTGCTTGGCGAAAATTGAACTTTGAACGACCCGACCCCTGACGTTTGATTCCTCAGGGCTGTCGCAACGTCGCTCGCTGTATCAAATCGTCGGCTCGGTTCCTTTTGCAGGCAGCGCAGAGCAATCGCGTCGAGTTCCGGGGACGATTGTGCCCCAAGGCGACTTGGGGACTGGGGACTGGCCGAGGAGAGCACGTTCGACAGGATCTCCGGCAGATCTTGACCCGACATTGGCGGACTTCCTGTCAGTAAGGCGTATAACAACCCACCCAGGCCGTACACGTCCGACTTCTCTGTGACGGAACCGAATGCGTCCGAGATTTGTTCAGGGGACAGAAACCCGGCTGTTCCGCCGCGAGGGACATCGTCTGGATCCATGACATGTCGCGCGAGGCCGAAATCGCACAGCACGATCTGGCCATCATCCCGCATCAGCACGTTGGCCGGTTTCAAATCGCAATGCAGCACGCCGCCGGCATGTGCGACGGCAACGGCTGTCGCGACGCACCACGCGATCTCAACGATCTGCGCCACGGAAGGTTGCCGAGCCAGGCGCCAGTCGGCAAGATTGACGCCGGGAATGTAGTCCGTCACGAGAAACAAGGCACCCCGGGGAGTCGTTCCCCAGTCGCGCATGCTCAAGATGTTTGGATGCTGCAACCGCTTCAGAATTTCGTATTCACGAATCAGCGAACCCATCGCTCGATCGTCGTTCCAGCAGTCTCGTCTCAGGAACTTGACGGCGACTGTTTCACCAGAGGATCGGTCGATGGCACGATAGACCTTGCTGAACGCTCCCGCGCCAATGAACTGTTGAAGCAGGTACTGGTCATACGTCGTTGTTCCCTGTGCCGAACGATTCGATTTGCGCGGTGATGTCCTCTTCGCGGTCACTGGTCCGCGCCTGCCATGAACCTCGGTGCCGTCGACGGGCAGTTCCTGGCGGATTCGCTCCAGGGCGCGTCGCACCGTTCGTTCGTTGATGCCAAGCGCTGTGGCAATGGTGATGACATCGTCACCCTGCAAGGTTCGCACCAGCACTTCGCGGGCTGTGGCGTCGAGCATCGCCAGCAGTCGTTCGACCTCGTCGGCCAGAACCGCTGCCTGCTCGGCGTCTGGTTCGTGACTGCCAACGTATTCCATCCAATCCGAATCGCCCTGTTGTTCCTGGTCGATTGATCGTCGGTCCGCGGCATGCCTGCGCGATTGCCGCGCCAGTTTTCGCAGGACGATCGTGGTCAGCAGCGGCCATAAATCATCATCCGCCGCGGGAACGGCCCGACCGTCGCGGACGGCGACGAAAAAGCTGCGGTACGCGGAAAGAACAATATCCTCGGCGTCAACTCGCCGCACCAGCTTCCGCGACAATCGCGACCGAACGAGCGCCATCAAGCGTGCCTGGTAACGACGAAACAGCAGTCCGGCGGCGTCCTGGTCACCGCTTTTCCAGGCGATCAGCAATTCGTGATTGGAAGTGTCGTCGAGCATGGCGATCCCATGCTGGCCTTGATTCTTTTAAAAATCGAGCGACAGGCGGTTTTCTCCCAGCGTCGGCCTTCAGAGCCGCGACCGTGAGGGCAATGGCACTTACTTTGGGAGAGAAGATTTTGAACCACGGAGACACGGAGGAAACAGAGAAGAGAGAGGATCGTGAAACGGTGAATTCATCCGGCTCTCTCATTCGTCCTGCATTTCTCCGTTCCCTCCGTGTCTCCGTGGTTCAAAATCTGCATTTTTCTCAACAAAAATGAAAAGTAAGTGCCATTGACCGTGAGGGAGCGGGATTGCACGGCACGTCAACCGCTCCCTCACGGTCGCGGCTCTGAATATTTGCATTCCTCTTTGCGAAAAGGGATTGGCCTGCGGTTTTCTCCGCCCGCATGGCGACGCAGACGGGCATTCACCCTTTGAGAAGATCCCCACATCGAACAAAGGAACCGACAATGTCCATGGTCGTCACAGAACCCTGTTTTGGTTGCAAACATACCGATTGCGTCGTGGTCTGCCCCGCCGACTGCTTTTACGAGGGGGAATCGATGTTGTTCATCCATCCGGATGAATGCATCGACTGCGGCGCATGCGTACCAGAATGCCCGCCACAAGCGATCTTTTACGAGGACGACGTCCCGGAACCGTGGCGAGATTACATCGCCCTGAATCGCGAAATGGCACCATTGTGCCCCAATATCACGGAGAAGAAGGCACCGCTTCAGTAGGGGCTATTCGGTGAAGCGCAGGTAATGCAAAATCAACGTTCCAGCACTTCCAGCATCCCGCGGCAAAAAGCAGGCAGATCGTCGGGCTTCCGGCTGCTGACGAAATGACGATCCACGACGACCGCCGAGTCCTCGAACAGGCCGCCGGCATTGATCAGGTCGTCCTTGATCCCTGGTGAACCTGTCACCTTCACGCCGCGATAAACATTGGCCGAAATCGGAATCCAGCCGCCGTGACAGATCGCGGCCACCAGTTTGCCCGCCGCCGCGAATTCGCGGGTCAGACTTAACACCTTCGGATCGCGGCGCAGCTTGTCGGGCATCCAGCCGCCGGGACAGATCAACCCGTGAAAATCGGCCGAATCCATGTCGTTGATCCCTGCATCCGACTTGCATGGATAACCATTCTTGCCGCGATACAGTTTTTCCGCCTGCTGTCCCGCCACGGTGATGTGTGCCCCCGCTTCGATCAGCCGCAGCTTGGGATACCACAATTCCAGATCCTCGTAGTCATCCCCCACGATGATCAGAATTCGCTTTCCATCCAGAGTCATTGAAATTCCTTTCGGACTGGTTCCAGTACAATCGTCGCGTATCATAACCGCCATCCGATCGAGACCGGAAGCATTCTTCGTTTAACTTGACCGCGTGGGGAGCGCCCACGCAAGACGTGAAGAATAGTGCAATGTGAGAAGTGCAAAGTGTAAAGTGCAAATTGAGAAGGCGTTCGTTGCATCCGTATTTCATTTTGCACTTTACACTTTGCACTTCTCACTTTGCACTACTTGGGATTCTCCGCACACTGGGAAAAGTTTGCCGTCATGCCATTGCATCCACAAGCCGCAGCCTTTCTGGAACAACTGAGTCGGCTGAAGAGTCCGCCGATCGAATCGTTGCCCATCGACCTGACTCGCCAGGCATTGATCCTGGCCAGTACGGTGAAGATGGCCCCGGCGAAACTAGCCCTGATCGAAACCCGCATGATCACCGGACCGGACGGCGAAGGATTGAAGGTTCGGGTGTATTGGCCGCATGGTGCCGGACCGTTCGGTGTCTGCCTGTACTTCCACGGCGGCGGGTGGGTGCTCAACAGTATCGACACTCACGATGACTTGGCCCAGCGACTGGCCGAGGCGTCGGGCTGCGTGTTTGTCTCCGTCGACTACCGGTTGGCTCCCGAACACAAGTATCCCGCCGCCACTGAAGACGCGTATGCGGCCCTGAAGTGGGTGGTCGCAACCGCGCGTGAATTGAACATCGATCCGCACAGGATCGCCGTCTGTGGGGACAGCGCGGGGGGAAACATTGCTGCGGCGCTCTGCCTGATGACTCGCGATCGCGGTGGACCGCCGATTGCTTATCAGGCACTGATCTATCCGATCACCGATTGCAACTTCGACCGCCCGTCCTATCGCCAGAACGCCGACGGATACTTCCTGACAACGTCGCAAATGCACTGGTTCTGGCGGCATTACGTCCGTTCGCCCGAGCAGATGCGTGAACCCTACGCGTCACCACTGCGTGCCGATTCGCTAATGGGGTTGCCACCCGCGCTGATCCTGACCGCGGAATTCGATCCGCTGCGCGATGAGGGCGAAGCCTATGCCCAGGCATTGCGCGCGGCTGGAGTCGCTGTGGAGGTGCATCGCTATGACGGAATGATTCACGCATTCATTAAACGCGTCGATCAGTTCGACGCGGCGCTGGATGCGATTCGCCAAATCGGACACGGGTTGAAGACGCACCTTAAGTAAGGCTGTCTGCTGAAAACACGATGCTGACAAGAAGCAGAAAGACTTGAAACGCAGAGAGCACAGCGCGGCCATTGGCCGCAATCAAAAGGAAAGGATCTCACGCGAAGGCGCGGAGGCGCGAAGAAGAACGGAAGTGTCGGAAGGAACGCGCAGACTGCACGTTTTTTTCTTCGCGCCTTCGCGTGAAGATTTCCATCGCATGATTTGCGCGGAATACAAGAATTCTGATCGTTTGCAGTGCAGAGGGCGCGGAGGTAATAAGACGGGAGCGAAGAATTGACCTCATTCTTTCTCTGTGTCCTCCGCACTGCAAACGATTCAAATCATCGCGCCGTGAGAGAGAATTCTTGAGTTCCAATGAAGAAGCCTCACGCAGAGGCGCAAAGGTCGCAGAGTAAATCTTCGGTCTTTCTCTGCGAGCTTTGCGCCTCTGCGTGCGACTCGTTTTCTTTCTCTGTTTCCTCTGTGCCTCTGTGTTTCAATCGCCTTTTTTTGAATCTGCCAGTTTGGTTGCGGCCATCGGCCGCGCTGTGCTCTCTGCGTTTCAAATTCTTCTCTTCTCAAACCAGCAAGTGCATTGGTTGCCGGGTCCATTGACCTCAGCAGCTCTTCTTCCTGGCAGTCTACTGTTGTCGGCCTACAACTCCGAAATCAGCACCGCGCCGACGATCACGTCATAGGCCGCGTGGGCTCCGACGGTGATGCCGAAACCGCGCAGGAAGAACAGCGCGGCGAAGAACATTCCCGCGATCGTGCGGAAGACGAAGCTGAACCAGAGTGCTCGCGTCGACCGCACCCGCGCCACGGCATCCGTCAAGAGGGATATCGAATAACCCTGGTCGGGCGTCCCCAGGTAGTGAGCCAGCGAGAAGACCAGGCTGGTGAGCACGATCGTCGCCCCGACGGACCAGCGGTGGGGAACCAGCAGCGCGCGGAATCCTGCGTAGGTGATCGGGATCAGGCACAGTCGGAACAGGAATTCTTCATAGATTCCCGCCCCCAGGAATGTCACCGACCGGACGACGACACCGTTGGTCCAGCCTGAACCTTCCACCTGCAGCAGGTGAGTGGCGGACTGGCGAAAGCACGAATCAACCGCCTGCCCCAGCAGAATCAGGGCGAAGGCAAACAGCAGGCTTTCGGCAATCATGCCGCCGAAGGTGTCCCAGGACATCCGCCACGGCTGGCGGCTGGCCCACTGCCAGAACAGCAAGGCGCCGATCAGCGACACGGGCAGCAGCCACAACAGGTCGATTCCCAGCCGCAGCAGGAACTGCCGCATCCAGGCATCGGCCCCATTGCGAAACGAGTCGGATTCGGCGCCACCCAGAAACAGCACGCCCAATTCATAAACCAGCAGTAGCGGCAGCAGAAAAACGAGATTACAGAAGGGCCGGCGCGTCTCGAACCAGTAGTGCGGCTCGGGCGATTCGGGAGGCACAAATGCGTCAACAAACAAATGTCGAAATGTCATCCCGGCAGACCTTTGGTGACGTGCATCGCAGCGTGTGCGTCGTGCCTCGATCGTCATCGGCCATGCAGAAGAGCGAATTCAAGATCCTTGCGAGCAGCCGTACACTCGGCCAGAATCTCGCCAGTTCCCGGTTTGTTGCAAGAAAGGACGTAAGGGACGTAAAGGACGGCGATACGTTCGCATCTGCTGCCCCTTGAACGGTCAGATGCTAAGATTTAGCGATCGGGCGAACTTTGCCGACGTCCCCGAACTCGCAACCCGCGCCGAATGTCGGATTAAATAGAGCCGGTTTGATGGTGAGGTCGATTGCAATGATGCATCGTGTCAATGACGATTTCGTGGAAGGCATGGATCATGGCGACGGACATTCGATTGAAAGATTTGCTGCCCGAATTGACGGATCGGATCGTCGATACGTACCACGAGATCGCCACGATCAATCACCTGGGACATTGTCCGCTCCCCAGCGTCGACGTTGTCGTTGAAATTGCCGAATCGCTGAAGGAGATTCTGTATCCCGGCTACCGCAAGCGGCAGAATCTGCACTTTGGCAATGTGACGTATCATGTCGGCGATCTGATCGACGCCCTCCACGACCGGTTGACGCAGCAGATCACGCGGGCTCTGCGTCACGATTACCGTCGCAAGAACCAATTGGCGTGCGGCGAGATCCAGCCGGACTTTGAAGCGGTCGGCCAGGAAAAGGCGATCCGGTTTCTGCAGCGCCTGCCCGAGGTGCGCCGCCTGCTGGCGACGGATGTGCAGGCCGCGTTCGACGGCGACCCGGCCGCCAGCAACCTCGACGAAATCATCTTTTGCTATCCGGGCCTGGAAGCGATCACGGTCTACCGCCTGGCGCATGAGTTGTTCACGCTGGACGTCCCACTGATCCCGCGAATGCTGTCGGAATGGGCACATGGCAGGACGGGGATCGATATTCATCCCGGTGCGCAAATTGGCCCGTCCTTCTTCATCGACCACGGCACAGGCGTGGTGATCGGAGCGACCACCGAAATTGCCACCGGCGTGAAGCTGTATCAGGGAGTGACGCTGGGTGCCTTGAGCTTCGTCAAGGACGGCGAAGGGAACCTGGTCCGCAATTCCAAGCGACATCCGACGATTGAAGAAAACGTCGTGATCTACGCCAATGCCACGGTTCTCGGTGGAACAACGGTCATCGGCCGGAATTCTGTGATCGGCGCGAGTGCGTCGGTCTACGAGAGCATCCCGGCGAATACGGTCGTGACCTTGGAGAAGCCGACACTGCGGATGCGACAAGCTTTGTGACGGCCGCCGTGGACGAGAGCTGGCGCCGCCGAGGGCAATCGCCTTTTTGAATTTGGGAAGCGGGTGCCACGGTCACGGAGTCTTCGACGTGGCCGTGCAATTGGGAAAGCAGCTTGACGTCGCCGCACGGCCACGTCGAAGACTCCGTGACCGTGGCACCCCAATGTGAAAAAGGCATTGGCCCTGTGACGCCGCCCGGCTCACCTGATTCTGTTTGCGCTCCGCGTTACAATTCCCTCATGAGTACAGTCATCACCCCCGCATCCGGCGATCGCCGTCAATTGGCACTGCGATTGTTGTTTGCCCGGTTCCCCGTGGAGGAGCAGGAGGCCCGTTTGCGCGAGACGCTGGCGGCGAGCGAACGCGGAACCCTGCAATTGAAGCATCTACTGCTGGCGGAAACCGATGGTTTGCCGGTCGGGGCCGCGCTGGTCATGTTGCAGACGGACGGCATCGCGCTGGTCTGGCCGCCCGCTCTGAGTTGCGGCGTCACTGACGTAACAGCGGTCGAAGATCTGTTGATGCAGCAGATTTGCCAGCGGATCGATGCCGCGTCCGCTCGGCTCGGCCAGTGCCTGCTCGCTCCGGAGGACGACGCCGAGGCGGCGGTTCTTGGCCGGCACGGCTTCGAACGGGCGACGGACATGTTCTTTCTGGCCAGAGCGGTCGCGACCGCCGACTTGAACCCGGATGCAAACGAGCAAGGAAAAGAATCAGCGGTCTCGTTCGAAACCTACCGACCCGAAAATGCCAACCGGTTTGCCCGCCTGGTGGAAGAAACGTATCGGGGAAGTTTGGACTGTCCCTACCTGAATGGACTTCGGACCGGGAACGAGGCGATTGCCAGTCACAAGTTATCCGGCGTGTTCGATCCCGGAAGCTGGGTGCTGTATTCCCTCGACGGGGAAGATGCGGGAGTGATATTGCTGAACGACCATCCCGATCAGGACGCGGTCGAGTTGGTTTACCTGGGCGTGGCCCCCAATTTTCGCGGTCTGGGATTGGGCCGCCGGATGTTGATCGACGGTTTGAGCAAGGCAGCGGGCCGCGGACGGGCGGTGATGTTTCTGGCCGTCGACTGCGAAAATCATTTCGCAAACTCACTTTACAACGAATTCAACTTCGCGGAACTGGCGCGACGTCGAGTAATGCTGCGTCGCGGCTTCGGTTTGGGTTTGCACAAATAATGGAGTCTGACCCCCTTCCACTGTGCGTTCCTTCGAATTCAGAGGCATGTGGCTGGGGTCTGACCCCATTATTTGTGCAAAGCCCTTCGGTTTGGCACAGTAGTAATCCACAGCTTTTGCACACTGACCGGTCCGTCAGAAAAGTTCCCCTTCGACCGTCGTCGCTCTCGAACTCGTCCCGAGGCAGGGACTTTCGCGATTGTGTTTGGGTCTCAAGAAAATCTTATGAATTTTGGTGACGCCGAAGGTTTGACATGGGCCACCCGCGAGCTAGGATCGTCCCCACGACGCGACTGGTTCGCGACCCGCGGGCTGCCCGTCGCAGTTGCTGTTAACAATCATCAGGTCAAGCCTGGCCGACTTCTCTCGAACTCTGTCATTCGAGCCGACTTTCGTAAAGCGATGGGATCATCGTTCACGGAATCGGTGTGCGCAGAGGTTGAGCCAAGTTGGTTCGGGCTGTGTTTGGGGGTGGCAAGATGCAACCCGGCATGACGCCGACTTTGTACGTGGACACGACTTCCATGTCTCAAGTGACTTCGGTCGCGGTGGCAACCCCGGCGGCAATTGGGGAATCCACCGATCCAAGACTCGTCGACACAGTTCTTGGTGAACTGCAGGCGTTGCTCGGTGAAAAGCGGTTTACGCTGTGGATCGAAGGAAAGATCGGCCTGTCGATTATCGACGACACGCTGACGATCGCCGTCGGCAGCCCGTTCCTGTTGAGCTGGATGCAAAAACAGTTCAAAGAGGCAATGACGGAAGCGGCACGCAATGTCCTCGGTCATTCGGCCCGCGTCGCCTTCACTGTCGATGCGTCGCTGACGGTGGGACGCGCGATCGCTTCGACCGCGCCGGTCTCTTCCCCAAGTGAGCCGGGCGGTGTCCCCCGGACTCTTGCCACCGGTCGCAGTCAATCTTCCCCGCGTCCAATGACCGCCCGATCCTCTGCCGAGTTGCACGACGCCATCCTCGCCGCCAACGCAGACGGCACAACCCCCGCAAAGTCAACCAATGCCAGCACCGTGGGAGCGATCCCCGGTTCCGCAGGACGATCGGCCGGCTCGGGAATGCCTCTGTCGGGCCTGGCTCGTGGCCGCCGACTGGCGGAACTGAACGACTTTATTCCGGGTCCGCAAACCGAATTGGCTCTGACGGCCGCCAAGCAAGTGGCCGCCGGCCTGGCGACCATGTTCAACCCACTGTATGTCCACGGACCTGTTGGCTCCGGCAAGACTCATCTGCTGGAAGGAATCTGCCGGCAACTGAAACGCATTCAGCCAGCCTCCAATGTCATGTTGTTGACTTCGGAGGCCTTCGCGAACTATTTCACTCAGGCGCTGCGAGATCGGTCGCTGCCCAGTTTTCGACAGCGGTTTCGCGGTGTTGATGTGTTCCTGGTCGATGACGTCGAGTTCTTTGAATCGAAGCGAGTTTTTCAGGAAGAGTTTCTGCACACGTTCACCGAGTTGGTCGATCACGGTCGCCAGGTGGTCTTGACGGGATCGCGGCATCCGCGGCTGCTGACGAAGCTGGGCGACGAACTGGGGACACGGTTCCTGTCGGGACTGGTCTGCCGCCTGGATATTCCGGACGCCGAGACGCGCCTGACGATTGTCAAAGCCAAGGCCGCGCGAATGTCCGGCGAGTTCGCTCCTGAGGCACTGCAGTACGTTGCACAGCGTTTTCAAAGCAACGTTCGCGAACTCGAAGGTGCCCTCAACTGCCTGCAAACCTATCACTCGATGACGAACAAACGAGTGACACTGAATCAGGCGCGACAGATCCTGGCGGACTTGGAACGCGACTGCCTGCGAATTGTCCGGCTGGCGGACATCGAACGAGTGATCTGCAATCTGTTTGGAGTGAAGCCGAAAGATCTGCAGTCGGAAAGCCGCGTGCGCACCGTCAGTCAACCGCGAATGCTGGCCATGTTCCTGGCCCGCAAGCACACCCAGTCCGCCTACACCGAAATCGGCCAGCACTTCGGCGGTCGCAATCACAGCACAGTAATGTCGGCCGAACGCAAGGTCCAACAATGGCTCGATGAGAACTCGACGATCCAGGTGGCGTCCCAGTCGTGGACGATTGGCGAAATCTTGTCGACGATCGAACAGCAGTTGCTGGCCGGCTGACCTCTTCTGTAGGTGAATTCGCAAGAATTCAGACAGGCAATCTTTGAACAGAAGCACGCGAAGCAAACGAAGGAAGAACCGGCAAGTCTCAGGAATTGGATCGCCTCATCCTTCGACACCATGACTCTGACGAGGGTCTGAGATACAATCCAGGCATGGTGATCTTTCCGAAGGAACTGCCATACCGATGCACGATTGGACGCGAGTCGCGGTCGGCGTTTTCCACGCATTTCATCACGAATGGATTTCCGAGATTTCGCGGGCATTGAATCAGGGATTACTTCCCGCCGACCACTATGCTCTGCCCGAACAGATTGCCGCCGGAATTGGCTTGGATGTGTTGACACTGCAGGGCGACGAAGCGGCGTTCTACCGACGCAGAAAAAGCTCCGTCGTCGTCCGACATTCGAGCGGCGATCGCGTCGTGGCGATGATCGAGATTGTGTCGCCCGGAAACAAATCGAACCAGCAGGACTTTCGGGCGTTTGTCGACAAGGCCTGCGAACTTCTGGAGCGGCGAATTCATCTGCTGATCATCGATCCGTTTCCTCCGGGTCCGCGCGACCCGCACGGAGTTCATGCGGCGATCTGGGCGCAGATCGAAGATCATTCGTATCAGCCGCCCGCCGGCCAACCGTTGACGCTGGTCGCCTACGAATGCGATCTGATGACACGGGCTTACATCGAACCAACCGCTGTCGGACAATCCCTCCCCGCGATGCCACTGTTCCTTGAGCCAAACGGTTGCATCAAGATCCCTCTCGAAGAATCCTACACGACCGCATTCGCCGCACTGCCAAAGCGCTGGCGCAGCGTGCTCGCGGTCGATTGACATGCGAGACCAGAACCGGTGTTGAACCAGAAGAACATGCGCCAGTATCACGCAACGATATATTCTGAAATCAGTTATGTCGTTTATCGCGGATGCGGATTCTGACCCAATGTGACACCCGCTTCGGTAAAGCCGGTTTTGCATGTTCGCTCGATACCTGAATTCTACCACAGTCTCGCGCACGGGCTTCAAACTCGGTCTCGACGAAATCGCCCATTCTGTTTATACGCATTCCGAATCGGTTCGGTTCAACGGTCCGATCATTTCCCGATCCTCAATTTCCCTGCAAATTCCGATGCTGGTCCGCGTTCTCACCTCAAGGATGTTGAGGCGATTGCGATGTCCATCACTTGGATTCCCGGCCATTCGATTGGTCTCGCAAACAAAGCGCGCGAGAAGGAACAGTTCTGATGTTGATGAGAATTCAATTTCGGACGGCATCTCACCGGAAGACACCTCATGCGTGGGTTTTGTTCCTGGCGAGTTTCCTGATCGGAACGGGCGCTGCAGTCCCTCGATCGCAAGCCGACGATTCCTTGCCTCCCCGCATTAAGTTGTCTGACGCTCCTGAAGAAGCGGATGACACCGAACTACCTGCTTCCATCAATCAAGCGGCCAAACAGCCTGCTCCCATCAAGCAAGCGGCCAATTCCCAAGTTGCTCCCGAGCCGGCGGAAACGGTGGAACCCGAAGATGTGCCCCAGCGGGTGATCGGAAACGGTTTCGGCACAATGGGCCGGGCGAGCCATCTGGCGGCCAAGACATTCGGTCGCAACGATTCGATCACGCCACTCGAATACATGCCGTATCTGTTGTCAGACGAGCATTTTATCTTTGCGGATTTCCGCGGATTTGTGACCAACCGATCGCAGGTCGGAGGAAACATGGGGGTTGGCTACCGCCGTCTGTTTGACGAATGGAATGCCTGGGGCGGTGCCAGCGCCTGGTACGATGCCGACCAGTCGACTTCCAAAATGTTCCAACAGGTCGGTCTCAGTTTTGAAGGATTGATCCAGCAATTCGAAGTCCGATCGAACGTTTATCTCCCCTTCACGTCTTCCACTCAGACCATCTCGAACTCGATCAGCAACGCGTCGATCGTGGGGAATCAACTGCTGTACTCCCGGGCGACCAACGTCGGCAACGCCCTGCGGGGCATCGATGCCGAAGTCGGTTACAGCCTGCCGGTTCTGGATCGACATGTCGTGCGGGGCTACGTCGGCGGTTACCATTTTGAAGGGGGGCCGACAGGGGGCGTGAACGGGTTCAAGGCGCGGGTCGAAGGCGTGATCAACAACACGATCACGGCACAGGCGCTCTACACGCACGACAAGCTGTATGGCGACAATTTCATGGTCGGATTGTCGATGCAGTTTCCGTTTGGAAACGATCATCCGACGACCGGCTGGTTCAGAAACACCCCTTCGCCCTTCCGGTTTGTCGAGCGCAATTACAACGTGATCGTGGACCAGTCACAGGGCAATGCCGTCAATCAAGTCGCCGCCGACCCGAAGACGGGCAATCCATATCTCGTCGAACAAGTTTATGCCCCGGCGTCAGGCGCCGTCTCCGCGACGCCCAACGGTACCAGCGCGAATCCGTTTTCGTCCGTCGCCGCGGCCCAGGCGGCGGGTGGGAACGTCATTTTCGTTCAAAGCGGATCCGTGTTGAATCAAGCCATCACCCTGGCGCCCGGCCAGCACTTGATTGGCCAGGGGAATTCTGTGGAGACATTGGCAACGACGGGCGGCGGATCCGTTCGGCTGCCGAATCTTTTGCAAGCCTCGCTGCAAGCGACCCCCGTGATTCAAAATGTGCCGGGCACGGCCGTCACGTTGGCGTCGAATACTGAAGTCGCCGGATTCAACATCATCGGGTCCACCGGAAGCGGAATTACGGGGACGGGCGTGTCGGGGGTGTCGCTGCACGACCTGACCTTTTCGTCAATCGGCGGTGATGCCATTAATCTGACGAATTCGTCGGGCAGCGTGACGATTCGCAACACCCAGATCACGTCCGCGGTCGGAAACGGGATTGTGTTCAATGGAGGCAATCCGAACATCACCTATGACGGGGCGGGAGCCACAATCACCGCGCAAGGGAACGGTTTTGTGCTGGAGAACCTGACCGGCGGCACAATCGCCATCAATGATCTCTCGCTGAAAAACATCGGCGGAACGGGATTGATCCTCGACAGCGTGGCGACCGATGCCACATTCGAGTCCCTGGCCGTATCGCAGTCGGGGATGAACGGTCCGGCGGGATCGGCAGTTTCAATTTCTGGAATGACTGGCGTGAAGTCGATTTTCAACACTTATAACTTTTTAGGCAATACAACGATCACATCACCGAATGGGGCCGGCTTTTCCGTCAGTGGCACTGACGCGATCATCAATGTCACAAACCTTAACGTGACGTCGTCGTCGTCGTTGCCCGCCATTTCCCTTGCCAATGCCACGAGTGAGATCACGCTTGAGCGCGTGACGGTCAATACCAAGAACGCGATGGGGCTGTCGGCGGAAAAGGTCACCGAACTGCAGGTGAACGCCGGGTCGTTCACGACTGTGAACGCCCCCGCCATTGACATCGAATCTTCGGCGGTCAATGCGACGCTCGGCTCCGTCTCGGTGAACGGAGGCCCCTACGGAATCAAGCTGGAAGCAAGCACGGGCAGCTTTTTGATTCAGGGAAACCAAAGTCTCGCGTCGGGTGGAACGATCCAGAACACGACCACTGGAATCCTGATCAATTCGTTCGGAAACACGTCCGTCAACTGGCTTGATCTCGTGAACAATGGCGTCGGAATCCAGTCCACGGGTTCCACGCAACTCGCCCTTTACGCATTGCGAATCAATGGTTCCACGGGATATGCGCTTGACTCGCTCAACGATGTCACGTTGTCACTGGAAAACTCGATCCTGAGTGGCAACGGAGCGGTCGGCGGTGGGACAATTCGAGTCCAGGCCGACACCGTCACCACGTACACAACGAACTTTCAGTCGAACACCATCACCGACCCGAATGGAACAGCCATTCAAATCCAGACCCAGGCGAATGGCGCAGGCGCGACACTCTCATTCCAGGTGTATGGAAACACGATTTCCAGTTCTGGCAGCGGTGCGTCGGTCATCGGCACCAATTGGTCCGGGCCCCTTACTGCTTACGTTGCCGGCAACACGATTACCGCGACCGGCCCGAACATGACCGCAATCGCCCTGCAGGATCCGTCGACATCCGCCATCATGACCGCGACCATCAATTCCAATCTGATCTATTTCAATACCGCGGCCGCAACTTCAGGAACCGGAATCTGGGTCATTGACGGCCAATCGGGCCAGAAGTCGACCGTCACTTCAACGGTGACAATGCAGAGTAACACGATGACATTTCAGGGGACAGAGGGTACGGGTCTGCGGTTTGGCTTGTACGGACTTACCACGGACGCAATCACCAAAAACATCATTGTCGACCAGGCGGGCGGTGCCACAGGAATGCTGTTCGACTATGTCGCCTCCAATACGATCGCCACACTCACGACGAACGGGATTACTCTCAAGGCTGGCGACACGCTGACTCATCGCGGCATCATTTTCACGCAAGTCGCTCCCACCTTTACGCTGACCAACCCCACGGGAACTCCAGCGGCATTAACCAACTTTATTTATAATCTCGCGTCACCTGCGGACGCGCTCTCAATCCCGGCGGGCACGACCGTGGGTGGAATCCTCATCAACGGAACGTTCATGACACCTCCATGACGAAGTTATTGAGGTTCGGCCGGGCCGTTGATTTCTTCCACGGGGGGATCGTTGCCCAGACCGAAGGTGACTTTGACAACGTAGGTTCGAAACGTCCCTTTCCAAGTGTAGGTATTGAATGACACCGCACTGATGGTCTTCGTCTCGGCCTTGGTCGAGGTGATGACTGGATTCCCCTGAACCGGGACCTTTTCAAATTCGGATTTGTCCAGATCCGCATTCTCGCCCTTTGCCCGCAGCGCCGCTCGCCAGGCCTCTGCCGTGTTTGATGCCGCTTGCTTGGTTCGGAAGTCCAGCAGCGCCAGAATCAGCAGTACCCCCAGGATTCCAAAGACGACACCGCGAATGATCCAGTCGCGAAGCTGCCCCGGCTTGGGCTTTCGGGACGACTTCTTCGTGGTCTTTTCGGTGTCACTCATGAATCGCCTCGCTGAGATCTTAGATGAAGTACAGGAACGTCACGATGACGAAGATCGGAATCAAAATCGCTCCAGAATAGGCCATGTACCCGAAGAACCCGGGCATGCGAACGTTGTTCTCTTCGGCGATCGCCTTGACCATGAAGTTGGGGCCGTTCCCGATGTAGGTGTTGGCTCCCATGAACACGGAACCGCAGGAAATGGCCGCCAGAATGGGAGCGGCGACAGGCAGCTTCAGGAATTCTTCCAAATATCGCCCCTGTTCGGCGTTCACCCCATGAATGCCACAGGCGGTCACGGCGAACGTCAGATAGGTGGGCGCATTATCCAGAAAGCTGGACAAAATGCCTGACGCCCAGAAGAACTGGGCCGGGGAGTTAATCCCCAGGCTCGCCCCCTTCACGTTCAGGATGGCCAGGGCGGGGATCATCGTGGCGAAGATTCCCGCGAACAGGACGGCCACTTCAATGATCGGTCCAAACCCGAAGCGGTTCTTCTCGCGAATTTCCTTCGTGGTCAGCACGTAACAGACGGCCGAGACAGCCAGCATCAGGCCCTCCTGCACTCCAAACGGCCAGGGTTCGCCACCGTTTCCCAATCCCTGGCCTGAGCAGAAGATGACCGCGACAATCCCGCCAAGTCCCATGAAATTGTGCAGGCCATCAATGCCAAACTTCTCGGGCGACGCCGGCGTTTCCAACGCAGCTTCTTCGGCTGGCGAATGAGCCTCGCGGTGGATCGCAATGCTGTCCCAGATATAGAAGACGACCAGCAACAGGCCGTTGACCGTTGCCCATTGCGGCCACAGCCGGAGCGTCCACCCGAACGAAACGCCCTTCAAGAAGCCCAGAAACAACGGGGGATCGCCGAGCGGAGTCAGCAACCCGCCGCAATTGGACACAATGAAAATGAAGAATACGACGACATGCGCCACGCGGTTCCGTTTTGCATTCGCCCGCAGCAGTGGACGGATCAGCAGCATCGAGGCACCAGTCGTCCCGATAAAGCTGGCAATGGTGGCTCCCAGTGCCAGAAACACGGTGTTCACCATGGGCGAACCCTTCAGCGAACCTCGGACAAACACACCGCCGCTGATGACGAACAACGATCCCAACAGGGTCAAGAATGAAAGATATTCCTTGCCGGCATGCTCCAGCGCTTCCAGACCGTGATGCCCGATGGTCAACAAGTAGACCACCACCGGAACTCCCAACCCGGCGGCGATGTAGCCCTTGTTCTGGTTGTGTTCCCACCAGTGAGGGTTCAACAGGGGAAACAGGGCGATGCACAGCAGCAAGAGTGCAAACGGAGCAAGGGCCGTCGGATTCACCAGATCGCCGAGTTTTTCTCCCTGCCCGTGCTTGCCATCCTGTTTGGCATGAGCATCCGCGTGAGGTGCTTTGGCATCTTCCCCATATGCTGCAGAAGTGGTCGAAAACGTCAGGTACGTCGACAGCAGCAACGCCGCCAGCAACGGAAAGATTCTGTTCACAAACGTGGTTCCTTGAAAATCGACTGGAAACGCGAGCGGTCGACATTCAATCCGATGCCGTCACCGCTGTCGAGTCCGCGACGCTCACTTCCCCAATTGGCAACGCCGTGAACGATTTTTCGCCGAGAAAACGAGCTCACCCCACCTTCCCCTGCGGAGGTGGTTCACGGGCTTTTGCACCAGTCGGGGCAGTGTCATTGCCACCGGGTCCACTCCCATCTGATTCGCTTGTTGCTCCAGGGCTGGTGCAAAAGCCCGTGAACCACCTCCGCAGGGGAAGGTGGGGTGGTCCCGCATCCCGTGTTTTCTTGACTTACTTCCCCAATTGGGTCCAAACTGTGGGAAGATCCGCGGATACGGTGACTGGCTGCCGCGAAACGGGATGTTGGAATGTCAGCGACGCGGCGTGCAGGGCGATGAAGCCGTCGACGTTGATCTTCGAGCCGTACTTTCGGTCGCCAACGATCGGCCAGCCTCGCGCGGCCAACTGCACGCGAATTTGATGACTGCGACCGGTTTCCGGTCGGATTTCGACCAGCGTCAACCGACCGATGTTTCTCAAACGGCGATAGGCCAGCACGCAATCCTGACCGTCATCATCATCGTCGTCGACGACTTCGACGACGTTGCGGACACGATCTTTTGACAATCGATCTTCCAAGACCCCTTCAGGCGGGGAAACGGTTCCTTCGACCAATGCCAGGTACGTCTTTTCCACGGTCCGGACTCGAAACTGTTCCGACAGCCGGCTGGCTGACTTGCTGGTGCGTGCCAACAGCACGACGCCAGACACGGGGCGGTCCAGCCGATGCACCACGCCGACGAACACATTGCCCGGCTTGTTGTGCTTGTGCTTGATGTACGCACGGGCCGCATCGACCAATGTCGGTTCACCGGTGTGGTCCCCCATCGTCAACAGGCCAGCCGGTTTGTCGACGACCAGACAATGATTATCCTCGAACAGCACATGCAGCGAAGCGGTCACACGGAGCCTTAGGGAAGAAGAAAGGCTGGAGGCTGGAGGCTGGAGGCTGGAGTGTCATGCCTCCGGTCTCCCGCCTACAGCCTCCCGCCTCTCACTTCACCGTGTACGCACTCGGATATGACGCCCAGGCGCTGCTGGTCACCCCGTTGGCGGTCGTTCCGGCGAATTGATTTGGCGATTCGACAATCGTGACCTGGACGACACCTTTTTCGCCGTCCTTGAGGATTCCCGCATGGACCGCGGCGGTCGCCAAGTCGCTGTCGGTCGTATACGTTCCCGTTCCATAAATCGGTCCTCCGATCCGCCCCGTCACGGAAAACGACAGAGTCTCGCCCACCTTTTGACCGTATGCGGACAGATTCCCCGGGTTCGGCAGGGCGTCCTTTTCAGACACGCCCCCGCGAGATCGACCGCCGATCGAGATTCCCTTGGCCCCCAATTCCTGCGCCGTCAGGAAGCCATCACCGTTCTTGTCGAGCTTCACGAATTCCGCATACTTGGTGCGGGACCATTCGTACATGCCAATCTGACCATCCCCGTTCTTGTCGAGCGCGGCGAACTCTTGCGGCAGTACCGGGACCATCCTGGGTTTGGCGCCTCTGCGTCCGGGAACGGGAATTGGAGCCGGAACCGGCTGCGGCGTGATCGGTACCGGCACGGAGATGACAGTCGCTTGTCCGGGGATCAGCACCGCCTCACCAGTGGCGGGATCCACGATGATTCCCGGCACCTGAGCCGATTCGACGACGACATCCAGATTTGCGTTCAGACGCTCTTGAGCGACACAAACCTTTGCCAGCAGAAGCACAACCAGGCATTTCACGACTCTATTCGCCATCTGACCGTCCTCAATTTTCTTGGCCGTCCGTCCCCTGCCGGATTGAAAATCCGGCCTACGAATTCGAATGACCCCCGACCCGACGATTTTGGGCACCGTAGGCCGGATTTTTAATCCGGCAGACTGTTTTCGTTGAGACTCGGCCGGATTGGAAATCCGGCCTACGAATTCGAATGACTCCCGACCCGACGATTTTGGGCACCGTAGGCCGGATTTTTAATCCGGCAGACTGTTTTCGTTGAGACTCGGCCGGATTGGAAATCCGGCCTACGTGCGTGCGGCGATGGTTGGTGTCGCAAACGTCAAATGAGGCAGACTCTGCCAGAGATTCTATCCATCAATCTCTTCAAACGGTAGGACTTTTTGCATCACCAGTGCTACCGTCTGCCTGTATCTTGTCAAATCGGTGTTTCGCTCCTTCCCTCTTGAACCCGTCCCCATGCGTCGGCCGATTCAACAACAACTGTTGATTCCAATGCTCGTCGTCGTGCTGGCGGGCGTGGCGGTCGCCAGTTTGGCGGGGGCCTGGATTGGAGCCCGATTTGCCCGCGAGCAGGAGCAGGACAATTTGCGGCGTCTGGCCGGCACACTGGCGGATGCCGGCTTTCCGCTCAGCGAAAACGTGCTGCGGAAAATGGCCGGCCTGTCGGGGGCCGACTTCGTCGTTCTCGGGCAGGATGGGCAAATGCTGCAATCCACGATTTCACTCTCGGGAGAAGAGGCTGCCGAGTTGCTTCGGCTGGATCAGGCGGGATTGGCGTCCGGACCGCCCACCGATCTGACGCTGAATCTCTCTGCCGGACGGTATCGAGCCGCACGCCTGCCAGTCCGAGTAGCACCACCGCGCAGCGAGTCTCAATCGTTGTGGGTGCTGTATCCCGAAGAGCATTGGGATCGAGTGGCGCGGCGGGCGGCCTGGCCGCCGCTTGTGGCGGGTCTGGTGGCGGCATTCATCGCGATCGGGCTGACAACGTTTCTGGCACGACGGTTTACCGGTCGAGTCCGTCAGTTGAGCGAGCAGGCGGCGGCCATTGCGGCGGGAAGGTTTCTTTCGACACCACTGCCGACGACCGACGATGAACTTCGCGACCTTGCCACCGCACTCAACAGAATGTCCGAACAACTGGGGAACTACGAGGAACAGGTGCGCCGCAGCGAGCGGCTGCGGACCCTGGGTCAGCTCGGTGCCGGGATCGCTCATCAACTCAGGAACTCCGCCACGGGAGCCTTGCTGGCTCTCGAATTCCACGCGCTGGATCTGCCCCTGGCCGCGGATCGGGAATCGCTGGACGTCGCGCTTCGACAATTGCAATTGATGGAAACTTCACTGAAGCGATTTCTGCAATTGGGACGCGGTGAACGGCTCCCGTCCCAGTCCGTGTCTCTCGGAAATCTCGTCGAGGAAACTCTGCCGCTCGTCGAACCCGTTTGCCGCCATGCCGGCATTCAATTGCAGTGGAAACGGCCCGACGTCGACATCGCCATCACCGGCGAACCGGACTCGCTGCGACAATTGCTGCTCAACCTGCTCGTGAATGCGATCGAGGCGGCCACCGATGCGACCGGCAAACCGGGGACGGTGCGCGTGGAACTGGATCAGGTTGCAACGGATTCCACGTCGCCCGACTTGTCGGTCTCGCGATTGCGAGTCCTCGACAGCGGCCCCGGCCCGAGCCCCGACATGGCAGCACGGTTGTTCGACCCGTTTGCAACGAGCAAACCCGACGGCACCGGCCTGGGCTTGTCCGTCGCCCGTGAAATCGCCGAAGCGCATGCGGCGCAATTGACATGGCAGCGTTCGCAAGGAATGACCTGCTTCGAAGTCTGTTTCAAGCCAGCAATACCCGTAGGACGGATTTCCTAAGCCACGGGCAATGAATTATTGAGGGTAGTAATGGATAATGGATAGTGAGGACGACCGGAATGAACCTTTCGCCGCTTGACGTGTCTCGAAGAGAAAATGGACGACCCTAAATGGTGCCATGATGAGAACCATCGATCTGCAAACGCTGATTCGCTTTTTCGAGTTAAAAGAGGACGTTTTGCTCAGGTGGATCAGCGAATTCGGCGAGCATTTCAGCCATTCAGTCAAGGCACCGACTGATCCGCAAAGGCACTTCACGGAAAACGATCTGTGCGTTCTGATGTACATTCAAGAACAAGCGGAGGATGGGAGCCCAAGCGAAGAGATTCACGGAGATTTGTGTCGGGGTGAGCATGAGAGTGATCGAAATGTGGAGATGGCACTTCTCTACACGCCGCTCTTTCAAGACATGCCCGACGAGATCGACGAAACGTGGCAGCATGGTGTGCTGATCGGCGGAATGGCGAGCCGGAATTGGTTGGAAGTTGCTCGGTCGTATAAGTTGGCGGGTGATAATTTGGTCTCGGAAGCGCTCAAGACCGAAGAACCGCACAAACTTGACTACCCGATTTTTTACATTTATCGGCACTGCCTTGAGCTTTATCTCAAGACCATTCTCGGCGGAACGGTGCGAGGACATGATTTCGGCAAGCTCATTGAGGCATTGGAAGAGAAGTACAAGAAGCCACTCGGCGGCTGGATTCGGGAACGGCTCTGGGACTTCCACGATATCGACAAGAAGTCAGACATGTTCCGATACCCGGAAGAAATCGAAGACGGAGAACTTTGGATCGACTTCCACCACCTTCTGTTGGTCATGAACCGAATGTCGGCGGCGTTCGAAGTGCATCTAGCCTCTGGGAAATGACAGGCAAGCGAACCGAGAATTGTTTGCAGGCATCAATCGTTGGTGCAGAAGATACGTACCAGATTTTCCGCTCCACTCTTTTCAGTTAGAATCCACGATCTCACGGCACTTCGGATAATTTCTGCATCCCCAGAACTCTCCCCCCTTCTGATTCCCCTTCTTCGCCGTCCGAATCACCATCTGCGTCCCGCATTTGGGGCAAAGAGGCGTGCCTTCCTGACGCCCGATCACTTTCTCTGGTTCTGCATGCTCTGCAACTGCCTGTCGAACGAGGTCGGCGATGTTCTGAGGGCTGTATCCCGCCGCCGCACGAACATGTAGCAACGGCAATCCTGCAACCTCGAAGACCTGATCGACGAACTGATCTCGATCCTGCCGATCGCGTCGGCCATGACTCTCATCATTCAGTTCAACTCCAAGAACGGGCTTCATTAAGGTCGGATCGCAAAGGAGAAAATCGACGTGCTTGCGGTCAATCTTGTTTTTGTAGGACTGTTTCTTTCGGGAGCCAGATACAAAGAAAAGGTCGGCCAGATTCACCTTGGGGCAGACGAGGTACGAGCCATCAAAAGCCAACGTCAGCACGCGGTAGAACGACAGTTCGGCGGCAGAAAGGAAATCGTCCCTTTGTCGGTATGGTAGTTGGTCCGAAGTCGGCGAAACACCGTCAAGGCGAATGCCGAAGACCGTCAGGATTGCAGCTAAACATCCTTGAGCTTCTGAATCTGGCATCGTGCGTACACTTCTCTGAAGATATTCTCTATGAGGTGTTGAGTGTCATTCCTGACGAGACGGCATTGTATTGTACTGTTCTTCAGACTCAAAATCTCCTGCCCTACATGGCGACGACAGCTCGATCCTTTCCCCAAATCTCAAGCATCAACAGTGAGGCTGAATGACGATGGCGAAAAAATCAAAGTGTCCACTGGAAGGCCGCTGGCGAATCACATGGATGGACCAGTGGGATCAGAATTTCGTGGACGAAGAAGTCGAAGGTAACTTTGAGTTCGACCCGAACAATTCCGGCTCATTCCACTTCGGATATGTCCAAGGAGACATCGATTACCGCAACGGCATTCGTGATACCAAGCCGTGCGTCGAATTCACATGGGACGGCAACAACGAGATGGACGCTGCTCATGGTCGCGGTTGGGCGAGTCTTGATGGAGATGAAATCACGGGGATGATCTTCTTCCATCAGGGCGATGAGTCGGAGTTCAAGGCCAAGAAAGCGAAACGGAAATGATCTGCCTCTGGGGAATGCGAATCCCAATACGGAAGCTAGCATGAGCGACAACTTCACCCCCGGCCCCATTCCAAATTCTGTCCGTACCGCAGATGGCAAAGTCCTGACTGCACCGGAGGATTGGATGCTGCTCCCGCCCGGTGACGCCGCTCTGACTCGTCGAGTGAAGGCCGCCGGCGATCATTGGGTCGTGGCCGAGAAGAAAGGCCGAAAGGTCTTCTCGCGAGGAGTTTGGGCTTCAGCGACGACCATTGAGCGTATTCGCACCGACCTCGAAGCCGAGCGATCCACCGAGAGCTTTGCCAAGAAAAAGGAAGCTGCCGCCAAACGCCGAGAGAAAGTCCAGACCGAGTATGTTGAAGACTTCCTCGGGGCGGTGCTCACGTTTCTGGCATTCGATCCGATGCACGCTGATCTTGGCCACAAACTCGCCAAGGCAGTCACTGAACATGCGACGCCAGTCGGGAGCGGAACTGTGGCACGAACCAAGCGTATCCCGGTCGAACAGCGGGCCGAAGCTGCGGTCATCGCCTGGATGCGTCACCAGACGACCGGCTACGACGGCATGGTGATCGCACGGGTGAAGGGGAAGCGGCGAGAGGTCCGTCGAATGCTGGCCCGGCGCTCCCACGACTTGCTGGAACGGTATCGCCGAGGCGAGTCGATTCCAGAAACCTGTCCGCTGATGAAGGCGCTGATGAGGAGGCAACAAAAAAGGCTCCCGCCGCACAAAGAGGACGAGAGCCTCCAGAATGTTTGAGAGAAGCAACACGGCCCATCACCACATTCGAATTGGACTCAATCTGGCATCGCCCTCGGGGGGCATAATTCACATCCCAATCGCAACGAGAACGTCGACAGGACGCAGAACTTCGGTAGCCGTTGTGCGAATCCAAGTACCGGGATGAGCAGACCACGCCTTCTCAGAAGAACTGGCGGGCAGGCACTCTCTCACGCAATTCTTTGTGGCGGTTCCTGCATTTAAGACCTCCGTGAAAAGGGAAATCCGAGAGGCGAACCAAACTTCGACTGCCGATTCTATCGCCCGACACCTGGCAATCAAGAAGATTCTTCGAGCGGAGAGAATTTGCTGAAATCGGACCAGGGACACGTCACATCGGAGATCACGTCAACGGCGAGGTTATGGCAACTGCGCCCAGTTGATCTGGAAAAGTCATTCGTTTTCGTCGTCCAGATGAAATGTGTGAAGGAAGCGGTGGTAGATCGGGGCCAGAATGATCGCCATCAACGTCAAAAACACGATGCCACTGAACAGGCAGTAGAATGTGGCAAACAGCTTTCCTTCGACCGACTTCAACGGATCGACAGGCCCCATTCCTGTCAGAATCATGGCGGCATTCAAGAGAGCATCGATCCACGTCAATTCACCGAAGGCATGGTATCCCCAAGTGCCAATGCCAAGAGACACCGCAACGACCACGAAAGAAATGAGGATGCTGATTACAATTCTCGTAACGAAGACGTGCTTGGGAGCGACGGGGTCATTCTTGTTCTCGAACACATTGCCTCCCAAAGTTTGTCAGTTCAAACAGTTCAAACGTACAAGAGTCCAAGGGATTGCCTCACCCAGGAGCCACTGATGACAACCAACTACGATCCAATTGCCGAGCAGTACAAGCGATCAAAGCAGCAGCCGTGGCGCACGTTCGTCGAATGCCACACGTTGATGGAACTGGTGGGCGATCCGGCAGGCATGACCGTGCTGGACGTGGCCTGCGGAGAAGGCTTTTATACACGGATGATTCGGCAGCGGGGAGCGGCACGAGTGACCGGAGTGGACCTGTCGCAAGGCATGATCGACTTGGCCCGCAGTCAGGAGGCCCGGCATCAATTGGGGATTGATTTCGTTGTGGGAGATGCACGGGAACTGGCTGGCACGGACCAGTTCGACTTGGCGGTCGCCGCCTATCTCCTCAACTATGCCCGCACCCGTGACGAGCTTCAGGCGATGTGCGACGGAATTGCCCGTTCGCTGAAGCCGGGTGGTCGATTCGTCACGGTGAACAGCAATCCCTCGGATTCCTTCCCGACCGCTCCGTCCTATCGTAAATACGGTTTTGAGACGACCGTGCTGGGCGAATGGCAAGAGGGTGTGCCGATCAAGTGGACGTTTCACTTGGACGACGGCCCATTCGACATCGAGAACTACCACCTGAACGTGGCAACGCATGAAGACGCATTCCGTAAAGCAGGCTTTCGCGATGTCCGCTGGCACACCCCGAGATTGTCGCCCGATGGACTTTTGGAAAACGACCGGGAATTCTGGTCGAGCCTGCTGGAGTTTCCCCCGGTGACATTCATCGAGTGCGTGAAATGACGCAGGGCGTCTGCTGGCACCATGATTCGCTTTGCCCACAAAATGGGGTCTGACCGGCTTTGCCTACCAATTCGGTTTTGCCCACGGATTCGAAAGTCTGCCCACCAATTCACTTGTCGGCAACTGCCGCCCCTATTTCAATGAGTTGGCATGTGAGCCTGCGGCCACTGACTGACAGGTAGTTGGTCAGTTTGAATTTATATTTGCGGATTTGACGGAACCTGAGTCTTGACGGTGGTGTTCGGTCGCGGCTTGCTGACCAGAAGATAGGCCGATAGGAGGGTGAGAGGGAGGACGATCGACCAGTAGGGAACACTCCAAAATGAAAGTGACAACGGTTTACTTGAGTCCTTCTTAAGTTCGCCAACGCCGAATCCACACCATCGCCAAGAGCATTCTCGATCCAAGCGATCAAGAAACACATCGAAAGATGCCCCCTCAAAAGATCGCCACTCTGGACGTGTCACAACGCTCTGCGGTTCCACGGTCCGATTCCTTCCCCAGACGAGGACTTGGTCGACAGATGTAACGTCATCAAATGCATGATTCCCCGACGAAAACTGCATGATATCCGTGGAGATCAAGCTACGCATCCAGCCGCCAATGAGAATAAACACGACCACCAGCGTCACGTATCCCGCGTTCGGCTTCCAACCTCTGAGGGACTTGTCCATGATTCACCTCCGATGGGATTCTACCACGGTCAGGGGCTTGGCACGATTGCCGTTCTGCCGGATGCTTGAGCCATCATGGCAAAACGACCAAAGCATCCGCCGCACGCCGATCTGAGTCAACTGGGAATTCACGCCATCATTCCCCTTCCGGTTTGTGTTCAAGTGCATTCTTCCTGTCGGCCCACTCCAGCAATGGCATCGGCTTGAAAACTGGAAGAGCGCGGTCCAGTCGCTTGTGAAAATCGCGGCGGTCAGCAAGCTCAAGAAGTGCGGTCATGTCTGGGTGGTTCCTTCGCAATCCGGGGCCGGAAAGTATTCGGTCTCACCCGACGAACAGTCGCCGTATTGTTCGTGCCCGGACTTCGAAACCCGTGGCATGACCTGCAAGCACATCTTCGCCGTGCGGTTCGTCATGCAACGCGAACAGCATGCGGACGGGTCGGAGACGATCACGAAAAGCATGACCGTCACTGAAACCGTGAAGCGCAAGACCTATCCGCAGCAGTGGCCGGAATACAACGCGGCACAAACGAACGAAAAGCGGCATTTCCAAGTTTTGTTGCGTGACCTATGCAGCAACCTGCCAGAACCAAAGGCGGCTCCCGGCAATCAGGCAATTCGCTTGGCCGATGCGATCTTCGCGTCAGTCTTCAAGGTCTACAGCACCGTTTCCGCACGCCGGTTCATGACCGATCTGTCCGATGCTCACGCCGAAGGGTTTCTCGGCAAGTGCCCCTGCTACAACAGCATCTGCAAGGCATTGGAGAATCCCGAACTGACGCCGATCCTGACGAACCTGATCATCAAGGCGGCAATGCCGCTGAAGGCAATCGAGACTGACTTCGCTGTTGATTCCAGCGGCTTCAGTGCTTCGAAATTCGTGAAATGGTTCGACCACAAATACGGGGGCGTCAAGCAGGAACACGATTGGGTTAAGGCTCACATCGTCTGCGGCGTCAAAACCCACGTCGTGACAGCCGTGGAAATCCACGACAAGAACGCCAATGATTGCCCACTGCTGCCATCACTGCTCGGCACGACCGCCAAGAACTTCGATGTTCAGGGGCTGTCCGCAGACAAGCAGTATGCCAGCCGCGTGAACTTCGACGCGATTGCCTCGCACGGCGCGGATGCCTTTATCATGTTCAAGTCGAACATCACCGGCGCGGCTGGTGGCATGTTTGCCAAGGCGTTCCACTTCTTCAGCCTCTACCGCGAAGAGTTCTTGCAAAGCTACCACAAGCGGTCAAATGTGGAATCGGCGTTCAGCATGATCAAGCGAAAGTTCGGGGATTCTGTCCGCAGCAAGACGGAAACGGCGATGCGGAATGAGGTTCTGTGCAAGATTCTCTGTCACAACATCTGCTGCCTGATCTCGGCGATGTACGAACTCGGGATCGAACCGAAGTTATTGGCATCATGAATGATCCGCACAGAAAACCGAGGCTGCCGCATTGACGGCAGCCTCGCCGCTTTGCATCATAAAATCACTCACCGGCCCGCTCGCCGGAGTGATTGTCGACTCCCATTTGCCAAATCGCCGCAATCGCTACAATCATTAGAGTGGCAACCCCAAAATTGCGATTTCGCCAAAAAGCTCCCAGAATAATGGGAGCATGCAGCGATAGACTTACAGTGAGAAGGGGTTCGTGATTCCCTGAAAGGATGACGTCGAGCATGGCGATACAGCAAGAAAAAGAGATCGAGATTCGTCATCTATTTTCCCCCTCTTTGGAGCCGAAACCGACCACTCATTTTGCGATAATCAAGGCGAATCCCCATGAGGTGCATCTGCTGTTTGCGTGTATCCGTCCACCGCTAATCGCAGGTACACCTGAGCAAATCGCGAAGCAGATGACATCCCTAGACCATATTGATGCGGTATTCACGACCGAACTTGTAATGTCCACCTCTCGATTTGAGGAATTTGCCGAACAAGTGAATGTGATAAAAGCGAGAATCGTTGCTGAGAGGCCGCAATCATGACAAAACTGTATCCCATCCCAAATCGGGCATTAGCCCTGATAACCGGTGCATACGTATTGTTGAATGCTGTTGATTGCACTGCGGAAACCACAATGTCGATTCACCAACCATTCGACGCGACTGGATTTGGCGATTTGGGAGCATTCCGAATCGACCCTACTGCGTATGCCTCCAATCTGCCAAGTGACCATCATGAGCGGCAGCAGATGCGACTTGGATTCTGGGCCTCGCCACAAGCGGAATTCACGCATGCAGACGTCGACACGATTGAGGCGCTGCGGTCAATACACGGTGCGCAGTTCGGCATGTCTAAGGTTACCCCTAAAGCAGCAGGGCGTCCTAATCGGTAAATCACGGTGAAGGGCACGCCTTGATTTATCCGCATGAGTTCTCGCCAGATTTGGTTTCAATCGTCCAAGAGTTCAACTGCGGACCAGACGAATGGTCCAAAGATGTCAACTCATGGATCAGAGGTGGGCCTGACGATGGCGAAAGTGCCCTCTCGTGCATTGCGAATCAGAATCGTTGGTGCCGCGTCTGGATCTATTCTACAGGGGAATCGCCAACGCCAGAAACTCTGGTTGGCTATTCATCGCTGGGACTTGGCAGATGGCCATTTGGCACAACGAAAATACCCATCGGAACAATCCCGTTTTTGGGTGTCGACTTGCGGTTTCAGAAACAGTACCACGAGGGGAAAGAAAGTTTCGCGATGGGGATGTATCGCGATCTACTTTCGTCGGCCGATGCCCTTCTTGATCCTCAGATTAAAATCCTCGGTCTATATGTCGACCCGAGAAATGATGATGGAATCAAGTTTTGGCGAAAATGCGGCTTCGAGAATTTAGAAGGCAAGACATACCTTGAGCATGGCGTTGCGTATCAAGGGATGTTTTCCCAGTTCCGATGACTCTGCTCGCGATACAATCCAGTGTCTTTCTGGCGTTGCCCACCAATTCCCGATCTTGCCCACGGATTCGGAACGAAACGGCAATTGGTAGGCAAAGCCGGTCTGACCCCCTCCCGCTGTGCTTCCCATACACGTCAGATACCTGTGGCTGGGGTCTGACCGGCTTTGCCCAACAAATGGGGACTGTCCCCCTCCCATTGTGCGTTGACTACACTTGCAATACCTGTGGCTGGGGACTGTCCCCATTTGTTGGGCAAAGCCGGTCAGACCCCATTTTGTGGGCAAAGCCCCTGTGATTCGCCAATTATTCCACTGCGGGAATTTGCAGTCCAGCCAGCATCTTCATGAGATGTTCCGGGTCCACGGGCTTGACCATGTGGTGATCGAAACCGGCTTCCTGGGAACGACGGCGGTCCTCCTCCTGCCCCCAGCCCGTCACGGCGATCATGACAATGCTTTTGCCCCACGGCAGTTCACGGATTTGGTGGCACACCTCATAGCCATTCAGTTTCGGCAATCCAATGTCCAGCAGAATCACCTCGGGACGAAAATCTTCGGCCAAGTCAATCCCCTCCTGTCCGTCGTAGGCAGTCCGGCTCTCATTTCCCATGATCCGCAGCATCTTTGCCAATGTGTCCGCACTGTCCTTGTAATCATCGACAACCAAGATCCGGAACGACGATTTCAGGGGCCGCTTCGCTCCCTCCCCGACCACGGTCGGCGACAACGCATCAATCGCCATCGGAAGTCTGACGTCGAATTCCGCCCCTTTTCCCGGTCCATCGCTGCGTGCCTCAATGCTGCCTCCATGCAATTCGATGAGCCGCTTCACCAGCGTCAACCCGATGCCCAAGCCTCCCTGCGACTTCCCCAATGAAGAATGAACCTGCCGGAACATCTCGAAGATGCGGGGCAACTGGTCGGCATCAATGCCGATCCCCGAATCCTTGACCGAGATCACCACGTCATCGCCCTGACGTTCGGTGCTCAACCAGATGTGACTGCCACGTTCACTGTACTTGGCGGCATTGTTCAGCAGGTTCATTAAAGCCTGGGCCAGCCGGGTCGGGTCGGCATTCACAATGATCGGCTGCGTTGGTGATATGACGGTCAGTTCCTGGCCCATTTCTTCAATGAGCGGACGACTGGCTTCAACAGCACTGTCCACAACCGTCGACACCGGCACCTGCTCCATGCGAAGCTCCAACTTGCCACGAGTGATGCGGCTGACATCCATGAGATCATCGATCAGACGGACCAACTGTGACATCTGTCGTTCCATCATGCTGCAAACGTCTTTGACGTTTGCCGCCTGATCCCCTGACACCCGCAACAGTTGCAGGCCATTCCGGATCGGGGCCAGCGGATTGCGAAGCTCGTGAGCAAGGATCGCCAAAAACTCGTCCTTGCGGCGGTCGGAATCGGATAATTCGGCGACCAGCCGACGCAGTTTGTTTTCCATCTCCTTTCGCTCAGTAATGTCTCTGACAATCTTGGAGGCCCCGACGATCCGACCTTCCGCATCCCTGAGCGGCGAGATGGTCACCGAGACGTGCACGGGCTGGCCGTCGTTTCGCACCCTCACGGTGTCGTAATGCTCGATCCGCTTACCCGCCCGCAAGAGGTTGATAATTCGTTCCTCCTCATCAATTCGGTCGGGAGGGAACAAGAGAGAAATGTGGCGGCCGATCGCTTGCTGTGCCGTGTAACCGAACAAGCCTTGTGCGGCGGAATTCCAGGTCTGGATGATCCCCTCCAGCGACTTGCTGATGATGGCGTCATTCGAGGAATCAACAATTGTGGCCAGGCGTTGAGCATCGGCAAGCCGCTCTGATTGCAGTTGCTCAACCTGTTTCCGCTCCGTCACGTCACGGAACACAAGAACACAGCCGACAATTTCACCCTCCTTGCAGCGGATCGGGGCAGCACTGTCATCGATTGGCCGATCCGAGCCGTCTTTGGCAATCAGCACGGTATGGTTCGCCAGCCCAACGACGACACCCTCCTGCAAGGCCCTCGTCACTGGGTTTGCAACGATCTTGCGTGTCTCTTCATTCACAATGCGGAACACCGCTTCGAGCGGCTGGCCGATGGCCTCGCTGTTCTGGCAGCCAGTCAGCGATTCGGCCACGGGGTTCATGTTTGTGATGCGGCCCGCCACATCAGTCGTGATCACCGCATCTCCAATGCTGGCGAGTGTCGTTCGCAACCGCTCGGCCTGCTCGGCATAAGCTCTCGCCACCCGCTGTCGCCGTCTGATATTTCGCTGGCTGAGAACGAATACCAGAATCAGAAATCCCACGCCGATCAATGTGGTGAGCAGAATGGCCCAAACGGTGCTGCGATAGCTGGTCTTGGATTCAATCGCCCGTTCATGAAGAAGAAGCTGTTCCGCGTCCTTCATGGTGGCGACGGCATGCCTCAAGTCATCCATGAGTCCCTTGCCGGTGTCGCTTTGAACGATCTGGATGGCGGCGGCCCGGTTGCCACCTTTCATCAACTCGACGGTCTGCGCCCACTGGTGCTGCAACTCGGTGATCTTTGGCTTTAGGGCATCGAGACGTTCTTGCTGGGCCGGATTATCGGACATAAGCTCGTCAAGTTCGCTGATGATGCCCTGCATGCTCCGCAAGGCGTCGTCGTAGGGTTGAAGGTATTTCTGGTCCCCGGTCAACAGATAGCCCCGCTGGCCGGTTTCAGCATCCTTGAGGTTGGACAGCAATCCTTCGATTTTTCCGAAGACTTCGTGAGTGTGGGCAACCCATCGCCCGTTCTCGACCAATTGCTGGGCGTTGGTCAGACCCTGCACGCCACCGACCAGCAACACCCCCAATGTTAGACCGAAGGCGATGACGATCACATCCCGCAGTTTTGGATCTGGCGGAAGTACGGCCTCGAAGCCAGTCCCTGATTTCTCGTCCTTTTTGTCTTTCTGTTCGCTCTTGCTGTTACCGGCGTTCATTTTGACATTCGCTGAGAATGAGGTTGGTATAGAGTTCTGCTTCAGCGCCAAAGCAATCACGGATTTCTTCAACAATCAAGTGACCGGATGAATGAAACCGTGTCAAGCATGTGGACGACTGCTGGTGTGTTTAATCCTTTCACTCACAAAGTTCTTGAGCGGCAGATTGAATTGACGAAATCTTCAATGCAGCGGCAATAGCGAACTGTTCGGATTCACGCTTCCCGTGTTCGTTGCGTGACATATTCCATTGAATGCAAGAATCGGGCCATTCGTTTCACTTCTGGCGAAGTGTTGCAACACATTGTCTCCACCGAGATTATGTCGCTGCTGCCATGGCGTAAATATGCCCACCACGCCAGCCGGCTCCATCACAACCTTGGATGTGCCGACAGTTTTGACCAGGTCGAAATCTTCGAGGATCTTCTTGAAGTGCAGGAAAATGTTCGCCGCGAGGTTGTTGGAGCCCTTCGCACGGTCTTGCGGTGCGCCGTATTCCACGACCGTCGCCTCAACTCGCTCCGAGTCAAACGACGCCAGGGGTCAGGTGTCCGATAATTCGAATTTGGCGGGTGGTAAGCTCCCGTTGCATGGATGATCTCTTTCCCGCCAAATTCAAATTATCGGACACCTGACCCCGGACTGCGCGACGTTTGAAGAACCGGGGGCCAGTTGGCTCTCACGGATTTGTCGTTTGGAGTCGAGCTTTCCGAAATACGAATTGCGATCGAAAAAAAACCCGTTACAATCGCCAAGCTGTGCGTACAGTTTGTCTGAACGGCAAATTGGTTATTGGCGGCAGATCTGATGTTTTCACGGTCGATGCGCATTGGTGCGGTCCTGTTGGCGCTGGCTCAGCTTTGCGTCTGGGGCTTTTTTGCGCCCGCTCACCGCCTGCGGCATCACTCGCATCTTCTCTCCGCACTCCCCAACACGTTAACACCGCCAACTTCGCGATGTTGCTCGCATCAGCACTGCCACAGGGATCCTCGGAACCACTCGTCGAAATGTCCTTCGCCAGTGCCAAATTCACCGGCACAGTGTCCACACGACGACAGCGATTGCAGTCTGTGCATGATCGCTTTGCAGGCTGGCCATGCGACTGAGGCGGTGAAACTGACGGACGTTCCCACACGTGTCGTCTCTGTTGCCCAACCAGTCGTCGATGTCCCGTCCTCGGACGTCTCTCGCCCGTTCGACTCGCGCGGCCCTCCCATCGTTTGAACGATGACCGGTTCGCGGCCTGGACGTTGGAGTATTGGTGCAAGGTGTTGCGCCAATAGTCAGGATCATTCCCGCCCGGACTTTGGCAACCCTCTGTCTTGCTCACCGCTCGCGGAGCATTTCCGGATCCAATCGGCTTCATTTGTCGATTGGAACGGACTCGTTGACATCCATTCCCTGTCCCGACGTGGACAGTTTATTCCCTGGGAGCATTGTCATGTTTTCTTTGTCTCGCAATATGCGGCGAGGGTTCACGCTGATTGAATTGCTGGTTGTGATTGCCATTATCGCCGTGTTGATCGCACTGTTGCTGCCGGCTGTGCAGCAGGCCCGTGAGGCCGCTCGAAGGACTCAATGCAAAAGCAACTTGAAGCAGATCGGACTGGCGCTGCACAATTATCACGACGCAAACCGAGTTTTTCCCCCCGGTTACGTCGATCGAAATGGGGACCCCAACAGCACTCCTGACAATGATCTGGGACCGGGATGGGGCTGGGCGACGTTCTTGCTGCCCTACCTGGACCAAGGCAACGTCTACAACCAGATTAACTTCAACCAAGGCGTGGGAGTCGGTGCCAACGCTCAAGTCTCTCAGGTGGCGCTGACCGTCTTTCAGTGTCCCTCGGATGGCCTGCAGCAGGCCTTTTCCGTCTACGACAGTTCGTTCGCCACACCCATCACCACCGTCGCACACAGCAACTATATGGGCTGCAATGGCTGGGAGGAGTGTTTCAATGGCGCGGGCGGGAATCCCCAGGCGGGCGCGGGGGCAGACGGTCTGTCTGGCAATTTCGGCCAGGCGGGCGTGGGAATCTTTTTTCGAAACAGCAGGAACAGCACCTCCAACTTCACGGACGGCCTGAGCAATACGATTGTTGTCGGCGAACGATCCAGCAACCACGCCCCCGGCACCTGGACCGGCGCGGTCGCAGGCGGACGGTGCCCGGCTTGGATGGCGACGCAGCCTCCGTCTCCATATTCCCCGCCTCCGAGTCCCGCGTACGACAACGCGGATTTCGGGGAAGCTCTGATCTTTTCCCATTGCAACGCCACTCATCTGCCGAACTCCGACTTTCCCATTTACGACCCCGACACCTTCTATAGCTTTCATGTGGGAGGAGCCCATTTCCTGTTCGGCGACGGGTCCGTTCGTTTCATCAGCAGCTACGTTGACGGACGCACCTACCAGGCTCTTGCCACGATCGCCGGCAACGAAGTGGTTGGGGATTATTAGCAGGATGGGGAGCGCCGCGAGTGGTCCGCCGTCGGATCGTTCATGGCAACCGCCTTTTAAAAATGCGCGAAGTTACCCCAGAGCCGCGACCGTGAGGGAGCGGGATTTTCAGCCAATTCGTCCGCTCCCTCACGGTCGCGGCTCTGAGGTTCCTTTCCTCAATGTGAAAAAGCCATTGGCCTTGGCGGTTCGTTTTCGCGTTCAGATCTGGTTTGTATTCGAGACTGGAAGGAGTTCCTGTGCGCATTCACATCTTGATGGTGATTTTATTGGGTTCGTTGGCTTTTGCTGGCTGCAGCAAAGGACGATCGACGGATGGTCTGATCGAGGACTTGAAATCGACACATGAGGAACATCGGATCAACGCGGTGCGCTTGTTACAGCAGCGCAAGGGTGATGCCCCCAAGGTTGTGCCGGCCTTGATCGAGTCGCTCAAGGATGAGCACGCCGACATTCGGTGGAGTGCCGCGATCGGGCTGGGGTATTTCGGAGCCGAGGCCAAGCCTGCCATTCCATCACTGGAAAAAGCGCAAGGCGACACCGACGCCAGAGTACGCGAAGCTGCACGCGTCGCAATTTCCCGGATCGGAGGCCAAAAATAACAACTCGCAGTAATAAGACGCCAATGACTTTTCAAGCTTGAACAAATTCGCTCGCGGGGGAAACGTGCGGACAACCGCAGAAATCACCCGTTGGATGCAAGTTCCGGTCATTCCCGGTTTTAAGAAACCGCTACCCACGGCTCACCCATGCTTTCGGGGTTGTCACGGCTCTGTCAGAATCGCAAGGCGACCGATCCGGGCGAGCGTTGCAGTTTGGGGGGGGCGGTCCTAGAATCCGCTGGCTTTGGAGAGGACCGTTCCAGGGAAACCAAGCACGATGGAAACTTTCCACCCTGTTTTGATCTATGCCGCTGTCATGGTGGGATTCGTGATCGCGAATCTGATCGTGATCCACAGCGTCGGTCCGCGCAAGAAGACGGCCGTAAAACAGATGCCCTATGAATCCGGCATGGATCCGGTCGGGGATGCGCGTCAGCCGTTCGATGTGAAGTTCTACCTGTGCGCGATCCTGTTCCTGGTGTTCGACGTCGAGTTGTTGTTTTTGTATCCGTGGGCCGTTGCCGGTTACCTGGAAGACACGATGTTTGACGGTGTCGGCGTTCCGCTTTCGCTGCGACCCACGGTCTACGGTGTGATGCTGATTTTCATGGGTACGCTCGCGATTGCGTATGTTTACGCGTGGCGAAAAGGGGTCTTCAAATGGCGATGAAGAATGGACCCGACAATATCTTCATGACGACGCTGGATGCCGCCGCCAGTTGGGCGCGCTCGAACAGCCTGTGGCCGATGCCGTTCGCCACCGCCTGCTGCGGGATCGAGCTGATGGCGACCGCGTCGAGCCGGTTTGACCTGGCCCGCTTCGGTGCGGAAGTGATGCGCTTCAGCCCTCGCCAGTGCGATCTGATGATCGTGGCGGGGCGCGTCGCGATGAAGATGCTCCCTGTGCTGCAGCGGATCTGGTTGCAGATGCCCGAACCAAAATGGTGCATCAGCATGGGAGCCTGTGCCTGCACGGGAGGCGTGTTCGACACGTATGCCGTGGTTCAGGGTGTGGACCGTTTCATCCCGGTCGACCTGTACGTCCCCGGCTGCCCGCCGCGGCCCGAACAACTGATGGCGGGGATCATCGCCCTGCAGGACAAGATCAAGCACGGCGGAACGCTGAACGGAACCGAATTCGCCAGCCGCGATCAATCGAATGGTCCGGTTCCCTTCGACAAGGACGAACTGATCCGAATCCGCGAAGCCAACGAACAGATAGTCACGCTGAACTAAAACCCAACGGGCTGGCAGAAAAATGTGCGGTAAAAAATGGAAATCAGGAATACAGAAGCCAATTGAACAGGAGGAAACAGAGAGGGAGTTTCTCTGTTCCCCACTGTTCAAGCCATTTTTTACCGCACATTTTTCTGCCAGCCAATTTGTTCGCAAGCCCTGAGCCATCCGGAACCCGAGATCCATGTCCACTGACGAGACATTACAAGCGACGTTTCCCGATGGCGGGCTGACATTCAGCCAGTTCCGTGACAATCGGCGCGTCGTCGTTCCGGCGGCGAAGTTGCAGCCGATCCTGTCCCTGCTGAAGACCGACTTGGGCTTTGACATGCTGGCCGAGATAACAGCTGTCGACTATCTCGAGTACGAGGGTGCGACGGATCGGTTTGGCGTCGTCTATGTCGTGTTAAACACGCAGACCGGCGAGCGACTGATCGTCAAGACGTTCGTCAATGATCCCAACCCGACTCTGCCGTCGATGTTTTCGCTGTGGAAATCCGCCGACTGGCTGGAACGGGAAGTCTACGACATGTTCGGAATCTCGTTCGCCGGCCATCCCGACCTGCGCCGCATCCTCACCCCCGATGAATTCACGGCTCATCCGCTCCGGAAAGATTACCCGTTGAAGGGACGCGGCGAACGCCACAACTTCCCCATCGTCACCCGAGCGGAAGGCTAAACATGCCCCAATTTGGATCGTAGCTGAATTCGCAAGAATTCAGAAAATGGAAAGACAGTCTGAATTCTTGCGAATTCAGCTACAGCCTGGTTCAACGAGATAAAAAATTCCGGAATTGACGGGTTGAAACCCTGTCCCACTCTCCGAGGCTCCCATGCCGTTTGAAGTTTCCGATCTCGCCGAAATGGATGCTCCCGAGAAGGAGTATCTCTGGACGCTCAACTTCGGGCCGCAGCATCCGGCCACGCATACCACGCTGCGGCTGATCCTGACGCTGGATGGCGAAACCGTCATCAATGCCGTGCCGCACATCGGCTACCTGCATTCCGGCTTCGAAAAGCTCGGCGAACACCTGGACTTCAACCAGTACGTCACCATCGTCGACCGGATGAACTACATTTCGCCGCTGGCCAACGAAATCGCGTGGCACCATGCGGTCGAAAAGCTGCTGGGGATCGAGATCACCCCGCGCTGCAAGTATCTGCGGACGATCCTGGCCGAATTGATGCGGTTGCACGACCACCTGCTGAACGTCGGCACGACAGGCCTGGACCTCGGTGCTTTCACGGCATTCCTGTACGCGTTTTACCAGCGTGAAAAGATCTACGACATCGTCGAATCGGCATCCGGACAGCGGTTTCACACCAGCTACACGCGCGTCGGCGGCGTGATGTTCGACGTGAACAACGCCTGGGTCGACAAGATCCGCGAATTCCTGAAGGGGTTCATGCCGGTTCATGCGGAAGTGCATCGCCTGCTGACGCGCAACCGGATCTTCATCGATCGAATCAAGGGGGTTGGCTACCTGAGCGGCGAAGATGCCATCAACATGGGGGTCACCGGTCCACTGGCCCGGGCCAGCGGAGTGCTGCGCGACCTGCGCAAGGACGAACCGTATCTCGCCTATCCCGATCTCGACTTCAAGATCGTCGCGTCGAAGGATGGCGACTGCTACGCCCGCTACCTCGTGCGGATGATGGAGATGCTGGAAAGCGTCAAGATCATCGAGCAGTGCCTGGACAACATCCCGGCGGGTCCGGTCAACATCGATTCGGCCACGCATGTCGTTCCCCCGGCCAAGCCTTCGGTCTATCGCAGCATCGAAGGATTGATCCAGCACTTTGAAGTCATGATGCCCAATCGCGGTTACGAAACGCCGCGTGAAGAAATCTATGCCGCCACGGAATCGCCCAACGGAGAACTTGGCTATTACATCGTGGGCGACGGCAGTCCCCGCGCCTATCGCGCCAGGACTCGACCCCCAAGCTACATCCATTTCGCCGTGTTCCCGCAGATCATCAAGGGACACCAGTTGAGCGACGTGGTGGCGGTGCTGGGAAGCTTGAACATTATTGCAGCGGAACTGGACCGGTAAGAGAAAGAGGTTGGACCACGAATCCGCACGAATGAAGAGAAGGCAAAGACAAGAACGAGGAAGTTTGAAGAAAAAAACGAACTGGCGGTGAGGATTGGCCTGAATTTCATGCCTCTGCATTCTTTTGACTTTTCTGATTCGTGTTATTCGTGAGATTCGTGGTTAAAAGGTTTTGGAGTCACAATGGCTGTGCTGAGCGAGGAACTGCGGGACCAGATTCGGGCGCAGTTTCCGAAATATCCCAACAAGCAGGCGGTGGTGCTGCCGGCGCTGCACCTGGTGCAGGATGTGCACCGGTCCGTTTCGATCGAAGCCGTGCGGGAAATCGCCGAATTGCTGGAACTGCATCCGTCGGAAGTTCACGACGCGATGTCGTTCTATCAGTTCTTCAAGGACGAAAAGCATCCGCTCGGCAAGCATCGCGTCTGGGTCTGCCGCAGCATCAGTTGCATGCTCCGGGGGGGTGAAGAACTGCTGCAGCACATGTGCGAACGCCTGCACGTGCACCCAGGTCAGACTTCGGCCGACGGCAAGATCACGATGGAATTCGCCGAGTGCCTGGGGGCCTGCGAAGGGGCTCCCTGCGTGCTCGTCGACGACGAAGCGCACATGAACATCACGCATGAAAAAGCGGATGAGTTGTTGAGAAGTTTGTGATTGTTATGGGAAGTTACATGATTCAACCTGCAGCGGCGGACGCCGGAGGCACCGCGAGCGATGACATTTACTTGAATCCCTCGTCGATCCATGCGGCACTTTCATCGGCGGTTCGCGAGGCGCGTCTCAGGCACAAGCTTTTGGGGCAGCCGGTCGTTGAATGGCGCGATGGTCAAGTCGTCTTGGTGCCCCCCGACGAAATCGAGATTGTTGAACCAAACCACACGAGCAAGTCCTCGAACGAATCACGAATACCATGAGCTTTGAACCCGTACTCCTGGCCCGCGTCGGCAAGCCCGACAGCCAGTCGCTGGAAACCTACCGTCGAGACGGTGGCTACGAGGGCTTCAAGAAGGCTCTCGCGATGGCGCCGGTCGACGTTGTCACCCTCGTGAAGGACTCGGGTCTGCGCGGTCGCGGCGGGGCGGGATTTCCCACGGGACTGAAGTGGACGTTCCTGCCCAAGGATCATCCCGGCCCGATTTACCTGGCGATTAATGCCGACGAAAGCGAACCGGCAACGTTCAACAACCGCATCCTGATGGAAGAGGATCCGCACCAGGTCCTGGAAGGGATCGCGATCAGTTGTTATGCCATCAAGTCCAAGACAGCGTACATCTATCTGCGTTACGAATACGGTCGCAGCTACCGGGTGATGCAGAAGGCCATTGATGAATGTTACGCCGCGGGAATCTTCGGCAAGAACATCTTTGGCAGCGGATTCGACCTGGATGTCGTGCAGCATCGCGGGGCGGCCGCGTATATCTGTGGTGAAGAAACCGGGCTGATCGAAAGCCTGGAGGGGAAGCGAGCCTGGCCGCGCATCAAGCCTCCGTTTCCCGCCATTGAAGGGCTGTTCCGCAAGCCGACGATCGTCAACAACATCGAAACGATGGCCTGCGTCAAGAACATCCTCGATCGCGGCGGCGACTGGTTCAAGAGCCTGGGTGTCCCTCCCGATCCCAAGAACCCGCGTGACGCGGGGAGTTACGGTCCCAAGCTGTACTGCATCAGCGGTCACGTGAACAAGCCGGGCTGCGTCGAACTCCCCATGGGAATCACCGCCCGTCAATTGATCGACGAACACGGTGGCGGAGTCTGGAAGGGTCGCACCGCGAAGGCGGTCGTACCCGGCGGGATCAGCATGGGCTTTTTCTCCGCCAGCGAACTCGACACGCCGCTCGACTTCAACGGTCCCGGCAAGGTCGGCTGCCTGGGCTTGGGAACCGCCGCCATCACGGTCATCGACGATCAAACGAGCATGGTCGACGTGCTGTTCAACTGCGCCCGGTTCTTCTCCCATGAATCATGCGGTCAATGTACGCCATGCCGAGAAGGAACCGCGTGGATGCACAAGATATTGGCCCGTATTCGCATGGGCGAAGGTCAACTGCGTGACTTGGATCTTTTGACGGAAGTCGCCGCCTCAATGGGAATCATCCCCGGAACGACAATCTGCGGTCTGTCGGATGGTGCCGCTTGGCCAATTAAGAATGCCATCAAGAAGTTCAGGCCAGAGTTTGAAGAGTACATCACGACGGGACGAAAGACAGTCAAGCCTGCAGAAGCTTTGATGGAAGTGCATTGATTGAAGGTAGACATTGGAGGTTGCGATGGGAAGACGGTGGCTAAAATGCCGGATTTTGAAAGGAATGTTCAGTGACGAAAGAGTGGTTGTTGTAAGTCGAGTTGATGGAATGTCAACATCTGCTTTCGTACCAAGTGCTGCCGTCCGTGGCAGTGTCGACCATGAGGGACAAGTTGAAGTCGATGTGTTTGCGGATCGAGGGGCGACGTGGGCAGTACTTCCCACAGAGTACCGTGAGACATTGCCCGTCGATGCGCGCGATTTGGTATCGCAATGATTCTCTCGAACCTAGAAATTCAGAAGGCTTTGAATGACGGCCGGTTGGGAATTGATCCCAGACCTCAGCCGGAACAACCGGACGCTAAGTCGGGAAGTTGTCCATATCAAACGTCTTCTGTAGATCTACAATTGGGAGATGAAGTCACATTTTTCAAAGAGGGATTGGCACTAAATATCGACTTGAGATTGGGGAAGTTCACTGATTTATTTGGCCCCAATTCCGAGTCTCGGAAGATTTCCGAAGATCAGCCTTACTCACTTGCACCTGGGAAGTTTGTGCTTGGGAGGACGTTGGAACGAGTCAGTTTGCCAATACTTATCGACGGTCGGTATTGCTTGGCGGCTCGAGTTGAAGGTAAGAGTTCATATGCACGCTGTGGATTGTTAGTGCATTTCACCGCTCCAACAGTTCATTCGGGTTTCTCAGGAACCATTACATTGGAGCTGATTAACTTGGATCCTCTCCCTGTATTGTTGTACCCAAACACGCCGATTTGTCAGTTGATTGTTGAAGAAGTCATTGGGATCCCGTTTCGAAACGAAAGCCAATTTCAGAACCAAAGCCGAGCCAGTGGTCAGGGATCATAGAAATACCGCCCTCAAAGCAGAATTAAGAAATGCCCACAGTTATTGTAAATAACAAACCCGTCGAAATCGGTGCGTCCGAGCGGCTGAATTGTATTCAGGCGGCGGAACGCGCTGGGGTCGAGATTCCGCACTACTGCTACCATCACGACCTGTCGGTCGTGGCCAGTTGCCGCATGTGCCTGGTGGAAATGGGCGACAAGAAGCCCGATGGCACCGTCGCCATGCAGCCCAAGTTGTTTCCCGGTTGTCAGACGCCGGTGAAGGACGGGACTGTCATCATTTCCGACAGCCCAAAGGTGAAGGAGGCCCAGAAGGCGACGCTGGAATATCTGCTGCTCAATCACCCGTTGGATTGCCCCGTCTGCGATCAAGCGGGCGAATGCGGGTTGCAGGATTACAGTTACGAATACGGCCGCGGGTACAGCCGGCTGCAGGAACCGAAGAACCTCAAGCCGGACAAGGACTACATTGGCGAACAGATCACGCTGTTCACTGACCGCTGCATCATGTGCACACGGTGCGTCCGCTTTACTCGCGAAATCAGCGGCACCGCCGAAATGATGGTGACCAGTCGGGGGACGCACGAAGAGATTGATATTTTCCCTGGCATCCCGTGCGACAACAAACTGGCCGGCAACGTTGTTGACCTGTGCCCGGTGGGAGCCCTGTGCAGCAAGGACTTCCTGTACGAACAGCGCGTCTGGTGGTTGAATTCCAAGAACAGTGTCTGCCCCGGTTGCAGCACCGGCTGCAGCATTCGTGTCGACCAGAACAAGGACGTCCTGTACCGATTGAAGCCGCGTGAAAATCCCCAGGCGCAGGGGAGTTTCATGTGCGACGAAGGCCGTTTCGGCTGGAAATACATTCATTCAGACCTGCGTTTGAAACTCCCCGAGCAACGCTCGGGCGGCAAGACCGTGTCGAAGAATTGGGACGTTGTGCTGCCCGCCGTTCGAAACGCCTTGAAGGACGCGGCGTTGCGGACGCCCAACAAGTTCGCCGTCGTGATCTCGCCGTGGGCCACGGTTGAAGAGGCGTATCTGCTGGCGACGCTTGCCCGCAAACTCTCACCGACTGCCCGGTTGGCCATCGGTCCTGTTCGCATGGTTGGCGAAGACGATCTGTATCCGAAGGACGTTCACGGGCAACCTGCCGCACAGACCAAGTTCACGATTCGTGCGGAGAAGTGTCCGAATCGGCGCGGCGTCGAAGCGGTCTTGAAGCAGATCCAGGGATCGATCATCGAATTCTCCGATCTGCTCGAACAGGTTTCACGCGGCGAAATCGATGCCCTCTATGTGCTTGGTGGCGACCCGGCAGGCTGGATCACCGAAACCGACGCCGCGAAGCTCGACAAATTGAAGTTGCTCGTCGTGCAGGACCTGCTTGCTTCGGCCGCCAGTGCCAAAGCTCATTTCGTTCTGGCTGGTGCGGCCTGGGCCGAGAAGGACGGCACGTTTGTGAATCACAAGGGACTGGCTCAAGCCATTCATCGCGCGCTTCGAGGTCCTGAAGAAGCCCGCCCCGATGGTCGAATCCTGATGGAAGTGGCCGAGAAGCCTGGGATGTTCCACGCTCCGTCGCTGCGAAAAGAGATCGCCGCAGCGATTCCGGCTCTGGCGGGCTTGGCGGGCGGGGAACTGGGAGAGTTGGGAGTTCTGTTGGAATCAGCGGCGGAGAAGCCTCAGTTCAATGTTGGAGTTCAGGCTTTAGCCTGATTTTTCAGCCTGAAGGCTGAACTCCAACGCGTTGCCGATTTCGGCGAAATCGGCCCACAGTTAAGAATCGAACGGATCGTAACGAGACATGCTGAATCTTATAAGTAGCACGTGGGAATGGCTGGTCGGCATGTTGCCCGAGCCGCTTCGTCCTTATGCGATGCCGATTCTGGCGATCACGATCGTGCTGAACGTGAACCTGGGAGTCTGCTCGTACCTGATCCTGCTGGAACGCAAGCTTTCGGCATGGATGCAGGACCGGCATGGACCCAACCGCGTCGGGCCGTTCGGTTTGTTTCAGCCTGTGGCGGACATGTTGAAGCTGCTGCTGAAAGAAGATGTGATTCCGGGGCACGTCAACAAGGTGCTGTTCGTGCTGGCTCCGGGGATCTCGGTCTTCACAACGTTCCTGGCATTTGCCGTCGTTCCGTTTGGGCCGGTGCCGAGCAATCTGTCTCCCGGCGACGGACAGTTCCCCTTCATCATCGCTCCGGGTGTGGACCTCGGGGTCGTGTTCATCTTCGCCATCGGCAGCCTGGCGGTGTACGGGATCATCCTGGGTGGCTGGGCATCGAACAACAAGTACAGTGCCTTGGGATGCCTGCGAGCGAGCGCTCAAGTCATCAGCTACGAAATTCCACTGGGATTGTCGGTCGTCGGACTGGCGATGCTGAACAGTTCGATGAGCATCGAAAAGATCCTGATCAACCAGGCCAGCCACGGACTGATTGGCTGGAACATCTGGTACCAGCCGGTCGCCTGCGTGATCTTCTTCATCGCCGCGATGGCGGAAGCCCAGCGGCTGCCGTTCGACCTGGCCGAATGCGAACAGGAATTGATCGGTGGCTGGCACACGGAATACAGCGCAATGAAGTGGGGTCTGTTCTTCCTGGCCGAGTATACGCACGTGATTACGATCAGCTTTCTGACCAGCATCCTGTTCTTTGGCGGCTGGCATTTCCCGATCATCGCTGAAATCGACAGCGCCTACCCCGGTGCCACGCTGGTCAAGGTGGCGGTCCTGTTGTCCAAGGTCTTCTCCGTGATTGTTTTGATCCAGATGCTCCGCTGGACGATTCCGCGCTTCCGATTCGACCAACTGATGGGTTTGGCCTGGAAGGGGCTGATTCCCCTGGCCACGGTGAACGTGGTGCTGGTGATGACGGTGCTGCAATTCAAAGTCTATCAACTCTGGCTGTTCCCGCTGTCGATGGCGACGTTCGTGGCGGCCGGGTTGATGGCAACTCAATCGACGCGGCCGTTTGAACGACGCGGGCCGGCACCGGTGGAAGAGCAGGGGCACGGCGGACATGCAACTGCTCATTGAAGAGAGTAGTGCAAAGTGAGAAGTGCAAAGTGCAAAGTGCAAAATGAAAGCGGGACGGGGCTGGCGGCCAGCCGGTTGAAGTGAGGAATACTAAATGCCTATCAATGCCAAAGACGTCGAGTGGGTTGAAGAGCCGCCGATGAATTTCTGGGAAGCGACGTTTCTGCCGGCGGTTGTCGACGGACTGTGCGCGACCGGACATCACGTCACGCATTTTCAGTCGGTGACGCAGATGTATCCCGAAGTCGCCTCGGACCTGCCCAAGCATTACCGCGGCGTGCATCGGCTGAATCGGGACGATGCTGGCCGCGTGAAGTGCGTCGCCTGCATGATGTGCGCGACCGCGTGCCCGGCGCGGTGCATCGACATCGTCGCCGAGGAAGCTCCCAAGGATGATCCCAAGTGGGTCGATCGAGACAAGTTCCCCAAGTCGTTCGTGATCGACGAACTGAAGTGCATCTACTGCGGCATGTGCGAAGAAGCCTGCCCCGTGGATGCGATCGAAATGACGCACATCTACGACCTGACGGGGATGAGCCGGCAGGAAATGATGTTCGACAAGGAAAAGCTGCTGAGCGTGTTTGATCAGACCAAGGATTGCGGCCTGGACCCGGTTCGAACTCACAAGGGCCGCCTGGGTCCGGCCAGCGATTTCCAGCAATTGCCAACGCTTGGCCCGGCGACGGCCGTGCTGGGAGACGATCGGTCGGCGAAAGCAACTTCGCCCGGCGTGATTGCGGACTAATGGTTTGACGACGGTTGGAGTTCAGGCTTTAACCTGCAATTCCAGCCTAAAGGCTGAACTCCAACCTGGTGTGTGATTGTGGAAGGGTGCGAATTCGTGAAATTCGCCGTTGGTGACGTTAGACTTCGGCCCATTCAAGCGACCTTGGACCGTGGCTGAATTCGCAAGAATTCAGAGAATTGGAAATCGATCTGAATTCTTGCGAATTCAGCTACAGGTGTTTGATTCAATTGGAAGTGCGATGAAGTGGATCATGGAAAACGGGACGGTGCTAATCCCCCTGGTGCTGGGGTGGCTGGCCGTCTGGCTGCTGCTGCCGCGCGAGAAAGCGCGATCGCGCGTTCTCGGCAGCCTGTTCGCCCTGGGGGCGCTATTGGCATTACAGGTGGCCCTGCTGCCACCCGCCGGAAACTTTGTCCGAGATGCAATGTTCTACCTGTTCTCTTCGGCAGCCATCCTGTCCGGCGGTCTGATGATCACCGACCGGAATCCGGTCTTCGCGGCCCTGTGGTTTGCCCTGAGCACCCTGGCGGTCTGCGGCCTGTTCCTGCTCAATTCGGCGCCGTTCTTGTCGGCGGCGACGATCATCGTGTACGCCGGGGCGATCATCGTCACGTTTCTGTTCGTCATCATGCTGGCGCAACAGTCGGGAGCGGCCAATTATGACCATCGCCCGGTCCAGCCGATGATGGCCAGCGTGCTGTCGTTCGTGCTGCTGGGAGCCCTCCTCTTCGCCCTGCAGGAATGGGGCGGGATCGACGGCAAGGCGTCGGACGAGGCTCAAACCGGCCAGTTCGTGGCGCTGGACGCCAAGACCAACGCCAACCTGTTCAGCCAGCCCCCGAACAGCAACAAGACGGAAATCGGTTCGATGCGGGTCCTGGGTCGGTCGCTCTTCTCCGACTATCTGTACGTTGTCGAACTGGCGGGGACCGTGCTGCTGATCGCGACGATTGGTGCGATCGCCATCGCACCGCGGAGGTCTCAGGGAACACTATGACATCCACCGCACTCGAAAGTCAGCTCGTCGTGGGCGCGATCCTCTTCGCACTGGGGATGATCGGGTTCCTGACGCGCCGGAACCTGATCCTGATCGTGCTGTCGACCGAATTGATGCTGCATGGCGTCTCGTTGAACCTGACCGCGTTCGGCCGATACCACGGCAATCCCCAGGGGCAGGTCTTCACCATTTTCGTGCTGACCATCGCCGCCTGCGAAGCGGGACTGGCCCTGTCGCTGATCCTGACGCTCTATCAGCGCCGCAAGTCGCTCGACGTCTTCCTGTGGGGGAATCTGGGTGAGGATGACCTGCCGGTGTTTTCCGGGGGCGGGCTGCCGCCACAACCGAAGTCGGCCGATCCGAATGCAGGCCTGCCGCACCTGACGCCGGCCGGCAGCGCTCCTGCGACTCCGGTGACGAAGACCTGATTCGACGGGTGATGCGATCCATGATTACTCCGCCGCGACCAATTTGACCGACTGAAGAAAGAGACTGATCCCGTGTTCGACTGGTTGACTCCGCACAACGTTCTCTGGCTGATCCCGGCCGCGCCGCTGCTGGCCTGCCTGTGGATCGTGGTCGTCGGACACGTGGTCCGCCGTCAGTATGCTCACCGGCCGGTCATCCTGGCGATTGCCATCTCGGCCGCCTTGTCCATCCATTTGCTGGTGACCGTCGTCCCCACGGGGTTTGTGGAGCCGGCGGTTCATGCAGACCACACGGAACATGATCAGGCGGAACATGCGGAGCCTGCCAAGGATGCAGAGCACGCCCCCAAGAGTGCATCTGAGAAAACAGTTCCCGTTAATAAGTCGACGGCCATCTTCCCCGAAACTAGCACGGAATGGATTCGCATTGGCCCCAAGGAGAACCCGTCGCTGCTGGTGGAAGTGAAGCTGCGGGCCGATGCCATGTCGGCCTTGATGCTGGTCATGGTCACCTGTGTCAGCCTGCTGGTGGCGATCTTTGCCAGTGGTTACATGCAGGGCGATCCCGGATATCCCCGGTTTTTCGCGGCGATTGCGCTGTTTGTGTTTTCGATGTGCATGCTGGTGCTGGCCGGAAACTTCCTGCTGATGTTCGTCTTCTGGGAAGCGGTCGGCTTGTGCAGTTATCTGCTGATTGGTTTCTGGTTCAAGAAGCCGAGCGCTGCTGCGGCGGCCAAGAAGGCGTTTGTCGTCAACAGGATCGGCGACTTTGGATTTATCCTGGGAGTGTTCCTGATCTGGGACACGTTCGAGACCCTGGACTTCGACGCCCTGTTCACGAATCCACGTGTGATCGGAAGCATTTTCGCTCAGGATCCCGCGCTCATAACATCGATCTGCATCCTGCTGTTCGTCGGGGCAATCGGCAAGTCGGCCCAGTTCCCGCTGCATGTCTGGTTGCCGGATGCAATGGAGGGTCCAACGCCCGTTTCCGCGCTGATTCACGCCGCCACGATGGTGACCGCGGGTGTGTACCTGGTCGCCCGGTGTACGCCGTTCTTCATTTACTCGCCCACGGCTCAAATGGTTGTCGCGGGGATCGGGGCCGCGACGGCGTTGATCGCCGCGCTCACCGCCTTGACGCAATACGACTTGAAGCGGGTTCTGGCCTATTCGACGGTCAGCCAACTGGGATACATGTTCATGGCGCTGGGGGCGGCGGGGGCGGGGACCAAGCTGGCCATGCTGGCAGTGACGTTCGCCATGTTCCACATGTTCACCCACGCCTTCTTCAAGGCCGTGCTGTTCCTGTCGGCAGGCTCGGTCATGCATTCCATGGGAGACGTGATCGACATGCGGCGGTTCGGCGGCCTGCGCAAGGCTCTGCCGATTGCTCACGTCACCTTCCTGGCAGGCGCGCTGGCACTGGCCGGGTTCCCGCTGCTTTCCGGGTTCTGGAGCAAGGACGAGATTCTGTCGATCGTGTTCGAGGCCACAAAGCATCCCGAGCATGGTGGTTTCTATCAAATCATCATGGGCGTGGCCCTGCTGACGTCGCTGATGACCGCGTTCTACACGTTCCGAGCCTACTTCATGACGTTCTGGGGCGAAGAAAAGTTTCCCGAGGAAGCGGGCCATCACCCGCACGACGCACCACCCGCGATGGCGATTCCGCTGTATATCCTTGGCGCGGCCGCTCTGGTCATTGGCGGACTCGCCGGACCGACTCACCTTTACGGCAATTACCTGGCACACACGCCGGGACTTCCCCTGGCAGAACATCACGCCCCCAACCTGATGATGATGGGAATCAGCAGCGTGCTGGCCATCGCGGGAATCGGACTGGCCTATTTCTGTTACGTCGCGTCTCCCGGCATCGCCCGCAATCTGAAAAGGGTTTTGGCGCCGCTGCATCAGTTCTCGCTCGACGGCTTGGAGTTCGACTGGTTTTACCTGCGGTTTGTCGTCAAACCACTTCGCCTGATCGCACAGATTTCCGAATTCTTCGATCGCTGGGTGATCGATGTCATTGTGGATTGCGTCGGCTTTCTGCCCGGCCTGTTCGGTGCCGTGCTGCGACCGATTCATAATGGAGCTGTGCAAAACTATGCGGTGGTGATGCTGGTCGGATTGGTCGTGTGCCTGGTGTCGGTCCTGCGCGTTCTGGCGGGAACGATGTGATCTGAAAAAGACGGATGGAGGATGGCAACTCTTGGCCGTCTGGATTTGGGAACGATCTTTCAGGATTTGAAGCGGAATGTTGTGCAGTTCTGCACTGGTCCATAAGGCGGAGTAGAGATGCCCAGTTTGTTAGTCATCATGATCGCTCTTCCGGCCGCGGCCGCCGCGATGCTGCTGCTGCTCGACGCGAACGCGCCGCCTGTCCGGGCGCGCTGGACCGCCCTGCTGGCCACCATTGCGACATTCCTGGTCTCTCTGGGGGTCGCGTCGCAGTTCCTGGCGGTCAATCGCGCCACCGAGGGGACCACGAGCCCGGTGCATCCGCACCTGGAATTCAAGCATACGTGGCTGAAGCTGGTTCTTGGATCGGACGCAACGGGCGGCCATAAATCGGCGAAAGAATCTGCAACAACAACGGACGAGGCGGTGGCCAAACTGGCCGAAAATTTGAATGACCCGGATGGTTATGTCCGTTTGCATGCCGCGGAAGCTCTGGTCCACAACGACCGCTGGGCGAGCAAAGCCCTGGAGGCGTTATTGAGTGGATTGAAAGACAAGGATGAGAACATCCGCTGGCTCGCGACATATTCGCTGGCAGAACTGGCGCCAGAATCGCAGAAGACGGTCGACGCACTGATCGAGGCGACTCAAGACCCGATTCCAAAAGTGAAAATCGGTGCCGTCTATGCCTTGAGCGAGATCGGTCCCTTCTCGAAAAGTGCTCTCGGCGAATTGCAAAAGCTGGCGGATTCCACAACAGACCCGCAACTCCAATCGATCATCAAGTATGCCCGCCACCAGATTGATGCCGACACGCCCATTGTCACAGGGGGCGAGTCACCCAGTGTCAGCCTCGTTTTTCATCTGGGACTGGATGGCATCAGCCTGACGATGGTGCTGCTCACGACACTGCTCACCATTTCAGCCGTGCTGTTTTCGTGGACGGCGATCACCCAGCGGTCGGCCGAGTTCTATGCCAGCGTGCTGATCCTGGAAACGGGGCTGATTGGAGTCTTTTGCGCCTTCGATCTGCTGCTGTTTTACGTGTTCTTCGAATTCACCCTGATTCCGTTGTTCTTCATGGTCGGGATCTGGGGCGGACCGCTCAGGCGGTATGCGGCGGGCAAGTTCTTCATCTATACGCTGGCTGGCAGCGTGATCACGCTGCTGGGACTGATCTGGCTGGTGAGCGAGGCCTACCAGATTGGATTGAAGCATCACCTGCCGCTTGCGTCTCCATTCTCGATTCCCGAGATCTCGAGCCTGTTGTCGATGTACCCGTTGTCGGACGAGACTCAGATCGGGCTGTTCCTGATGATCGCGGCCGGATTCATGGTCAAGGTGCCGCTGTTTCCGTTTCACACGTGGTTGCCGCTGGCACACGTCGAGGCTCCCACGGCCGGCTCCGTCCTGCTGGCCGGTGTCCTGTTGAAACTCGGCTCCTACGGGTTCCTGCGATTGTGCCTGCCAATGCTCCCCGTGGCATGCAAGCAGGTGGGGCTGCCGCTGGTGGGAATCTTGTCGGTGATCGGAATCGTCTACGGTTCGTTCTGTGCCCTCGCTCAGAACGACATCAAGAAGCTGGTCGCCTACAGTTCGGTCGCCCACCTCGGTTTTTGCATGCTCGGTCTGTTCGCGCTGAACAGCGAGGGAATCAGTGGCGGCGTGCTGCAGATGATCAACCACGGCCTTTCGACCGGGGCACTGTTCTGCATCGTCGGCATGTTTTACGAACGCTATCACACTCGTCAGTTGAGTGAACTGGGGGGACTTGCCAGCCGGTTGCCGCTGCTGGGCGTGGCAATGGTCTTCACGTCGTTCGCCAGCATCGGGTTGCCCGGTCTGAACGGGTTTGTCGGCGAAGTGCTGGCGCTGATGGGAATGTTCAAACGCGATCCCCTGCTGGCCATGATCGGAGCGTCGGGCGTGGTGCTGGGTGCCTGGTATCTGCTGGGCGTGCTGCAGAAAGCCTTCTTCGGACCGTTGCAGGAACCGCATCATGGTCACGGCCACGAGGCGGTTGCCGACCTTAACGTTCGCGAAGTGCTGACGCTGGCTCCCCTGCTGACGATGTGCCTGTGGCTGGGCCTGTTTCCGCAGCCGGTCCTCGACCTGATCCGGCCCGATGTCGAATCGATCACGCGGTTGTATGGCGAGGTGCGTGCCCAAAAGGGACCATCCGCCAAGCCTGCCGTCGCTCATGCACCGGCCGCTGGTGAACCTGTGACCGAACTGGCGTCTGCCACGCCGGTGCTTGATTCCAATCCCATTTTGCAGAAGTTGGCCGCGCCCGCGGCCCCGACAGCGGAAGTTCGCCCGTGAACAAGACCCCCATGGATCTGTCTCTCGAAAATTTGAACGGTGCGGTCCAACTGGTCCTGCCAGAAGCCGTGCTGCTGGCCACCGTCTGCATGATCTTCTTCGCCGCTCCGTTCCTGGTGAGCGAGCGGGGTGAAGCGCCGGCTGGGCTGCGTCATCGCTGGGGCTGGCTGTCGATGCTGTCGCTGCTGGTGGCAGGTTGGATCGGCTGGAATGCGGCGGAAGTTCCGCACACGACGGGACCATTCGTCGCCGACGGCCTGACGTTGTTCATCCGCGGCCTGACAATCGCCTCGGGAGCGATCCTGGTCCTGCTGCACTGGAATCAGGCGGACGATTCCCGCTCGGCGGAAAGTCACGCCTGCCTGCTGGCGATCCTGGCCGGAGTCAACCTGGTGGCCGCCAGCAATGACTTGATCGGCCTGTTCGTGGCCCTGGAACTGATCAGCATCCCGACCTACCTGTTCCTGCTGCTGCCGCGCCGCGATGCCCCGGCACAGGAAGCGACATTGAAGTACTTCCTGCTGAGCATCTTTTCGTCGGCAATCGTGCTGTTTGGCATGAGCTACCTGTACGGGGCCACGGGCACGACCAATCTGATGGCAATCCACCAGGCATTCGCCAACGGCAGCAATTTGCCTCACAATTCGCTGGTGGCGGTCGCGACCGTGATGCTGATCGCGGGACTCGGTTTCCGCCTGACGGCCGTGCCGTTCCATTTCTATGCTCCGGACGTGTTTCAGGGGGCACAACCTTCGGCGGCGGCGATGCTGTCTTTCGTCCCGAAGGTCGCCGGTCTGGTCGCCCTGCTGCGGTTGGTGGTGCCGGCCGCCGCCGGCGAAACGACAATGCATTCGTGGATGATGATCCCCGCGGCGACAAACGTGCTGTGGTGGCTGGCCGTGATCACCATGTTCACAGGAAACCTGATGGCGCTGATGCAGACCGACATCCGGCGGCTGCTGGCATTTTCCAGCGTGTCGCACGCCGGTTACATGCTGGTCGGGCTGGTGGTTGGCATGCAGTCTTCGCAGCGGGTGAGCGGAATTGCTGCGTTGCTGTTCTACCTGACGGTGTACGGCGTGATGACGCTGGGGGCGTTCGCGGTCCTGATCGCCGCGGCGCGATCGAATCGCCGCATCGAAAATCTGGATGACCTCGCGGGACTCAGCCGGACCAAGCCCGCACTGGCGCTGATTCTGTCCGTGTTTCTGTTCAGCCTGACCGGCCTGCCGCCGACGGCCGGATTCCTGGGCAAGTTCAACCTGTTCTTCGCGGCCTGGTCGCAGGGATCGGAAAGCTGCCGCTGGCTGGCGTGTCTGCTGGGGGCCAATGCGGCACTGGGAGCATGGTACTATCTGAAGGTGATCGGAGTGATGTATTTGCGAGACCCGGTCGACCGCAGCGAAGATGTGCGGCCGATCGAGGCACCATCGCTGGTGGCGGCTGCTGTCTGTATGATCGGAACGGTGGGACTGTTCTTCGCTCCAGGCCCGCTGTGGACGCACATCCAGTCGGTGGTCGGTTCCGTCGGTTGATGACCGACCGGATTGTTCACCACGAATCTCACGAATAACACGAATCCGAATGAAAACGAATGCCCTAAAATCGCCATGACTCGGCGTCCGGGACATCAGGTTTCAGCCGCATCGCAAAGGTCTTGTCCGATTCGTGAGATTCGTGTAATTCGTGGTTGCTGCTGATTATTCAATCGTCTGACACGTCGATGACTGGCACTGATTTTACATCCGAGACTTCGTCTACCATGGCTTCGAGTTCGACTCCGACACCACTTCACCACAACCGGTGGCTCCATCTGGCGGTGGGACTGACGGTGTCGATCGGCTGTCTTTGGTTTGCCACGCGCGAATTCCGAGATGATCCGCAGGCGTTCTCAAAGGCCGGCGATGCGTTCGCCCGGGCCGATTATCGGACCTTGCCGCTGATCATGATTGCGACAGCGGTGTTCTATTGGTTCAAAGCCTGCCGGTGGCGGTTGCTGCTGAAACCGATCGGCGACTTTCGAACATTGCGAGACCTTTATCCCTACGTCATGATCGGGTTCGGCTTCAACAACCTCCTGCCCGTTCACATGGGCGAAGTCATGCGCGCGTTCATGTTTGCCAAGCACGCCCATGTCAAAGTGTCGGCGGTGGTGACGTCGGTCGTCCTGGAGCGCATTTTCGACTCGGTCTCGGTCCTGACCTTGCTATGTTTCGGACTGGCGTTCGTGCCGGGTCTTCCCCCCAAAATACGAACCACCACGATGGTGCTCGCGATCTGCGTCGCATGCCTGGTGCTGGCGCTCGTGATGTACGTCCTGTGGACGCAGAAGTTCATTGCCATGGTCACCGTCGTCTTGTCGCGAATCTTGTCCCCGAGATTGCTCGGAAAACTCACCGGAGTGCTGGAATCGGGCGCCACCGGACTGGCGGCTTTGAAGGACCCGCGACTGGTGGCGGCCATTCTGGCGCTGTCGATGGGAAATTGGGTGATCAACGGGATGGTCATTCACATGGCCTTGTGGAGTTTCGGGCTGCCCAACAGCCTGCTGATCTCATGCATCGTCCTGGGGCTGACGGCAATCGGCGCCGCGTTCCCCTCCGCACCGGGATACTTTGGCGTGATCCAAGCCTGCTTCATGGCGGTGCTGCCATTTTTCACCGATGACGAACTCGGCATTTTTGCAGCATCGATCTACTACCACCTGACCGAATACGTCATTGTGACTCTGATCGGCCTCTACTACTTCAACACGACCGGCATCACTCTGGCCGAGGTCGAATTGGAAGCAAAAGCGGAACAGGTGAAGGCGGAACAAGCGAAAGCGGCGGCAGAAGCAGAACCGGAATCGGCGGTCGGCAACGTGCCAGGCGAGAAAGTCTCCTGACGCGAGGCGGGAGGCTGGAGACCGGAGGCTGGAGGAAAACAAAAGACGGGAGACTTGAGGAAGCAATCGCATCGCCCTTCTTCCTCCAGCCTCCCGCCTCCGGTCTCCAGCCTGAAAAGGGCGATTCATGGTCTTCAGTTCTCACATCTTTCTTTTCTACTTTCTGCCGGTGGCGTTGTTGTTGTACTACGTGACGCCGCGACCGGGGCGGCACTTGCTGCTGGTTCTGTTGAGCTACGTTTTCTACGGCTGGGCCAATCCGCTGTTCGTGCTGCTGATGCTGGTTTCGACGCTGACCGATTACTTGAGCGGGCTGGTCATTTCCGGGCAGCGTCCCTGCTTTGGCAGCGATCTGAGTGTTCCACTGGAGCACGGCGGGCGGCGCAGCCGTGTTCAGACGGGGGCGCTGATCACCACCATCTGCATCAACCTGGCCCTGCTGGGGGTTTTCAAATACTTCAACTTCGGGATCGAGTCCTACAATTGGATCATGGATTCGCTGGGTCTGGACGACGCGCAGTTGCGCACGTGGTATCGCCTGACCCTGCCGCTCGGAATCAGTTTTTACACATTTCATGCGATGAGCTACGTGATCGACGTGTACCGGGGCGACGCCCCGGCGATCCGGAATTTCATCGACTACGCCTGCTATGTGGCGATGTTCCCGCAACTGGTGGCCGGCCCGATCATTCGTTTTCAGGACGTCGCCAGACAGCTTGTGCATCGGACTCATTCGCCGGAAAAGTTCGCTCGCGGCGTCGCCTTCTTCTGCTTTGGCATGGCGAAGAAGGTGCTGCTGGCGAATCCCTGCGGGAAAGTCGCCGACACGGTTTTCGACGCGGAAGGTGTCGGCACGGTTGAAGCCTGGACGGGGGTGGTGGCCTACGCCTTCCAGATCTATTTTGACTTCAGCGGCTATTCCGACATGGCGATCGGTCTGGGGCTGATGCTGGGTTTCGTGTTTGCGAAGAATTTTGACTCGCCCTACCGGGCGCAGTCGGTGACCGATTTCTGGCGGCGCTGGCACATCTCGCTGTCGACCTGGCTGCGCGACTACCTGTATTTGCCACTGGGCGGGAACCGCAAGGGACCGGTCCGCACCTACGTCAATTTGATGACGGTCATGGTGCTCGGCGGACTGTGGCATGGCGCTGCGTGGACGTTTGTCGTATGGGGGATGCTGCATGGTGCGATGCTGATCATCGAACGGGCGTTGGGAAAGAGGACGTTCTATGAACAGCTTCCCGGACCGCTCAAGACGGCGATCACGTTCGTGATTGTCTGCTTCGCATGGGTCTTTTTTCGCGCGGAAACGCTGCCGCAGGCGATGGCCCTCTGCGGCAGCATGCTGGGGTTTCCGTCTGGCAGCACCACCGCCGATTTGATCCCCGGCATGATCTATCACCCCTACTATCTCGCAGCGCTGGCCGCGGCGGGCATCGTCACCTGGGTCTGTCCGCAGACGTGGGAGTTTACGAGCCGAATCACGCTGCCGCGAGCCGCGATCGCGATGGGGCTGCTGTCGCTGGCGTTGCTGGTTCTGACCACTCAGTCGTTCAATCCATTTATCTATTTCATGTTTTGAAAGGAGGCTCCGGTGAACGGCACGTCGCAGCCACTGCCGACGCGAGAAGAAATCGCCGAACGCGAAATCGGTCACACGGACATTTCGCGAGGAACGGCCCGCTTGTTGATTGTGGCGTTCGTGCTGATGTTGGCCACTCCGCCGATCGCTCAATTAGCCTACGAACTCTGCCTCGAACCACAAGCCGCAGCCGACCGTATGCCGCCGTCGAGTCTGCAGTTCTTTGCCAGACTGCCGATCGTTGCGAATGCCTACGGCGCAGCGAATGGGGGATCCATCCGCAAGCTGCTGGTGGCCAATTCTCAATTGCTGCGAAACATCGACGAATACGAACACCAGCTCGAAGAGCGATCCTTGTTGACCCGCTTGTTTCTGGGACCGACTCGCGAAGTGCTGGCGAAGTACGGAGGCGCGGGAAGCGATCAGGCCGAAATCGGTCGTGACGGCTGGCTCTTCTTTCGCCCGGATATCGAATACGTGACGGGACCGGGATTCCTCGAGCCACATGTCTTGAGCCACCGCGCAAGTTCCGGTTCGCAACAGGCGGCTCCGCTTCAGCCCGACCCGCGCCTGGCAATCATTCAATTCCATCAACAACTGGCCGCACGCGGAATCCGTTTGATCATCCTGCCGACTCCCGGCAAACCATCGATCTATCCCGAACAGCTTTCGCGGCGCGCGGATGGGAATTCCGTCCCCTTGCAGAACAGGTCCTTCGAGCGATTCAAGCAGGAAATGCTCGAAGCGGGAGTCTTGGTGTTCGATGCGGCAACTGTGCTCGCGGAAGCGAAACGCGATTCAGCCAATCCCCCGCTGTTCTTGCGAACCGACACCCATTGGACCCCCGCCGGGGTGCAGATCGTCGCCAAGCGTCTTCGTGAATTCATCGATCGCGAGTCGCCGCTGCCCAAGAAGGAACCTGTTGACTACCATCCGCGGCCGGTAGATGTGACCAGCCTCGGGGACATCGCCGTCATGCTGCGTTTGCCGTCCAATCAGAGTCTGTTCCCCCGCGAGACCGCAACGATCCGACAGATCGAATTGCCAGACCAGCAAATGTGGCAGCCCGATGCCAGTGGCGACGTACTCTTGCTGGGTGACAGTTTTACGAACATCTATTCGCTGGCGGATTTGAATTGGGGCAGCGCAGCGGGGTTGGCGGAGCAATTGAGCTTTCAGTTGCAGCGGCCGGTCGATCGTCTGGCCCAAAATGATGGCGGGGCTTATGCTGTTCGGCAATCGTTGATTCAAGAACTCGCCCGTGGCCACGACCGGCTGGCGGGGAAGCAAATCGTGATCTGGCAATTCGCGGCGCGTGAACTCGCATCAGGCGACTGGAAGCTCCTTACGATGCCAGCCGCATCGACAGATGCGAGTCCAAGCACGGATGTTCCAGCCACGGCCGGCGACCTCGTGGTGCAAGGGATCGTGCGCGCCGCGGCCGGAGCTCCGCGCCCGGGAACAGTCCCCTACCGAGAAGCCGTGACAGGCATCCATTTGGTCGACGTGAAGGCGATTCAGGGGTCGATCGCAGAACGCGAAGTGATCGTCTATTGCTGGGGCTTGAAGCAGAACCAAACTACGAATGCCGCGAGATTGACAAGCGGTCAGAACGTAACGCTGCGGTTGATTCCGTGGGAACGTGTGAAGAACCGCTTCGAGCGTTTCAATCGCATCGAACTCGACGACCCTGATTTTCATCTGGTTCAATTGCCAGTCTATTGGGGCGAGGAAATCTCATCAGTTCCGTAACACGTCGACGCCCGGAAGAAAATCATTTCGAACGGTGCTGGTTCCGCGCCGGGATTTTTCGAGCTTTCCGAGTCAAACGACGCCAGGGGTCAGGTGTCCGATAATTCGAAATTGGCCGGAACAAAGCGATCCTATGCAATCGTGCCTGCCCACCGGCCAATTTCGAATTATCGGACACCTGACCCCGGACTGCGCGCGGCTCCGGAGGTAGTCAACTGGGACCGTGCCGTGCGCGCCGGGGTTTCGCGAAGCGCTCCAACCCCGGCCACCCATTCTGTCCCAGCACGAGGCACAATTTGATCTTCGCGCCGCCCACGTTTTCGACTACAGTTCGGTCGACCATGGGCGGGTTTCTCTCCCTTCGAGAAGATGCGATGTTCGGCACTTTTCTCTTGCTGATTTCATCGTTCTGTGCCGAAGTTGTTCCGTCACCTGATCCGACCGATCTATCGCCGGTCGCTCCCGAGGTCGCCGAGATTCTCGACAAATGGGAAACCGCGTCGCGCCATCTACAGCATGAAGCCATCCGATTCAATCGAACAACCTACGATCTGAATGCGCATCGAATCTTCGATTCGGAAGACCGCCAAGATTGCCAGGATTGGCCAGTCGAGGACGCTCCTTTGCCCATGACGGACGATGGCATTCCACCATCGCCGGCAATCTTCAACGCTCGGGGATGGATCTCTGCAACCAGCGTCTTTTGGACGCTTGTCGGTGAAGCAACATCGCGGACTGCGATCAAGCGGTCCGCGAACAATCCGTCGCCGGATCCGACCGATCTTTCTTTCGTCACGCCTGAGGTTACGGAGATCCTCGACAAGTGGGAAGCGGCGTCACGTGAAACAAAGACAGTCAAATTGCGATTCGTGCGCACAGTGTACAATCTGGTTTTTCAAGAAGAAAAAGTTGCCGACGGAGAACTGCTTTTTCAAGCACCGGACAAGGTCAGCGTTGTCGTTCGGCCATTCAGGAAGAAAGAGAAAAGTCGACGGCTCGGCAAAGATGGACTCCCATTCACTGTTCTC
>Ga0206999_10006_pt1 | contig 61560 bp, 58 predicted proteins | sample Alteio_BWMinCont_92_FD_153482 | JGI IMG/M metagenome (GOLD analysis project Ga0206999, IMG submission 153482) | Enriched cells from forest soil in Barre Woods Harvard Forest LTER site, Petersham, Massachusetts, United States -... | ecosystem: Environmental > Terrestrial > Soil > Temperate forest >...
GGCAAGGATGGTTTCGCAGTCGCGACCGAACTGCGGGCGGCGAAAAATTTCGTTCCCGTGCTGATGCTGACGGCCCGGGGCCGGCCCGAGGATGTGCTCAAGGGATTTGCCTCGGGCGCCGACGATTATCTTCCCAAACCTTTCGAACTTCCCATCCTGCTGGCGCGGCTGCAGGGTTTGCTGCGGCGCCGCGAGTGGATGGGTGTCAGCCCGGCGCCCGCCGCCGATGCCTTCTCCTTCGATGGGCGCACCCTTGACTTCGCCAAACTGGAACTGCGCGTCAACCGCAACACCATCCGGCTGACATTGATGGAAGCCGAGCTGCTGCGCCACCTGGTTGAAAACAGCGGCCGCATCGTCTCCCGCAAAGCCATCCTGGAAGAAGTCTGGGGCCTGCACGAAGACACCGACACCCGCGCCATCGATAACTTCATCGTCCGCCTGCGCCGCTACATCGAAGACGATCCCGCCAAACCAAAGCACCTGTTAACGGTCCGCGGCGTGGGATACCGGTTCGTGCCGGAGCCAGAGGAAAGCTGATTAACCACAGAGTCAGGAAACCTTTCTTGGGGCTTCACTGAGACTCTGTCTGTCTGTGGTAAGAGGCGTTGGGGAACTCGCAGCTCATCGCGGAGAAACTGAGTTTATCGCTGGCCGAAAGCGTGCGGAGCTTTGCTCCGCTTGGACCCTTCGACTTCGCTCAGGGCAGGCTCGCGAGGTGCCCGTCCCTAACGAGCAAAGAGGCAGCGGCGACCTCTAGTGGCGGTGGGTGGAGGCTCCGGTGGCCAAGTCTCTTAGGACTCCCAGGAAGCCGGCGGCGGCGCGTTCGTCGGAGAGGGCTTCGAGGTCGATGGTCGCGGCCAAGTGCGGGGAGTCTGGACCGAAGCGGACGCTGAGCAGGTTGTGGCCGCGGGAGGTCATCAGGGTATTGATCACGGGCGGGAGTTCCTGCTTCCATTCTGTACAGGTGGTAAGGACAACCGGGCCTGGGCGGACGATCGTCCAGTCGCGCGATTTTCGGACCAGCTTGTTGTCGCTGTGAGTGAGCCAGCGATGCCGGAGCACTTCCAAGCGGATGCCTGGCGCGCAGTCCAGATCGGCTTCAAAGGTCAGTGTTTCTCTTTGCTTGTGCCAGGCGCTCATCACCCACTGTACGGGCAACGGCCGAGGCAGGAGGCGGATAGTCACGCGGGCGTTCTCGAACCAGTGGGCTGCGAATCGCAAGTGGGCTTGTACGCGGGAGGCTCCCATCCAGCGGGTTTCGGTCACCTGGCCACGATTCGAGCAGGCGGCTTCCACCCAGCGCAGGGCTTTGGTTCCCCGGCGGTGGTTGTAGCTGGCAAGGCAGAAATACCACAGCGTCACCAAGGCAACCGCGCCAGCCGCGTCAAATAGAATCAGGCGCCCCACAACTAATCTCAGATGCGAATGGTACGTCTTGGGGTGCAGTGCAGGCAACAGTTTCGGTGACTATTTTTTGAGGGAATTCGTAAGCCTTGGCGGATCAAGAAGAAGGCCGGAACAGGTGAAGGTGCGCGGCTACAATAGCGGGGTGGAATTTGTCCTGCGAGAGTTTCGGCGCGCGGATTTCGACAGCTTGTGGCGCATTGATCAGGAATGCTTTGCGCCGGGCATTGCCTACTCCCGGGTGGAGCTGGCGGCTTACATCCGGCTGCGGGGAGCGTTTACCATGGTCGCGGTGGATGACTCCGAGGTCAAGATTTTGGGCTTTATTGTCGCCCAGGCGAACCGGCGGGGAGTGGGGCATATCCTTACTATTGACGTGCCGCCGGCGAGCCGGCGTTTTGGGGTGGGGTCGAAATTGCTGGCGACTGCCGAAGAGCGTTTGGGGGCCGCTTCGTGCCATTGCGTGGTGCTTGAGACTGCGGTTGACAATGCAGCGGCGCTGGCTTTCTACAAGCGTCACCAGTACAGCGTGGTGAAGAGCATCCCGCGCTACTACTCGAATGGGGTGGATGCGTTTGTGCTGGAGAAGGATTTGCTTTCGGGGACATCGGGTAGGTAAGTTGCTGGTATGAAAATTGCCATCCAAGGCGAGGCGGGATCGTTCAGCCATGAAGCCGCGAAGCGCATGGTTCGCGGATGCGCGATCGTGCCCTGTGCACGTTCGGTGGAAGTGTTCGACCGGCTGGAACGAGGATCTGTCAACGCGGCGGTGATTCCTATCGAGAATTCGCTGGCTGGTTCGGTAGCGGAACACTTTGATCTTTTGTTGGCGAGGAATGTTTCCATTCAGCGGGAGTACCGCTTGCGGATCGTCCATAACCTGATCGCGGCGCCGGGGATGAAGATGGGCGATGTCCGGCGGATTTATTCGCATCCTGTGGCTCTGGATCAGTGCCGCGATTTTTTTCGGAAGCATCCGAAGATTGAGGTCACGCCGTTCTACGACACCGCGGGTGGCGTGAAGCATGTGATCGGGAGCGGGATGCGGGACGCGGCTGGGATAGCCGGACGCCAGGCGGCCTCCGTCTACAAAGGCCGCGTGCTGGCCGCCGGCATTGAGGATGATAAGCAGAACTTCACTCGATTCCTCCTGATCCGCAAGGGACGACGATTGGTTCCCGGCGCGAACAAGACTTCGATTGCGTTCCGGGTGAAGAATGTTCCTGGGGCGCTATTCAAGGCTTTGAGCGTATTTGCATTGCGAGACATCAGTTTGAGCAAAATTGAATCCCGGCCCATGCGCGGGCGGCCCTGGGAATATGTCTTCTATGCCGACTTGCTGTGTGGAGATGAAAAGGTCGCGAGCAACGCGCTGCGGCATCTGGCGGAGAGCGCGAGTCCGGTGAAAGTGCTGGGAGTGTACCTTTCGGCATGAAAACCCGCCCAGACCGTCTTGTTGCCATGAGGTTTCCCTGCGCATATTAGCGGCGGGATTCGCTGCAAACGTTCTGTGTACCTTTGGTTTGGTGCAAAGCCTCCGCGGAAGGTTTAGAATTCATCAGCTCATGAAAATCGTTTCCGGAAGGTCGGTTGCATCTTCCGGCGCTCTTATCTCATCAAACTTGAGCATATTACACTCAAGGTGAAATCATGGCACAGTCATCGCGCGCTGAGCGCACTGCAAAAGAAGTGAAAGAAGCCAAAGAAACGAAAGAAGTAAAAGAAAACACAAGGAATAGCGAATCGGAGGACCGGGCGCTGCCTATCCTGCCGGTGCGGGATACGGTGCTGTTCCCGCACGCCGTGCTGCCGCTGACGGTGGGCCGTGAGAGCTCTGTCCAGTTGATCAATTCGTTGGGCGAGGATAAGACGATTGTGGTGGTGGCGCAGCGGGAAGCTCGCGTCGACACACCGCAGCCCACCGACTTGTACACGGTCGGAACCCTGGCGGTGGTGCACAAAGTCGTGAAGATGCCCAACCAGAGCTTATTTGTCTTCGCCGAGGGTCTGGAACGGGTGCGACTGGTGGAGTTCGCTCAACTCGCGCCCTTTATGAGGGCACGCGTGGACTCGGTGCCCGAGGCGATTCCGCCCAAGAGTTCCGAAGTCGAGGCCCTGCAGCGCAATGTTCTGACGCTGTTTCAGCAGATTGTCGCGGGCTCGCCGACTTTGTCCGATGAACTCTCGACCGTGGCGATGAATATTGAAGAGCCTGGCCGGCTGGTGGATTTTATTGCCTCGTCGTTGCCATCTCTTTCGACAGCTGATAAGCAGGATACGCTCGAGACCACCGACGTTCGGGTCCGGCTGGAGAAGATCAATCAGCATTTGGCCAAGGAGTTGGAAGTCCAGCAACTACGAAACAAAATTCAGTCGGAAGTGCAGGACCGGGTGCAGCAGACCCAGCGTGAATATTATTTGCGCGAGCAGATGAAGGCCATCCAGAAAGAACTGGGTGAGCAAGATGAGGGTGCGCGGGACAATGAAGAGCTGCGGCAGAAAATCGAATCGGCGGGAATGCCCGATGATGTGAAGAAAGAGGCTCTGAAAGAATTGGGGCGTCTTTCGCGCATGTCACCCATGGCCGCGGACTATTCGGTTACGCGCAACTACATCGAATGGCTTGCGGTGTTGCCGTGGGCAAAGACCTCCGGCGGCGATGTCGATATTATCAAGGCCAAGGAAGTTCTCGACACGGATCACTACGACCTGAAGAGAGTGAAAGATCGGATTCTGGATTATCTTTCCGTGCGCCGTTTGAAACCGGGGATGAAAGGACCGATTCTTTGCTTTGTCGGGCCTCCGGGCGTGGGCAAGACTTCGCTGGGGAAGTCCATCGCGCGGGCCCTGGGGAGGAAGTTTGTTCGCATTTCACTGGGCGGCGTTCACGACGAAGCCGAGATTCGCGGACACCGGCGCACTTATATTGGCGCTCTGCCGGGCCAAATCATCCAGGGGATTCGGCGCGCCGAAACCAAGGATCCGATCTTTATGCTCGACGAAATCGACAAGGTAGGGCGTGATTTCCGTGGCGATCCCAGTTCGGCTCTGCTGGAAGCGCTCGATCCTGAGCAGAACTCCACGTTCCGCGACAACTATCTTGATGTGCCGTTCGATCTGTCGAAAGTGCTTTTCATCACCACGGCAAACATGCTTGATCCGATCGCGGAGCCGTTGCGCGATCGCATGGAGATCATCGAACTCCAGGGCTACACCGAAGAAGAGAAGGTGCACATCGCGTTTCAGTATCTGATTCCGCGGCAGATCGAAGAAAACGGAATCACTCCGGAACAGATCGAGTTCCCGGAAGAAGCGGTCAGCAACATTATCCGGCACTACACGCGCGAAGCAGGTGTGCGTAATCTGGAGCGGAACATCGGCACGGTCTGCCGCAAGCAGGCTCGGCGGCTGGCTGAAGGCAAGACTGCAAAACTGGTTGTGACTCCGGAGATCGTTCAGGAATTTTTAGGCGGCATCAAGGTTCGCAGTGAGGGCGAGATCGCGGAACGCACCAAGCGCGCTGGAGTTGTGGTGGGACTGGCGTGGACTCCTTCTGGTGGCGACATTCTGTTTATCGAAGCCAACACGATGAAGGGGAAGGGCGGGTTCACCATGACCGGGCAAATCGGTCAGGTGATGCAGGAGTCGATGCAAGCCGCGCTGACCTGGGTGCGATCGAACGCCGAGCACCTCGGAATTCCCGAGACCTTCTTCGCCGAGCACGATATTCACATTCACGTGCCGGCGGGAGCGATTCCGAAGGATGGCCCATCCGCGGGAGTGACCATGGCCACGGCGCTGGTCTCGTTGCTCACCGGGCATCCAGTGCGGCCGCTAACCGCGATGACGGGCGAAATCACTCTGAGCGGCAATGTGCTTCCCATTGGCGGAGTCAAAGAGAAAGTCTTGGCGGCCAAGCGTGCCGGGGTCCACGATGTCATTCTGCCGGCGGAAAACAGAATGAACGTGGAAGAGGACTTGACCCCCGAGCAGCTTGAGAACCTGAGCATTCACTATGTAAAGACTATTGGCGAGGTTCTGGACCTGGCCCTTCCTTCCTCGCCGCGCCAGGAGAAGCAGGATGCGGAAGAACGGGAGAAAGTTCTGAGCGCGCAGCCGGTAGGGTAACGAAACCTAGAAGTTAACCAACAAGATGCCAGCTTTCGAAGGCGAAAGCTGGCATGTTTTTTTGGGGTTAAAGTTACTTTCGTGCAGTATTTACGGTATGGAACTTATGACGCGGGTTCGGGTTAATAGAGAATGTAGATGGTGTCGATGAAGTTGCAAAGAGGAACATAAATTCATGAAGACGCACAGAGTCCTGGCAGTGGGAATTGTCCTGGCGGGGATGTTGCTGATGTTGCAAGCACCGCTCAGAATGGTCGCGCAGGAACAGCCGCCGCAGGATCAGGGGCAGCCTCCCCAACAGCAAGGGCCGGCACAAGATCCACCGGGCCGTGTAGCGCGACTTAGCTATTCAGTCGGATCGGTTTCCTTTCAGCCGGGTGGCGAAGGCGGTTGGGTGCAAGCCGTCGCCAATCGCCCATTGACCACCGGGGATAACTTATGGGCTGACAAGGATTCGCGAGCGGAACTGCAGACCGGTTCCACTTCGATTCGCATGGATTCGGAAACGAGTGTCACATTCCTCGATCTCGATGATCGCACAACCCAGCTGAAGCTATCGCAGGGTTCGATCATCGTGCGAGTACGGCATCTCGATGATGAAGATCACTTCGAAATCGATACACCGAATCTGGCGTTTCAGATCCAGCGTACTGGAGAATATCGCATCGATGTGAATGCCGATGGGACAGAAACCGATGCCAGAGTCTGGAGTGGCCGGGGAGAGGCGACCGGCGGCGGAAACTCTTACACCGTAGTTGCGGGTCAGTTGGCTCGCTTCACCGGTACGGACCAACTGGATCATGAGATCGACCAGATGCCGAATCGCGACGATTTCGACGATTTCGCATCCCAACGCGACCAGCGCGACGACCACGCGGAGTCGTCGAATTACATTTCGCCGGAAATGACCGGCGCAGCTGACCTTGACGAGTACGGTCACTGGCGCTATGCGGCTGGGTACGGTCCGGTGTGGGCTCCGGCTCAAGTGAGTCCGGGATGGGCTCCCTATCGAAACGGCCATTGGGTCTGGGTTGCGCCCTGGGGATGGACCTGGGTTGAAGACGAGCCTTGGGGCTTCGCTCCCTTCCACTATGGACGTTGGGCGTATGTAGATGCGGGATGGTGCTGGGTGCCGGGTCCGGTTTACGTGCGCCCGGTGTATGCGCCGGCACTGGTCGTGTTCGTGGGTGGCGGAGCGTTGGCCTTTGGAGGTGGTGCCGGCGTCGCGTGGTTCCCGCTAGCTCCGCGCGAAGTTTACGTACCCTGGTATCGGACCAGCCCCCGCTACGTGAATAATGTGAACGTCACCAATACTAACGTGAACGTCACCCAGGTGACCAACGTTTATAACACCACGATCATTAACAACAACACTACGAATGTGACCAAGATCAACTACGTCAACCAACACGTGACCAACGGCGTGACGGCGGTGTCACATGAGACATTCGCGAACGCGCGTCCGGTGCAGTCCAACCTCGCGAAGGTGAATCCTAAGGAGATCGAAAACGCTCCCGTGGTTCGCAGCGTGCCCGTGCAACCGGTGCGGCAGAGCGTCATGGGAGCCGGTCGCCCCGTCACCGTGCATCCGCCGGCGACGGTGATGAACCGCCAAGTGGTCGCGACCAGACAACCCCCGCCTCCGCGCGCGGCGTTGGGGCAAGGACACATCGCAGAGCCGAACGTGCGCACCGAGGCTCCCGGACAACCGCAAACAGCGACCCGGACGCCTGCCGAGGCACCACGACCTGGGCAGCCCACGGCTAGCCAGACTCCGCACCCGCAGCCTCCGCCGAATACAGCGAGCGAGCGGCCGGCGGGATCACCGAACATCCCACGGTCTGGAACGCCGCAACCGCAGCAGCCAACGCGTCCGCAGGAACCGTCTCGCGCAGCTGAGCCGGCGGCGCCAACGGCGCGTCCCGTACCCCATCCGCCGGCTGGAGAGAACGGGCATCCCCTGGTGAGGTCAGCTCCTCCGGTGCAGGAGAATCCTCAACACCAGCAGAGCGAGCAAAACAAATTCAATGCGTGGCAACAGCAGCGTCAGAGCGCGCCGCCACGACCGTCTGCGCCAGCACCGCGCCCGGAAGCTCGGGCGCCGCAGCCTCCTGCGCACGAAGAGAAACCGCATAGATAAGAGGTACTCATTCAACGGAATTAGCCAGTTCCCTGAGGGGAACTGGCATTTTTCTGTTTTCAGGAAAGCGGGTCGTACGGCCGCCGCGTTACACTACTGGGAACCGCCTTACGGTCACGACGAGCTGAGGTTTCATGCAGGTTCGCGTTTTATTTTTCGGCATGCTGAAGGATCTGGCGGGGCGAGCCAGCGATCTCCTCGACTTGCCCGAACAAGCCACTTTGGACGACGTCTTCACTCATTACGAGGAGATCGAACCCAGGCTGGGGGATCTTGCCCCATCGATTGCGATTTCGATCAATCAGGAATTTGCCGGACTGGGTTCGAGGCTGAAGGAAGGGGATGAGGTCGCGTTTCTGCCGCCGGTGAGCGGGGGATTGGCGGATTCCGAGGGCGATATGCCTGCGAGAACGCGATACGCGTCCATTGTCCGCGAAAGAATTGACACTCCCGCCGTGCTCGAAAAACTGAAGCAGCCCGCGGACGGAGCCACGGTGGTATTTGAAGGCGTGGTTCGCGATAACACGAGGGGCCGGCGGACGCTCTATCTGGATTACGAAGCTTACGAGGAGATGGCGCTTAAGCAGATGGACACCCTGGTTGAGCAGGCGCTCGAGAAGTTTCCGATTCGCGACGTTGCCGTGGTGCACCGTTTGGGCCGGTTGGAAATCGGCGAGACCAGCGTGCTGATTGCGGTCGCGTCGGCGCACCGGGCGGCCGCTTTCGATGCTTGCCGCTGGCTCATCGATACACTCAAACGCACGGTGCCCATCTGGAAGAAGGAGTATTTTGAGGATGGCGCGGTTTGGGCCGATGGCGAGCCTTTCCCTGCGGGGATTCCGAAGGTCGAAGGCAGCCATTCGGGAAGGCCCGCATCTAAGTGAGCAGATTGCCTCTTCCCAGTCATGGTGGAATTTCCTGGCCAACATTGCGGCTAAGGATTTTTTCGCCGAAACACCCGATCCTTCGCGGGCAAGAGCGAGCAAAGACCTCAAAGAAGAAATTCAGTTTCCGAATGCGCTACCTCTTTTTGTTTCTCGCTATCGCGGTCGCTGTTACGCCTGCCCAGGTACCCAAGCCGCCTTGGGCCGGTGGCGCAGGCCCGGCGAAGCCTGCGTCCCCGGATAGTTCGAAGAAGAACGGCGGCCCGGACAGCACGAGCGCAGGTCAGAATCCCGAAGCCACGCTCAAGGTTGACGTCAAGCTGGTGAACGTGTTCGTTACGGTCACGGATGAGCACGGTGCGCCGGTCGCGGGTCTGAAAAAGGAGAACTTCACGTTGCTGGAAGACGGCAAGCCCCAGGTCATTGCAGTGTTTGATAAAGAGTCGGCCCTTCCGCTTTCAATTGTGCTTGATATTGATACCAGCCTGAGCACTCGCAAGGATCTGCCGCTCGAACTGTCCTCCGCGCGCCGATTTGCGCATGCCATCCTTCGGCCGGTCGATGCGCTCTCGCTTTATGGCTTCAGCGAAATCGTAAGCGAGGTTGTGCCGTTTACTTCCGATCTCAAGGCGATCGACCGCGGCGTCGACCGGGTCCGCACGGGATCGGCCACCGCTTTGTATGACGCTCTTTATCTCGGAGCCGAGGCTCTGGACACGCGCAAGGGACGAAAGGTCCTGGTCGTGATCACGGACGGTGGCGACACCGTGAGCCGCGTGGACTATAAGGAAGCGGTGCGGGCCGCGCAGGAGGCGGAAGCCATTGTCTATAGCATTATTGTGGTCCCGATCGAGGCGAGCGCGGGAAGAGATACGGGCGGGGAGCACGCCTTGATCCAGATTTCCGAGGACACCGGCGGCAAGTACTTCTACGCCACATCGGTGCCTGAACTTGACGACGCCTTTCGAAAAATCAGTGACGAACTGCGTACGCAATATTTATTGGCTTACTATCCTTCTCAGCGCCTTTCCGATTCCAGCTTTCGCCGCATTGAAGTGAAAGTTGACGACGCGACGGTGGGCTCTTCATTCACCGTGCGTCACCGGGCAGGCTACTACACGACCAAGTCCAAGTTTTGATGTAACTCTCGCCTTCCTTCTGATTTCATTTTCGGTAACAATCTACAGAATATGGAATCCGTCATCTTGGGACGATTCCGATGGGCCCACCCAAACGAAACACTAACCTATTGACAGAATTGACACAACATGACAAAGTGTCTCCGCTAAATGTCTTGGCCAGTTAATTGCTGTGTTGTTGCCCACGTGTGTGCTTGGGTTCTGTGAGAGGCGGCATTGGTAGGCCTGTTCGCTGGCGGGGAAACGAACGCCGTGAACTGGCGACGGATGATTGTCCCGCCCTGACTCAACCGCAAATTCGGTATTCGACTAGGAAACACTGACTCTGAACAGATTCTGAAAGGAAGGTGGACGATGTCCCTGAATTTCAACCGCCCTCTCCGTCCCGCCGGAAATTTTGTCGCGTTTGCTCTGGCGATAACTCTCTTGTTGTCTCCCACATTCCTGTTGGCACAGGCGGACGTCGGCAACGGTAACATCGTGGGAATCGTCACGGATCCGTCCGGCGCGGTGGTTGCCGGAGCAAAAATCACAGTTACCGAAAAATCTAAAGGTGTGTCCATCGTCAGGACCTCGGATTCCAGGGGTTCGTACACTTCGGGCGCGTTGATCCCGGGCAACTACGTCGTCAGGGTTGAGGCCTCCGGCTTCAAGGTCACGCAAGTGCCTGTGACAGTACAAGTGGACAACTCCGCGACCGCGAACGTGAAGTTGGAAGTAGGCCAGACGAGTCAGGTGGTTGAGGTAGAGGCCAGCTCAGTTCAAGTAAACACCGAGCAGCCTACCGTACAAGGCGTGATCACAGAAAATCAGATCGCCAACCTGCCGGTGAACGGCCGTAACTTCCTTGATCTGGCCCAGCTCGAGCCGGGTGTGCAGATTCAGGACGGCCAGAACTTTGATCCCACCAAAGCAGGCTACTCCTCGATCTCTTTCGGAGGCCGCTTCGGACGCACCGCCCGCATCGAGGTTGATGGCGTAGATGTGTCCGATGAAACGGTGGGAACAACCACGACTGATATCCCGGCCAGCGCGATCCAGGAATTTCAGATCAGCCAGTCGAGCCTGGATATGTCCACCGAGTTGACTTCTTCCGGTTCGGTGAACGTTACTACGAAATCCGGAAGCAACAGCTATCACGGCGACGCCTTCGGTGCATTCCGCGATAGTGCCTTTTCGGCGGCGCTGCCCACGCCTCCGGGATTCACTGCGCCCTTCCAGCGCAGCCAGTACGGCGGGAGTTTTGGCGGACCGATCATGAAGAACAAGCTGTTCTTCTTCATCGACGGGGAGCGAACCATTCAACACACGGCGGTACCGGTGCCCATCTCTGCTCCCTTCGCCCAGTACTCGGGTACCTTCCAGGATCCATTCCACGAAGGCAACTTGCTGGGCCGTCTGGACTACCAGGTCACGAAGAACGTGCGCGCGTTCTTTCGTTTCTCTGACTTCCAGAACGTACTGGGCGCCACTTTCGGGCTCGGGTTCTCGGTGTATGACAACAAGGACATTACCCGCAATTTTGTGGGCGGTGTGGACTTCAACACCGGTACCTTCAGCCATGCCATCCGCTTCTCGTATCTGAAATTCCAGAACCAAATTGTTGACGCAACCACGGGCAGCACGACGCTGCCGTTCGCGAACCTGGGCGCGATCATCTTTATGGGGGGGACTGGCTTAATAGCCGGGCCCAACTACCTGGCCCCGCAGAGCACTCCACAAAGCGACCATCAAATCAAGTACGATGGCAGCAAAATCATGGGCTCGCACGTAATCCGTTACGGGGTTTCGTACAACCACATCCAGGGTGGTGGGTTCGCCTCGTTTTTCAAGAACGGACCTCTGATCGTGTCGGCGGTGTCTCAAAGCGAAATGACGGCTGCCGCTACTGGTCCCTTCCCGGGTGGCATTACCAACCCGCTCAACTATCCAGCTGACGCCGTTACAGTCGGTAACGGCTTGGGTTATTCCAGTACGAAGGCGGCGCTCGGTTTCCCGGCGGGCGGCCTGGGACCCGACAATCGAATTCTGATCTACGGGGGCGACACCTGGAAGATCAAGCCGAACTTCTCCCTTACCTATGGCCTCCGGTGGGCGCGCGACACTGGCCGCACCGACAGTCAATTCGCGGCGATTCCGGGGCTTAATGGCTTGATGCCTGGCTTAGGCAACCAGGTGAACCAGCCCAATAACAATTTCGCCCCGCAACTCGGTTTTGCGTGGGATCCGTGGAAGGATGGCAAGACCTCCATCCGCGGTGGCATCGGGTTGTTCTACGAAAACGCTATCTGGAACAACGTGCTGTTTGATGCTCCAAATCGTGAGACGACCGGCGCGTTTTTCCAGGGCCCCGGGACATGCGCCGCTCCTGGCGCGCCGAATACGATACAAATCCCAGGCGGTGCCACTCTGACGCCCAGCTCCGGCGGTCCCAATACGGTTTGCGGAACTTCCAACGGTGCCCCTCTGATCGGCAATGCGTTGGCCGCGATCACTGGCTTTCAGAAGCAGTATCAGGCGGCCTCGCCTCTGAATCTGAGTGCGCCTAACCCGTCTTATGTCGGGCTCACCACCCAGGATTGCGTTACCAATAACCCCAATTGCTTTTTCCCGTCGGGTCTCGCTATGTTTAACCCCGACTACAAGTCGCCCCGTTCTGTACAGATGAACATCGGTATTCAGCGGGAGCTTCGTCGCGGCATGGTGTTCAGCGCCGATTTCGTGCGCAACGTGCAGACTCACTACCTCTTGGGTGTCGATCAGAACCACGCTGGCGACATCAACTACTTCAGTCTGGCTGGTGCGCAGAAGGCTATTGCAGCCACGCTATCGGCCTGCGGAGCGACAAGCATTGACGCGGCAGCTGCCCCAGGCGGCTGCCCCGGCCTTCACCCGGCTAGCCCGGGCACTCCGGCTGGAGCCGCGACCATGGGCGATTTTGCCGGCTTCGGCCTCGGCTCTTCGATCGATCAGGGCGGCACCAGTTGCCTGGCCAAGTTCGGTTACCCTTGCGCCTTCGGCGGCATCAATCCCAGCGCGCCACCCCTCCCCTTCCTGTCGCCGGTCGGACGCTCCACGTACGACGGACTGCAGATGAAGTGGACGGACAATGTGAAGTCGCCCTTCAAGGGGGCAACCGGCCTGAACTTCACGGTTTCGTACTCGTTGTCCAGCTTCAAGAACACCGGCGGAGGCGTCGGTGCGGACGGCTCGGTGACAGCGTCGAGCGGCGACCAGGATTTCATCGTTCCGTCGCTGGACAACTCCAACGTCAACCGCTACTTCGGGCCTTCCACGCTGGACCGGACTCACCAGATATCTTTTGGCGGCTATCTGGACGTGCGGTACGGGTTTCAGCTTGGCATGATGGCGCATTTCTACAGTCCGTTTTCGACCACCCTGACTGTTCCCAACACCTCTACCGGCGCCGGCGAAATCTTCCGTACTGACTTTACGGGGGACGGCACGACGCAGGACCCGATCCCGGGAACGCATGTCGGAAACTTTGATCGCGGCATCAACGCCAGCAGCATCAACGGTGCCATTAACCAGTACAACAGCACCGTGGCCGGAAACCCGACCCCGGCGGGCCAGGTGCTGATCCAGAATGGCCTGATGACCCAGGCCAATTTGGTGGCGTTGGGCGGCGTGGCTCCGATTGTGCCAACGGCTCCGCCGGACCAAGTGAACTACGCCTGGTTGCGCACGCTCGACATGACGATAGCGTGGACCTACAACATTAAGGAGCGGGTGACGATTAAGCCGCAAGTCAGCTTCTACAACCTCCCCAACTTCGTCAACTTCGACCTGCCAACGAGCATGATGTCAGGTCTGCTGGCCGGCTCGACGGGCACTATCAACGGCACCAATTACAACGGTCATTTCGTGAACCGGGTTGGCGTCGGCACCGGCGTTTACTCGCTGGGTTCGCCGCGTCAAATTGAATTTGGGATGAAAGTTACTTTCTAGACGGAATTTCCTGCAACGATTAGCACCAGCCCCACAAGGGGCTGGTGTATTTTTTTTTTGGTAATTTTCTTTGAGGTCTAAGGCGTTAATTCACTGCGCAGACGCTTGGAAAGTTTTTCCATCTGCTTCAGCTTGTCGATCAAATCCTTGGGAAGCATACCCTTCTCCACGTTGTCGATCCCTGAATGAATCGACTGCGACAGGATGACCAGTTCGTCCGCATCGCTCTTAAGTTTTACGAGATCTACCGAGGATTGTTGGTGAGCCGGAGGGGGTACGCTTTTCTCGAATTGGTCCTGGGCTCTGTCGGCCTGATGCTGTCCCGTGGGGCCGTTATGCTGTGCGCAAACAATCGACGCCGAAAGCAGGAGCGTGAACAGGAGAACTGAGGTTCTCATGGCGAAACCTCCTAGCAGGAGAGACGATTACCGACATTCTACCCCGGCCGGTGAGGTTAAGGTCAGCGTTATTTAAGCTTCGGTTTCCACCTTTGGACCATGCGCAGCGCCCATTCGTAGGCACGTGTAAAATGCTAAGTATGGCATTCAACGGACAAGCAGGTCCCGCTGCCCCGCGCAAAGCAAAAATCACCCCTCCTGAGGAAACTTCCCAGGAAGCCGCGTATTTGAAGTCGTTGGGCGAGAAACAGAAGCCGGTCAGCATCAAGCTGGCCGACGGCGAGGTGGTCAGCGGCTGGATTGAATATTATGACAAGAACATGGTCCGGCTTACGCGCGAGGACGGGCCGAACCTCTTCATTTTCAAACACGAAATCATGTACATCGCAGAGGATGGCGGCAGGCGCAGGTAACCCGCCAAGGAGCGGCATGCGAAAGAACGACTTCACACTGAATGACATCTTCCTCGAATAGCCACGAGTTCGTCCCGGCCATGGCAGAGATCGTACGGGAAGCCGGTGCGCTGCTGATGGTTTACTTCCGCCAACGCGTCAAAGTCGAATACAAAGGCGAAGCCGACCTGGTCACAGTGGCGGACCGCAAGTCCGAGGCTCTGATACGGGAGCGGCTCCAGCAACGCTGGCCCACCCACGACATACTCGGCGAAGAAGGCGGGTTGCGGGACACCGGCAGCGACTACCGCTGGTACGTCGATCCCCTAGACGGAACCACGAACTTCGCGCATGGTTTTCCGGTGTTTTGTGTTTCGATGGCTTTGGACTACAAGGGGAATCGGATTGCCGGAGTGATCTACGATCCCACGCGCGATGAGCTGTTCGCGGCGGAGCAGGGAAGCGGCGCTTTTCTGAATCAGCAGCGGATTCACGTTTCAAAGACAGCGAATCTGGGCGAGTGCCTGGTGGCTACCGGGTTTCCCAGCCATAAGCGTCATAAGAATCCAAATATTTTTTTCTACCATCAGATCACATTGCACACCCACGGCGTGCGGCGTGCGGGTTCGGCGGCGCTGGACCTGTGCTGTGTTGCTTGCGGGCGCTTTGACGGATTCTGGGAATTTAACCTCAATCCCTGGGACACTGCGGCGGGCGTACTACTGGTGCAAGAAGCCGGCGGAAAGGTGACCGATTTCAAGGGTGGGCCATTCCAGCTGAACAGCCGCGAAACTCTGGCCTCGAACGGGCTGGTGCACCTGGCGATGCAGAGCGAATTCGAACAGGTTTTCAGCGGACAGCACTTGGAGCCGCTGCCCGATGTGCAGGCGTACAGAAGATAGGTAGGCGTCGCCCCATTAGCCATGGGAGGATCTGGCTTCATATGAAACGAATACTATATTTTCTGATGGTGTCAGCGATAACAGCGCCGCTGCTGGGCACTGCCCCGGCGGACAAGAGCCCGTCACCGTCTGCCCCTGATGCTGCGTACATCCAGTCGTTTGACAAATGGAAAACCGAACTCGTCGACGACCTTAAGCAGAACTGGCTGTCGTTGGCAGGCCTGTTCTGGCTCAAACCTGGCGAGAACACTTTCGGCACCGATGCGAGCAATACCATTTTATTCCCTAAGGGCCCGGCCCACGCAGGCGTCTTCGAGTTGCGTGGAACGGAAGTGACTGTAAACTTCACTCCCGAAGCGCACGCCACCGTCGACGGAAAACTGGTCACTACAGCCAAGCTGCAACCCGACATTTCCGGAAAACCGACGGTCGTGGAACTGGGAAGTCTGCGCGCGAAGGCCATCGTGCGGGGTCAACGCATTGGCATCCGGCTGAAGGATGTTGACAGCGAGGCGGCCAGGAATTATCGCGGCCCGGTATTCTTCCCGCTCGACTTGTCGTATCGCGTCACGGCGGCCTGGGTGCCTTCGGACGGAAAGAAAACGGTGGACGTTCCCAACGTATTAGGTGACACCACGCCGACCCCCGTGGCCGGGACCGTCGTGTTCAAGATCGACGGCCAGGAAGTGCGGCTCACTGACTTGGGCGGCGATCCCGCGAAAGGCCTGTCGTTCGTGTTCAACGATCTCACTAGCAAAACCGACACCTACCCCGGTGGCCGCTTCCTCGAAACCGACCCGGTCGTGAATGGGACCGTGGTCATCGACTTCAACCGCGCTTACAATCCGCCCTGCGCAGTGACACCCTACGCTACTTGTCCACTTGCGCCGAAAGAAAATCGTCTGGCAGTTGCGATTCCTGCAGGCGAGAAATTCGATCGGGCGCACGGGCATCACTAGTCCTTTGCTAGTCGCGATCGAAACTCTGTCGTCCTGAGCGCAGTGGCTGCATCCCGAAGCGCAGCCAAACACGCAGTCGAAGCGTCACACAGGTTACAATAAGAAAGGCTCACTACTCTTAAATCTAGGCCATAGATCGTGATTAATTCACTACTTGAACGCAAAATCGAGAAACGCCCCGACCGGGTTCGCCTGCAAGGGCGCATTCTTTTTCTCACCGAAGATCCCGAACTTATCAAGCGGCAACTCGCCGGAGAAGACTTGCCCTGGGACACGAAGAACCCGGCCAACAATCCCAAGCTGCGTGACGATATCTCGACCGACGAAATCACTCCCGCCCACTACTGTTTTTATTTTGACGAGACTCTCGGTGAAATCCCATATCTCGGACTCAAGTGCGGCAGCGTGTTTCCCATTGGCCGCTCTGACGTGAAAAAGGGCGGATTTGTCTGCGCCGTGAGCGGAAAGCGAAGGGGCAAGGGGTCAAGCCGCGAGCAGTCGCCTTACGCCGAGATGTGTGCCGGCATTCGGGTCGTTATCGCGGAGAACATCGAGCGCATCTATAAGCAGAACTGCCAGAATCTCGGCCTGCTGACTTCGACCAACTTCTCGCTGATTGACCAGATTCGAGCGGGCGAAGAGATTCCGCTCAACGAATTCACCGCGGGAGAAGACGAGATCACGCGGCAGGTGATCGAGTACGGAGGACTGTTTCCGTTTAACGTAGCGCGAATGCAGAAGAAAGTGTTTCTCCCGCCGATTAAGACGGAAAACCGACCAATGACACTGGCGGAGAAGATCTTCGCGCGGCACATGATCAGTGAGAAGAGCGACGTAGGCGTGCCGAGCGTGAAGCCTGGTGACACCGGTTTTGCGCGCGCCGACCTGCGCTTCAGCCACGAATATGTCACGCCCATGGCGTCCATTTTCTTTGAGCGCTACGTGGGCAAAGACGCGAAGGTGAACGATCCCTCGAGCATTCTGTTTTTCCGCGACCATCTCACGTTTCTCGACGAAGTAATCTCTGAGGAGAAAAAGAAGCTAGGCCTGCTTGATCTGGCAATGCAACTCAAGCTGAAGCAGCAGGACTTCGCCGCCAAGCAGGGAATCAAGCTGCACGGCGAATTGAAAGACCGCAAGGGTTCGGAAGGGATCTGCCACTCGATTGTCATTGAGAGCTACGCTCTCCCTGGACAATTGAATATCGGCTCCGACTCGCACACGCCCCACGTAGGCGCAATCGGATGCGTAGCCTTCGGCATCGGCACCACCGACGTTTTCAACTCGTGGATCACGAAAGATGTTCGCGTGAAGGTGCCGGAGTCGGTGAAGATCGTGGTTCGCGGCAAGAAGCACCCGAACGTCACGGCGAAGGATTTAATTCTAAAAATTCTCAGCCTGGACTATGTTCGCAGCGGCAAAGCGCTTGCCAAGGTAATGGAATACGCAGGCGAAGCTATCGAGGAACTGAGCGTCGATGAGCGCGCGACCATGACCAACATGGCTGCGGAAATCGGTGGTTTCACCGGCATTGTGGCGCCGGACCGCAAGGCCGTGGATTTCTTGGTGCAACGCCGCAACATGGACCGCACCAAGGCTGAGGCGCTGATCGAAGGGCTGTACAGTGACGCCAATGCACAATACGCGCAGGTGATCGAACTCGACGCTGCCGAAATTACCCCGATGGTGGCCACGCCGGGCGATCCCGGGAATGGTAAATACATTCGCGAACTGAACACCCCTGTTCCGATTGAACTTGCGTACGGTGGCACCTGCACTGCGGGCAAGAACGAAGACATGGACATGTACGCGCTCGTGCTCGCCGATGCGCTTAAGCACGGCAAGCGCGTGGCGGACTCGGTGAAGTTCTACATCCAGTTTGGATCGCAAGAGACGCGCGATTACTGTATCCGCAAAGGCTATCTCGAAGTCTTCCACAAAGCCGGAGCGCAAGTGATCGAGCCAAGCTGCGGTGCCTGCATCAACGCCGGACCGGGCGTAACCACGCGGCCCGAGCAGGTGGTGATTAGCGCCCAGAATCGCAATTTCCCCGGACGCAGCGGTCCCGGGCAAATGTACTTGGCCAGTCCGCTTACCGTTGCAGCGAGCGCTGTGGCGGGGCATATTGTCGAGTACGAGCCAAGCGTGGAGCGGGAGTTAGTGGGGGCATAGAAACGTCGATGAAACGTCGCTCCACCTGAATGCTGTACCGTTGGCGTCATTCTTGCTAGAATATGCGGTTCTGTTGAGTTCGGCCACATCCTAGGGAGACACAGACTTTATGGCATACGTAATTGCAGAACCGTGTATCGGGACCAAAGACACTGCATGTGTGGACGCTTGCCCGGTGGATTGTATCCATCCCAAGAAGGATTCACCGGCGTACGCCGAGGAGGAAATGTTGTACATCGACCCGGTCGAGTGCATCGATTGCGGCGCCTGTGTGCCGGTCTGCCCCGTATCGGCGATCTTTGCGCTGGATGACCTCCCGGAAAAGTGGAAGGCCTTCACTGAGCGGAACGCCAAGTACTTCGGGCGGTAAGAAACGGCTTCTCCATTTTGGGTCGGGCGCGCGTATGTTGTCTATGGACGCGCGCCTTGTCCTTTTCAGGACTTCAGGGAAGCGCGTAAGATCGAGGTCTTGAGGGTCGAGAATCGCGACCTTTCCATCTACCCACCACTCCATTACAATCAAAGATTGCCTGCTGAGCTTCCATGGCGCTGAAGGAGTCGGAAGCGATTGTTTTGCGGACGTACCCGTTGCGCGAGGCCGACCTGTTGGTCACGCTGTTCACTCGCTTGGAAGGCAAGGTACGGGGAGTGGCGCGCGCGGCCAAGAAGTCCAAGCGGCGATTTGGCGGAGCGCTTGAACCCTTGACCTATGTACGAGCTTATTACGAGGATCGCGAGCGGCAGGAGTTAGTGCGGCTGGATTCCTGCGAAGTCCTGGAATCGCCGCTGGCGTTTGAAGTGAGTTATGCGCGGGCAGTCGCGCTGGGCCATGTAGCCGAATTGCTGGACGAGTTATTGCCGGATCGTGAAGCTAACGATGACGCCTTCCGGCTTGCGCTTGCGGTCCTGGCAGTGCTGCGCAGGGCTGATGTCTGGATGCCGATCACCTATTTCGAGCTTTGGATGACCCGGCTCATGGGTTATCTGCCGGAGCTTTCCGAATGCATCATATGCGGACGGACGCTGAACGGGAATCGGGCATTCTTTCATGCGCTAAGCGACGGGTTAATGTGTGCCGACGATAAGCGGCTGGCGTCGTCCGAGATCTCTGCGGAATCGCGGACTCTGGCTAGCCAAATGCTGCGTGCGCCAATCGAGAGTTTTTCGGCGACGACCGGGCGTAAAGCACAAGGAGCCGATCTGCGTAGGTTTCTGCTGCAGGCTCTTCAGCGGCACATCGAGAAGAAGTTGGTAACCGCAGGGATGCTGGAGAAGATTAGCTGAGAGCACTCAGGAAGCGGCGCACGGCCCGTAGAAAAGTTTCGTTGAAGTTAGTAACGCTTTGACTGAGTGCTGACTGCTGATTGCCGGCCTAAAGACTGTGCCCCAAAGCACCTCCAATCCGTTGACGTTTCAGGGACTGATCCTGCGCCTCCAGACTTTCTGGGCTGAGCGGGGATGCGTGCTGCAACAGCCCTATGACGTTGAGGTCGGCGCGGGAACTATGGCACCGGAGACATTTCTGCGGGTGCTGGGGCCGACTCCGTACAAAGTAGCTTACGTGCAGCCTTCACGCCGGCCAGCCGATGGACGGTATGGGGAGAATCCGAATCGTTTGTATAAGCACACGCAACTGCAAGTGATTCTTAAGCCGCCACCGGAGAAGATCCAGGAGCTGTATTTGGAATCTCTGGGCGCGATGGGAATTTATCTGCGCCAGCACGATATCAAGTTCGAAGAAGACAATTGGGAAGCACCGACGCTCAGTGCGTGGGGCGTGGGTTGGCAGGTCATGCTGGACGGCCTCGAGATCACCCAGTTCACATATTTTCAGCAGTGCGGTGGAGTGGATCTTGATCCGATCTCAGCGGAGTTGACGTACGGGCTGGAGCGCATCGCAGCGTTTTTGCAGGATGTGGATTCGATTTACGACATTGTGTGGGCGCGCGATCCTGAAACGGGCCGGGTAACAACCTATGGCGATGTGCGGCTGGCGGAAGAGCAGCAGTTTTCCGCGTATAACTTCGAATTGGCTGATGTCGAAAAGGCATGGAAGCACTTTGAATTGTGTGAAGCAGAATGCAAGTCGCTACTGGATCAATATGCCGCGGTGAGCAAAGAGAAGACTGCGGGCGACGGATGGCGGCGGAACAAGAAACGCTTCCCGGTCCTTGCGGCTTATGATCTTTGTCTGAAATGCTCGCACCTGTTCAACATTCTGGATGCTCGCGGAGCGATTTCCGTGACGGAGCGTGTAGGAGTGATCGCACGAGTCCGTGCGCTGGCGGTGCGAGTCGCGAAATCGTGTGTGGATCAGCAGCGGGGCGAAACGCCGGCGGGCGTGGATGAAGGGGAACCTGCAGGCAAGCAATCGAAGGTGAAAAAAGAGCCTGTGCAGGCAGTTTCGTAGGTTTCACTTCGACTAAGAGCTATAACCAATTGATAGTGGGTCGTTAGATGCCAGACTTTCTACTGGAAATCGGTTGCGAAGAAATTCCGGCGCGGATGATCGATGCCGCTTCGCTCGAATTGCATGAGAGAGTGCACAAATTGCTCGAGCGAGAGCGTCTCTCCGCGAGAGCCATCTCAAGCTTCGACTCTCCCCGGCGCTTGGCAGTTCTCGCGTCGGGCATTCCAGTTGCTCAACCGGATGTCACGGAGCAGATCACCGGGCCTTCGGCGAGCGTTGCCTTCAGAGATGGACAGGCCACCCCGGCTGCCCATGCTTTTGCCCGGAAGGCGGGAGTGGAAGTCTCTCAATTGGAGAGGGTGACAACATCCAAGGGCGAATACCTGGCAGCGAAGATCACAAGGAGGGGCAGGTCAGCAGCGGAGATCCTGTCCGATCTACTTGCCAAAGAGATCCACTCGATTTACTGGCCAAAGAACATGTACTGGCGCAAGCCGAGCGAAAAGTTTGTGCGCCCGGTACGTTGGCTCGTCGCCATGCTCGATGGGAAAGTGATCCCGTTGGAATTCGATGGTATTCGTGCTGGGAACCAATCGCGAGGTCACCGGCTCTTGGCTGAAGGTCCGATTCAGATTCCGAACTGTTCCAGCTATGTAGACGCCTTGCGAGGGGCAAAAGTCCTGGGCCGCGGCGAGCGCGAGCGGCAGATCCGCAAGGCGCTCGACGCTGTTACTCGTACCATTCCCGGTGCGCGCTGGCGCGAAGACAAAGCTCTCTTGGATACAGTCGTCAATCTGACCGAGTTTCCTTCTGCGGTCCTGGGAGGCTTTGATCAGGAGTTCCTGGAGCTACCTGAGGAAGTCCTGGTCACGGTGATGCGCGACCATCAGAAGTATTTCGCGGTCGAAGACGCAGGAGGTAAGCTGCTGCCGCATTTCCTGGCAATACTGAACACCGATGGCGACCCGCGCGGCGTCATTCGTCATGGGCACGAACGCGTTCTCCGGGCGCGCTTCAACGATGCCCGGTTCTTCTGGCAGACCGATCAGAAGCATCCGTTGCGTGAGCGGACAGCGTGGCTCGAGCACGTCATTTTTCAGAAAGACCTGGGCAGCTATTACGAAAAGACGAAGCGGGTACAGCGCTTGTGCAGTTGGATTTGCGAAACCATCCGCCAGAGTGGAATGCAGGTTCGCCCCGGGATCGTGCACAAGGCGGCGTCTCTGGCAAAAACGGACCTCACGACTGAGTTGGTGAAAGAGTTTACTGAACTGCAGGGGATCGTGGGCGGCCTCTACGCCCGCGTCCAGGAGCTCGATCCTGATTTGCCGGACCGGACGCGGCAGTTGATTGCCCAAGCAATTTACGATCAATACAAGCCGGAATCCATGGAAGATTCGGTTCCGCGCACAGTTGAGGGCGCGGTCCTCTCTATCGCCGACAAAGCGGACAGCATCGCCGGAATGTTCGCACTCGGCCTGCAGCCTACCGGATCGAAGGATCCATTCGCGCTGCGGCGGCAGGCCAATGGGATCGTAAAGATCGTTGCTGAGAAGAAGTTGCCGCTCGGCCTGACTCAATTGTTTGCTGACGCGCGCGAAGTCTATCGCGGATCGCCGGCGGAACGAAGGTTCTCGGGTGACTGTGATTATCCAAACCTGCTGCAAACGTTCTTCCGGGAACGTCTGGAATTCTATCTGCGCGATGCGCTGGGCTTCAAATACGACGTCGTCAACGCCGTGCTGGCCTCGGGTTTTGACGACGTCGTGGATGCGATCGCGCGAATCGATGCAGTGAAGAGCGTTCTTCACATGCCCGAATTTCTTGCTATTTCCGCCGCGTGCAAACGTATGCGAAACATCCTCAAGCAGGCCGAGGCCAAGGGCATCCCGCCTGCCGGGAAGTTCGAATACCTGCCAGAATCTTCGCTCGAGGAAAAGAACCTGGCGGCCTATGTAGAGGTCAACGCGCCGCGGGTTGAGACTTATCGCCAAAAGAAAGAATATGAGCAAGCGCTCATCCTGCTCTCGACCGCGCGGGAACAGGTCGACTCATTTTTTGACAGAGTGATGGTTATGGTTGACGACGAACGCATTCGGGCGAACCGGTTAGCGCTTGTGCAAACCTTGCTTAGGGAGTTCTCGACCATCGCCGACTTCTCCGAAATCGTGACTGAAGGCAAGGAAACCAAGGAATCGAACCACTAAAGGACTCATTTATGGCTACACAAACTCTCCCCGAAGCAGAAGTAACGGTAGTCAGCAAGAAGCCAGCCATCCAATATGTCTACTTCTTCGGCGGCGGCAAGGCTGATGGCAACGGTAAGATGAAAGACGAGCTCGGAGGAAAAGGCGCGGGGCTGGCCGAAATGACCAGCGCGGCCCTGCCGGTGCCTCCGGGCTTCACTATTCAGACGGAGGCCTGTCGCGAGTACATGCGCCACGGAGGCGTGTCGAAAGAGGTTGACCGCGAGATGGAAGAAGCGTTGGCCCATCTGGAGCAACTGCAAGGTCAGAAGCTCGGCAAGGGCGAGAACCCGCTGCTGGTAAGCGTCCGCTCGGGCGCCAAGTTTTCCATGCCGGGCATGATGGACACGATTCTCAATCTCGGCTTGAACGATCAGAGCGTCGAGGCTCTGGCGAAGCGCAGCAACAACCCTCGCTTTGCCTACGATTCCTACCGCCGGCTGATCCAGATGTTCGGCAACGTGGTACTGGAAATTCCAAAGTCGGCTTTCGACGAAGTCTTCGACGCCAAAAAGAAGCAGAAAAAAGCCAAGCTCGACACCGAACTCAATGCCGAGGCATTGAAAGAAGTGATTGGGGAATATAAGAAGGTAGTCAAGAAGCACACCAAGGACGACTTCCCTCAGGACGCACACGAACAACTGGTCATGGCGCGCGACGCAGTTTTCCGTTCGTGGCAGAACGACCGCGCCAAGACTTATCGTCGCATCAATAACATCGATGACATGCTAGGCACGGCAGTCAATGTGCAAGCCATGGTATACGGCAATCTTGGTGAAACCAGCGGAACGGGTGTGGGCTTTACGCGTAACCCGGCCACGGGCGTGAAGGAATTTTATGGAGAGTATCTGATGAACGCGCAGGGTGAAGATGTGGTCTCCGGGGTTCGCACCCCGGTGCCGATCCTCGAACTGCAGCGGATCATGCCCGAGGTATACAACCAGTTGCGCGATATCACAACGCGGCTGGAGAACCATTATCACGATATGCAGGATTTCGAGTTCACTATTCAGGATGGCAAGCTTTACATGCTGCAAACCCGCAACGGCAAACGTACCGGTCTTGCTGCTGTGCGGGTGGCGATTGACATGGTTGACGAAGGACTGATCAGCAAAGAAGACGCAATCTTCCGTCTGGACCCCAACCAGGTTGTGGATTTCTTTGTGTCCCGATTGGATGAGAAGGACGTTCGTCCCGAAGATGTGCTGACCACAACTGGTTTAGCTGCGTCCCCGGGAGCGGTAGTTGGGCAAATCGTCTTCACTGCCGACGATGCTGTTCAAAAAGCTGGACACGGTGCGGAGAAAAATCCGGTGATCCTGGTTCGCGCAGAAACTACTCCCGAAGACATACACGGAATGGAGGTGGCGGTTGGCATTCTAACCTCGCAGGGCGGAATCACCAGTCACGCCGCGGTCGTCACTCGTGGCATGGGCAAGAGCTGCGTTGCCGGCGCGGGTGAGATCGCCGTCCATGAGAGGGCCCGCGAAATGCGGGCGCGGGGACAAGTATTCAAGGACGGAGAGTGGATTACGATCGACGGCACGACCGGCCGTGTGTTGAGGGGGAAGCGGAAGCTGCTCCCACCAGACCCGCAGAATATGGCGAAACTCGAGAAATTCATGAGCTGGGCGGAACCTTTCCGAAAGATCGGAGTGCGCGCCAACGCGGATATCCCCCGCGATGCGAAGAAGGCACGCGAGTTCGGCGCCGAGGGTATTGGCCTATGCCGTACCGAGCATATGTTCTTTGCTGAGGATCGCATTCGGCACATGCGTGCAATGATCCTGGCCAAGGATGAGAAAGCCCGGCGTGCCGCCTTAAAGAAGCTGCTGCCCATGCAGCGCGCCGATTTTATCGGCCTATTTAGGGTTATGGAAGGCTTGCCGGTAACCATCCGGCTGCTGGATCCCCCACTGCACGAATTCTTGCCCAAGCGCGAAAGCCTTATGGTGCACATCGCGAGCTTAACCAGCGCCAATGCTAAGCAGAAAAAACAGTTGGTCGAGGAGTACCGTGACTACGGCGTGGAAAGCGCTGGTGATCTAAAGACCATCCTTCCCAAGCTACTGGCGCGCGTGGAGGAACTGCATGAGTTCAATCCTATGCTCGGACATCGCGGCTGCCGGTTGGGCATCACCTATCCCGAGATTACGGAGATGCAGGCGCGGGCCATTTTTGAAGCGGCGGTAGCCGTGGAGAAGGATGGCGGGAAGACCCATGCGGAAGTGATGATTCCGCTCATCGCAACCGTGAAGGAAATGGAGAACCAGACGGCGATCGTGCGGCGAGTGGCCGACGAGGTTTTCCGCGAGAAAGGGAAAAAGGTGAAGTATCACGTCGGAACGATGATCGAGCTCCCGCGAGCCTGCCTGGTTGCGCGCGAGATTGCCAAGGAAGCAGAATTCTTCTCGTTCGGCACCAACGATCTAACCCAGACCACGTTCGGTTTCTCGCGCGACGACGTAAACAAAGTGTTGCCAACCTATCTCGCGGAAGGCATTCTCAAGCAGGACCCCTTCGCGGTGATCGATCGCGACGGGGTGGGAGAACTGGTTACAATCGGAATCGAACGCGGACGCAAGACTCGCCCCAATCTCGAGGTTGGAATTTGCGGCGAACACGGTGGCGACCCATCGTCGGTTGAGTTCTGCCACAAAGTGGGCATGAATTATGTTTCCTGCTCTCCGTTCCGGGTAAAGACCGCGCTCCTCGCCGCCGCGCAAGCCGGCGCGAGCGATCAGCTAAAGGTGGAAGGCGGACGAACAAAGTAAAGGTGTTTGCCAACAAAGGGAGATGCGCGGACATTTTCGTGGGCGTCGACGATTTACTGTACTTTTTGGAGGCGGGCAATCAGTTTCTGAGCGAAGTTTTCCTCTGAATCTGACCACAGCAAACGTCCACTGGCGCCGGAGCTTTTTTCGACATTATTGGTGAACTCTACCAGCTTTTGCACATTGGCGCGAACCCGGGTTTCGGCCTCGCTGGTGAGTTGCACCTCGTCCTGAAGGAAAGGCGAGTCGATCCCGAAGTCCACCTCCACGTGGCCTTCGTGCTGGTAAATTCCTTCTTCGAACTGCACGCCATGGACCAGGAATTTTACCTGCGAGGGCTGCAGGACCCACTCGCGCTGCTCGGAAAGGATCCAAAGGTCCCAGAAAGCTTCGAACATATAGGCATAGTCTTCATGAAGCAAATCAGAAGCCAGAGGCACCGCTTCCACAGCCTGGATGCCGGGCCTGAATCGCTGCTCGAAAATCGTGGGCTCGTTCCACGAGACGGGATGGATAGCCACATAGCTTATACCAGGTTGCTGGACAGAGAATGGAAACTGCTGTATGACCGCCAAAGCACGCGGCAACATTTCGTCTAGTTCAAAACTTGGAAACCACAAGCTGAGAAAAAGTGCATCAGCCACAGATCGCTCCAGTCTCCCAAGTAGGGCGCACTCACAGATTTTAGAACATCCGCGGAGGCCGGGAAGTGGATGTCGTTTTTGACACTACTGATCGGCACTGTTACCATCGATGCCATCGGACTCCCGCCCTCATGGTCCCCGTCGTCTAGCCTGGCCTAGGACATCGCCCTTTCACGGCGGTAACACGGGTTCAAATCCCGTCGGGGACGCCAACAATCCAAAGGACTTGTCGGAAACCCCGATTTTCCGCGGGGACACACAGGGGACACAACAATTTTCAGCTCGTTTTTTTCTCTGTGTCCCGCAGCATCGCAACCACTTTCCCCTGCGCCTTGCGCTTCGCCGGTGTCACCGCCTGGGCGTACACGTCCATCGTGATCCGGGACGAACCGTGACGCAATAGTTCCTGCACAACCTTCACGTCTTCGCCGTTAGCATGTAGCAGAGTGGTGTAGGTGCGCCGGAACGTGTGCCAGCCGATACGCTTTGTGATACCGAGTCGCTTGGCCGCCGGTTGGATGTGGTAAGACATCACCTTCGACAGCCAGACTGGCTGCTTGCCACGTTTCTTGCCGGCCCGCGGTGCATCCGTCGCGAAGACGTAGTCCTCAGGTCGGCTGTACTTCGTGGTCCGATACCAGGAGAGCAGGTCCTCCGCGATATACGGATCGATCGGGATCGGCCGCTTCGAAGCCTCCGTCTTGACGTTGCCAGCCACCTGGTCAACCACCGAGCGCTGCGCCATGATCGCGAGTTCTTGGAACTGGATATCCTGCCAGCGCAGACCAGCCAGCTCACCGCGCCGCAGGCCCGAAGTCATATCCAGCCACACCAGGATCCGCTCCCGGATCTTGAGTTCCACTTGTAATCGTTGGAACTCTTCGATTTCGAGCAGATCCGGTATGTGTTCCCGCTTGGCGCTTTGACGCACACCCGACCCGCGGACCGGACCGGTAATCGGATTCTTGTCCGTGAACTCCCAGCGGATGGCGTGGTTGAACAAACTCGACATCGTGTTCCGGATCTTCGACTTGGTTCCGTTGGCTCGGGGAATCGACCGTAGCCACTCCTCGACTGCGACCGTGCGAATCTGATCGATTGCTGTCTTCCCCCAGCGCGGGAGAATCCAGCAATTGAGAACAGACTCACAACGATCACGGGTCGAATAAGCTCGGCCCTCTTCCCCTTTGTCGACCTGCTCATGCTCAGAGAAGTGATCCACCAGTTCTCTCATCGTAATTCGTACAAAAGCTGCTGAACCTCGATCGACCAAATCCAATCTGAAACTCCTGGCCGCTTTTTCAGCCGCTTCCTTGGTTGGGTATTTCTCCAGCGTGCCGATAACTCTCTTGCGCAGCACTCGCCGGCCGTCGAGTCTCGTTTCGCGCCAACGAAACACCCAAATTTTCTTGCCACCGGAGGAGACATCGAGATTGACACCCCCTCGTTGAATCCGCGTCCTCTGCATTATTTCCTCCTTCCGTCTGCAGGACGCGGACGTACTGGATGTGCCGTCGAATTTACTCTCGATCGCATCCAGGTGTCCAATTCCGATAACAGAAATCGCCAGTGATGGCGTACGCCATCACTGAATGAATAAGCCGGCACGATGCCTTCGCGCGCCAGGCGCATGAGAGTTTTGGGATGTAGCCGGAGAAATGCCGCCCCTTCTTTGGCGTCCACATAAGGCTCAGGTTGGGAATGGAAGCCCCATCGGTCGTGAGTTGAGCCAGCTGGCGAGCAGCCGAGGATCTCGCCGGCCTTCCAGGTGTTGACTAACTGCGGAATCCGGTCTCGGAGATCGAAGCTCACAATATCCTTCCCACGTGCTCAACCGTACCAGGGGTTCGCATCCTCGTCGCAGACGGGCGTGGCAAACTGAGGTGCACGATTGTCTGATCTTCAACAGAGCCTGCGCCTAACGCGATCTAGAAGCGTAGACTTGTTTTGGCTACAATCTGCGCATGAGGAATGCGGATTTGACGAAAGACCAACGCGACGCATTGGCGGCTTGGGTGGAGGGTGGATTTCGCGAGTACGCCGATCTTTGTGGAAAGGAGGCTGAAAAATTGACAGCATTGTTTAAGGACAATGCTCGCATGGCTACAAAGGTCAACAAACGCACGAGCGTGATGCACGACGGGGTACCTTATCAAGGAAGAATCCACCGCAACATTCGCACCCAGATCAAGATGTACGCCAAGGAATTTGGTCCCGTTCTGTGCAGCGAGGGAGGGATGTCAGATAAGAATGACCCTCTAGACCTCGCAAAGTTGCGATCCGATCTTTACGGTTTGATGAAGTTAAGATGTCCCCCCGTTGCTCTCGGGGAGTTAATGTTAGCGTGCACTAGTAATTATGGTGTTACAATCCCCGATCTACTTTTGCGAGCGTGGCTTCTGGATGGCTACCTTGAAGGCATTTCAGGGGGGCCCAGTTTCGAGATCCGCCGTCGCCCCCGCCGTTTCAAAGTTGCTGTTCCACTTTCCATCCAGTTTATGCTCGACACCAAGCCTTACTACGCCAATGCCGATGGAAAAGGTGAAGCTGTCCGGGAAGCCTTCCACGTCGCATACTTCCACACGTTTCTGAAGCATTTCCGCTACGGTCATGAGACGCTGTCAGAGATGCTCAGGACGATGCAGTATGTCAGACGCCGCGTGCCCGCTGTTGCTGATTACCTGCAAGTGAGGGAGAAAGACACATTCAGCGCGCACGCACTTCAGAGGCGGGTGTGCCGGTTCTTCGAGTCCAATCAAGCTAGCAAGAAGGCCATGCGCCAAGAAGTCCGCAACTATCTGTCTGGCGCAGGCGTTGAGAGTCGCAAGACCCTCTTAAGTATTTATTGAGCAAGTCCTGATCGCTAGCCCCTGACAATTCTTATGCCCCTGCAGATTAAGAAATACTTCCTGACGTCGATTCACGGGGGTGTTAAGTCCTGTGATTCCATTGCCGGCCACGCTGGCCGAGATCCAGGATCCCGGTACACAGCGTATGAACCGTTCCGTACTCTCTCCAAGACCTAGCACCCGCATAGCGCGCCTGGCCATGAGCACGGGGCGCGCCGGAATTGTTCTAAGAGAAAGCCTCGAAAAATCCTTCGTATAACGTGGCCGGAATCTTGCGTCGACTTCCTGGATGCCATCAGTCTCGCCGTAGAAATCAGACATTTCTTCACTACTATTCTCCTCAAGCGTCTGCGACAGATTCTTAGGCCTTTCATAGGATCGAAAGTGTTAGGAGCACCGTCGTAAGCCGCTGAGCTACTCACTGCCAGCGCCTACCAGCTCAACTAGAAAAGGAATGGAGACACAAAATGGCAATGGAAGGTTTGACAGAGTGCGCGGCAGGTTGTGGCGGGCCGATTTCAGGCCCAGGAAATCTGTGCCTTAAGCATGGAGTCCCGGGAGACGTAGTGCGCGTAGGAAAAAACGTGATGATAGTCACCTCCTGGTACGTCGAGCATAACCACGAGCCTGGCTTGATTTTCCTTAACGACTGGGCGCTCGGCGCCCATTTTGGCAGTCGCGCCGGTTTTGAGGCGCGACTCAAGGAGCAAGGCTTCACGGTCGTGCGCAACATCACGCCGGAGGAACTGGACGCAATAAAGAAGTCGGCGAATGGCAAGTTGGCCAGTTGGGGCGGCCCTTGGCTGCCGAAGTATTCCTGGGAGGAGAGCGGCGCACCCGCGTCGCCTGCGAAAAAAATGGAAAAGCCAGTTGTGTTCCGTTTCACCGGCGGACTGAAGAAAGAAGCCAAGGCCATCATGGACCACGGTTATTTTGCTAAAGCTATCGCGAAGGCCAAGGATGCGCTCGGGGAATGCTTCGGCTATGAAGTCCGTCTGGCCAAAGGCGAGAAAGGCGACCTGGACTTTAACATCTACCCCATGACAAAGGAGACATTCAATGAGTTCGGCGCGCAGGGAACCAACGCGGCTACGTTCGGTATGGATTCGGAAGGTGCGGATCTGTGAAAGCTTCGCGCGAACATATCGACGCTGCGATCACCGCTCTGTTTTGTTTGGGGGACGTCGTCGAGCTGCGTATCCCGAAGGCCGGGAGGCTCGGGACGATCTCCGGCTACTTCGACGACTTTACCAAGCTGGCCGACGCAATCGAGATGCACAGCGGAACTTTTGAGGGCGTCTACTACACCTTAAACCCGGTCAACCCCGCTCTTCTAGGTCGGGCGAACAACAACGCTAAGGAGTATGTCCAGTCGACCACGAATGATCGGGACGTTGTCCGCCGCTGCTGGCTGCTGATCGACATCGACCCTGTCCGGCCCGCCGGCGTCAGCTCGAGCGACCTGGAGAAAGAAGCCGCGAGACTCAAGGCGAGAGCCGTGCGCGCGTGGCTGGCCGAGCGTGGCTGGCCAGCGCCGTTGGCGGGCGACAGCGGCAATGGGTATCACCTCTTATACGGAATCGACCTCGCGAACAACGAGGGATCGACCGCCCTTATCAAGTCCTGCCTAGCAACACTGGCGTCGAAGTTCGACGACGATACCATCAAGATAGACACCACCGTTTACAACGCGGCGCGAATCGTCAAAGCCTACGGCTCTATGGCCGCGAAGGGCGACTCAACCAAGGAGCGACCGCACCGGATCGCACGCCTTTTGATTAAGCCCGAGAAACTTGAGGCAGTGACCGTCGTCCCGAGAGCACTGCTCCAGGCCTTGGCCGGCGAGGCGGGGAGGAAAGAGAGCCGGCAGAAGCAACAGACGTCCGACGCAACCAAGATCACACCGGAAGGAATGGAAGAATTCCTAGATCATTGCAAGGTTCGTCATGGCGTCAGGACGGCGTACCAGGACGGCGTCAAGTGGCAGCTTCACTGCCCCTTCAACAGCGAGCATCAGAAGCCCGATGCTGCCGTTTATCTGTTCGACGATGGCCCGCGCTTCAAGTGCTCACACAACAGCTGCGCCGCATTCCACTGGAAGGATTTTCGTGCAAAGCTCGAGGATCTGAACCCCGACCTGCAGAAGTTTTATTTTCACGGCAGAGGATCATATGACCAGGGTAAGGGGGCCAATGTAGATGATGCTGGAGAAGCGGCGAATGACGAGGCCGTTTCGCCCCGTGCCGAACTTACATGGAACGACCTTGCTGACCAGCTCGACATGATCCGGATCGGCACGGAGGAATACGAGGACACGCACGGCCAAATCAGAAAGCGAAGGATCCCGAGACACATGGTCGAAGAGCAGGTGTACCAGTTCGTGCTGCGCGCCTTCGAAGAGCGTTCGAAATTCTTTTTCGATGCCTATCCTTACTTGTACCTCCCCGACGAGGAGGCCATCGTCAAGTTTCACAACGATGACGAGGCACATGCCCTCCTGGGCCGGCTGCGATTGCGAGTTGAGCAGTACGACACGAAGCTCTGCCGGTCCAACCTCGAGCTGCACATTCTGGCCAATGGCGAGGAGACGCGCGTCGAGAAGTACGGGTGCTGGCGCGGCGACCACATCTTCGTGAACAACGGCCGCGGCGGCATGTTCAAGATTGGCGCGAAACAGATCTCCGAGGTCCCGAACGGGACCGACGGCGTTCTGATGCTGGCGCCAGAGGTTCAGCCCTGGCCAGAGCTGACAGACGAAAACCAGGTCAAGATGAGGGTGATCAGCAAGAGGCTGGGTACCGTCGGCCTGAAGGTGACAGAGGACTCCGCACTCTGCCAACATCTGGACGCATTCTTCGAATGCCAGGGGCTTGTCCCAGCGCAGTACCAGCAATTGTTCCTCTCGCGCTATCTCTCGCTATTCCTCGGGGGGGCCAACCTGAAGCTGCGCCCGATCCTGATGGCTCTCGGAGAGCAGAACAGTGGTAAGTCCACATTGTTCGAAAAGCCGATGTGGCTGTTGGTCGGCCCTAGCTATGAGTCTGAAGCGCTGCCCGGTGATCTCCGGTCGTTCGTCGCCGCGGTCACGAACAACCAGGTGAAGATCTTCGACAATGTTGACGGCTCGGACGCGGAAAAGCTGGGGTACATCGACATCATGTGCAAATGCGCTACGGGCGGCCGGATCCCGATTGCCCAACTCTATTCCACTAATGTGGAGCGCATGTTCGAGCTGCGTTGCGACCTGATGTTCACTGCCAGATATAACCCGTTCCCGGCACATCGTTCTGACTTGAGCCGGCGCACATTGTTCTTCCCGATCCGCAGGCCGACGCCCGAGGAATATCGGACGGTGGAGGCCATGCAGCGGGACCTAATGGCGGATGCAGAAGAGATGAAGCTTGAGACATTGATCCGGCTACGGAATATCCTGCGCGGCCTCTTGGCGAATAAAGACAAAGAGTACTCTCCGGTGTCCGAAATGCACTCATACGAGACATACACCATGCGGTGCGCGGACCACGAGGGCTGGGCCGGGGAGATGCAGGAGATCTGGAAAGGCTACCGCGGCGACTACCAGCGGCGGATCGCAGAGTATGCGCCCATTGTGGATGAAGTGAAGAAATGGATCGGTTTCAAGAGTCTGTCTAGCCCCTTGACCGCGCCGGTATTCCCAAACAGCGGCCGCTGGGTCAAGGTCAGTGAGCTATGGCAGGAACTGACAAAAATCGCCGGACCCGATATCACCTGGAAAAACGAATCCACCCTGGGCCGCGCGCTTGAGCGGCATTTGTCCGCCCTTAGGGTGCTAGGAGTGGAGAAGAAGCTTTTAAATGGTTCCAAGCGTTACCGGTTCAGCCCGGACGAGCAGCAGATGAAGGAGTGCGCGGCGGCCTGGGAAGATGCCCATCGCCAAGGGTGTTTTGGGCCTCAGGCTGATCGGCCGGATGAGACGGCCGGCCTGGAGGAAGAGGATGCGATGTAGTTCCTAGCGATTCCACCATCGCAAGCTGAGGCTGCCTCACTCACTTGTGTCACCTGAAGTGATGGAGTAGGTGAAGGTAAGTCGATGAATCGAAATGAAAGTGAGTCAAGTGAGCTTCTCTGTTCTTTGCAGGCAAGAGTGAGTTTAGGTCTTTAACCATAGAGAAGGCATTATATGAAAAGGAATAGAGATTTCGTCACTTGACTCACTTGCGTCACTTTGAGCAGCGTCGGTCCAGTAAGGAGAACATGAGGAAGAATGCGAAGTGACAGTTATGCAGCAGATGATCGGCGTGTACGTGATCGGGGTAGACGCCGGCCAGGCGCGCACCTCGAAAGCGCGAGAGAGCTTCTCGCCGGGGGCAGCTTCGAGCTTGAGGACACGATGCAAATCCGCGTCGCCCGCGCGGTCGGCGAAATGGTCGAGGTCAGGGAGATCAAGGGGACGGACGGCGTGAACATTGAAGGTATCGGGCTGTAAGTTATCGGGATTGACGAGGCGGAGTCCCGCAGAGGGCAATGTGAGTGCTCGGAGGCGAGACGGGGCGATCGGGGGGAGCTGCGACCTGACTCCACAAAAGTCGCAGATTTCGCGGCGCAGGACGTATTGAGTAGTAGGTGGCAATTATCACTGAAAGGATGCATAGGCGACTTATGTTAACCGTAACGGATTACAAGGAATGCAAACAGTGCGGCTACGAATTTGGAGTCTCCGAATTCAACTGCCGCACTTGCGAATGGAACTTCGACTGCCTGCGCTGCGGGTACATGGAATCTCAACAATGGGTAACTGACGACGACGGAACCAGGATCGGTTGGAAGCACGAGATTCTCGAAGGCCATGGCGCCGTGTGGGTTACGAGTCCCGGGAATGGCATATCCACCGCTTTCGGCCTGCGGTCCGCACAAGAGGTCGAAGATTCTGTTGAGAAGATGCGTGCCAGCGTCGCAAAGAGTGAGATAAATCCGCGCTCCTCATATGTCACTAAATGGAATTCACAGCAGAAGCGCGCCGAGCTTGTTGCCGGCTCTTGGTGTCAGGAGGGCGAAGTATTCGGTGCCCAGCCGTTTGACATGACGACGTTTCCAGTCGACATGATCAGCCCGGAGGAGGACTAGGAATGATCGACGACGTCAGTCGAGCACCCGCGGCACGAGTTCAAGCCGAGGTCCGGCACCGAGCTAAAAGTGGCACCAGGTGCAAGAAACAAGGCTCATCTCAGCGCCAGGAGTTTCAAAACTATGGGCGGCATCCCTATCTGCCATGACGGAGAAAAATGAACAAACGCAAACAAAAAACCACAACCGAAATCTTTGAGAACTACACACTCTCTCGCGTTGGAGAGCCTTACGGCGAGTTTAAGCATTTGTACATTGCAACAGTCCGGGGCGTGAAGTACGCCGTTGGATACTTCGCTGCTGTCGACGAGGCTGCGGCGGCCGCCGATGCGAACCTTACTGACTACGTGACTCAGCTCGAGACGAAGCGGGCATATCGTGTCGAAAACCTTGGAACGGTTAGCGTTGATACCGGCACCATCGTGATTCTTGATCCTTGCCACATTGGGCGCATCGCGGCCACACAAGACCCTTACAACCTCGTTGGCTCCCCGCTCTATCCCGAAAGGTCCATCGAGCTCGGACGTTATGGGGACAAGGAACGGTTAGTTCGCCAGATTATCGACCCACCAGTTCCCGGGAAAGAGAATCCTAAGGAGATTAAAGACTTCGGGACAACCGGGGGGAACGCTCTTAGCATTAGGACCGGCTTGGGAGACGGCGAGTATTCCGTGATTGCGGAATCGTTGACCTCGGCTCATTTTGGGGTGAACGTATCACCGCGATCCACATTCAGTTCCTGGCAGACGAGGACATTGAGGATGCAAGAAAGCAGCCGAAAGCCGAGCCAGCGGTCCAATAGCACGCTGGGGCTCATGGTCATATTCTCGACGATGACTCCCATCCGCCAGCGCCGAACGGGCAGTTTCATGGACCACAGAAACGATAAGGAGAAGCGATATGTCTATTGATCGGTACTACACATTACTAGGCGGCGACTTTGTTCGCATTTATGAGGAGATTGAATTCTCGGCTTTTTGGGTGGACCTCTGTCACGGCGGTGGCAATTTGATCGACGAACGCTACTACTTCCCGGACCTTGCATCGGCGACGGAGTTCTATCTCGAGGGGTGGAAAGATCGCTAGTTCGTCGATGACGATGGAAACGATGCAGGCTTGGACCACAGCGGCCTATACTCCCGAGGGCGCCTGATTCAAGGACTATCAATATATGGAGACGCTCCGGGCCATGAGGGCGAAAAGCTGCGTCAGATTCTTGAGCAGTACGAGCAGAAACTGAATTCGGAGGAAAAAGGAGCGGCATAGGAGTCGGGCTACAGTGGCGGGGATTGGTGCCGTCCACTATCCAGGGAAACAACGTCGTTTCGGGAGTTCAAGACCAACAGATTTGGCCGCGCTCATCCGAAGTGAACTCAATGGCTCTTGGCGGCGATAGCCTGAGACGCAGATTGGCGTACGTCAGTTCCGAGAATTTGTGCAATTCCGAACCTCTTGATAGGGGAGCAATTCGACCAGACAGCAAGATTCCCCACCCAAATGCGAAGTCAAGAGGTTCATCATGCAAGAAAACTCAGAAACGGTCGCTCCAACCGAAACGTTCGAGGCGCCAAACGAGCCCAACGCCGAAACCAAGCTTGCCCAAGAGATCGAGCAGCTTTGGAGCGTCCACTCGCAGGCGCAGACAGTCTTCGGCCGCACCAAAGAGGAATTGCGCGCCCTTCGCCTCGAGCTGGGCCGCCGCTTGTACGAGATGAAGTCATTATTGGCCTGCCCCGGACGCGCGGGCCAATGGAGCAAGTTTCTGTCCGCACAGCGTATTCCGCGCGCGAGTGCCGACCGCTACGCGAGAAGGTACGAGTTCAATCTCAGTCCTCCCGTAGAAATCGCCTCAACTGAGGCAATTCAGGATTCCGCCGACGAGACCGCCCGCAAGATACTGCAGAGTATCTGGCCGCGGCTCCGCCAGCATCTGACCGATTCAGAGACGGCGTACCAGTTCGTATGTGCGTTAGTCCAGCGTTGCGGCGCGTTGCGCGTCGAGATCTCCGACTCGGGGATTGCCGTCCGGAAGCCGACCATGATCAACTCCGAACCCAGCTCTGACGTTTTTGACACGAAAAACGCTGTCGAGGGACAAGGCGCCGGCCACGAATATGAATAGCACGGCTGCAAAGCGGTATCATTTTTGCGGTTTATAACGGCAAAATGGAATGCTTCTGATCGACTTCCAGTGAGAAACCTCCGCTACCCCACAAGCATGGGGGCAGAAATCAGTTGCCGAAATGATGGCAACGATGAAATCTCGTTTTGGTTACCTGTGGTTACATGAATAACCATGGCACGAGTACTTACGTGTTCTTCGCTTGAAAGATCCCAGCCAATCCCTAACCAAAATTCCTTGTGGTGCCGGTAGAATATAGAATGACGCCAAAAAAACCGCGCATTCCGCCGGTTTCGAGCAAGAATCCCAACTCCTCCGATGCCGTACATGTAGGCATCATTTTCGTTTTCCATGGTCGTGTTCTAATCGAGTCCACCCCAGCCAGTGAAGGCGAGGTATACGGTGATTTTTTCAATCACGCCAACGGACACCCTGATTTTTGGTCCCGGCTCCAGGCCGATGGCCAGGTTCCACAGTACGAGGAGTACCAAAGCGTCCCTCGCGGCCGGGCTGTCGTAAACCGCCTTTCTGGCCGCCCGACCTTGTACCTTGATAAATGCATAAGTAAGAAACCTGCCCTCGTACGAGAAATCAAGCGACGTCTGCACTTGCCTGGGCGAGCGAAAATTTCTGCAGATTTGCACTATCGATGTGGAAATTGCCTCTCGAGGAGTTCTCTTTGATGCAACGGGGGCAACACTACGGTTCGGGTGTGCCATCGCGACTGGACCGAGTCGGCAGCGTGTTCGTTGTCACTGGTGAATTGAGGAAATGCCTTGGGTGCGGCAGGCTATTGACACGAGAGGCAGCAGCGCAGCACTGTCCTGCGGCCTGTTCTCCCTGCCAGCCTGGAATTGAACTGTCTGGACGCGTGATTGAGAGCGCCGCACAGGCCTGAAAATTCAACCGAGAGGAGTTCCATCAGAGATGTCGGACACAATCACTCCCGAAGAGTTTTCGTGCGAGCTGTTGTTGAATGGAGTGCCAATACAATCCGTAAGGATCCGCCATAGGTCAGAGTACATTGGCGATTTCGAGGTTTTGGTAAATGTACCGATATTGGGCGTCTTCTGTTTACATCCGGGTTTTGAAATCCAGGCGCATGAGCCGGATGGGAACTGGCGCAGTGTATCCCTCGACGAACTCAAAGGAATTCTCAAAAGCAGATACTTATTGCCGGCTGATGATCTTCCGAAAGCATCGGAGGTGGCCGAATGCCGGCTGTTCGCACGAGTTGAGGATATCCAAATTCCGTGTTGGGAGCGTTCACGGCTCGCGATTCGCGGACCAGAGGAAGCGTGCGTGCGATATGTACAGCGAATTTTCTATCGCGTAGGAATTCCGCACTTGGTGTCCGGTACTACGTTCGTGGTTCCAAGTGCGCCGACGGCTCGAATTCCACTCAAGAGAGCGGGATTTCGGAAGAGTGCTATTTCTCCGTCAGCACTGGTGGAACCACGCACTCAAGTGACCATTCAGCTAGTCGAGCGAGATCCAAAGGTAAGTAACGGGATCTGCAAGGGAGTCTTTTGAGAACTGTGCCCCCCTTACAGAGTCGTAAAGGGCGTCTAAGAACAACAATTATTGTGACCATTACGCAAACTCCATTTGAGCGCCTCTTGCTTGGTGATCTTCCCGCAGCCGAGCGCTTGGCCAAAGGAAACCCGCTCGGGGTTCGAGGGGTTGTGAGTCTGTGCACCGAGAAGATTCAATCTCGGAGCCCGGAGATCACATACGTTCAGATCCCCATGCTGGATGCGCGACCTTTGCCGTTCGACGTGGTTGACGAGGTGATGCGCGGGATAGCACGAAATATCCTCGCGGGTTGCGTCTTGATTCACTGCGCTGCCGGCCTGTCGCGATCGCCGGTGATGGCCGCCATTTATTTCGATCTCGTCGGCTATCGAAGTTTCGATTCGGCTCTTGAGGAACTAGGCCGGCTCCGGCCGATTGATCCGTCGCCAGTCATAGTAAAGAGCGCGAAAGAGTATCTAAAAATGCGAGTTCAGGAGGGTGACAAATGGAATTGATTCGAGATAAGCACGGCCGCCTGACGGGGGTGATTCGCGAAATCGCAGGCGGGCGAGAGCGCTTGTACACGCCGCAGGGTGAGGCGATTGCGGACTATTCTCCGGAGACGGACCTCACCTATGACACCCAGCGTCGACGAATGGGCAGCGGAAACCGCCTGGCCGGCCTGGTTGATGACGAAAAGTGAGTTTTTTCTTCAAAAAGGTCGGGTGATTGCCCCTCACCCAACCCCTCCCCCTAAATGATTGATCGCTAAGCTCTGTCGCCGGCCACAGTGTGCCAGCGGTGTGCCGGATTTTCGGGAGGTATTTTCGTTGGCTCGCAAGACGGGACAAATCGTGGGACGCGGGCGGCACCGCTGGCTCGTGCGCGTCTTCGTCGGCCGCGACCGCGAGACTCGCCGCCGGCGCTATCTCAGCCGCACCGTGCACGGCCCCGTCCGGCAGGCCCAGTCCTACCTTACTAAGGTGCTACGCGAGCGCGATCTCGGCCGACGGGTGGAGGGAATCACGGTCACTCTCGACGAGTTCCTTGATCGCTGGCTCGATACCGCCGCCAAACCAAAACTGCGCGACAAGAGCTATGAGAGTTACGAGAGCTTGTTACGCCGCTACATCCGACCTGTGCTCGGGGGACGAATACTATCCGCGGTCACTCCGCTCGATGTGCAGGACGCATATCAGAAAATGATCGATCGCGGTCTGTCGTCTCGCACCGTCCGCTACACCCATTCCGTTCTTCGGTCCGCCATACGCCAGGCCATCCGATGGCGGCTTCTCTCACAAGATCCGACGGATGGTGCCCAACTGCCGCGGCTCGGCCGTCGCGAGATGAGCGTGCTCACCGCAGAACAATCCAGGATCTTCTTGTCGGCTGTACTCAAGACTCACTACGGGCCGGTTTTTTGCAGTCGCTCTCACCACCGGCATGCGTCCGTCGGAATACCTAGGCTTGAAATGGCAGGACATCGATTGGGATCGAGGCATTGTAAGCGTCGTGCGCACTTTGGAGAGATCAGCAGGCGGTTGGCGTTTTGCGGAGACTAAACGAGCGCGCAGCCGACGCATTATTAAATTTCAGGATTGGGTGCTCGAAACACTTAAGAATCTGGAGCCAAGAACGATCCGGCGGAGCGGATGTAGCCAGCCTGACAATTCCGAACTGGTCTTCACCTCTCCAGCTGGTCGACCTATCTACTCCGATAAGTTGGCAAAAAAGTTCAAAGCAATTCTGCGCGAGGCTGGCCTGCCCATGATCCGGCTGTACGATTTACGCCACACAAGCGCAACACTCGCGCTGTCGGCCGGCGCTCCGCCAAAAGTCGTGGCTGAGCAGCTTGGGCATGCAAGCGCAGCCTTCACTTTGGATGTTTACGCGCACCTGTTGCCACACATGCAAACAGAGGCAGCAAGCAAAGTTGAAGCTTTGCTGAATCCCATAAAACAAGGTCGTTCGAAGTCTATCCGGGGAGGTCGGCGAAAGCCGGCTGAGTCGATGTGTTCTGGGAATACGAGGCAGGAGGGCAATGTGCTCGGAGCAGGCTGAGGTCTGCTATCGGAACAGTTCAATGACTAAGGATCGGACTGTAATCGGGCGGATATCACTGGAGCCCAAAGGAAGGGAGCAACGATGGTAGAGCCCGTCATAGTCTGCCCCGCATGCAAGCAGGAAATAAAACTTACCGAATCATTGGCTGCGCCGCTCGTTGAAGCGACCCGCCAGGAGTATGAACGGAAGTTGGCAGAAAAAGATTCGGAGATCGGCGGACGCGAAGCCACGATTCGGGAACAGCAGCAGTCGGTCGCGCATGCACGAGAAGAAATAGAACATCGGATCGCAACTGGCATTCGCCAGGAGCGGGAGAAGATCGCCCTCGACGAGGCAAAGAAGGCCCGACTGCTTGTTTCAGATGAGCTGAATGGGAAGGTGAAAGAAGTTGCCGATCTGCAGGAGATCTTGCGAGCAAGAGACGACAAACTAGCGGAAGCGCAGAACGCGCAAGCCCAGCTAGTGCGAAAACAACGGGGACTCGACGATGCGAAGCGGGAACTCGAACTTACAGTCGAGACTCGAGTCCAGCAGTCGCTCTTAGCCGTTCGCGAGAAAGCGAAACGGGAAGTCGAAGCCGACCTCAGGCTCAAGGTCGCGGAGAAGGAAGAAATGATCGCCGGTATGCAGCGTCAAATCGAGGCCCTGAAGCGCAAGGTAGAACAGGGTTCGCAACAGCTCCAAGGGGAGGTCCAGGAGCTCGAACTGGAATCGCTGCTGTTCTCGAAGTTCCCTGGCGATGTCATCGAGCGGGTCGCGAAGGGTGAGCACGGAGGCGACATCCTGCAGGAGGTAATAGGCCCAGGTGGGGCAGCCTGCGGGAAACTCCTCTGGGAATCGAAGCGAACCAAGAACTGGAGCGATGGCTGGTTGGGGAAGCTGCGAAATGATCAGCGGGCAGCGCGGGCCGATTTCGCACTTCTTGTTTCCCGTACACTTCCCAAAGATGTGGAGTCATTCGATCTCGTGGACGGAGTCTGGGTGGTAGAACCGCGGTGCGTGATTCCAGTGGCGATTGCTTTTCGACAATCCTTAATCGAGCTTGCCGGCGTGCGACAGGCAAACGAGGGACAGCGTACCAAAATGGGGATGGTTTATCAGTATCTCACCGGTTCCAGATTCCGGGCTCACATCGAGGGCGATTGTCGAAAAGTTCACGGAGATGGAGGAGGATCTGAGTAAGGAACGGAAAGCGATGACCCGGCTCTGGGCAAAGCGCGAAGAGCAGATTCGTTGCGTCATTGAGTCCACCGCGGCACGGTATGGGGACTTGCAGGGAATTGCCGGCAAGACTCTCGACGAAATTAAAGGTCTGGAAGTAGCCGCGCTTCCGGTGGGGGCCGGGGACTCCGCGAATAGCAGGTCTTAGACTTCAGAACAATCGGAGAGCGGGTCCCGCGATCGGAATTTCTCTCGCGCACTCTTGATCGTCATTCTCAGAGCGGTTCCCCGCGTACTCACGGGATATTTCTTCATCAGAGTGCCTGATCCCCGCGGACGCCTTCTACGAGCGGAAGAGGAATCTCGCAAACTTGCCAAGGGTTAGGAAGAAATACGTTTCGTGCCAGCCCATACGCAATGTTCTCTCGGTTCATGCGCTCAATCTCGATTTCTGCACGTTGCTTGACTCTCGCCGGCCTGATTTGCTTGAGGACTGGTACGGCATTGTGCGCTGCTTACGATCCCCAACTCTTGGCGCCCGGTGCAAGGTGTTGACCTGGCAGGAACTGACCACTTCCTTGCCCGCCGCGTTGCGGAGATTTCTGAGTGTGAAATACGGAATCGTGCCCGTTAGCTGAAAACGCAGCAGAGCAACGCAGCATCCACCGGATGCCCTCGCGATTACCCTTGGGGGAACTAATATTGTCACAGGCGAATTGTGCGGAAAATCCTCCATATCGACATGGACGCGTTTTATGCATCCGTCGAACAGCGGGACAACCCGGACCTGCGCGGCAAGCCCGTGATTGTCGCTTGGCAGGCTAAACGTTCTGTTGTCTGTGCTGCTTCGTACGAAGCCAGGAGCTTCGGCGTGCATTCGGCCATGCCGACAGTACGCGCGGAACGCCTGTGTCCTGGCGCGGTCTTCGTGCCTCCAGATTTCACACGCTACCGTGTGGTCTCGCATGATGTTCGGGAGATCTTCAAACGCCACACGGACCTGATCGAGCCTCTGTCGCTCGACGAAGCTTACCTCGATGTCACCGAGAACAAGACGGGTTTACCGACCGCCACTCTGGTGGCGCGGACGATCCGCGAGCAAATCCGCCACGAATTAAATCTGAATGCCTCCGCGGGCGTAGCACCAAACAAGTTCCTTGCAAAACTCGCCTCCGACTGGCGCAAGCCTGATGGACTCTTTGTCATCCAGCCTGAGGACACAGATGCGTTTCTCCTGCCACTGTCGGTTGGACGCTTGCCCGGCGTTGGCAAGGTTACGGGAGCGAAGCTAACGAAACTTGGAATAAAGACGGTACGGGATTTGCGAACCTTCGATTTGCGCGTGCTTGGAGATCAGTTCGGCCGTTACGGTCGGCGACTGCACGAGCTCGCACACGGTATCGACGATAACGAAGTCATCCCGGACCGAGCTACGCAATCGATATCGGTCGAGGATACTTTCGAGCAGGACGTGCTGTGCGCAGAAACCGAGCCCATGATCCGGCGCCTTGCAGAAAGCTCTGGTCAGCTTCGCGCAAAGAATCACGCCTAGCCCGTACCGTGGTCCTCAAAATGAAGACAAGCGAGTTCAAGATTCTCACTCGCAGCCATACGCCAGACACTCCTCCCTCGTCCTGCGAAGAGTTGACGGACATCGCGCTGAGGCTGCGAGAACGAGTGGCCCTGGGACCACAGCAACGCTATCGGCTCGTCGGCGTGGGGTTGAGCAACTTTCGAGAAGCCGAGCGAACCCGTGTTCAGCCGGATCTTTTCGAGTGAGGATGCATTTAGGCAGCTGTGGCCGTATCCGTCGGCTGTTGCCGCATCATCTCCAGCATCCCCTTTTTCATCTCTCTTGCCGTAGGTTCCGCCTTATGGGTGCCAACCATCCAGGGATAACCGTCCGGGTCTACAACCGTGCCGCAGCGATCGCCCCAAAACATATCCATCACCGGACCTTGGCTGGCGGCGCCAAGTTTGGTCGCTTTGTCGACGACCTTGTCCACGTTTTCTACATAGATGAAGAGGCTGGCCGGAGAAGCGCCTAGGCTCTTTGCACTCCGCTTTCCCATCGCATTACTCTCGGGCCCAAGCATCAGTGTTGTGCCGCGCAATGTGAGTTCCGCATGAATCGGCTTTCCATCCGGACCCTTCATGATGGTGCGTTTAGCAAAACCAAACGCCTTTTGGTAAAAGCTCATAGCAGCTGGGATATCGGAGACCGTGAGCATCGCAGACACCGCGCCGTACTGCTTCTTGTTGAGCGGATCAACTTTTTTCTTTGCCATAGTGCTCCTTTCGTGAGCATCACATTCTAGCGAAATACGCAAAATGTCGCATCCGCCTCGATTCGCACGCCTTGAGGTCGGGACCGGGACATCGAGAACGGCTAAGAGCGTTACCTTCGCTGGCGATTTCTCAGCCAATACAAACTGAGTACGTTTTCCTCGGCGTTGCGCAACCAGGTCGCAACTTCTCTCACCTGAAAAGGCTGATCTCCCGGGCCAAGATCGCGATTGAGCAACTCTGTGATTTCTTCCGCCGTGCTCGGCTTCTTGATCTTGTTCAAGGCTCGGAGCATATGCTCGTCGAGACGGTGGTTCGCATTTGGAACCTTGCGCATTTGCGGTTCTCGGGTTTGAACGCGGACCTGTTGAAGGGTGCTCATTACGTGTTCGGTCGGCTGCTGCAGAACAAGAACAACAGCTCCGGAGGAACGGGTCGGTACCAACTGGAGAATCAGTCTACGAATTGCCTCAGGTTGATGCTCCCCGGCAGAACCCGCCAAAGTATAGGTCCGTTCAAAGCCGTTGAGCCCACTCGCATTTCCCAATTCTCACTGGCTCGCGATCCGGCAATCGACACACGCCACTCTCCGCGTTTGTCGCTCAGTGCATGCTCGATACTCGCAACAATTTCTCGGCATAACTGAGCATCGCCGAGATTGTGCAGCTCAATCGCCACTGGCATCGCATAGCAATTCTAGCCGAAGAGCTCCCCCGCCCATTCGTTCGTGTAAACCGGTCAAAGCCTTGCGGGAAGGGGTGTCGAGGTGATCTCTAGCGAGTTTATCCCACAATTTGTGTTGAAAACTGCGAAGAGTCGAGAGCGATGTCAGATCGGCTCACGAAGATTCGTTCCACCGCAAAGCAGACAAACAGGAGGAAAACGGCGAACCTGCATACCGGAAATGGGAAAGGCTGCGACATTGGTTACGCTCCAGCCATCAGCTCTGCGAGGGAGCCAACCGCGTGGATGCATGCACCATCGCAGCCCTTGATGTGATCGCTGCTTTCGCAGATCCAAACCCCAACTGCTCCTCGCAGAACCAGTCGGTTTTTTCGGGTCTGGTTGCTCGTCAGGTCGCCCCACCGAGCAGATCACTCAGCCTACTTCGGACTGGCAAGGTTTATTTCGCCAATCCTTTCAGCCGTCGACGCCAGCAAAATTAAACAGTCGCTTCATCGATGTCAATGCAATTCTCAGCCTGAAATCGAAATATCTGTGAATGGAAATGTGGAAAACGTGGACTGTTAGAGTCCTTCCCGCTTTCCCTCCGCCCGACACCGCGTTGAACCGCCCCGCAATTCAACCCAGGCACCACAGGAGGACCACCATGAGACTGCGTCCCAACGAATTCTGTCCAATTCACAGATCAACGTCGTGCTGTGGGCGGGAATTCATGCCCAGACCCAGGCTGATCAGGCCTGGAGTTCAGCGAATTGAAGATCCGCACCACCCGCGTGGATATCGGGAGCTGCGATCGCCGGCCGAGATGCGGAAACTGATGAACAGGAAGATTGTCGAACAGAGCGGGATATGCCCTATCTGCCACGAAGAGTTCACGAATTACAACGATATCGTACCGGACCACAGGGAACCGAAAGGGATGGGCGGAGCGTGGCGGGATGACCATCCGGACAACATTCAAGCCACACACTACTGGTGTAACGACGAAAAAGGATCGACCAGAGTGGACGACTGACGGCCGATCATCCGTCCCTTGACCGACACGCCGAAATACCTGCTTTGTGGGCCTCACAGGTGTGCGGCTGATGTGCCGCTTTGCAAACCCTTGGAGGGAGATCTATGGCTCGCGCAGTTCCCCGAAGCGCGTTTCTGGACCGCGTGCGGAGCTCGGCTTGCGGGTAGTCTGCAGCCTGGGATACTCGGCTTCGCGATTATATGCGTATAACTGACAACCGGGCCAGGACGCACGGCAAATGCAGGGCAGGGACGCGCACACTCGATCCAGCGAGCGCGAGGCAGCAAAAACACAGCCGGCGGCTATCGCGTTGCCAGTGCTACCGAGGTTGCATCGGAGTCCAGTCGCAGGAAAATCGGAGTATTTACCGGCAGTTCGACGTTTGAACCTTTAGTGATAAGCGCATCGCAAAGTCTCCTTGCGGCGCCAAAGTATCCGAACCCGATGGCTGTGCCCGCAGATGCCTGCGCTGCACCGGCACCAAGCAAGCCGAAGCCTTTCCGGCCTTCGCCGGAGCGAGACCATGCTGTCTTCTGGGTAGTCATGTCCGCCAGCCCTCTCGATGGGCCTATGAGTGAAGTGGGAGCGAGAAGCCGAGCGAAAGTCGAAGTGGTAGCTTTGATTTCGCCCTCCTTACCGATGTCCAAACCTTCCGAACGCTCGGCTTGAATGCCTCCAACAGTTGAATGGATATCTCTCGTCGTGCCGTCCGGCATCTGAACTGAGTGGAATGCAAACACGATGCTGCCATTCCTCTTCATCCATCCTGCGGAGGAAGCTTCTTGGACTGTCCCTGTGATTCTGGTCCCGACGGGATAAAGCAGTTGATGATCCGCCTGGAAGTACGGCTGCGAAACCACGGTCTCGATTTGCGTGCCCGCCTTGGACGAACCTGAGTTAACTGGGGTCAAGAGGTGGAGGTGGAGATAGTCGCTCGCTTGCAGTGTCACCGTATTAGGCTGAACCGCCGCGCGTATCGAGACCGGTTCAAGCAGGGCCGCGTTAAAGACGGTTCCTTGATCGATGAATTCCGGGTGATAGGGCAAGCTGGTTACAACGGCTTCACCCAATCGCTGCAGCTTATTCGGGCCTCCCAGCGGGGCCAGAGCGGTCTTGAGTTTCTCGCGGAATCCAGGACGCTGCGACTTAGGAAGATATTGCGAATTCGCCACACTACCAAGGGCGGCAGCAGAATCGCTGTGAATCGGCACCGTCGTTCCATCGGAAAGAACCACTTGATCGAACGTCACGCGCGCCGTCTTAGGAGGGGTAAAGTCCCCAGCCAGGAGCCTTCCGGCACGCTTGCGCATCGGAGTCGTGGCGATTGAGGAAACATGTCCCTTGATCGTGGAGCCTGCGGGAAGCGCGAGATCTTCACCGGCGTAGACCGGCTCAAGCAACTTGGCGGCAACGGGCTGCCCTACGCCTTTGAGACGCACTCCTTTGTCTAGCGCGGCGCGGAAATCATTGCCGCGTACCAAGACTAAGGTTTCCTTTTCAAACGCCGTCTCTTGCGCCCACACTGGCATGGCCATTTGGCCGAAGACTGAATGAAAGAGCAAAATCAATACAAGTCTACGTTTCATGCTGGATACGTCACGATTCTTCATGGACATCTTCGTTGTTCTCCTTGGCTGCAGTCACGCTCACGCGTATTCGCTCAGCGGCAATTTGGCGCATGAAGGATAGATGCGATAAACTTGGGACTTATGGGTGCCATCCGTCCCAAAAACATGACCGACCATCCAGTATTTGAACGCCGCATGGACCCGCTGTCTGAAGTCTTTGGATCGTTAGGAATTCAGGACGCGATCTATACGCGTCTGGAGGCGACCGCGCCCTGGGGTTTTCACTACCCGGAGGATAGAGATCCGCGGATACGCTTCGGGTTAACGGTTCGCGGATCGGCGCTTCTGACATTCAAGAACCAGCGGCAAGCTATTCCGCTCTCCGCTGGCGATGTTTTCATTTCCATTCTCAGCGATGAGCCTTTTACGTTGGTGGATCATCCGCGTTCCCGCGTGGCCGACTACCGCGAATTAAGAAAAATGGAAGTGGACAGTGTGATTCATTACGGAGGAGGCGGCGCACCCACAACTTTGGTGAACGGGTCGTTTGGCATGAATGCCTTCGAGGCCCCGCTCATTTCTGCGATTCTGCCTCGTTATCTGCACCTGCGGCTCGACCAACATCGAAGCCACGCCTTCCAATCCGTGCTGGACCTTCTGGCGGCGGAAACGGCTCAGCCCGGTATGGCTTCCTCGCGCTTGATCAGCTGTCTTTATGAATCGCTATTTGTCTACGCCATTCGAGCTTACGCAAGCAGCTCCGAGGCTCCGCCGAAAGGGTGGTTGGCGGCGATGTCCGACAAGCATCTCGGCAGAGTTATACAGGCAATGCATGCGGGTTTTGACAAGACCTGGTCGGTTGAGTCACTCGCCCGTGAAGCACGCATGTCGAGGTCTGCGTTTGCCTTAAAATTTAAGACCGTTTTGGGCCGGACGCCGCTCGAATACCTCACCCGCTGGCGGATGTACAAAGCAGGCGCGATGATTCGCTCGAACAATATGTCCTTCTCTGAGGTGGCATCAGCCATTGGGTACGGATCGGAGAGTTCTTTCAGTCGCGTATTTAGGCGAGAGATGGGCGTAGCTCCCAGGGAATATCGACGCAAGTGCGCGCTCCTGCAACGTCCATAGGAGAATGATTGCGGGTGAGCATTTCTGTTCTCGCGGCTTCCACTCCGCGAAAGAAGTGAAAACGGTAGGTCCTGCCACGCCGGGATTCGTCCTAGGAAGTCGGCTTGTGTTCAGCTATGGGGAGAGTGGCGGACTGCTGGTTCATGGGACGAACCTTAGTCACGCGGGACAGAAGTCGGCTTGGGGGAAACGGCCCGCGCCGGAATGCCGATCCAACCCAGACTTCCCCGAAGCCCGTTTCTGGATAGCTTCCCGTTTGCCGACGATTCGGGAGTTAATGACGACAACGGCCCTCCTCGGTCCCGATCCGGGCGGTCCGGTTACGATGGACGGAGGACCCGCGGAAATGAACTCGTTGTATATGGATCGATGACGAGAAGCGCCGTGATCTCTTTGCTGGCACAGCGACGAAAACGAGCATCCGAAGACACTCAGGCTGCTTTTGCCGATGGGGCGAAGGTCACCGCATTTTTCCTGACGAACTCCTGCACACTCAGCGGCTCTTGCCCCGTCAGTGTGCGCACGTCGTCCGACGTCCGGTCGAAGCGCCCCGCTCGATGCAGATCGCACAACGCCGCGAGGTGGTTCACCACGTGAATCGGCCAGCCCCGCTTGAGCAGGTCGTCCCGCCACGGCTCGACGGGGATGTCCTGATAAGTAATCGTGCGGCCCAGCGCCTTCGAATACTCCTGCGCATAGAAATGCATGTTCTCGGAATGCGGACCAGTCAGGTGATAAATCTTGCCGATGTGCGGCTGCGGATTGGCGAGCAGCGCGGCAATCGCACGTGCAACGTCTTCCGCCGCCACCGGCGAAGTCTTGCCCTCCCCGAACGGTAGCTTGATCTGATCGGATTCCCTGACTGAATCCGGAGTCAAAGTCAGGAAGAAACCTTCGAGAAACACTGTTGGCCGCACGTGCACAACCGGCAGACCGGACCAGTTCAGCGCCTGCTCGGCGAGCCAATGCAGCTTGTGCTGTGGGCTCGGAGTAGTTTCAGTAATGTTCATCTGCGAGACCGTCATCTGCGACATATTGGTGAACGCCTTCACACCGTGATGCTTCGCCACTGCCGCCGTATTAACCGTCGCGGCTAGATATGTATCCGAAACCGACAGGCCAAAGTACATGGTCTCGACGTCGTCGATCGCCCGATGCATGGAATCGAGATCGAGTAGATTGCCGACCACGACCTCCGCACCCAGAGCGCGCAATGCTTGCGCACGCTCGTCGTCAGTTCGAACCATCGCCCTCACCGCTTTGCCTTGCTTCAACAGCAGTTCAGTGACCGTGCGTCCTACTGCGCCGACGCGGCCCGCCGCGCCGGTAACTAGGATGGGGTTTGCCATGTTTTTCCTCCTATACGTTTCGGTTAAAGCGAAAGACAGATCTTGTCACGACGGTTTCACCGCCTTTGCGGTACCCCAGAGCGAACCTGGATTAACGCGGTTTGGATGCAATGTCAGCATCTTCTCGTATAGGTTTAGCGCCGTCGATGTACTCGCCAGGCTAGCGTTAAAGTCATGCGAATGTTGCACGGACAGAAACGTGTCCACAAGGACGGCATCGCGTTCGCCGCAAATGAGTGTGACCGTATTGGTGACCCAAGCCAGATCTTCCTTGCCCGGTGGAAGAACCCTGGGTCGAGCTTCCGCGTTTCTTGGTCAGAACCTTCCAATTCAGCTTGGGCATATATTCTCTCCTCTCAATGAATGACACTTCGCCATGATGACTCCTCCACGAAGAATACCGATGTGGAATACGTGATTCAAACTTGCGACGCCACGTCCGCGACACTACGGCAGAGAGCTGGGACAGAAGGTCGATGTTCCTAAGCGGAAGATCACGTCGGAAGAGTTATGCTAACCTGACATCCGTCGAGGTATACGTTTCCGTCAGTTCCACGCTCAAACACGAACGTTGTCGGAACCCCTGTTTCTGGAAGTTCGTGAGCCTCCACCGAATATGCAAAATAGAAGTCCACCTCCAGCCCGAGTGCTTCCTCGCTATTAGGAGTACGCGAGCTACTACCGCCTGCCGCTCTGGCGCACGGTTGTCGGACAATATATTGAACTTGAAACCTTGCCCTACCTTAATTTCAGATTGCATTTGAACTCCTTGTATGTTCTCAGCTTCTGATCACTAATGCACCGTGTCGTCAGTGGCATCACGGTCTTTGGTGGCGCTAGGCCGCTGCCGGTCCTGGCGTGTGACCCTCGCTCAGATCTTGGCCTGACTTTGAGACGGCAGTAAGCTTGCTTGGCCTCAGGAACCACATGATCTGATCGATGCCTTGTGCCGAGGCATCAATTGTCCCGAGCGTCGCAGGTACCCCACCGCGCGACACGAGAACAGCTGCCTGGCCATTTACTTCTACAAAGGCAACACTCACGCCTTTCCAGAAATATGTGGAGACAGCCTCAACGAACGTTTTCACACGTTCGCGACCAGAGACTGGGACTCCCGCCGCGCGCACAAGTCCACCACCGTCTGCGTAAGAGACAACATCCTCTGCGAGGAGCCCTTCCAGAGCGGCCATGTCTCCTTTCTGCGCGGCAGTGACAAAGGCTTCCAGAAGGCGCCGTTGCTCGTTTGAACTGACGGATTTGCGGCGGCCATCGGCGATATGTTTGCGAGCACGAGAGACGAGTTGGCGGACGTTGGCTTCCTCCATCTGCAAAATTGATGCGATCTGGTCGTAGGAATAATCGAACGCCTCGCGCAGAACATAGGCGGCACGTTCTGTGGGAGAGAGTTTCTCCAGGAGCAGCAGGACTGCAAGCTTCAGTGCCTCACTGCGCTCTGCGCCTAGTCCGGGATCGCTGCTAGTATCCACGGGTTCGGGAAGCCAGGTTCCGACGTAGGTTTCGTGACGCGTGTGGGCGGACTGGGCGAGATTGATACAGACTCGTGTGGTTGTCGTCGCTAGGAATGCAGGCGGATTCTCAACCACTTTTCGATTGGTAGACTGCCACCGCAACCAAACGTCTTGCACGACATCCTCGGCCTCCGCCGCACTTCCGAGCATGCGGTAGGCGATGCCGAACAGACGCGGACGCACGCCCGCGAAAGCTGAAAGGCCATCGTCGTATTCGCCGGCTTCTTCTGCCCCAAGGCGAGCGGAGGAAGGAGCTTGTGGTTTCTCTGCCATCGCGAGTTGGCATATTTTATCTCCCCAAACCCCTCAAGGGTCAACTCATTGATCCGAGCCTCTGGCAGGTGAGTCGTTCAGCATCTCCTGGATTGAGTCTTCGCTGAGTGGTGGATTATCTGATCGCCAGCGATCACTTCTTCGGCGGCCTCAATTAGCTGTTCATCCGGGTTCCCGACCATGCGCGGGCTCGTTAAGTCGGTCATCACCCCCTCGATCTCCAAATCGAATTCTCGCTCCCCGCAAATATCTATCATTGTGGAGCGGTCGCTTTGCGATGCGGGTGAAACGTAAGAGGTTAGAATCGCAACTACTTCTTCCTCTGTCTCTTCGAGGTACAGCTCCTCCTGACTAGCCAGTTCCTCGTAGCAAGCGTCTGGATCAATCGGAATGTTCTTGTCGTTATTAACGTTGATCGACATTGTGTAGGCCTCTCTGAGTTAGCAACTCGTTGCGACTTCCTGCATTAGAGACCAATCGCGGCCCCGATTTGTGACGGCCGCTGCTCGGACTTTTCGATACGTCTCTTGTCACACTTAGTGGAGTTGCCTTGTCATAGAGGACGACGAGGTGAGAGTCCGCATTGTGGCATCCTCCTCTTCCGCGCACCGGCACGTCGCGTCACAACGATGAGATGGGTTGTCACAATCCTGTTGCAATACGAATGGCGGTATCCAACACCTCAATCGGAAACCGAGAGGCAAATCATGCAGACCAATGCGCAGACGATTCCAAATCAAGCAGTCGAGCGATGTATAGAGGAGTGTTTGCAGTGCTCACGCTGGTGCTCTCAATGCCGCGCTGAGTCCCTGAACGAAGATCCGATCATGATGAGGGACTGCATCCGGCTCTGTAACGAATGTCTTGAATTGTGCCGAACCTGCGTAGCCCTACTTACGGGCAGCTCTGAGTTCGCTCACCGGTGTGCCGTATCTGTTCGGAGCTATGCACAGCCTGTGCATCAGAGTGCGGAAAATGCGATGGCGAAACGATGAGGAAGTGTGCTCAAGCGTGCCGTCAATGTGCGGCCACGTGCGCAGAGATCGCACAAGGGGGGCCAATCCGGCGGGCTGCTGCATAAGAAATCAAAGGGCTTGGCTGCCTCCCTCTAACGCTGAAGTCAGGGAAGAATCGCGCGGATCGAGTGGCTTCCATCGATTCGATAGCCTCTCATTTGAACAACCGATCTAACGCCTAGCTTAGGATCAGTGCCAAAGCCTCGCGTTCTCGTCAGATTTCGCGTTAACTCTCAGGTACGGGAGGGACAGATGACGAAGGGACGCTTAGAGGCATTCAGCGATGGAGTGATCGCGATCATCATCACGATCATGGTCTTGGAGATGAAGGTCCCGCACGGCGACCGTCTGGAAGACTTGGTGCCGCTCGTACCGACGTTCCTCAGCTATGTCTTGAGTTTCATCTATGTGGGCATCTACTGGAACAATCATCATCACATGCTGCAAGCGGCCACGACGGTGACAGGGGCAATGATGTGGGCCAACTTGTACCTGTTGTTCTGGCTGTCACTGTTCCCGTTCGCCACCGGATGGATGGGCCAGAACCATTTCACCGCTGCGCCTACCGCACTTTATGGGGCGGTGTTGTTGATGGCCGCGGTCGCCTACCTCGTGCTTCAGCAGGCGATCATTCGCGCCCAAGGGCACGATTCAATTCTCAAAAAGGCAGTCGGGCGCGATTGGAAGGGAAAGCTATCAGCAGTGCTGTATGTCGTGGCGATCCTTGCAACGTCACGTGCAACCTGGATCGCTCAGGCGGTCTTTGTGTTGGCTGCACTGATCTGGCTGATTCCGGACCGGCGTATCGAAAAACGTCTTGCCGATTAAACGGTTAAGAAAAAACGCAACAACGTGTCTGCACACACGATTACGCGAAGGATGAATGGGCTCATGATTCGAGCAGCCATCGCAATTCGAAATCACTGTACGGCCGACTGGTCCATCTTGCGAAGCTATACGAACACAGGGGAATGGGACCTCCTAGATTTTCTTTCTCAATATTCCGCGAGTCATCCAGGACGAACAGGCGTTATGTCACAAATTCCATCTCAGTTCTGTCATAGCGAGTACAAGAGATCGATGGCCCCGAAATACGTTGGCCAATCTTGAAAGGAAAATTTATGAAACACGAGGCAATCGCGGCATCACTCAATTCGAGCGGCAACGCTCCCCAGGGTGGGGAGTTGGCTGAAGGGTTGACCATTACAGAGCACGAGGCAGAGCAGGTCGAACGCGCGAACGCCTCGAGCTCCCCACCCGTTGTTTTCGTTCACGGGCTCTGGCTGCTGCCCTCAAGCTGGGACCGCTGGGTGACGCTGTTCGAGGAGGCCGGCTGCGTGGCGTTGACACCGGGTTGGCCGGACGATCCCGAGACGGTCTCCCAGGCCAGAGAGCACCCTGAGGTGTTCGCGGGAAAGGGGATCGGCGAGATCGCCGACTACGAGGAGGCAATCATTCACCGCCTGAAGCGGAAGCCCGTGATCATCGGCCACTCCTTCGGAGGCCTGCTGACCATGATTCTCGCGGGGCGTGGGCTTGCCGCCGCGTCGGTCGCGATCAGCCCTGCTCCGTTTCGCGGCGTGCTCCCGCTGCCCATCCCGGCGCTGCGCACGGCCAGTGTCGCCCTGCGCAACCCCGCGAACTGGAACCGCGCGGTCCCGCTCAGCTACGAGCAGTTCCGCTACAGTTTCGCGAACGTGGTCGGCGAGGATGAGGCTAAGGAGTTGTACCTCGGCTACTCCGTCCCCGGCGCCGGCGAGCCGCTCTTCCAGGCGGCATCCGCGAACTTGAATCCGTGGTCAGAGGCGCAGGTCAACTCGACGAATCCGGTCCGTGGTCCGATGCTGATCGTCTCGGCCGACTCGGACCATACGGTCCCGTGGGCGATCGCAAACGCGGCCTACGAAAAGCAGAAGCGCAACCAGGGCGTGACCGAGATCGTCAAGATGCCGGGCCGCGGGCACTCGCTTACGATCGACGCCGGCTGGCGAGATGTCGCCGAGAAGGCGCTCGAGTTCGTCGGGCGATTCACAACGATCACGGCAAGAATAGCGTAAGCAGAGGAGAACTCGAATGAATACTGAAACGGTCGGCTACAAACAGGAGACAGTTGCACCAGCGAAGACGTTTGTCAATCGGGGCGCGTCGCAGACTCGACTGATTGCAGGCGTCAGCGTACCCGATGGTCCGCTTATCACGGCCGTGATTGAGCACGCGCAACGACTCTCCGAACCGTATCTGTTCAATCACGCGATGCGTTCGTGGCTGTTCGCTGAAGCGATTGGCAGCGCAAAGGGAATTGGCTACGACCGCGAAGTCGTGGCCATTGGCACGGTACTCCACGACATCGGGCTCACTGCCAGTGTGTCAGGACCCAATCGCTTCGAAGTGAATGGTGCCGATGCCGCACTGTCGTTTATCAGAGGCAAGGGTCTGTCGGATCGCCGAGCACAACTAATCTGGGACCTGGTTGCGCTTAACTCGACGCCATCGTTGGCGCTTCATAAGGAACCGGAAGTGGCGATCGGCACGATGGGCATCGGGCTCGATTATGGTGGTTTCGGCATTGAGGCACTTCCGACGGCCGATGTCGAGCGCATCCTCAGTGCTTTCCCCCGACTGAAGATGAAGCAACAATTTGCCGAGACGTGTTGTCGGCTCGTCACAAATAAGCCCGAGACCAGCCACGACAACTTCCTCCGCGACTTCGGCGAGCGATTCGTGCCTGGCTACAAAGCTGTGTCAACGGTCGACCTATTGATGAACGCTCCGTTCGATGAATAGCAAAGAACCCAGGTCGAATGAGGATGGTGTCACAAAGCACTGGGATGTTCTATCTTAGCGAATACAAGAGGCCGATGCGTTCAAAAAATGTGTTGGTCAAGAATGAAGGAGCCAATCATGAAAATCGTAGTGATCGGTGGTACTGGTCTCATTGGATCGAAGCTTGTTAACAAGCTGCGCGAGCACGGGCATGAAGCCGTAGCCGCAGCCCCCAACACAGGCGTCAATACCCTTACGGGCGAAGGACTGGCGGAAGTGCTGAAAGGCGCCTCGGTAGTCGTTGACGTATCAAACTCTCCGTCTTGGGAGGACTCGGCTGTGCTGAAGTTCTTCGAAACATCAACTCGCAACCTCCTCAGCTACGAAGCCACCGCAGGGGTAAAACATCACGTCGCGTTATCGGTGGTGGGAACCGACCGGTTGTCTGAAAGCGGTTACTTCCGGGCAAAGATCGCTCAGGAGAAACTGATTAAAGAATCCTCAATCCCCTACACCATCGTGCAGGCGACCCAGTTCTTCGAGTTCCTGAAGGGACTTGCCGACATTTCCATGGTCGGCGACAAGGTGCATTTGCCTCCTGTGCTTTTCCAGCCGATGTCCGCCGATGACGTTGCGAGTGCAGTAGGCAGGATCGCGGTAGAGCCGCCGATAAATGGCACCGTCGAAATCGGCGGACCAGAACAGTTTCGCGTGGATGAACTAGTGCGGCGGCGCTTGGCTGCGCTGAAAGATCCCCGCGAGGTAATCGCTGATCCAAACGCGCGTTACTCTGGAGCGAAACTCAGCGAGAAAACACTAGTTCCGGGCAGTAACGCACGGCTCGGAGAGACGCGCTTCCAAACATGGTTGACTCAGCCCGCAGCACACGCTCAGAAAGCTGCCTAAGGACAAAATTACGGACCAAACACACGATGCATCCATGCGTCGATCAACCGAAAGGTTAATTTATGACATTCCCAAAACTAATTTTGGCACTGGCATGTCTCATGTCCAGCACCTTGATGGGACAGGAGGCCAAAGTAACGGATCTCTTTTCGAAAGACTTGGCAAACATTCCTGGCAAAGAAGGTGCGATGATGATCGTGGATTATCCGCCGGGCAGTGTAGACCCTATCCATCGTCACAACGCACATGCGTTTGTCTATGTTCTGGAAGGCTCGATCGTGATGCAGGTGAGAGGCGGCAAAGAAGTGACTTTGACACCTGGTCAGACATTCTATGAAGGCCCCGATGATGTTCACGTCGTTGGGCGGAACGCAAGCAAAATCAAACCGGCGAAGTTCGTCCTGGTCATGGTGAAGGACAAAGGCGCTCCGGTGCTGGTGCCCGCCAAGTAAATAAAAACGTTTCTGTTTCACAAGAATATAAACATAAAGGAGAAGATTTGTATGAGTACCATTACGGTCAAAGACGGCACCACGATTTACTACAATGATTGGGGATCAGGACAGCCGATCGTTTTCTCACACGGCTGGCCGCTCTCAGCCGACGATTGGGACACGCAGATGTTGTTCTTTCTCAAGCACGGTTATCGAGTTATCGCTCACGATCGGCGCGGACATGGTCGCTCCTCGCAAACCGCTGATGGCCACGACATGGATCATTACGCCGACGATCTGGCGGCACTGACCGAGCATCTCAACCTCAAAGACGCCATCCACGTCGGCCATTCGACAGGCGGTGGTGAGGTCGTGCGCTATCTGGGTCGCCATGGCGAAAGCAAAGTCGCAAAAGCTGCCATTCTCAGTGCCGTGCCGCCGCTGATGGTCAAAACAGCGGCCAATCCAAATGGCCTGCCTAAACAGGTGTTTGACGACTTGCAGGCGCAGCTCGCCGCCAGCCGGACCAAGTTCTATTGCGACCTTGCGTCGGGACCCTTCTACGGTTACAACCGGCCCGGCGCGAACATTTCCGAGGCGGTGATCCGGAATTGGTGGCGGCAGGGCATGATGGGAGGAGCCAAGGCGCACTATGACGGCATCGTGGCCTTCTCACAGACGGACTTCACCGAAGACCTGAAGAAGATCACTGTGCCGGTGCTAGTGATGCATGGCGATGACGACCAGATCGTGCCTTATGCCGATTCCACGCCGCTGTCTGCAAAGTTGCTGAAAAACGGCACATTGAAAACCTACAAGGGCTTTCCTCACGGCATGCCCACGACTGAGGCTGACACGATCAACAACGATCTCTTAGCGTTCTTTGAAGCGGCAGCACAAGCAGCGGCGTAAATGAAAGCAAGGTCTGAAGAATGGTTCGGCGTTTCGCGCTGGGCGGAACGCTGGACCCCTTCGTCTTAAAAAGCACCGGCAGCATTCGCCAGTAAGAAAACGAAGGAACTCCATGAACACTAAGCTGGATGGTCCTAGCATTTCACGGCGAGGCTTTCTGGCATTCGCTGGTGCAGCTTCAAGCCTCGCTTTGCTCGCACCCCGCCAGCTCTTCGCTCAAGATGACGGCCTTGTGCAGATGGCCCGCAGGTCGGCAGCGTCAGCTAACATCACCGTTCAGAAACTGCGCGGCAACATCGGCGTCCTGATGGGCGCCGGTGGAAATATCGCGGTTCTGCCAGGTCCTGACGGAAAGCTGTTGATCGATGCAGGCTTCGCCGGTTCGCGTCCGAAGTTTACCGAGGCCCTCGCTTCGATCAGCTCCGATCCCATCAAGCAACTCATCAATACTCACTGGCATTTCGACCACACGGATGGTAACGAGTGGTTGCACTCCGCCGGCGCAGCGATCCTCGCTCACACGAATACGAAAAAGCGCCTTTCTACAACGACTCGAGTGGAAGGCTGGAACTTCACTTTTCCGCCCGCGCCTGCTGGAGCAATTCCCGCAGACGTCTTCGATGAGGAGCGGACTCTGAAGCTCAATGGAACGAGTATCGCCTTGAAGTATTACGGGCCCGCTCATACCGATGGCGACATCTCCGTTTACTTTACAGACGCCGATGTTTTCCATGTCGGTGACACATTCTGGAACGGCTACTATCCATTCATCGATTATTCAACGGGCGGCAGCATCGATGGCATGATCCGCGCCACCGAGGCGAATCTAGCGAAAGTCACGGATAAGATGATCGTCATCCCAGGCCACGGCGCGGTTGGCAACAAATCCCAACTCGCCTTTTATCGCGACCTGCTGGTCGGTACTCGCGAGAAAGTTGCGACCCTGAAGAAACAAGGCAAGTCGCTCGACGAAATCGTTGCTACAAAGCCCACTGGCACCACAGACGCAAAGTGGGGCAACGGATTCAGGAAACCGAAGGATTTTATCGGAGACGTTTTCCAGGGTGTTTGACGTGACCACGAGCGAGTCTACGGGCGATCCGGAAGTTAAGCAAAAATGATTACCAGCTTCCGATTTGCCGACCATCCACCAAGGAACGACGAAAAACCGCTGTCTTGAGTGGAATAGAGATGTTTCGGGAGTTACTGGGTAACGAGTGCGCTCTGCTTTCGTCTTTCCAGTGAGAGTGCCAGCAAAATTACCCGATGACGCCGAACAGGACAACATCCCTAAAACCCCGATGAACGCCGTGCTTCCACGCTTCTACAGTTTGGATGGCCATTACCGAAGCATGGGCCAAGCTCTGGCACGCGGCGAAGGTAATCAGCGAGCGGTGCAACGGCGGCTTTCTGGCAGCCAGCAGCAGAAAGGGGCCGAGCGCGATAAACCAACTAAGAAACATCGGCTCGCATGCGTCTTTCATTTCCAGAAGCCACTTGGAGTGCGCTAGATCGGTGTAGAGCGGATAAATCAGGGCGACATAAACGAGGCCCACGAGTCCCAGGACGACTTGCAGCATGCGTTCGCGTTTCACGATGACCTCCTCTTACGAAAGCTACTCCCGCGCCGGAGCTGATGAGCCGGATGTCGGGATACCCAACATTTTGAAGCGCATTCTTCGTTATCTCTCCCTGCTCGCGCCGTCAATCGCGGACCAGCCCTATTTGGGGCGAATCACGGGCAAACCGGAAACTATCGATCTAAAGATGAGAGGGAGATTTCGGGTTAATGACTTGGAAATCTCCCGTTGTGAATGTCCTTAGCTCTATGCGTAGAGTGCTAAGCTGCTGCTGTTCGCATGCTCTTGAGCCTCTTCAGATTCTGCATCCTTGCCCTTGAGGTAGGCGAGCGTCACGTCCAGAGACTCGTGGCCGGGGCGGATCCAACGCTCGCAACAGGCTGTCTCCCGATTCCGCTACGAGCAGACGAACCCTTGGTAGCCCCCTTGCCGCGGCGTAGCATCAGATCGCGCCCGAATTCCATTGAAAGGAAACCGCCATGAGCAATCAAAGACGCACAGGATAGAGTGTGACATCGACGGCCCCTCCAAACGCCGAAGAATTGGGTAGCCAACGACCATAATTTGACATGTCCGCAACCAAATCAAAAATCATCTCGGGAGAACTATGCCAAAAGATGTTTCCACACCCCGTTCATTGATGCCCTTAAAAACATCCAAAGAAATTGACGGTTGACGGGCTCACTTCACTGCGTTCCGTGGTGTCCTCAGTTTTAGACTGCGCGGTGAATTGTTCCTTGGGAAACTCGACTAGCTTTCCGCGCTGCTCGATTGGTACCGGCTTCATCTTCTTCGGGACAGGACCACGAAGATAGATTTTGATATTCTTCGCCATAACGTCACTCCAGTTCCTTGCCTCCGCGACTGCGTTTGAAGGTTGCTCCGTCACGCATAGCGACGGTCTCTTTTCAATTTATGTTCTACGTTTGCACTCTCTCCGAGAGCTTTGCCTGGCCTAAGTGATAGGCAATATGCGCCGTTCTACCGAGTAGAATGGTGAACCGATTGCGATGCGGCTCCCGCAAGAAGTCCTCTTCAGATACAGCACCATGCTTCTGCAGCCAGTCGGCGGCCGAAAGCTTCGAAAATCCTGTCCACAGAAGCTGACTGGTCTCTTGCCAAATAATTTTCAAATCCTCGCCTAACAATATGGTCGGAACAGTCCGATCTGGGTTCGACACGAACATTAGGTCAAGCTCCGGATGAATCCTGGATCCGAAGCCGAGAAGCGGAATGAGAGCGTCATTAAACGCTGTGAGGTGGCCCCACAGGTAAATCAGCCGGTTTTTTCCAGGAGCAACTTCTTGCAGCAGTTGCTCTTGTGACAAATTTCCAAAGAGCTTGCCCGCGCGATCAACGTTCGACCGCCAATTCCTGAGCGCTGAATCTATGAGCGATGTTTGAAGAGTCATATTTCACCTTTCGTGATCTGAAAGTTGCGATTAGTGTCACCTTGATACTGACGCTCCAAGGTCCGATAGCGGTCATCGCACTTTGACCTGGGGTTCGACCGCATGCCGGGCCGTAACTAATGCTGAGGGTCCTGATCGCGATTGAAACGAATCCGCACTGGGAGCCTTTGAACGACTTTGACAAAGTTGCCGCTGGCATTTTCGGGCGGCAGAAGGCTGAACAACGTTCCAGCGGCGCCAGGAAGATTCTCGATCGGACCGAGCAGTCCACTAGCTGACTCGTGTCCCGAAGTCTTTATTGTTAGGGAAATGATTCCCACCCTCCTCCGAGTGCTTTGTACAAAGCGATCAGATTCGTGGTCACCGCAGTCTGGCTCTGCGCCAAAAGGTCTTCATTCCCGTAGAGTTGCCGCTGGGCATCGAGCACGGCCAGAAAGTCCCCGAGGCCGGACGTGTAAAGCTCCCGGGAGAGCTCAAGCGCCGTCTGGTTATGCGACACGGCTGCCTGGAGCCGATCGCAGCGCTCCTGCTCCTGCGAGTAATTCACGAGTGCGTTCTCGGTCTCTTCCAGAGCGTTCAGAACCGTCGATTGATAGAGGATCTGGGTCTGTTTCCAGCGCGCGTTTTGCACGGCGACGTTCGAGCGTATACGGCCGCCCGTGAATATCGGCAAGCTGATCGCCGGTCCCGCCGCAAAGAAATTTCCCAATGACAGCGAGAGATCATGGAGTTGCGTCGCCTGCCTTCCCGCTGACCCCAACAGAGTGAACCTCGGAAAATAGTCCGCCCTTGCGGCTTTGACGTTGGCGGCGGCACCGGCGATTTCATCATCTGCTCGGCGAACATCCGGCCGTCGCTTTAACAGGTCCGATGGCAATGCGACCGGAACCTCGGGCGGAACCACTGGCACTGGGGCGGACGTTTCCAATTCGTTTTCCAAGGCTGTGGGCTCCTGACCGAGAAGCACGCTAATCCGGTGAATCGAAGCCGCAATAGCGCTTCGCAGCGACGGGACCACAGCGTTCGTGGTCTCGAGTTCTGCAACTGCGCGCGAGACATCGAGCTGAGTCGCTAACCCAGCCGCCGCTCTCGTTTGCGTAAGGTGGACGGTATCTTCCTGTGTCCCAATATTTTTCTCGGCTATATCGAGCCGCAGTTGAAAACCCCGGAGATCGGCATAGCTCCGTGCGACCTCGCCAAGCAGCACGACGAGAACATCGCGCCTGTCCTCTTCCGCAGAGCGTACGTTGGCGCTCGCAGCCTTCACCTCATTGCGGATCCGACCGAAGACGTCGATCTCCCAAGCGGAGTCGAATCCCACCTG
>Ga0206999_10008_pt1 | contig 58176 bp, 54 predicted proteins | sample Alteio_BWMinCont_92_FD_153482 | JGI IMG/M metagenome (GOLD analysis project Ga0206999, IMG submission 153482) | Enriched cells from forest soil in Barre Woods Harvard Forest LTER site, Petersham, Massachusetts, United States -... | ecosystem: Environmental > Terrestrial > Soil > Temperate forest >...
CGCAGCCAGACCGGCGCGCCCGCCGTGATACTCAACGACAATGATTTTCTCGCGAGCCGGGGACTTGCCGCCGCATTCGAACAGATCGCGGAGCCGCACATAAGGCAAGGCTTCGCCGCGCAGGTTGATGACTCCGCCCTCACCGGAACTGTGTTTCTCCGAAGGCAGCTCGAGGCACTCTTGTACGGAGCTGAGGGGGATCACGTACGTTTCCGTGCCCACTTTGACGGCGAAGCCGTCGATGATGGCCAGCGTCAGCGGAAGGCGGATGGTGAAAGTTGTGCCATGGCCTTTTCGGCTTTCCACAAGGATCGCGCCGCTCAGGGCATTCACATTGCGACGCACTACGTCCAGGCCCACACCGCGGCCGGAGAGTTCGGAAACCTTGTCGGCAGTTGAAAATCCAGGCTGAAAGATTAGGTTGTGAATCTCGGATTCGCTGAGCCGAGCGCCTTCGGGAACCAATCCTTTTGAACGCGCGTGCTGGAGGATGCTGTCGTGATCAAGGCCTGCGCCATCGTCCGAGAATTGCACCACGATATTGCCCGAATCGTGGAACGCTTCCAGCTCGATCTTCCCGCTGGGGTCCTTTCCGAGAGCGCGACGCACTTCGGGCGCTTCCAACCCGTGGTCCACGGAATTGCGAATCATGTGCATGAGCGGGTCATGAAGGTGTTCGAGGATGGTGGTGTCAACTTCGACGTCTTCCCCCACTACCAGCATGCGGGCAAGCTTTCCGCTCTTGCGGGCCGTGTCGCGCACGCTGCGGGCGAAGCGGTGGAAGGTTGGCCCGACCGGGACCATGCGAATCTTCATTACCAGTTCTTGTAATTCCAGAAATAGCGCTTCTAACCCGTGATGTGACTCAAGAACTTCGCGGCCGCTGCCAAGAAGCCCGCATTTTTCTTCCAGCATCCGCCGCTGGCGACCCTGGGCAATCGCAAATTCAACCGTCAGGTTGAGCATGCGATCGAGCTTGCCCACATCGACGCGCAGGTTCTGCGCGGTACCTTTTGAGGCGTTGGTGGAGGTCGATGACTCCGGCAGGGATGATGTCGGGCTTTCTTGTGCACTGGGCGTCCCGACAGTCTTGAATTTCCCGCTAAATTCGGCGAGGCGCATGGCCAACTCCTCGTGCGCCGGAAGAAGTGCTTCTTCGCCTTCGACGGCGCGATTGGCCATCTGTCGCAAGGCGTCCACAGCCTGGAGCAAGATATTGATCAATTCCTGTGGCATCCCCACGGCATGGCTGCGGCAAAGAGCCAGTAGATCTTCAACAGCGTGGAGGAAATGCGCAAGCGCGTTGAACTCCAGCAAGGAAGAGTTGCCTTTGATGGTGTGGGCAGCACGGAATAGAGAAGAGACGAGCTCGCGGTCTTCCGGATGCGTCTCCAGGGCCAGAAGCGATTGCTCCATCTGCTGAAGGCACTCTTCGGTTTCTTCGCGGAACGACTGCAACAGCATCGAACGATTGATTTCCATGATTCCCCTACAAATCCTTGATGACCGTCTCGCCCGTATCGGTGCGAAACACCACGCGTTGGCCACGGTCCCCACCAACGTGGCCGGAAACGACCGGGATCTGCGCCTTGGCCAGAATTTCCAAAGCGATTTCAACGTTGCGAGCCCCGAGGTGCTGCCCCTTATTTGAACCTGTTTCGCGGAGTGGGCCGAACAAACAGCCGCCGCCGAAGACCTTGGCGCGAAGTTGTTCGCGATGTGCACCGGCGTCCAGGAGCTTTTGCAACAGTATGGAAATAGCCACGCTGCCGTAACGCGCGGACGGAACGCCCCGGCCATCCCAATTCGGCAACATGAAGTGCGTGGCTCCGCCGATGGCTTTCACGGAATCCCATACGCAAACTCCAACGCAAGACCCGAGAATGAGAGCAACCGATGTCGCTTCGGAGGAAACGAACACCTGACCGGCATGAACGAAATGAGAATTGGAGGAAGCCGGATCTTGAGTGCCGGCGGGCATTAGCTCCGCGAGATCGGTTGAAGCAGGGGTTGATCGTGGATGCGGCTTCATGGCGCTAGCTGTTTTCCCTGAAGTCTCTGAAACTGGATGGCAATGGCTGCATAGGTTTCCAGGAATTTCAACAATTCGTAGTCGGCCCATTCCAGACGGTGCTTTTGCGGGAGAAGACCAAAGATGGCGATTACGCCAACTATTTCCCGGCTGGATTTCAAGATGACGCAGGCCGTCAAATCTTTCTCGAAGGGCAGGAGAGATGTCTCCGGTTGGCGCTCCCGAAATTGACTTGTGCCTTCCTCCACTGCACGGCCGCACATGCCTGCACCGTTCAGAAAGGGTTGCAGGGTGTCTGCTTCGACGCCCCATGACCAGGCTAACGAAAATGCTTTGTCGGCAACGCCATAATCGAGAAATGCAACTTCTTCCGAACCAATCAGGTTGGCTATTATTTCTGCGGTGGCTTCGAAAACATTGTCGTGTTCAACGGTGCGAATGAGCCTCGCGCTCGCGGCCGCGAGACGCTCAAGGAGAAAATGGTTCCGCTCCAACTGCTCCCGAAGCGAGAGCTGTTGCACACGCAAGCGCAGCTGCTCCGAACCGGTGGGAATCGCTGACTTCCCTGCTGCCGATTCGATCTGGCATGCCGACTCAACTGGCATCCGGTTTCCATTTCCCGCACCTGTCATAGCTTCCTCTCGTTTCTCCCGACCGAATTTCAAATTGCGTTCGCGCGACCGAAACTACTCCCCGAGATAGGCCCTCAACAGATCCAGGAGCTCGACGTCATTTACGGGTTTCGTTAGATAGTCGCTGCACCCGCTGGCATAACCTTCTTGCACGTACTGTTCTTCCCCCCGGGTGGTGAGAAGGATGACGGGGATTTTCTCCGTGTCCTTGTCCTTTTTCAGCACACGGCACGCTTCGAGCCCGGTCATGCGCGGCATCACGATGTCCATAAGAATCAGGTCGGGCTTTTCTGTCCGGGCTCTTTCCACAGCTTCTTTCCCGTCCACAGCGCTGATGAGCACGTAATTTGATTTTTGGCTGAAAATCATCCTGTTCACCAACCGCGCGGTGTAGGAATCATCCACGAGTAAAATCTTCTTGGTCGACATCACTTTCTCTCCCTTTAGCTCTAGCGAATGGATCGCCGTGAATTTCGATTCGTCCGGGGATTATTCACGGAAAATCCTGCGGACTTCTTCCATGAGTTTCTCCGGCATCCGGCTTTTTTCCACGAGACCGTCGGCGCCGGCTCGCAAGCAAGCCGCCCGAAGTGAAAGCCCGTTCAGCTCCGTGAAAATCAAGATGCGCAATTCCGGATAGGATTCGCGCAATTGAGCCGCCACTTCCAGGCCGGTTATTTGCGGCATGCTGAGGTCCGTAAGCACCAAATCCGGACGAAAGCGCTCAGCCTGCTTCAACACTCCAAGTCCGTCCCTCGCCGTACCAACGATTTCAAACTGCCCCTCGAATTCGAGGTACGCGCACACGGCACGCAGCGCAGTCCAAGAATCATCTGCGACAACCACGCGAATCTTGCGATTACCTGGTTCCATCGCATCCTCCCGGCGGACGCCGAGCGCTTGAGTTCTCGATCAGTGTGCCGTTTTGGAATCCGCGAAACCATTCAGGTGATTCCCTAGGGATATACGTGTAGGACCGAACAGGTGACATTCGCTTTCGGAGCTGTGTTCGAGTGCAGTAGTTATCGAGGGTGCTGTTTCAGTCGGCAGGGGAGCCACGGTACGGTTCGATATTTCTTGGCGTTTAGGGTGTTCTAGCAAATGAACAAGTTACGCAGAATCAATGAAAACCTGAGTCTCCACTCTTGACTGACCACGTCGATTTCCTCCCCCGTTTCTCGGCCCTACAGAATTCTTTTCGGGCGGTGAGCCACTTTGCTGTCTTTTTTGCGCTTTATACAGTTGAGAAGGATTGCTAGCTCGGCATACCGAGAAGTCGGTCACGAGTGAGAAAGAGGGAGGCACTATGAACCGTTCGTATATTGGGAGAGGGTGCCTCTATTTTTTCATTGCCCTGCTCTTAGCGGCCAGCTCACAGGTGGCTTTCCCCCAGACGATCTCCTTCAAACCGGCATCAGGCTCTCCATTGGGTGTTGGCGGATCTCCCTCGTCCATTGCTACGGGTGACTTTAATGGCGATGGAAAGTTGGATATTGCCGTTGCCAATGCGAAAGACAACAACGTCTCCGTCTTCCTCAGCAATGGAGACGGGACCTTTACCCCGGCTCCGCACTCGCCATTTACGGTTGTCGGCGGCGTTTTCGGTGGTAGCGTTCCGATTGCCATTGCAGTTGGCGACTTCAACGGTGACGGAATCCTCGACCTAGCCGTCACAAACATCCCCACCGGCGGCACCTGTGCAATTACGGGTTTTTTCGGCAATTTATGTTCCTCTGTCGCTGTGCTGCTCGGAGACGGCCACGGTTCTTTTCAGGGGTCCAACAACTTTGATCCAGGGGGGCACCTGCCTAGCTCTGTTGCGGTCGGAGACTTTAATGGTGACGGCTTCCAAGACCTAGCAATTACGAACTTCAACGATTCGAGCGTCTCGATTCTGCTTGGGGATGGCACCGGCACGCACTTTACGGCTGCAACGAACTCTCCCATGCCCGTGGGTACCAGGCCAACATCGGTTGCTGTGGGAGATCTGAATGGCGATGGGATCCTGGACTTAGTCGTGGCGAATGCCGATGCCGGCACCGTCAGCATTCTTCTGGGCAACAGCAATAGTAATGGTAATGGCAAAGGTGATGGAACATTCCGTTCTGCGCCCGGCTCACCCATCGCTGTGGGCACTCGCCCAGTTGGTGTTGCGATCGCGGATTTTAATGGCGACGGGAAACCCGATCTGGCGGTCGTAGACTTCACGGACAGCGTCGTTTCCATCCTTCTAGGTAATCTTGACGGAACCTTCGGCGGACCAACCGGCTATGGGGTTGGCGGACATCCCTTCTCCATGGTCGTGGCGGATTTTAACAAAGACGGAAAGCCGGACATCGCTGTCGCCAATCGTTTGAGCAACTCCATCTCAATCTTAACGGGCGCGGGTAACGGCTCTTTCGCGCTTACGAGAACTCTTTCTGTTGGAGTTGATCCGCAATCCGTGGCAGCGGGTGATTTCAGAAACTCGCATCAACTGGACCTGGCCACCGCCAATACCACCAGCAACACAGCGTCGGTTCTCTTCAATACCACGGATACCATTCCACCGACTACGCTGGCGACAGCTTCCCCGGGGCCAAACTCCAACGGCTGGAATAATACCAGCGTCGCCGTGAGCCTTACCGCCACTGATAACCCCGGCGGCTCCGGAGTCAAAGAGATTCACTACAGCATTGGGAACACTCCCGAGGTCGTTGTTTCAGGCGCCTCCACTGTCGTCAATCTCACTTCGCAGGGGATCTTTTCGATCAGCTATCACGCCGTGGACAACGCCGGAAATGTGGAGACAGCCCACGCCCTCGTCGTGCAGATCGACCTCACACCGCCCACCATTACGTCTTCTCAGGCCCCGCCAGCTAACGGGGCCGGATGGAACAACAGCAACGTGACCGTAAGCTTTTCCTGCGCTGACGACTTTTCAGGAGTTGCGAACTGCACATCCCCCATCGTCGTGAGTACCGAAGGCGCAAATCAAACGGAAACCGGAACTGCGACCGATCTGGCCGGAAACGCCGCTTCCACAACACGCACGATCAACCTCGACAAGACGCCGCCCTCGCTGACTATGCCTACCCTGGCCCCGAGTTACCTCTTGAACGCCACCCTCACCTTCACGTTTGGAGCCAGCGACTCACTTTCCGGGCTGGCCAGCATGCAAGCCACCCTCAATGGCACTCCCGTGACCAGCGGCAGCACTCTCACCTTGACCCACTTGGGCACGAACACCTTCACGCTCAGCGCGAGCGATGTGGCGGGAAATACCGCCACTCAAACGGCGACTTTTGCCGTCGTATACAAGTTCATCGGTTTCCTACCACCTATCTCTAATGATGGGCGCGGCGTTTTCAAGCTGGGAAGCACCGTGCCAGTGAAGTTTCAGCTCGCTGATGCCAATGGCACTCTCGTGTCCACAGCTGTCGCTCACCTGACGGTTCAAATGCTCTCGAACGGAACGCCGGTAGGAACACCTATTGACGCCACGGCTCCCGGCAATGCGGACGTTGGGAATCTCTTCCGCTTTGACGGCTCTCAGTACATCTACAACCTCAGCACCAAGCCGCTATCGACCGGAATCTGGCAGTTCCAAGCCCATTTGGATGATGGCACCGTTCACACGGTGGCCCTGGGAACAAAGTAACGCGGGAGAGACGACATGACCTCAACAGCGAAGGATCCGAGACTGCATCTCGAACTAACGGAAATTCGCGGTTCACGACGCAGTAGGATGCGCAGCCGGCTTATGGTGTCCGCCTTCATAGCCGCCCTCATGGCCGGATGCGCCCAGGCGCCGGATCATTCGAGCGCCTGGCTCAGCTACAAGTACGGGCTCACCTGCGGAGACGTCACGGCATGTACTGATCTCAGGAAAGACGACGAAGCCGACGAATACTACAAAAAGATTGGTGCCGAAGATTCCAGTAACAATCCGGTGTTCAATCTCAACCAATGGAAACAACAATTTGGTATCGCTTTCAATTCGCCCGCCCATGCGGTGTATGCAAACAAACTAGACCTCCAACTCGGCCGGGACATGAATTGCGTGGAATTTCAGCAACCCAACGCCAGAGTTGTCTGCTACGTGACGAACTACGGACCCGCTCCTTTCGATGGTGTCCGGACGTTTCAGGAGAATCCCAACTGGCCAAATCTGGATCAGGCTATCAATGATGCCTTGGTGGGTGACATTCATAACTCCTTTGCAACCGTGGCCATGGTCTACGATTCCGTCGGAATCGGCGCTAACAATGACAAGGTCGCGTTCTACGTGTTCGGTTCCGATCCTGCGGATTCCGGAAACCAGATTCTCGTCAAAGAGGCAGCCCTCGACGGAGAAGGCGGGAAGACCAATCCAAGAATGTGCATGGCGTGCCATGGCGGAAGCTACGATACAACGGCGCATTCCGTAACCGGAGCCAACTTTCTGCCTTTTGACGTTCAATCTTTTTACTACGGCGATGCCCCCCATGACCTGGACGGCCAGCAGGAGGCTTTTCGACAGTTGAACACCATGGTTTTACACACCAACCCAAACCAGCCCATCCAGAACCTAGTGCACTGCCTGTATTCCTTTAAGGACGACCCGACGAATAACTGCCGCACTCTAAACAACGTAAATGTACAAGGAGCTACCGTCGCCGACGACACATTTGTCCCCGCGGACTGGGCCGGCGACAAAACAAGCAAAAATGTTTATAAGCACGTCTTCAGAAACTACTGCCGGATGTGCCACATAGCCAGCGCCGCATCCTTCGAGACCTTCTCTTCCTTTAACGCCTCCTCAGTCGACGTCTTTGCGTGCAGTAAGAAGGACATGCCCCATGCGGAAGTTCCGTTTGGCGGCTTGAAAGGGTCACAACAGGGATTCGGGTTGTGGAAGGATGGCACAGCCCTGTCCGATCTAAGAAACTTCCTGAACAGCGTGGACCCGAAAGCCTGCCAATAGCATTCTTGTCTGCGGTTAAGATTCGAGCGAGAAATCGCGCTAGACCATTAGACACCGTGCCAATGCAGGGACGATTGCCGAGGGGAGCGAGATCTTAACGAATCCTCGCAGCAAGTTTTGCTAAGCGGGCGTCGCACTCCGCGATTGCCTTGGCCATTTCTTCCGGCTTGTTTCTATCCAAAGGATCCAGAGCGCTGCGGGCTCGCAACTCTTGCCAAACCTCGAGGCTCTGTTCGTACCAAGTTCGGGCCTCGCGCAACTGCGCGATGCGCTCCGGCTCAGTGTGGGCACCCCGTGCCAATGCCAGGTAGGCGCCTCCCATTCCCATATACGACTCGCCAAGCCCGGTCAGAGTGGCGGGGTTTCTTGAATCTTTCGATTTCAGCCTTCCAAAAATCTGGACTGCCTTGTTCAAGCTTTGCAGGCCGAGCTTCGGTTTGCCTTCAGACACCAGCAGTCGTCCGTTTACTTCATACGTCAGACCAACATATTGATGAGCGAAGACATTCTTGGGATCAACCGTCAACAGCGTCTCGAAAATCGTCTTGGCCTTCTCGCAGTGACTTGAGGCCTGCTCCAAAGGCCCGGTCCTTTCCAGGATTACAGCGAAGTAGAACTCCGCCTGGCCCAGGAACGATTGAATAGTTTGGTCGTTGGGGCGCTGTGCCGCGAGTAAGCTCAGAAGGTCCACGGTCTTTCGCTGCTTGTCCGCAGCCAATTCGAATTCACCTGCGGTCATCAGGATTTGAGCGATGCTGCCGTAGTCGCCGGCGAGGTGAGTTCGAATAAGTGTCTCCATTGCGGGATCGTCGCTTCGGATTGTCTCCCGTATGGCCGCGGCTTTCTCGGCGTTTTCAAGAGCCTCCTTCGGATTGCCGTTCTCGACAAATGCGATGCCCACGTAGTAATACGCGCCAGCCAGTTGATCTTGCGCTCTACCATCGGCCTTGTCCCGCCCCAGACTCTCGACGATTTTCCGCGCTTCCTGGAAACTCAGGAGCGCACCAGGGAAATCCTTGGCTCCATCCAGGACCGCGCCGAGTTTGTTATAACTTTGCGCAAGCTCGCGCCGCAAAACAACATCATTCGGAGCGCGCGCGCAGAGTCTTTGGCGGATGGCCAGGGACTTACGATAGCTTTGCAAAGCGCCGTCGACCTCCCCGAGATTCGCATAGTAGGGATTCCCCTGAACATCTCCAACGCGCTCGTAGGCAGCAGCGAGTTCTTGCTGAAGAGAAGCATCTCCCGCTGCCTCCTGCGACAGCCGATCCAGATACTCCAGTGCCTTGCCAACCAGCAACCTCCGTGCGGGCGTCGCGCCGGGAAGGTCCTTGATCGAATCATGAACGTCAAACATCAGCGAGTTGGCCAGGCTGCGGACGTCATTAAATCGCCGCTCCGCGATGCGAGCCTCACGCAGCGTTGCTGCAAAACCCGCGGCCACCGCCAGAATGACCATTGCGGCCGCAGCTACTCCGGTCTTGTTCCGTATGACAAATTTCGACGCGCGGTAACTGAGCGTGTCTTTGCGGGCGGCAACTGGCAAGTTAGCGAGATGCCGGCGAACATCCTCTGCAAACTGCTCCACAGAGGCGTACCGGCGCCTGGGCTCTTTGCGCAGAGCCATGAGCACAACATTGTCGAGGTCGCCCCTCAGACGCTTGCTCAATCTCTCTGGCGAGCCATCGCGTACTGATCCGGTCGATTCCAGACGATCGGGCTTCGCTCCATCGCTCGGCGCCCCTTCCTCCCGGAGAACCACCATGCTCGGCTTCTCAGGCTCGTGGTCGCACACCGCCCGCTCCATTTCGCGCGATGTGCCTCTCGTGACTCCATAGGGACTTTGTCCGGTCAGCAGTTCGTACAACACCACTCCCAGCGAATAAACGTCGCTGGCTGTCGTGATCACCTCTCCTCTGACCTGTTCCGGGCTGGCATATCCCGGCGTCAGGAAGCGAAATAGGGTAACCGTTGGCTCGAAACCTTCGATAGGCGGACCGGATTCCAGAATCTTGGCGATGCCGAAATCCAATAATTTCGGCACACCCTCGGTCGTCACCAGGATGTTACTTGGTTTGATGTCGCGGTGAATGATCAGCCGTTGATGCGCGTACTGCACCGCGCCACAGACGTGCAAGAACAGCTTCAATCGTTCGGTCGTGGACAACTTCCGTTCGTCAGAATACTTGTCTATGGGTTCGCCGCGAACCAATTCCATAACTACATAGGGCAAACCTGCTTCGGTAGTCCCACCATCCAGCAACCCGGCGATGTTCGTGTGATCGAGATTAGCCAGGATTTGCCTCTCGTTCTTGAACCGCTCGATCACGAAATCGGCATCCGCACCGGTGCGCACCAGCTTGATCGCCACTTCTTTCTCGTACTCCTCGTCGGTCCGTACCGCGTGAAATACTTCGCCCATCCCGCCAACCCCGATCTCTTCCACAATCCGGTATGGGCCGATCATGCGCCCTATCCAATGCGCGCCGCGCTCAGGGGCATCCCCTCTGAATTCCTCCGCGATAGCCGCATCCGTCAGGAAGGCCGCTCCAGCTTTCTTTTCCGCCGCAAGCAGCCTTTCCACCTCCTCGCGCAAGGCCGAGTCATTTGCGCCTACGGCTTCCAGAAAAGACACCCGCAGGGTGGGCCTAAGCTCAAGGGCCGTGCCAAGCAACTCTTTGATTTGTTGCCATCGCTCCGGAGTCATCTATTGTTCTCGACTCATTTGCTCGTACAGCCATGCTCGTGCCGTGGCCCACTCCCGCTTAACCGTAGCCGGCGAAATCCCCAGGACCCGGGAGGTGTTCTCAAGGGAAAGGCCTCCAAAAAAGCGTAATTCCACGATCCGGCTCTGCCTCGCGTCCAGCTTGGAGAGACCGTTTAGGGCGTCATCCAGCGCAACAAGATCCACGTGGCGCTGTTTGGGCAAGGCCACGCTCTCGTCAAGAGTCAGAAGAAAAGGATTTGCTCCGCGCTTGGCGGCGCGACGCCTTCGTGCATGGTCCACGAGAATGCGCCTCATCAATTGTGCCGCCACGGCGAAAAAGTGTGCACGATTCTGCCAATGCGGCGAATCATGCCCCACCAAACGGAGATAGGCTTCGTGCACGAGGGCCGTGCTCTGCAAGGTATGATCGGTGCGCTCGCCCGCAAGACATTCTCGCGCCAACCGCCGCAGTTGGTCATACACGAGCGGGGCGAGCTCGTCTAAGACCGTAGCGTCACCCTCGCTCCAACGCCGAAGCAGTTCGGTGATTCCTTTGGACTTAGGAAGACTCAAGGCACCCGAGCCCGGGACTAAAAACCCTTTGGGGTCAGCACACTACGCCCCTTTCGCTGCCGAGTCAATGTAGTTTACCAATGGGGAGGATTGCCGATTCAGGCTTGCGCTTCATGACCTGCTCCCTTCTTGCCGCTAGCTCCGGCTGGCGGCTCCTTGATGCTGGTTCTCCCTACCTCGGAAGCGGTTTCATGTATTCGCGAATCATTTCGTAGTCGCCGGTCTTCCAATCGCTGATGTCGGCGGCGACGATGGACATGTCACAGGCGAAGCGGAGCGAGAATAGGGTCTTGTCCTTGAAGCAGACAGTGACGCAAAGCATTCCGTCGTCGATGGAATGGCTGATGTAATCCACAATTTTGCCTTGGACGCCCGGATACCGCCTTCCGGTACAGCGTAAACGTGCCTTTTGCGTTGGCAGTGCCTTACGTCTCGCCATTGGTCGTGTCCTTTTCCGGCGTCAGCGTGGCACCTTTTTGTGGATGGTCTGTTGCACGTCGTGATGACTTTGAATGGTGCGATTTACGTTTCTTCGTGGTTTTCTGGGCTTTGTTCCCTGCACGCTTTCGCTTTTTCGCCTGCTTCTCGTCGCAGCGTTCTTCGTCGGACATATCCCAACCGGGCAGGATTACCAGGCGCGGAGGCAATCCCTTTTTCTTGCGCCTCTCCTCGGAGTCCTTGATTTCGAGATAGATGTCGTCCGGGTCTTTGATCTTCTTGTTGTATTCGCGCTGGAATTTGTACGCCCAGACGGCGTCGTCTTCGACGATCTGGTCGAAGTTATCGAAGAATTCGCGGTTGGCATCCACGCGGGCGCTTTCCACGTCGGCACGGGCATAACGGATTATGTCGCCGTGGTAGAGTTTCACCTTCTCCATGCGCTGGAGGCCCTGAATAACCTGCTCAAATGCCACGTTTAGCTCCGCGAGTTCTTGGAAGAGCCGGAGATTCATCGCTGCTCTCCCTCGCGACGCGGCAATTCGCTCCCAATATCGCCGGGCAACTTCGAGTACACCCCTTCCCAAGCACGCAGCTCCTCATTGCTAAGGAAACGTACCTTCGGCGACCTCCCTTCCAATCGTCGGCGCTCTTCGATAGCTTGGACGTCCCTATAGACCTGGACCTCGTCCAAGGATGTCTCTTCGTATTCACGGTGCAACCTGCCAAAGCGAGCTTCGTCCCGATTCTCAGAACTCTGGATGTTGTTGCAGAAGTAGCCATTGAGCAGGGCCCGGTGCATCTCAAACAGCGTTAGTTTCTCATCGAAATAACCCGGCTTCAGCCCTGAGTCTTTGGCACGCTTGAGCCGTTCTAGCCCTCGAACTGCATCGTCAATCCCTCGGTTCACCAAAAGAATTGCTTCGTAAAGATGGGCCTTCTGCATAAAATCCTCTCCAGTCTGTTGCGGCGATGAAGCCGCGGTCCGGCAGTTGATGGAAGCGTCGGAACACACGTCTCCCGCGGAGTCGGATGCCGACCCGATTGATTACGCGGATTTAGTTGGACAAAACTAAGGCGGGGGATGCGCAACGCGCGGAGGGATGGAGCGTGCGACGGAAACCAAACAGAGGTGGGCAGGTTGCACCCAAAGGGCGAACCCGATACTTTCTATTCCAGCCATCGTTGCCTCTTAACCAGGCGACTTGGTCAGGGGCGCGTTGGGTGTTCAAGCACCTGCGCGTCCCGCCTTCTCATTAAGTGCACTACTCGCAGGTCGAACTTATACGAGAAGCGGTTCTCGTATAAGAGTTACCGCAAGTGGGATGGCCCTGTCAAGGGGTAAGTGGCGGCAAATGGGATGTTCATCCTAGGATAGGTGCATGAAACGCGATCTAATTTCAGAAGTCATGCGCGAGATGGGGAAAAAGGGCGGAAAGGCAGGTGGCAAGAAAGGCGGAAAGGCTCGTATGGCCTCCTTGACCTCAGACGAGAGAAGGGAACTTGCGAGAAAGGCAGTCCAAACCAGATGGGCTAAGGCCAAGAAGAAAAACAAGAAACGCTGAGGTTCGGGAATAGCCGAACGGGGCTGTCGAATTGACTCTAACTCTTCAGAGGCTCAGTTCCTTCACGAGGGTGTAAGTACCGAGGATAGACAAACATACGGTCTCTGCGTTTACCGGTCGATTCTTTCGCAATTTTGAGCATCGTGAGTGTTCTGAGAGCACTAGTGACCGTGAGTATGGACAGCAGGGCGAAGAATGTGGTCCACATCTCGGAGGCGGAAGCGGCGACGTTGTCTGCGTCTGGCAGTTCGACAGATTCGCCCGCTCCGTTTCCTACTTGCTCCGAGCTTTGGAGACATTTAAGGCGCTGGGGATCGATTTCGTTTCCTTCTCCGAACAAATGGACACCTCGACTCCGGCAGGCAAGATGGTGTTTACCGTCCTAGGCGCCGTGGCAGAACTCGAACGTTCGCTTATTGTGGAACGCGTGAGAGCGGGCATGCGAAACGCGCGCGCGAAGGGAAAACGCATCGGGCGACCTCCCCGCACTCAGCTATCGATAGAGGCGAGGAACGCCATCGCTGGCTGCTATGCAAAGGAAAAAACTAGTCTTCGGGCTCTAGCAAAGAGATTTGGGACTTCCTTGGCCACCGTTCAGAGATGTATTGGGGTATCTAAAAGGGCGGCTGGCGAGGGCCCACTCGCTGCCTAAGTTCTTAGAAGGAGTGAACGGCCGTCGCGGACTGGTCAGGTGGGCCTCGCTCCCAGAACCCCGTTTCTGGCGAACTTCGGGTGTGGCCACTAACTCGGGAGTCGACGCGGTTTCGTATACCAAGCGCTAGCGTTTGTGAGGACCTATATGGGTGGCGTTATCGCGAACAGTCGCGCAGATATCAAAGAGGTCGACGACGGTATTTGGCTGGTCAGCTTTATGGACTATGATCTCGGTTATATCGATTTGGGGGAGAAGACCTTGCAGCCCCTAAACAACCCTTTTGGCCCAAAGGTGTAAAGGATGTCTTCGGAACGTTCTGTAAAGGATCTCTTCGGACTGTACACAGGGTTTATGGAGCGGGCGATGGGAATCGAACCCACGTCCGAAGCTTGGGAAGCTTCTATACTGCCATTGTACGACGCCCGCTCGTTGTTTCTCATTGTACTTGCGAATTGCCTGTGGGTCCAGGAATTCGATTTACTGATGGAGTCAAGCTGCGAGGTCTTCTTTAAAATTTGAAGTGATTTGCAAATGTAGAATCACCCGGATGTTTAAGGGGGCCTGACAAGTATAGCAGTGCAGCACATCGGCATTTGCGAAGCGCAATTCAGTTGGGTAGTACAGTCAGAGGATCAATTCGCCGAAGCCCTGAACAAATGCGTTTAGGCTTCCCAGGGGTTAACTACGGCCACACCGGCGGGCTGAAAGTGATCCACATTTCGGGTCACAACCGTCATGCCGTGAACCAGGGCAGTGGCCGCGATGAGAGCGTCACGATCGGAGCGAGGACTGGGCACGCGGAGCGCGGCGCACCGCTGGGCAACAGCAGCATCAATCGCAAGGATGCGACCGTCGAACGCGGGCAAAACATGGCCATACATCCATGCTCGAAGAACCGCGCCCTGTTTCCGGTCACGCCGTTCGATGAGGAGGATTCCTATTTCCAGCTCCAATATTGAGATCGCACACAGATAAAGGCTCGCAGCGGGAAGCGCCTGGGCCCACATTCTGACGCCGCGATCCGCCTTCTTAGCTTTTCTTAACTCGGAAACTACATTGGTATCGAGGAGATACATCAGGACAAATCTGCCGGCTGGTGGAGATTGCTTTTCATGCGAGGCGGCTCAAATTCAACTTCAGCGGCCTGTGGCATTCCCAACAGGTCCACAATGCTCTTCTGCCCCTCGGTAAGCTTCTGGTATTCCTCAACAGTAAGTAGCACGTGAGACGGACGTCCTCGGTCAGTGATGAAGACAGGACCGCGTTTGGCCGCTCTCTTGGCCCTGCTTGTGTCCTGATTAAACTCCCGGCTGGATAATTTGGTAGTGGCCATGAAAGCCGTCCTTAATGTAGAAACGTACCTACATTGTAGCCAGGATTTAAGAGGAACGCAACACGGACTATGGCCAGGCTTGTCGCCAAATCTTCATTTATCGGATTGCGGATGGATTGCCCGTCATCCGGCCAGAGGCGATACCAAGCGCGAAGATCACTTCCTACCGGCCGACTTTTAGGGACTCAGCCGAGTGACTGAATAGCCGTTGACGCCCGCTCTCCTTTTTAATTCCATCCAAAAGTGCAGCGCAGGAACAACTGCTTAGTTTGTAGAAGAAGATGAAGTTCGCCCGACGGTTGCTCGGATGAAATCCACTTCGTCCTGGCGGTAAGGAGTGCCATCGGCGCGAAAGATTTCGTGGAACCACTCGGCGGGTTCGCGATCCGTGTACGGCTGCTTCCAGGAATCCCACGGGAGATAGGTCTGAGTTTTTCCCGCGACCAAGCCCCAGTTAATGGCGGCTACATGATATTTTTTGGCAATGGGAAGCGAACCCTGGAAGGTGCTGCCGTTTCCGCGGGCCATGTATTCGGTACAAAGGATGGGACGGTTGTAAGGCTGCAACCAAGCGATGCGTTCCCCAAATTCCTCCGGCTTGTCGTAGCTATGGAATGAAATCAGGTCGGACATCGCGATCTGTATTTTCTCCATGGGGTCCAGTTTTTCCGGCGAGGACCATCCCCCTTTCCAGACTCCGCTCGTCAAAGGCTGCGTGGGATGCGTTTGACGCGCCCAATCAAAAACCTTTGGTAGCAGAGCGAGAACCAGAGCGACCTTATTTTTTGGCTCCAATTCCCCGTAGCTTCCCTGGTTGGTGTTGTCCGGTTCGTTCCAAACATCCCAGCCGAGAACGCGCCGATCCTTGGCGAAGGCTCCGACGACACCTTTTACGTAAGCCTCGAGCCGGGGATATTCGGAAGAAGCCTCTAGGGCTTTGGCTCCGGGGCTCTGCACCCAGCCAGAATTGTGAATTCCCGGACGCGGATCGTGCTGTTTGCCGAGGTGCGGAATAGGATCCCAACAGGAATCGAACAGGACGAAGAGCGGCTTGATGTGGTGTTTGTCTGCAATTTGAAGAAACATCTCAATGCGCTTCTTGAAACCCTTCGGGTCTTGCTCCCACGGAAGGTCGTGGAGAAACACGCGCATCGTGTTGAGGCCGATGGATTCGGCCCAGCCCAGTTCCCTATCGATTCGCTTGGTGTCGAACGTATCGGCTTGCCACATTTCCAGTTCGTTGATGGCGGAGGCTGGGATGTAGTTGCTTCCAACGAGCCATGGTTGCCTCGAGTACCAATCGGTGGCGGACTTTTCTGTCCAGCGATGAGGCGCTGGCGCTTGTGCCACGGCGCACGCGGTAAACGTGAGGGCCACCAAGAAGCCGGTTCCAATTTTCCTGAACAATTCCATCAACATCGCATTTACCTCGTTTTCTGAAGGTTTTGAAAAATCCTCAACCAAGTCGTTCAGCTACGTCGAATTGCCTCTCTGGAGATAGTGAATTCCGCTGAGACTCGCCAGACGCCCGGCTGCACTTTCGGGCGTGATATCGCGTTGGGGAGATCCAAGCATTTCGTAGCCGACCATGAATTTGCGCACGGTTGCGGAACGCAGGAGAGGCGGATAGTAATGAGCATGAAAATGGCACTCTCCGTGGGGAAGTCCATCGGAAGGACGCTGGTGAAAACCCATCGAGTACGGGAAGGACGTTTCGAATAGATTGTCGTATCGAACGGTTATTTTTTGGAGGATGTCCGCAAGAAGGCCGCGCTCGTCCGAAGAAAGTTCTGGCATTGCTCCCAAATGGCGCTTGCTGAGCAAGAGGGCCTCGAACGGCCACACTGCCCAGTAAGGAACAACGACGGCAAAGCCATCATTCTGGCAAACGACGCGCTCCTTCTTGTCTAGTTCCAGCTTGAGATAGTCACAGAGGAGGCAGGATTTTTTTTCTTTGGAGTACGCCTCGAACGCGGACAGCTCCCGATGCGGAATATTGGGAAGTGACTCATTTGCCCAAATCTGGCAATGCGGATGCGGATTACTGGCTCCCATCAGCACGCCACGATTTTCGAAAATCTGTGTATGGCGGACCCATGGAATCGTTTCCAATTGCTCGAACTGTTCGCACCAAATGTTGACGACCTGGCGGACTTCGGCGGGGGGCATCACGGGAATAGTCAGATCGTGGCGCGGTGAAAAACACACGACGCGGCAGAGTCCGGACTCCGACTGGGCAACGAGTAGGTCTGCTTCATTGACTTTGACTTGGTGAGCGTCGGGAAGCAAAGCTGCAAAGTCGTTGTCAAAAACGAAAGTGCTTGTGTAGTTCGGATTCCGTGCGCCGCCCGCACGTTCGTTCCCGGGACAAAGATAGCAAGCTGGATCGCACCGAACGGCAGGTGCAGGTGTATCCTGCTCCACTCCTCCTTGCCACGGCCGTTCCGTACGATGAGGGGAAACCATCACCCACTCGCGGGTGAGTGGATTGAAGCGGCGATGCGGGACTTGCTGAAGTTGAGAATGATTCATACAAAGGCAGTCATTGCCATTCGACCTTCTTTGAATCTCAATTTGAAGAAACCTTGGTTCCGAACGCTCCCGGCTCCGCTTTTTCTGCGCCCTGGGATGGTTCGCAAACATAAATTTGTGGATAGTGTCCCGTTGCGGCTTCGTATGCCTCTGTCATGCACCTGAGAAACTTGTCGGAATCGGCAGCATTCACCAGATTGATGGTGCATCCGCCAAAACCACCGCCGGTCATCCGCGCGCCAAGGACGCCCGCCTGCTTCATGGCAAGATCAACCATGACATCAAGTTCAGGGCAGCTTACCCGATAGTCCTCGCGAAGACTGCGGTGCGATTCGGCCATCAATGGACGCAGCAATTCCGTCTTACCGTTCTCAAGAGCCTGCGCTACGTCAAGCGCACGAGCATTCTCGCTGACCACGTGGCGGCAACGCTTGTACACGGTTTCGTTGAGTAGGCCACGATTATTCTCGAGGTCCGCCAGTGAAATATCTCGCAGCGCGCGAATCCCTGGCAGCGTCTTTGACAGTGCTCGCACCCCTTCTTCGCATTCCGAACGGCGGACGTTATATTCGCTTGTGCCGATTTTGTGCTGAACCATGGTATTGCAAATTACCAACTGGACGCCCAGGGGAAGGCGCACGTGACGAAATTCAAGTGAACGGCAGTCGACGAGAAGCGCATTTCCGGCGCGCCCATGACAGCAAACGAATTGATCCATGATGCCGCAGCGGGCGCCCACAAATTCGTTTTCGGCCTTCTGGCAGAGAAGCGCGAGCTTTGTTGATTCAATCGGATAGTGGTCCAGGGACAGCAATGCAAAGCCCGTGGACACTTCGAGAGCCGCCGATGAGCTCAGCCCCGCACCGAGCGGCACATCTCCTTGAATGTAAAGATTGGCTCCTCGCAATCGAAAACCGGCTTGTTCGAGAGCCCAAGCAACTCCCAAGGGGTAATCTGCCCACTTGCCTGTCGCGCGAGTCCTAAGACTGTCGAGATCCGCTTCGATCGATTCGTCAAAGTTCTCAGAATAAAGCACGAGCTTGCGGTCCCTTCTGCCCGCGATAGCGACCCAGCAGGAGAAACCGATTGCCGCCGGAAGAACAAACCCGTCGTTATAATCGGTGTGCTCACCGATCAGATTTACGCGGCCCGGCGCACGGTACACCATTGCGGCAGTACGGTACCGGGAATCGAATTTCGCGAGCAGGTCGCGCACCTGATTCATAGGCATTTTCGTTGACTTTGGCTGCCAGACCCGGGCTGGGCACCCTTCTCCATAAGATTTGTCCGAACAACATGCCAATTTTCAAGTTGCCATTGTACGCCGTCCGCTTTCGAGACTAAGCTAGCAAATTACGGAGAGCCTTCGTGAGGGCTGCGCGGGCAGCGCGCGCTTTACAGGGCGCTGGAATTGAGGCAGACCGGTCTATCCCGAATTCTTCAGAAGGGGGGCAGATGAAAAAAAGACTTTTTACTATTTTGGGCGGCGCAATTCTGCTTCTAGCAGTTGTTCTCGCTTCGCGCGGAGCAGCCCCAGCGGGTGAAGTCAGTGAGCTGAAAGTCACCATCCGCGAATGGACCGTGCCCACGAAAGGGGCGCATCCGCATGATCCCGCAGTTGGGCCCGACGGCGCGCTGTGGTTCACAGAGCAGATGGTCAACAAACTGGGGCGGCTCGACCCGGCGACCGGGGCGTTCAAAGAGTTTGCGCTGAAGGTGGAAGACTCCGGGCCGCATGGGCTGGTTGCCGACCGCGAAGGAAATATCTGGTTCACGGGAAACTTTAAGGGCTACATCGGCAAACTCGACCCCCGGACGGGAGCCGTGGCGGAATACAAGATTCCTGATCCGAAGGGCGAAGACCCGCACACAGCGGTGTTTGATAGCCAGGGTCTGCTGTGGTTCACACTGCAGGTGGCCAATATGGTGGGCAGGCTGGATCCGCGCAGCGGAAAAATCGAGCTGAAACATGCACCCACGCCGGATTCGCATCCTTATGGGATCGCCATCAACAGCAAGGGCGTTCCCATTTTCTGCGAGTTTGCGACAAACAAGATGGCGAAGATCGATCCTCAAACGATGGCGATCACAGAGTATGCGCTTCCCGAGGGCGCGCGGCCGCGGCGAATGGCCATTGACGCGAGCGACCGCGTTTATTTTACGGATTTCAGCGAAGGCCATCTAGGGCGGCTCGACTTGGCTTCGGGTGCGGTGAAGATGTGGGAATCGCCGGGCGGCGCGAAATCGGCTCCTTATGGAATCGCGATTACGCCGGACGGACTGGTTTGGTACAGCGAGTCCGGAGTGAAGCCGAATACGATCATCCAGTTCGATCCGCAAACGGAAAAATTCGCACGGGCGAATATTCCCTCTGGCGGCGGTACGGTGCGGAATATGGCGGCAACTTCCGATGGCCGGGTGTATATTGCGTGCAGCGGCGTGGACAAAGTTGGCGTAGTGGAACGCACCCGCTGAGCTCCCTTCCCTGCCGAAGCGATTCTCGTGGCGTGGAGGATGCCATGAACGCAACAGCCGTAAGACCCAAGGAACAACTCTGTCAGGCAGTTTCGCGCGTGGATGAACCCTGCGATCATAGCGCCCAGCAGTTTTGCGAACGCTGCGGCCAATGGTTTTGCCGGGCGCATTTCCCCGACCCGGACTGGCACGCTTGCGCACCCGAACAGGGCGTGGGCTGATTCGCGACTGACTCCCCGATCGAATGGGCGTTGGCGATTGCACAGCAGTCTTCGCGTGAATTCTTGACGGAGGCGCTCGCCTCCGTTAGCGTCAAAGGAAGCGGAGTGCCGCCACTCTCCGTCTGCGCTCCGCGCAATTTATCCCAGGTGAGAGAATCCATTGGCCAACGCGATCATCACGCTTACAACTGACTACGGAACGAACGACCATCTAGTGGGAACGCTAAAGGGCGTCATCCTGAAGATTAATCCCGATGTAACCATCGTGGACATCACTCACAACGTGACGGCGTTCGATTTGCTCGATGGAGCGCTGGCGATTGGCTCCTCGTATTCTTATTTTCCTCCGAAAACGATTCACGTCGTTGTAGTGGATCCGGGCGTGGGTACGGAGAGACGGCCACTGCTGGTCAGCGCGCAGAATCAGTATTTTGTCGCGCCCGACAATGGCGTATTGTCCGTCATTTATGAACGAGAGAAAGAGAGCCTCGTCGTTCGCCATGCCAACGTCGAACATTACTATTTGCACCCTGTAAGCAAGACGTTTCACGGGCGAGACATTTTTGCTTCCGTGGCGTCCTGGCTTTCCAAAGGCTGGCAGACGCCCAGCATGGGTGATGAGATCAGCGATTATAAGAAGTTCGCGATTCCGCGCCCCAAAGAGGCAGACGGCACAGTAAAAGGCGCCGTGCTGCGCACCGACGCATTCGGGAATTTGGTTACGAATTTCCGAGCGGAGGATTTGCCCGAATCGGCGCTGAACGATGGGGCCATCAAGCTTCAAGTGGGAACTCATCAAATATCGCGGCTGGTGGATACTTTCGCTCGCGGCAATAACGGCGAGCCTATCGCCTACCTGGGTTCGAGCGGATACCTCGAGATTGGCGTAAACAAAGCCAACGCGGCTCGAGTCTTGAGTCTTGGCCGCGGCACTCCGGTGATCCTCACAAAGTAGCCGTTCCGGCAATTGATCGCGGAATTGAATTTCACCCCTAAAAACAGTCAGCGAGAAAATTCCTGTGCGACCATCTGCGAACGCGTCCGCGGATCGAGCCAGTCGCGCCAGGCGTCGCCAAGCAGGTTGAAGGAGAGGACCGCCGTCATCACGGCAAGCGCTGGGAATATGACCATGTGCGGAGCGTCGAAGAGGTGGCCGCGAGCGTCGTTGAGCATGGCTCCCCAACTCGGAATAGGCGCAAGCACGCCCAGACCGAGAAAACTCAATGTGGATTCCGCGAGGATGGCCCCCGCCATTCCAATGGTGGCCTGAATCAGCACCGGTTGCAGAATGTTAGGGAGCAGGTGTCGCGCCATAATACGAACGTGCGAAGCACCCAGCGACCGCGCCGCCAAGATAAATTCCAGCTCTTTCACTTTCAAAACCTGCGCTCGGGCCAGGCGAGCGTAGCCGGCCCAGCCCGTGATGATCAGTGCCAGAATTACTTTCCCAATGCCCGGGCCAAGAAACGCAGCAAAAGCAATCGCGAGGAGAATTCCCGGGAACGAAAGAAAAGCGTTAATCAGCAGCAGATTGACGAAGCGATCGAACCACCCGCCGGCGTAGCCCGCGATCATTCCCATCGTCAAACCGATAAACCCGCAGCCGCAAACCACGCACACGGAAACGAGCAGCGAGATTCGAGCGCCATATAGGGTGCGCGACAATATGTCCCGGCCCAGTTCGTCCGTTCCCATCCAGTGTCCGCGCGACGGAGAGGCCAGCCTGGCGGGCAAGTTCTGCGCCGCGGGATCAGCTGGGGCAATCCATGGCGCAAACAAAGCTGCCAATAACAGAATTACGGCTGCGGCGAATCCAACCCGCGCCAAAACGCTGTGGCGCAAGAATTCCCCGGCCGCGCGTGCATTGCTCATGACAGCCTCACCCGCGGATCAATGACGGCATAGAGCAAGTCCGTCAGCAGGTTCACGGCGACGTAGGAAACCGCGATGACCAGGATGCATCCCTGAAGCAACGGATAGTCTCGCGAGGAGATGGCTTGAACCGTGAGGCGCCCAATGCCCGGCCAGGAGAAGATAGTCTCCGTCACAATCGTGCCGGCAAGCAGCGTTCCGAATTGCAACCCCAGGATAGTAATGATCGGAATCAACGCGTTGCGAAAGGCGTGGCGCAGCAGCACGACTCTCGTGGAAAGCCCTTTGGCTTTGGCGGTGCGCACGTAATCGCTCGAAAGTTCTTCGAGCATCGCGCCGCGCACCATGCGCGTGAGAATCGCCGCCAGGGCCGCTCCGAGTGTCGCGGCGGGCAGCACATAGTAGAGCGGTCCACCACGCCCGGAAACCGGCAAGAGCCCGAGTTCAATGGAAAAGAGCAGGATCAACACCGGCCCCAGCGCGAAATTCGGAAAAGCCAATCCAAAAAGTGTGAAGACGCCCACGGCCCGGTCGGCCGTATGTCCACGGCGGTAGGCGGCAAGCATCCCCGCCGGAATAGCAATCGCCGCGCAGACAATCAGTGCGAGAAAAGCGAGCTCGAGAGTCGCCGGGTAACGCTCAAAGATAATTTGCCGCACCGGCGCTTGAAACTTGAACGACTGCCCGAGATCGCCGCGCCCAAGTTGCCACAAGTAGTGTCCATACTGCGCGTGGAGCGGCAAATCCAGCCCGAGAGCATGCCTCAATTGTGTCAGTTGCCCCGGCGCCGCGCCCTCACCAAGCATTTGCTCGACGGGATCGCCAGGCACGATATGAATCATGAGAAAGACGAGCGTGAGAACCAGCCAGAGGGCCGGCAGCGTGAGGAAAAATCGTTTGATGAGGTAGCGCGCCATTCGCAATGGATGATCTAGGGCTGTTCCCGCGAGGCTTTCGAGTTTGCGGACGGTTGCAATACTGCTTCCTGAGGCCCACCTTCATTCTCCGTTGGACGAATGCGTTGAATCTTCACGCGCGCCACGCGCTTTCCGTCCATTTCCACAACGGAGAAACGAAAATTGCCGTACTCAAAGCTTTCCCCGCCTTTTGGAATGAAACCCAATTGGTCGAGGACGAAACCTCCGACTGTCGCGTAGGCCGGGTCTTCCGGCAAGGTGATGTTGTACTGCGTATCCAGGTCACGCACGTTGAGCGCGGCGTCGAAGATGAGCGCGCCATCCGCCAGTGTCAGCGGCCGCTCAACAACGTCAAATTCGTCGTGAATTTCTCCCACCATCTGCTCAAGGATGTCTTCCATGGTTGCCAAACCGAGGATGCTGCCGAACTCGTCCACCACCAGTGCCATGCCGACGTGACGGGTGCGCAGCTCGAGAAGCAGTTCGCTGGCCGGTTTGGTCTCGGGCACGATGAGTACTTCACGCAGCACGCGGCGCAAATCGAAAGGCGGCGGTGAGAGGTTTTCTTCCAGACGGCGCTCCCGATCGAGGAGAATCCATATCATGTCCTTGATGTGAACAAAGCCGAGGATGTGGTCCGCGGTACCCCGATAGACGGGGATTCGCGAACGCTGGGTAGTTGCGAAGACGCGCATCACTTCGTCGAGATTCGATTCCACCGGAAGTGTATGGATATCCGGTCGAGGTACCATGATTTCGCGTACTTGAATCTGCGCGAGTTCCATGGCGCTGAGAATAAACTTCTCTTCGCCAGGCGCGATCAGGCCGCGCTCGCGGGCCTGCTGAATCTGGATTTGCAGCTCTTCGGTGGAATGTGCAACGCCGTGCACCTGCCCGGAAGTAACTCCTAGTGCCTTAATGATTGCGCCCGATATTCGATCGAGCAGATGGATGGCCCAATGAAATGTGTTGAGAAACCAATGGAAGGGCCTGGCCACGAGCAATGCGACGCGTTCCGCCCGGGCCAGGCTGAGTGTCTTTGGAACCAATTCCCCGATGACCACGTGTAGAGCGCTCAGCAGAGCGAATGCGCAAGCGAGTGCCACGGCATGAGCCATGAGCGTAGTGCGCCCCCCGAAACTGGAGGGCCAAATCGCCTGAAATATCTTCGCGAACGTGGCTTCGCCAAGCGCGCCGATGGCCAGGCTGGTGAGGGTGATGCCAAGTTGCACGCCGGAGACGACGCGATGCAAATCACCAAGGAGTGCCTCAACAACACGCGCGCGCGCGTTTCCCTTCGTCACCAGCTGCCGCACGCGCGACATCCGCACTGCCACCAGCGAAAACTCTGTCGCCGCAAAAAAGCCGTTCAGCGCAACCAACGCCAGGACGCTGATCAGCCGCACCGCAAGCATAGCCGGATCCCTCCCCCAGCCGCATTGTAGCAGCACTAGCGCGGAGCGCAGGCAACCGTTCTGTCCGCCGTGCGTCTTAATTCAGTGGGTTGATTCGCCGGTACGCTCGAATTTGCCGTACTCGAAGACTTTCACAATACCAGCGAGAACTTGACATGATGCTTTGGACGTTTTTAGGATATTGTTTCGCAGTCGAACTATTTGAGGAACCGTTCGGCTAACTTGGACAACGCCAAATAGGGCAACTTTAACATTCACAAAGACAAATCTATGATCAGCGTCAAGGATCTTTCCAAGAAGTATGCGCGTAACACGGCGGTGGACCACATCTCGTTCGAGGTCGAGAAAGGCCGGATCGTCGGCTTTCTGGGCCCGAACGGCGCCGGCAAGACCACGACCATGAGGATGCTGACGTGCTTCCTGCCGCCGAGTTCCGGGACGGCGACTGTTGCGGGCTTTGACGTCCTCGAAGCACCGCTCGAAGTCAAGAAGCGCATCGGGTATCTCCCCGAGGCGCCGCCGCTCTATCTGGAAATGCGCACCGCGGAATACCTGACGTTTGTTGGGCGGCTGAAGGGACTGTCCGGCGCCGACTTGCGGCAGCGGGTTGACACAGTGTGCGAACGCTGCGCCGTCGGGGACGTAAAGAACAAGCTGCTCGGAAAGCTTTCGAAAGGCTACCGCCAGCGTGTCGGCCTGGCACAGGCCATCATTCACAATCCTGACGTGCTTATTTTGGACGAGCCGACTGCCGGGCTCGATCCCAAGCAAATCAACGAGACGCGCGACCTGATCAAGAGCCTGGCCGGCGACCACACCATCATTCTGAGCACGCACATTCTGCCGGAGGTCGAACAGACCTGCGAGACGGTCATCATCATCAACAAGGGCAAGCTCGTGGCCACGGATTCAGTGAACAACTTGCAGAGCCGGGCACGCGGAGCGGAACTGATATTGCTGGAAGTGGCCGGCCGAAATGGCGTGCTGGATTCCGGCAGTGTTCGACAGCGGCTTGAAAAGGTCGCGGGTGTTGGCCGAGTGGCATTCAAAGAAAAGAAACAGACCGGCGCCATTTTTGAGATTGAATGCCTGAAGGAGAAATTCGTGCGCGGAGATCTTGCTCGGGCCGTTGTGGAAGCGGGCTGGGACCTCAATGAGCTACGCACCGCAGCCGTGAGCCTGGAAGAAATCTTCCTGCAGCTCACGGGCGGCCAAACTACCGCGACACCGGGCGCTGAAGCTTCAGTGTCAAAGGAAACCTCGCAATGAAAAACGTCTGGGTGATTTGCCGCAAGGAGCTCCGCAGTTATTTCGCTTCGCCCATCGCTTATGCGGTGATGGCCCTATTTGCGCTTATCTTCGGTTTGGTCTTTTTTTCAGCCACGCGAGAATTCGTCAATTTCACCTTTCGCTCCCAGCTGAACGGCGGTGGGCCCCCGTTGAACGTCAACGAGTTCATTATTCGCCCGCTGCTCGGATTCGCTGGAACAGTGTCCCTATTTCTGATTCCTTTGATCAGCATGCGGCTCATCGCTGAAGAGAAGCGCAACGGAACGATCGAGTTGCTGCTGACGTCGCCGATTCAGGATCTCAGCATTATTCTGGGCAAATGGCTTGGGGCGATGCTCCTCTACATCTTCGTCCTGGGCATGTCTCTCCCCAACATCGCTTTCCTGTTTGCCTGGGGGAAGCCGGATTGGAGGCCCGTTCTGGTGGCGTATCTTGGCCTCGTTTTACAGGCCGGGTGCCTGCTGGCGATCGGCACACTGATTTCAGCAATGACCAGCAATCAGATCGTGGCGGGCGGCGCGGGGTTTTTTGTTAGTCTCCTGCTTTACATGCTGAGCTTTTTCACGGAGTTCGATAGCACCACGGCTTCGCGAGTGTTGAATTACGTCTCCATCGTCCCGCATATGGAAAACTTCAGCAAAGGGGTCCTCGATTTGAAAGACTCGGTCTTCTATCTGACCTTCATTTTCCTTGCCTTGTTCCTGACCGTGCGCCAGATGGAATCGTTGCGGTGGAGGTCCTAGCGTGGCACCCGCATGGCTGAAGGCAAGACAGACGCAATACACGGCCTACGCGAGCGTTTACATCCTCGTCGTGCTCCTGGTTCTTGTCGCCATAAATTTCCTCGCCAATCGCTACGACAAGTCCTACGACTCCACCGCAAACAAACAGTTCAGCTTGTCGGACCAGACCATTAAAATCGTCAAGGGCTTGAAGCGCGCCATCCAGTTCAATTATTTTGGTCCGCAAAATGAATTTCGTGTGGCCCGCGATACCCTGGACCGGTATTCGAGCCTCTCTCCCAAACTGCACGTCGCTTACATCGACCCGGAACGAAAACCGCAAATTGCAAAAGCCGCGGGCTACCGGCCGGATTCCACCGTCATCGTCGATAGCGGGTCGCGGCGCGAAAGCGCCAAGAGCCTCAGCGAAGAGGAGCTGACCGGCGCTCTCATCCGCTCGCTTAAGTCCGACGAACGCACCGTCTGCGTCCTTTCCGCGGCAGGAGAACGATCCATTGATGACTCCGACGCAGGCGGTTATTCCCTCTTCAAGCAGCTCCTTGAGCGCGACAATTATAAGGTCCGCACCGAAACGCTCCGGCCAGCGGCGTCGAGCGACAATAAGCCCCTGGCCCTTGGCCAAACGCCCACACCATCTTCTTTGGAAGTTCCGAAGAGCTGTACGGTGGTGGTAATCGCTGGCCCGAAAAATGACTACCCTGTTCCGGTCGTCAGCGCCTTAAAGGCCTATGTGGAAGCTGGCGGCCGTGCTCTCTTCATGCTGGATACGCCGCTCCGGCTCGGCGGGTCTAATCCCCCGACCGAGAATGAAGACTTGCTCAAACTCCTCTCCGGTTGGGGTGTCACGGCGAACAAAGATTTGGCTCTCGATCTAAGCGGCGTCGGCCGGATTTTCCGCCTGGGTCCTGAAGTACCCCTCATCCTGAGCTACGAATCGCATCCCATCACCCAACCACTCACCCGCGTTCCGACCGCCTACCCCATTTCCCGCTCACTGGACACGCAATCCGCAGGCAAAGCCACGCTCACAAAACTTGTCGACACTACGGAGGCCAGCGTCGCCACCACGTCTGTAGGCGCTCGCGGCGCCGTTGATCCAACAAAAGGAAAACAGGGCCCGCTCACCCTGGCGGTAGCGGGCACGCTGAGCAGTTCGCCTCAGGGACGCTTTGTGGTCCTTGGCACTTCGCTCGCGGCACAGAATGGCATTGTGGGATCGCGTTCGCTTGGCAACCGCGATTTGATGGTCAACATTGTGAACTGGCTTTCGTCGGACGAGGATCTGATCTCCATCCGCCCGAAAGCGCCCGAAGACCGCCCGCTCAATATGACCAGCCGCAGGTTGAATGCCACGTTCTGGCTCAGCGTCGTTGTATTCCCGCTTGTGGTCATCGGATTCGGCCTGAGTACCTGGTGGAGGCGGCGATAGCCCATGAAATCGAGGGGCCTCTTCGCCGCTTGCCTTCTTTTGCTCGCGCTGAGCGCGGCCGTCTGGTGGTCCAACAAGAAAGCAGCCAACGCGGAAAAGTCGACTGTTGAGAGCACTTCGACGAAGTTGCTGAACATCCCAGAGGACCAATTCCGGGAAATTGAGATCAAGCATCGCGCCGGAGAGATCGTCCATTTGCAGCGCAACGATTCCAAATGGCAAATCACGCTCCCCAAACTCCTCCCTGCCGATCCAGATGCTATCTCGAGCATGGTCTCGACCCTTGCCTCACTCAGCTCTGATCGCATCGTCGAGGAAAAGGCCACAGGCCTGGACCAATACGGCCTGACTCAACCAGCGATTGAGTTGGATATCACCGATAAAAACAAGAAAACCGCCAAACTTATGATCGGTGACGATACGCCCGCCGGCGGAGCAGTCTATGCCAGTATCGCAGGCGACCCTCGCGTCTTTGCCCTCTCAAGCTACAAGAAGAACAATTTCGATAAATCCCCGAACGAGTTGCGCGACAAGCGGTTGTTGACCTTTGATTCAGACAAAGTCTCCAGCATCGTGTTGACGGCCAGGAAACAAACCATTGAATTCGCGCGCACCAAAGAGGACTGGCAAATCGTCAAACCTAGACCGTTCCGCGCCGACCGTTCGCAGGTGGAAGAACTGTTGCGAATCTTGCGCGATACAAAAATGGATTTGATCGGAGGCGAAGACGACAAGAAACTTTCGGCGGCATTCGATTCAGGTAACCCTTTTGCTTCGGCAAGAGTGATGGACCTGTCCGGCGAGGAGGAACTCCAGGTTCGCAAGAACAAAGACGACTACTATGCAAAATCCAGCGCGCTGTCTGGGGTTTACAAAATTTCGAGCGGGACTGGGACGGGCCTGGATAAAGGCATCGACGATTTCAAGAACAAGAAACTATTCGATTTCGGTTTTGCCGACCCCGAAAAAATCGAGCTCCACGACGGTTCCAAGAGCTATTTCCTGACGCGCAGCGGCACTGATTGGTGGTCCAATGGCACAAAGATGGATGCGGGCACTCTGTCGGCTTTCGTTGACAAGATCCGCGATCTCTCCGCAACCAAGTTCCTTGAGACGGGATCCGCCGCTCCAGTGCTTAACCTGACCGTAACTTCCGACAACGGAAAACGCCTGGAAAAAGTGGTCCTCTCGAAAAACGGCGACAATTACGTGGCAAAGCGCGAAAACGAACCAGCTCTCTACGAGCTGAACGCTGCGGCTGTCACCGAATTGCAAAAGTCTGCCGCTGACTTGAAGCCTGTCGCCGCTCCTGCTCCTCCACCTTCTAAGAAGTAACTTTGTCATCGACTGGCGAATGTTTTTCACGCCAGAAAAACTCTCCATCGCACCGGTCCACACTGACACGCGAATCCCAATTGGTTGCGCGCACGGAGCACCTCCTCTAAACTCAAATTTTGCCTAAATCGTGCGGGAGTGCACTTGCGAACTATCCTTCGGGTCTTTTACTGGCTCTTCGCCATTTTGCTGATCGCTGCGGCTTTTTTGACGCATTGGTTCATCTACCGCCCCTTGCCGCAGTTCGATGGAAGCGCTGCTCTATCCGGTCTCCAGCACGAGGTGACTGTCGAACGCGATCGCTGGGGAGTTCCGCACATACGAGCCGCCTCCGCGGAAGATCTCGCCGAGGCACAGGGCTACGTCATGGCTCAGGATCGCCTCTGGCAAATGGATTTGCTCCGTCGCGTCGCCCGCGGGCAACTCTCTGAGATTCTGGGCCCCGCAACTCTTTCCATCGACAAGGAGTTTCGGACCAACGGATTCGCCCGTGCCGCCGAGCGCGATGCCACGCTCCTCGATCTCGAGTCTCGCAAAGTGATGGAAGCCTATGCCCGCGGCGTGAATCAATTCATCGACCAGCACAAGAATAATCTCCCTTTGGAATTTTCTCTCCTTCGCTACGAACCGAAGCCCTGGCAACCCTCCGACACTCTGGCGATCTCCGGCTACATGTATCGAACTCTGACCGACACCTGGGAAAGAGAATTGAACCGCGCCAAGGTTACGGAACGCGCGGGGACGGACCGTGCCAAGGATCTCTTTTCAGAGGAAGCCGCGATGGATCATTTCGTTGTCGGCGACCCCAAGGTGATCGATGATGGCTCACAGCGTTCCGCTGCAGACTCCGATGATGAAGATGATGACGACGACATGCAGCCGGATACGGTGCTGAAAGCGAGCCGTGGGACTCCATACGGTGGCTTGACTCCTGAAAGCGCACCCGACATCACCTCTGCTCTCTCTCAGTCGGTCGAAGAATTCCTCCAGCAATCAAAGAACGGCATTCGCCAAGGCCTCGGCAGCAACAACTGGGTAGTGAGCGGCGCCCACACGGCCACTGGGAAACCCCTGCTCGCGAACGATACCCATCTCGAACTCTCCCTTCCTTCCATCTGGTACCAAATTCACGTCACCGCCCCCGGCTGGAACGTAAAAGGCTTCACTCTGCCCGGCGCACCCATGGTCATCATCGGCCACAACGACCGCATTGCCTGGGGCTTCACCAATAACGGCGCCGATGTGCAGGATCTTTACGTCGAGACATTCAATCCTGCTTCGCCGGATGAATATCGCGTAAAAGGCTCCTGGGCGAAGGCGCAACTCATCGACGAGGTCATCCACGTCAAAGGCCAGCCCGACGAGCAACTGAAAATTACCGTAACGCGCCACGGCCCTATTGTTCATCGCGAAGGAGACAAAGCCTACGCAATGCGCTGGACTGCAACCGAACCGGGTGGGCTCGCAAACAGCTACAACTGGCTCGGCAAGGCCCGTAACTGGAAAGAATTTCGCGATACCATGAAGCGCGTCTGGGGCCCGGGACAAAACGCCGTGTACGCCGACGTCGAAGGCAATATCGGATACGTGATGGCCGCGCGCGTGCCGATTCGAAAGAAGGGCCACGGCGAGGTACCGGTTCCCGGTGACACGGACGACTACGAGTGGAACGGCTACATCCCGTTCGATCATCTCCCGCAGGCGCTCAACCCGGAGAGCGGCTTGATTGTCACCGCCAACGCGCGCGTGGTGGGGCCGAACTACAAACCGTATCTCACGGATCGATGGGAAGAGCCGTACCGCACCGCGCGCATCTACGATCTGCTTCACGACCGCCACGATTTGCGGCCCGAAGACATGCTGAGAGTCCAAACCGACACGTACAGCTACCCCCACGCATTTCTGGCGGATCAACTATTGGCCGCTTCGAAAACGGTCAAGCCCAAAGACTCTCGCGCACAAAAACTCATCGACGGCTTGAAGGATTGGAATGGAATCGCGGACGCCGACTCTCCTGAAGTTTCTTTTCTGCACGCCACGCGTCGGGCCGCCATTGACCTTCTCCTTGAACCATTCCTCGGAAAAGACACGAGTCTATATCAGTGGCGGACCACCACATTTCTACAAAAACTGCTCACCGACCGGCCCGCGAAGTGGTTGCCCCCCGCTTACAAGAGTTATGACGAACTGCTCGCCGCCGCTGCCGACGTAGCCGTCGCCAAGTTGACCGAGCAGAGCAAGAGTGCCCGCGTCGAAGATTGGGCCTGGAAGCGCTTCAATTCTCTCGACATGTTCCATCCCATCGGGCGAACGGGTCTGTTAAAGCGCTTACTCAGCATCACCGACAAGCCCCAATCGGGAACGCAGTACAGCGTCCGCGCGGCCACCAAGACTCATGGCCCCGCAATGCGCTTCGTCGGCAATCCGGGAAACTGGGATGAGTCCATTCTCCTCATTCCCGCCGGACAATCCGGCCAGCCAGGCAGCAGCCATTACTCTGACCAGTTTTCTTACTGGTACGAAGGCAAGCCCATTTTCGCGCCCTTCAGCGATGCCGCTGAAGCGACCGCTCGGAAGCACACGCTTACGCTCAAGCCTGGCTCCTGATCCCATAGAACGACCATGCCCGAACTCCCGGAGGTGGAAGCTGTCGTTCGCACACTGCGGCCCCTCGTCGAGGGCCGGCGAATCCGCTGTGTCCACGTCTTTCACCCCATCGCCACGAAACCGCAGCCTGCTTCGCATGTCACCCGTCAGGCGCAGGGCCGCCGCATTAGAATCGTCGGCCGCAAAGGCAAATATGTTCTCCTCACTTTGGACCGTGGCCTCCTAACCATGCATTTCAAGCTCGATGGCCAGCTGCTCTGGTTCGGGAATGGCAAAGAACTGTTCGAACGCGCCAACGTGGGCGAAACCGGCGCGCACGTGGACGTTGCTCTCGAGCTGGACAAAGGCGCTCTCGGTTTCGCCGATCGTCGCCATTTCGGCCGCGTTCACTTCTGGGAGTCCGCCGATAGTTGCCGTGGGCTGATCGTGCTGGGTGTTGATGCTCTTTTACGAGATTTTACATCCGGCCGATTTGCAGAATTGTTGTCCGCGTCCAAGCGTCCGTTGAAGGACTTCCTGCTGGACCAATCTCACGTGGCCGGCATTGGCAACATCTACTCCTGCGAATCGTTGTGGCACGCCCGCCTCGACCCACGCCGCCCGGCCAACACGCTGACGCCACCGGAAGCGCGGCGCTTGCACAAAGCAATTGTGTCCGTTCTAGCGCGTGCCTTAGAATGCTGTCTGCATCCGGCGCCCGACTTTCGCGATCCCGAGTGGTGGTTCCGGGGATTGGAAAAAATTCTTCGCGCTTACGGTCGCGAGGGAAAATCCTGCCGCCGTTGCGGAGAGCCGATCCGGCGCATAGAGCAAGGCGGCCGGTCAACTTACTTCTGCGGGCACTGCCAGAACTAGACGCCCTTAAAGGACACGGTTCGATCGCGTGAATTCACCTGCTCCCAAGAAACCCGAACCACCAAAAAAGCCGGATTTTGAACGTTCGCTTGCACGTCTCGAGGAAGTTGTTCGCCGACTGGAAAGCCCGCAACTCTCTCTCGACGACGCCATGAAACTCTTTGAAGAGGGCGTCGCCCTCTCCCGCGAGTGCCAGAAGCAGCTGGAAGAAGCCGAAGGGCGCGTGGAAATTCTCCTCAAGAAGGCCGACGGTAAGCTGGCTGCCGAGCCGTTCGACCCAGAGCGGGAGAGCGAATCGTGACGCTTCACGGCAACCCAGCGCGCGCCAATTCCCTGCCACGATGAATCTTCCCCCTTTTTTCGAAGAAGACCGCCTGGCTGTTGACGCCGCCCTGGAACGGCTATTGCCCGCTGAAGCCGCCCAACCGAGTTCCATCCATACCGCCATGCGTTACAGTGTTTTCGCCGGGGGAAAGCGCATCCGGCCCATCCTCTGTCTTGAAACCGCGCGGATCTTCGACGCAGATCTTACTCCCTCGCTTCACCCCGCCTGCGCCATCGAATTCATCCACACCTATTCCTTGATTCACGATGACTTGCCCGCCCTGGATAATGATGACCTCCGCCGCGGCAAGCCCACTTGCCACAAGAAATTCGGCGAAGCTATTGCCATACTCGCGGGCGACGCCCTCTTAACGTTAGCTTTTGAAACTATCGGTGCCACACCAGCCGCGGCGGAGCGCCGCGCCGCCATCCTCACAGAAGTTGCGTCCGCCGCCGGTACCATCAATGGCATGGTCGGAGGTCAGGTCGCCGACATCGAGGCCGAAGGCAAGCCTGTTGATCCGAAGATGCTCGAGTACATTCATCGCTCTAAGACTGCGGCGCTCATTCGCGCTTCCGTCACCGCCGGTGCTTTGTGCGCCGGAGCTAGCCCCGAACAAGTCGCGCGCCTCCGCCGGTTCGGAGAAACGATTGGCTGGGCATTCCAGGTCACCGATGACATCCTTGACGTCGAGGAGTCCTCCGCCGCACTCGGCAAGACCGCAGGCAAGGACATGGCACAGAAAAAAGCAACATATCCTGCCGTATACGGCCTGGAGCGTTCTCACCAGATTGCCCACGATCTCGCGACCAAAGCCATTGCGGAACTCGCGCCCTATGCAGAACGCACCTCACGCCTTCGCGAGATCGCGGAATTTCTCGTGCTCCGCCGCGCTTGATCGTTCGAACGCCCCATGAAACCAAAGGCAGTCCGCAAACGCCTCGATCTTCTCCTCGTCGAGCAAGGCCTTGCCGATTCTCCTCAGAAAGCCCTGGCCATGATTCTGGCCGGTGAAGTTCAGGTAGACGGCCAACGCGCTCGAAAGGCCGGTATCCCGATCGCGCAGGACGCGCGCATCGAAATCACCAGCCGGCTACAGAAGTTCGTCAGCCGCGGCGGAGTAAAGCTTGAAGGCGCACTGGAAGACTTTGCGGTTGAGCCCGCACGGCGCGTTTGCCTGGACATAGGCTCTTCGAATGGGGGCTTTACGGATTGTCTCCTCCAGCATGGCGCGGAGCGCGTCTATGCCGTCGATGTAAATGTCGAACAGCTTGACTGGAAGCTCACCAAGAACTCGCGCGTTATCCCAATAAAGCGAAACGCTCGCGACTTGCGCGCGGATGACCTTCCCGAAGGCGCGAGTCTTGTGGTGATTGATGTTTCGTTTATCTCGGTTCGTAAGGTAATTGCGCCCGCAGTTGCGGTGGCAAAATCCGGCGCCGATTTTCTAATCCTCATCAAGCCCCAATTCGAATTGCGCCGCAACGAGATTGGCCCCGGCGGAATCGTGAAAGATCAAACCCTCCACGATCAGGCCATCCAAGCTGTGCGTGAATTCATTGAAACCGTCCGGCTAGACTACCTCGGAGTTCACGCCAGCCGCCTTCTGGGAGCCGAAGGCAATCAGGAGTATTTTCTCCACGCACGCAAAAAGTCCATGGAGTAGAATCGCTCTAGAACATGTGCCCCGGACAAACTTTTCAATCTATCGGCATCATCTCCCGCCCTCGCCGTTCGAATCTCGCCGTCGTAGTTCCGCCATTGTTGAAATGGCTCGAAGCCCGGGGCATCCATACCTTCATTGACGAAGAGACGGCCAGCTCTTTGCCAGACGGTTCGAAAGGTCAGACGCGCGAGCACGTTGCTGACGCATCGCAACTCTTGCTCGTCCTCGGAGGCGATGGCACCATGCTCGCCGCCGCCCGACTCGCGGCTCCGCGCGGAATCCCCATCCTGCCGATCAACATGGGCAGCCTCGGTTTCCTCACTAGCTTTACTCTCGAAGAACTGCACCCCGCCCTCGAGGACACCCTCGAGGGCCGTTTTTCTCTGAGCGAACGCGTCATGATCAGCGTCGAACTCGTTCGTGCCGGCAAGGCCATTGACAGTCAACGCGTGCTCAACGAAGTCGTGATCAATAAAGGCGCGCTCGCTCGCATGATTGAACTCGAGCTTGCCATCGGCGGCGATTTCGTCTGCCGCTACCGCGCTGACGGCCTGATCGTGGCTACTCCCACCGGCTCTACCGCCTATTCGCTCTCCGCTGGCGGCCCCATCGTTCACCCCTCGGTCGAGTCCTTCCTCATCACTCCCATTTGCCCGCATACTTTGAGTGACCGTCCCGTCATCGTCCGCGACTCCTCATGCATCGAATTGAAACTCTCCGGAAACACTGAGTCTGTTTTTCTTACCCTCGACGGCCAGCGCGGTATCCCCTTGCAGCCGACCGATCTCGTCCGCGCCTCCCGCGCCAAAGAACTGCTCAAGCTCATCCAGCCGCCCAGGAAGTCCTATTTCGAAATCTTGCGCAGCAAACTGAAATGGGGCGAAGCCTAACCCTTTGGAGTCCGGGAGCGAGCTCCGCTTTTCCGTCCGCACTCAAGCAGCCGGTTTGCCTGACTACGGCAATCATGCGGAGCAAAATCGAATCAGCCCGCCAGCAAGTCCGTCCGCACCAAATCATTCTGCGTCTCCCGCCGCCGAATCAGCCGAAAGCGCTTCCCTTCGACCAGAACTTCGGCCGGACGGCGTCGCGCATTGTAGTTCGACGCTTGCGACATTCCATATGCTCCTGCCACCCAGATCGCCAGCAAGTCACCCGCCTGCACTTCGCCGAGCGGCCAATCCCGCAAAAAACAATCGCCCGTCTCGCAAACCGGGCCGACAATATCGACTCTCTTCCGGCCACCGCCACTTTCCTTCTGTTCCCGGTCAATTTTCGTAATCGGGTGAATCGCCCCGTACAGAGCCGGCCGCAACAGGTCGTTCATCGCCGAATCCACCACCACAAACGTCTTGCCTCGGTTCGTTTTCGTGTAAATGACGCGTGTCAAGAGCACGCCCGCCGCAGCGATGATCGAGCGTCCGGGCTCTAGCAAAAGATGCACATCAAGTTTCCGCACCAGCGTCGAAACCAGCCGCACATACTCCGCCCGCGTCGGCGGCTTCTGATCCGAATACCGCACCCCCAGTCCGCCTCCAACGTCCAGGTAGCGCAGATCGATCTGCGCACTCCTCAATTCTCCGATAAATCCTGCCAGACGCCCCAGCGCACGTCGAAACGGAATCAGCGTCGTAATCTGCGAACCGATGTGCGCACTGATTCCTCGCCAGCGGATCCATTTCGAATCCCGGTGCGCAAGGTAAAGCCGCTTGGCCTCGGCCCAGTCCAATCCAAATTTATGTTCGCGCCGCCCGGTCGCAATGTGCGGGTGTCCGCCCGCCTGCACATCGGGGTTCACGCGAACCGCCGCCGCAGGTGCCTCGCCACCGCGTCGGGCCACTCGCGCTGCTTCCTCCACCAGAATCTCGAGTTCCGCTTCTGATTCTGCGTTGAACAATAAAATCCCCGCACGTCCTCCTCGCTCACCGGAGCTATAATTTAGGGCCTCGCGAATTTCGTAACGGTCCTTGCCAACTCCGGAGAATACGATTCGGTCCCCGCGTACCCCGATGCGCCGCAAATGATCGAGTTCTCCACCGGACACAATGTCAAAACCGCTTCCCATCTTGGCAAGATGCTTCAGGATGGAAAGATTTCCGTTGGACTTCACCGCAAAGCACAAAGTGTGCGGCAGTGCTCCCAGCCCTTTGTGCAGTTCCTGGTACGCATCATCGATCGCGCCGCGGCTATACACATAACTTGGCGTACCGAATTTCTCCGCAACGGCCTCGAGCGGCACGCCTTCGCAATATACTTCTGCGCCGCCCGCACCTCCCTGCCTTCTCTTTTCCCAATGGAAATGCGGGGTGAACGAAGCCGGATCAATGTAATTCAATTTCCGGGGAGTCGGCTCCATCGAATGGCTCATCGAACCTTCGCGACCACCAGCGTCCGGTCATCCGCAAGAGGCGCGCTCTCAGTAAACCAATCCACTTCTCGCAGAATCAGATCGGCAATCTCTGTCGCCGTCGCCTTATGATGCTGCTCAATCAGTTTCATCAGCCGCGTCGTTCCGAAGAACTGTCCTTCGCTGTTCATCGTCTCCGCGATCCCGTCCGAGTGAAACACAAGTATGTTTCCCGTCTCCAGGGTCACCGACCACTCGTCATAAGTCACTTCCTCGAAGATTCCCAGCGGAAATCCCGTCAACTCAATCTTCCCGCATCTTCCATCCTTATAGAGCAGCGGCTGCGACTGCCCCGCGTTGGCTACCCGCAGTTTTTGCCGGCCTTTTTGCCAAGTCGCAAAACACGCCGTCATGAATCGCCCCTCGATGCGCCGCTCGCCCACCAGTTGATTCATCTGCTTCAGCATTTCCGCCGGCTGCAGTTTTTGCGGCGCCAGGCTTCGCATGATCCCGATCGCCACTGCTCCGTAAAGCGCCGCCGCGGTTCCTTTGCCGCTCACGTCTCCGAGCGCAATCCCCAGTTGTTGCGGCCCGTAACGCAGAAATTCATAGAGATCGCCGCACACTTCCCGCGCCGAAAGATACCGTGCCGCCATCTCCAAGCCAAAATCCTCCGTCGGCACCGGCCGCAGCAGCGCCCCCTGAATTCGTTTCGCCGCCTGCAAATCCCGTTCCAGCCGCGCCTCGTCGCGCGCCAATTGCTCATAGAGCCGCGCGTTTTCCAGCGACACCGCCAGGTTCGCCGCCAAGATCGAAAGCGTCTGCACGTGGTCCTCAGTAAAATAATTCTGCTGCGGGCTCTCCAGATCCAGCACACCGATCACTTTCCCTTTGTGCATCATGGGAATCGCCAGTTCCGACCGCGTCTCCGGGTTCACCATCACGTAGCGCGGATCGGTCGTCACATCCGCAACCAGCACCGGCTCCTTCAGCGTCGCCGCCGCCCCCACGATTCCCTCGCTTGCGTTCGCGCGCAGTTTTCCCTGCACGCGATGTCCGTGCTTCACGTCCACCCGGTGCCGGAAAACCTTCTGCTCTTCGTCATAAAGCATGATGCTCAAGATCTGATAATCGATCACTCGCTTGGTCTGTTCCGCCGCCCGCCGCAAAAGCTCCTCAACCTCCAGAATCGCACCCGTCTCCCGGCCCACTTCGCTCAACAGCAGCAGCGTGTCCGCCTGCGCCCGCACCCTCTGAAACAGCCGCGCGTTCTCGATCGCCACCGCCAGCCGGCTGGCCAGCAACGTCAAAATATTCTGCTGATCCTTCGTAAAGTAATCGAGGTGCCGGCTCTGGATATCCAGTACGCCCACGCACTTTCCCTGCAGCATCAACGGCACCGCCAGCTCTGAACGCACACTGTCAATCGCATTGATGTATCGCGGATCTTTTGAAGTATCACTGACGCGCACCGGGTACCCCGTAGCCGCCGCTGTCCCGGTAATGCCCTGCCCCACCGGAATCCGCAAGTTTTCCGCCAGCTCCCTCGCATAACCGATCGAGAATCGGTGCCTCAGAAAACTCCCTTCCCCCTCCATCATCAGCACTCCGAAAATTTCATAGTCGATGTGTCGCTTGATCAGCGCCGCCGTTCTCGCCAGCACCTCGTCCAAATCCAGCGAACTGTTCACTTCTTCGCCGATTTCCGCTAGTGTCGAAAGCACTTCCGTGGAGATCTCCGCTCCGCCACTTAGTGCCGTTGCCGTGGATTGTTCATTCATTGGATTCATGAAGTCTGTCTATTATAGCAGGTGGAGAACCGGCAGCCGCTGGGGCGACGGCCTGTCCAATCGAACTACGCTGTTTTTCTAGTCTCGCGCCGATTTTCGAGGCTCGCGCTGCGGGCCTGGTTCTCACGGATGGTAGTTTTGCATTCTCTTAATCTTCCGCTGGTTTCTTCTTCATGCCAGGGCCAAGCAGTAGCACACCAACGTAAGGCAGGTTTCTGTACCTCTCCGCATAGTCCAGCCCATAACCCACCACAAACTCATTGGGAATCGAGAATCCCACATAGTCCGCATGCACCGCCGCGATCCGTCGCTCTGGCTTGTCCAGCAGCACCGCCACCCGCAAATGTTTCGGTTTGCGCTGCTGGAACAGTCGCAGTAGATACTGCAGCGTCATCCCGGTATCCAGAATGTCTTCGACCACGATCACTGTTTTTCCCTCGATGCTTGAGTCCAGATCCCGCGTCAGTCTCACCTGCCCTGACGAGTGCGTCTTCTCTCCGTAGCTCGACACCGCAATGAAATCAAATGAGACTTCCCCCGGAATATTTCTCGCCAGGTCGGTCAGAAAAAATACTCCGCCCTTTAGCACGCTAACGAGGTGCAACGGCTCCCCCGGGAAATCCTTCCTGATTTCTGCGGCCAGCGCCTGAATCCGCCTCTGAATTCGCCCGCCGGTAATCAGGACTTTCACGCGTTCCCGAGGCCTGCTTGCCGTTTGCTGTCCCATTTTTTTGCGTTTCGTCATCCTTTTTCCGTAATCGTCGCATCGAGACTCTAACGCACGCGCCTGCCGCGAGCAAGGCGCACTTGTAACGTCCCTTTGTTTGTCCGTTTACATGAATTCAATCCGCCTGCTTTAGCCTCCAAAAACCGTTTGGCTTGCCGCCCCGGCATCGTTATCTTGTGCTGGTGCGCATTCAAATTCTTGCTTCAGGCGCGCCAAAGTTTTCCACAGGGTTTTGCTTTAATGCAGCTAATTCCTGTGATAGAAAATAGGCACAAATTTGGGTGTTGGCTGTTTCTTGCAATTCTACGTTTACGGCCGCGGCCATCTGTCCCCGCAACAAGGGAGCCCTCCAGACCACCCCGGAGGGTGTCAGGCCCGCGCACGAGTGTGCGAAGCGTCGAGAGCGACTGAAAGGGAGAAAACTAGATGAGAACGACTGAAATCGGCACTTCCGCGGTACGGTGTTGCCTCGCCCTGCTACTTGCCGTGATCTTTGCCTCGACCGCGGCCGCGCAGTCCACTACGGACGGTGCCGTCGGCGGCACCGTCACGGATTCCAGCGGCGCTGCCGTGCCGAATGCCAAAGTCACCGTCAAGAACAATGGCACCAATGCCGAACAAACAGTCATGACCGATGACACCGGTTATTTCCGTGTCGGAAAGCTCCAGCCTGCTGCCTATACCGTCTCGGTCGACGCCCAGGGATTCGCATCCTTCAAAGCCGAAATGGTCATCGTGCAGCTTGGCAGCGTCACCGACATTTCCGCCCGCCTGAACGTGGCCTCCGCGGGTGCGACCGTCGTTGTCAGCGCCGAAGTCCCCCAGGTCAACACCAGCTCTCAGGAATTTGCCCCGACCCTCGACCAGAACGCCATCAGCAACCTCCCCATCAACGGCGGCCGCTGGTCCAGTTTCGCTTTGCTGACTCCCGGCGCAGTCAACGACGCTAGCGGCTTTGGACTCATCAGCTTCCGCGGCATGAGCACTCTCTTGAACAACAATACCGTTGACGGCGGCGACAACAATCAAGCCTTCTTCTCCGAAGAGCGTGGACGCACCCGCATCGGCTATTCCAGCGCCAAGGCCGCGGTTCAGGAATTCCAGGTCAACACTTCCAACTATTCCGCCGAGTACGGTCGCGCCGCTGGCGCCGTCGTCAACACCGTCACCAAGAGCGGCACCAACAAGTACCACGGTGAAGTCTATTTCTACGACCGCGACAACGAATGGGGCGCCATCAATCCCTTCACGACTCTCACGGACAAGACGACGCTGGTCACTTCCCCCTACAAACCAGTGGATGTTCGGAAAATGTACGGGTTTGGCATCGGCGGTCCCATCAAGAAGGACAAACTCTTCTTCTTTCTCGCCTTCGACCGCTATGATCGCAACTTCCCCGGCACTGCCAAAGCCACCAGCCCCGCTGCGTTTTTCGCCCTTCCCCTTCAGGCTCTCACAACCGCTTACACATTAGATGGAACTACGAACTGCTTTCAGTCCAACGGGAAAAGCAACATTAATACAGGCAGCCCCAACCCATTCACGACTGGTTCCAGCGCCGTGCCAAATGGGGCCAACGTTGCTACCGCGACCATCGGCGCTTGCACCCTGGTAGGCAACTTGGGCCTTGGCAACTCCAACTACGCTGCCGGCCTCGCCGATTACACCACTGGACTCAGCGGACTCACCAATGAGATTGGCCCCGTCCCCCGTAAAGGTCAGGCGACCATCTTTTTCCCCAAACTCGATTGGCAGATCAACTCGCGCAACCACGCCACTTTTGAAGTCAATCGCACCCGGTGGTTCTCTCCTGCGGGCATTCAAACACAAGCCAGCAACACGTTCGGCGTCGCCAGCTTTGGAAATGACTATGTGCGCGATACCTGGGGTGTCGCGAAATTATATACGTCCATTACCAGCAGCCTTACCAATGAAGCTCGTTTCCAGTATGGCCGGGACTTCGAATTCGAGTTCGCACAGCCTCCCACTGCCTACGAGCAGTCCAATTTCGTCACGTCGCCAAATTTCCCCGGTTACACCAATCCCTTGGGACTTCCTCCCGATGTCTTCATCACCAATGGCTTTGACATGGGCGTCCCCACCTTCTTGCAGCGGCCCGCATTTCCTGACGAGACCCGCACGCAATATGCCGACACCGTTTCCTGGTCCCACGCCAAGCACAACATCAAATTTGGCGTCGACATCGCCCATACCCACGATTTGAGCGAAAACCTCCGCACGCAATACGGTTCCTTTAGTTACAGCACCATTGGAAATTATCTCTCCGACCTGATTCGACCCAACCGTTGCGGTGCCGCCCAAAATACTCCCTGCTACTCTAGCTACCAGCAGGCTTTCGGTCCTCTCGGCTTCTCATTCAATACCAATGACATCGCCTTCTTCGGCGAAGATAGCTGGCGCATTTTCCCGCGTTTCACCCTGACCCTGGGTCTTCGTTACGAATACGAAATGTTGCCCAGCGTCATCCTCCCCAACTCGGGCGTTCCGCAAACCCAAAGCTTCCCGAGCGACAAGAATAATCTTGCCCCCAGAATTGGCTTCGCATGGGATGTCTTTGGCGACGGCAAAACCGCTGTCCGTGGCGGTTACGGCATCTACTACGGCCGCGTGATCAATTCGACCATCTACAATGCCCTTACCAGCACTGGTGTTACTGGCGCCCAATTCTCCTTCTTCTTCTCTCCGGCACCGGGCAGCGCGCCATCTTTCCCGCAAATCCTTACGACCCAGCCTCCCCCTTCCTCTGGCCTTGGCATCGTGTTCTTCGACAAGAACTTCCAGCTTCCTCAAGTTCACGAGACGGACCTGACCGTGGAACGCGAGATCGCGCACAACACCATGCTTTCCGTCAGCTATTTGGGCAGTTTCGGCCGCAGCTTGCCGGACTTCGTGGACATCAACACTGGAGCATCGCCGGTCAACATTACCTATACGGTGCCGGCAGGCGGCCCCCTCCCTGCCGGCACGTACACCACTCCCCTCTTTGCGACCATTTCGACGGTGACCAAGACTCCTGGTGGCGCGACCGTTTCCTCCAACTCGACCACGAGACCGAACGGGAATTTTGCCGCCATGTCGGAAATTTTCAGCGGCATCACCTCCAACTACAACGCTCTCGCCATTCAACTCAACCGCCGCATGACCAAGCACCTGCAATTCGCCGCTAATTACACCTGGTCCCATTCCCTCGACTTCGGCCAGAACGCCTCGACCTTCTCAGACACCAATGACCTGCTCGTGCCCAACAACATCCGGCCGGAATACGGCAATTCCATCTTTAATGTCCCAAATCGCATTGTGGGCACTGCCATAGCAGAAAGCCCCTGGCATGTTCCCGGCTGGCTCGGTTACCTCGCCAATGACTGGGAGATCGCTCCCATTTACGCTGCTCAGAGCGGTTTGCCCTATTCCCTGGTTACGGCCGGTACGCCGCCAACGATTACTCTCAGCACCACCACTGACCCCGTCACCGGCAACATCACGACAGTCAGCGCCAGGCCTCTCGGTTCAGGCATCAACGGTTCCAATGGCCGCAAGGGCATTGACGTCATCGGCCGCAACACCTTCGTCATGAAACGCACCATTGACATGGACCTGCGCCTCTCCAAGAAAGTCCGTTTCGGTGACCGTTACAGCGCTGAAGTCCTGGGCGAAGCCTTCAATCTCTTCAATCACCAGAACGTCACCGGCGTCAACAACACCGGTTACATCATCGGCGGCACGGCCACCGCCCCTGCGCTGTCCTTCAACTCGTCTTTCGGCAGCGTCACCAACTCCAACAGCAACTTTGCCTACACCAGCCGTCAGATCCAGATCGGCGTCCGCTTCTTCTTCTGATCCCGATCCGTTGGCAATCTCTCCCGAAACGCGGCGGCCTACCCCGCCGCGTTTCTCTTTTGCCTTCGGAGATTATTATGGGAGTCGATGCTGAAGTTTATCGGATTCATTCAAAGAGGCATCGTGAGGAACTCTTGCCAGCCCACAACCGTGTGATTAGAGGGTTTTCCTTGCGCTCTCGATTCCCGCCGCCAACACTCTCTGGTCACGGCCCAAACCCAGGTACGCTCGAGTCTCCTCTCGGCTATACTCTCCGCTTGGAGGCCGCCCTTGCTCGAAGTCGCTAAGAGTACGCTCCTCATCCTCAGCGCCCTGTTCCCCATCGTCAATCCCCTCGGCGGCAGCCCCGTCTTTCTCGCCTTGACGCGCGAGTATCCCGCTTCCGCACGCAGAATCCTGGCCCGTCACGTCGCAATGAACAGCTTCGTCCTCCTGGTGGCCTCGTTTCTCGTTGGCACGCACATCCTGGACTTCTTTGGAATTTCCATCCCGGTGGTCCAGGTCGGCGGCGGCCTCATTGTCATTTCAAACGGCTGGGCCATGCTGAAGAGCAAAGAGGAAGTGGATCGCGGCCCGGCTGTTCAGAAAAAAGTGAACATGAAGGACATTTCTCGCAGCGCTTTTTATCCGCTGACCCTCCCGCTCACTGTCGGTCCAGGCTCGATTTCCATGGCCATCACGCTCGGGGCAAACGAGCCTCGCCATCTCGGCACAAATCTTCTTGTGATTCTCGCCGCGGTAATCGGTTCATTTCTCGTGGCAGTGAGTATTTACCTTTGCTACGGCTTCGCCCATCGCCTCGCCGCCATCATCGGCGAAAACGGGATGAGCATTATCCTCCGGCTTTCTTCCTTCCTGCTCGTTTGCATCGGCGTCCAGATTCTTTGGAACGGCGTAAAAGCGTTGCTTGGTACTTTGCCCGGAGTCACCGGCTGAGGCTGCCGCGCGGCGCATGGTGTATCATGGATTTTCACCATCGAGATGAGACCCGAAGCTCTGAATTTCATCGTGTGCCCCAATTGTGCGGGCGACCTGTATCTCGGCGGCGAAGCATCGCCCTCCGCCGGAGACGCCCACATCATGTCCGGCACTCTCGCCTGCCGCGGTTGCGCTTCACAGTTTGCGATCCGCAACGGCGTGCCGATTCTTCTTCCCGCAGATCTTGCCAGCGTCAAACTCGAGACTGCTTCACGCTTTGCCGAGGAATGGACGCGCTGGAGCGATCTGCGCGACTATTACGAACAGGAATTCTTCGACTGGGTTGCCCCGCTCACGGCCAAAGATTTCGAAAATCAGTTAGTTTTCGAAGGTGGCTGCGGAAAGGGGCGCCACACCGCCATTGTCGCTTCGCACGGCGCAAAAGCAATTGTCTCGCTGGACTTGGGCGAGAGCGCCTTTGTGGCCTTCGCGCACACGCGCCAATTAGGGAACGCGCACGTCATTATCGGCGACTTGCTGAATCCGCCCGTACGTCCCATCTTTGATTTGGCATTTTCCGTCGGCGTCTTGCACCATTTGCCGGACCCCGCCGCCGGCTTTAGAAGCCTCGCCTCGCGAGTGAAAGACGGAGGGCGCGTCGCTTTCTGGGTTTACGGCCACGAAGGAAACGAATGGATCACCAAGTTTGTGGATCCGGTGCGCAAAGCGGTCACTTCGAAAGTGCCCGCGCCATTTTTGCGAATCGCCGCGGTTCCGCCGGCATTTGCGCTTTGGGCGGTCATAAAATTGTTCTATCGGCCGCGGGCCAACGGAAAGGGCCCAGCCAAACTTCCTTACGGAGATTATTTTGCGGCGCTTTATCACTATCCGTTCGACGAAATTCACGCCAATGTTTTCGATCAACTGGTCACACCTGTCGCTTATTATTTGCGGGAAGACGAAGTCCGTCCCTGGCTCGAATCAGGTTTTCGCGATGCCGCGCTGCGTTCGCACCGCGGGTATAGTTGGACTGGGCTTGCGACGGTCTCGCGAACGAAAGTTGCGGTTGCTGATTAACGAGGAACATTTCAAAGAGGAAGAGCGGCCGGAGATTTAAGCGGCGCTCCGCGAGGTACAAAAAGTTGTGCGGGATTGCAGGATTCACGCATAAAAACTGGTCTCCGCATCCTGACCGGATTCGGGAGGCCACGGCGACGCTGATCCACCGGGGTCCGGACCAGCAGGGCGTGTTCGAGTCCAGCCTGTTTTCGATGGGGGCGGCGCGCCTGAAAATTATTGACCTCGATTCAGGGAATCAGCCGATTCTTTCCGAAGACGGAGACTTCGGAATTGCGTTCAACGGTGAAATTTACAATTACGCCGAGATACGGGCGGAACTGGAGAATCTCGGGCATAGATTTGAATCGCATTCCGATACCGAAACTGTTCTCCGCGCATTCATGCAGTGGGACAAGGAATGCCTGCCAAGACTGCGCGGGATGTTTGCGCTTGCGCTGTGGAAGAAATCGGCGCGACGCATTCTACTGGCGCGCGACCGCATGGGAATCAAGCCGCTCTACATTTCGCGGCAAGGAGAAGAGCTTTTTTTTGGCTCCGAACTGAAGGCCATTTTTGTGCATCCGGAAATTGAACGGCGTCTGAGCCTCGGTGGTCTTGATTGCTACCTCTCACTGAACTATGTGCCGTGCCCTTGGACGCTTGTCGAAGGAATCGAGAAACTTCCGCCGGGACATTGGATGGAATGGATCGACGGCAAGATAACGTCGGACGCTTATTGGACATTGCCTTTTACCCATCCGGCCAATTACACGCTGGAGACAGCCAAGGAAGAACTCGACGGCCTCCTCGAGCAGTCGGTGCGCGAGCACATGATCTCGGATGTGCCCCTGGGAATCTGGCTAAGCGGAGGAATGGATTCGACGACGATCCTGCACTACGCATCGAAAGCTAGCGGTTCACAACTGAAAACATTTTCGATTTCATTTCGCGGAAGAAGCTTTGACGAGACGACGTTCATTGACCGCGCCGTGAAGGAGTACGGGACCGACCACGAGGTGCTGGATCTGACTCCCGCCCAGGACCTGTGCGGAGCCATCGAGGAATTTGCATACTATTCCGACGAGCCGAGCGCGGACGCAGGTTCGCTTCCCGTATGGTTTCTTTCAAAACTATGCAAATCGAAAACCACTGTGGCGTTAAGCGGCGAAGGGGCTGACGAACTCTTCGGCGGATACATCACCTGCCGCGCCGACATGCTTTCCAAGTGGGCACGGCGAATTCCGCGCCCACTTTTGCAGGCTGCACTTGCCGGAGTAAGACATTGGCCGGTTTCGGACGAGAAAATCAGCTTCGAGTACAAGTTGAAGCGGTTTCTCGAAGGCAGTCTCCTCGAACCAAGCCACGCCCACGTCTACTGGAACGGGACTTTTTCGGATAAAGAGAAGCAATCTCTGCTCCGGGAGCCTCTGCCCTCTGCATTTCACCGTTTATTGGGTGAAGTAGACGACTTACCGAAAGCCAGCGACGCTCTGGCACGCTTCCTGTGGTTCGATCAGAAATACTACCTGGCCGATGACATTCTGGTGAAAAGCGACCGCATGAGCATGGCGCATTCCGTCGAAGTGCGCCCGCCGTTTCTCGATCATCGCATCGTGGAGTTTGCGGCGAAACTGCCAGCGCACCTGAAGATTCGCGGCTCACAGCAGAAATTGGTTTTGAGCGAAATGCGAAAAGACAAGCTCCCCGCATCCATCCAGGCCGGAAAGAAAACGGGATTCGACATTCCGGCTCATGAATGGCTGCGCGGCCCTCTGCGTTCAATGCTGGTGGATTCACTACGCGAAGGAATAGCGGAGTACGGGCATCTTTTTCGAGGGGAAACCGTTGATGATTTTATGACCCGGCACCTGGAGCGAAAGGCCAACGTCGGGTATCACCTCTGGGGCTTGATGATCCTCTTTCAATGGATGAAACGATGGCGAATACAAGCGACGTCAAGCTCGACGGCGCAGGCGTTCTTACAAGTAAAAGCTGGCTCGTTTACCTGATTGTCGCCCTGGTTGCCGGGGCAATCTATCTCGGCTGCAGCGTATCTCCGCCGTCCCTGATGGACGACGTGGATGCAGCGGTAGCGCAAATCTCAAGAAACATGGTTACCTCCGGGGACTGGGTGACGCCGCGAGCGGATGGCATCGCCTTCCTCGAAAAGCCAGCCATGTTCTACTGGCCGATTGCCGTGGCGTTCAAGGTCTTTGGCGTGTACGACTGGGCGGCGCGCATTCCCTTCGCACTTTCGGCAATTGGGCTGGCCTGCCTAACTTGTGCTTTTGGCATGTGGGCGTTCGGCCGACGAGCAGGGTTGTATGCAGGCTTGTCGATCGGCACTTGCGTAGGACTATTTCTATTCACGCGAATCGTCATCCCTGATGTGACTTTGACGCTGACGATCGCCCTGGCAATGTGGGCGTTCCTGCGCGCCCTCGACGAAGAAGAAGCGCACCCGCGCTTCTGGGCGTTTGTTCTCGCCGTCAGCCTCGGGGCCGGAGTCATGCTGAAAAGTTTGATTGGGGCGGTTTTCCCGATCGCCATAGGCGTGATTTATCTTTTTGTGACCAAGCAATTTTTTGTGGGCCGGACTTGGAAGCGGCTGCGCCCTATCAGCGGATTTTTTATTGCGCTGCTGGTTGCCGCGCCGTGGCACATCCTGGCCGCGTTGCGCAACCCGCCGTATTTTTCTCTTGCTCTGCACGGCGGCCCGGGAGAATATCACGGCTTTCTTTGGTTCTATTTCATCAATGAGCAGGTACTGCGGTTTCTGAATCTGCGCTATCCGCGCGATTACAACACTGTTCCAAGAGTCTGGTTCTGGCTGTTTCACTTTCTCTGGCTTTTCCCGTGGAGCGTGTACTTCCCCGCTACCGTCAAACTCTCTTTCAAACCCGTGGACCGGGCCGGCCGCGCGCGGCTGCTGGCGCTCTGCTGGATCGGATTTATCCTGATTTTCTTCACGCTTTCGACGACGCAGGAATACTATTCGATGCCTTGCTACCCAGCCATGGCGTTACTACTCGGCTCCGCCATGGCCGAGGGTGGCGATTGGATTCGGCGGGGAACCCGAGTTCTTTCCGCAGTTGCCGGCTGTGCGGCACTCGCCTGCATTACGATCTTTTTTCTGGTCCGCAATGTTCCGGCACCGGGTGACATTTCTTCCGCACTCGGCCACCATCCGAGCGCATATACCCTTTCACTGGGCCACATGATGGATCTTACTTTCGATTCGTTTGCGTATTTGCGCCTCCCTTTGCTGGTGGCGGCGATTGCGTTGGCGAGCGGCGCCATTGCCACGGCGCGATGGGACGGGATGCGATCGTTTTTGGCAGCTGCATTGATGATGGTCCTGTTTTATCATGCCGCGCGTCTGGCACTGGTGGTGTTCGATCCATTCTTGTCTTCGCGTCCGCTCGCGGAAGTCATCCTTAAATCGCCCGACGGAAAGCTGATCGTGGACCACAACTACTGGACTTTTTCTTCTCTGACGTTTTACGTGAATCGCAAGGCGTTAAACTTAAACGGACGCTATTTCAATCTTGAGTACGGTTCCTACGCTCCCGGAGCGCCGGATGTATTCATAGACGACACACGTTTCAAGAGTCTGTGGAGCGAACCCGAGCGCTACTATCTTGAAGCCTATCGAGCAAACTTACAGCGATTCGAGGATTTAACCGGTCCGAATGATCTGCATATCGTCGCTGAGAGCGGTGGTAAACTCATACTTACCAACCATCCGTTGCCGCACTTCGGCAAGGTGGAGGGGATGCCGGTTTTGTCAGCAAACGGCAAAAACCGGCTTGCAAAGCAGTGAATATGCAGGTACAAAAAGAAAGTCGAGGCCTAAACGGGTTTTTACCCGACACCCCTGCTAGCCGCTACGCATCTAAGGAGAGTCGTTCGCAGTTCGCATTGCCGTAAGAATCTGAAAAAAAGATTTGCCCTGAGGAGGGTACATGAAGATTGCCGTGCTTGGTGGGGACGGCTATTGCGGTTGGGCCACAGCACTCTATCTCTCGCAGAAGGGGCATTCGGTTGCCATCGTTGACAACTATTTGCGGCGGCTTTGGGATCACGAACTTGGCGCGCAGACTCTGACGCCGATTCGTCCGCTGACGGATCGCGTTCGAGTGTGGCAAAACCTGACGGGTAAAACCATTGAGATGTTCGTCGGCGACGTTGCCGACTACGACTTTCTCGCGGCCACATTGAAGTCGTTCGAACCGGAAGCGGTCGTGCATTTCGCGGAGCAGCGCTCCGCGCCGTATTCGATGATTGACCGCAAGCACGCGGTGTTTACGCAGGTGAACAACGTTGTCGGAACACTGAACGTTCTTTTTGCTATCCGCGAGTTCCTGCCGGATTGCCACCTGATCAAGCTGGGGACGATGGGCGAATACGGCACGCCTAATATTGATATTGAAGAAGGCTACATCGCGATCGAACACAACGGCAGAAAGGACGTGGTGCCCTTCCCAAAGCAGCCCGGATCGTTTTATCACCTGTCCAAAGTACACGACAGCCACAACATGATGTTCGCGTGCAAGATCTGGGGAATTCGCGCGACGGATCTGAACCAGGGCGTGGTTTACGGCACGATGACGGACGAAACAGGGATGGATGAAGGGCTCATCAATCGCTTCGATTATGACGACGTTTTCGGCACAGTGCTCAACCGGTTTTGCGTGCAGGCCGCCATCGGGCAGCCGCTAACGGTCTATGGCAAGGGCGGGCAGACGCGCGGGTTCCTGGACATCCGGGACACGGTGCGATGTATCGAGATCGCCTGTCATAATCCGGCGGCCAAGGGCGAGTGCCGCGTTTACAACCAGTTCACGGAGCAGTTTTCTATCCTGGATCTGGCCCACATGGTGGAATCGGCGGCGAAAAAACTTGGCGTGACGGTCGAAATCGATCACATTCCGGACCCGCGCGTTGAGGCCGAACAGCACTATTACAACGCGAAACACTCAAAGCTGATTGATCTCGGGCTGCAACCTCACCACCTTTCGGATTCGCTGCTGGACTCGCTGATGAACATTGCGATGAAGTATCGCGACCGCGTGGATGCTTCGCTGATGCTGCCGCAGGTCAACTGGCGGGAGCCGAAGAACGACCGCCGCATGCAGATGAGCATGCCAACAAGGTCCCCGGCGTCGGATGCTCGGGTGGGTCATTCGCCATCGAGTGCCGTCAAAGCGAAAAAGGCATAGGAATCGTCAAGCGGGACCGCGCCGCTTATAGGCCTCGAGTTCAACTGCTACCCGCCGCGCAAATTGCAAATCGAAGGGAAAGGCCGCGCTGTCCAGCGCGGCCTCGACTTTTTGCATAAAACGCTGGATGATCGGCTGGCCGTGCGTGAAGAGGTCGATCGAACCGATCCGCTGATTTCCTTTGTCTATCCAGACCAATCGCTCGTCGGGAAGTTCGTAGCCACAACGAAGCTCGGAAACTTCTGACGAAGGAACCGCGAATTCGCGGATCGCGAACAGGTGGCATCCCAGATTATCGGTCGCTGGGATCCCGGAATAATCGGACCGGCTCAGAAAAAAACGTCCGCCAAAACGGCAGCCTGATCCAGGATGAAAGTCCGCCCGCCACTTTTCCACTTCCTTGAGAACCAGGTATTCAAAGTGAATGGCGATGACGCGGCCCCTCTCATGCGCCAGCGATTGCAACTTCTCGGTCTCTTCGCTTGAGCCGTACCACGGCTTTTCCACGACGACATGCAGGTGCGCTTCGATGGCCGCCCGGATCAAGAGAGAGACGTGATGACCGGGCGCCACAGAGAGCCAGGCTATTTGCGCGCCGCTGGCCTTCAGAGTTTTCGCAAGACGCTCGACGTATTCCGATTCACTCTCCGCAGGGAGCTGCCTTGTTTCGTCGAGCGATCGGACGCTCTTCCCCTCTCCGGAAATGATGGGGCGCATCTTCTGCGCCCAACGACCGCGGCCGAGGATGACGTAGGCTGGCGCTTCAGGCATGGCCGGCAATCTTCTCACAAACCAGGCGCGCGGCCTTTACGGCACTCACAACTTTTCCGGAAAAGATGTGAATCTCGCCAGGGGCGCCATCCTGCACGTAAAGGATCCGGCGGTCCTCGTCCGGATTGTCTTCGACGACGCGGATCGTGAAACGCGATCCGAGATATACGGCGTCTTTGGCGGCCGGAACAGCATCACAGCAATCCAGCCGCATGGCTTCGAACCGTGTGAACGGAACGGGCCGGAACTCCCGTTCGTTCAGAATGGCGGCGTAGGGTTCGGGCGTGGGTTCGTCCGCGTTGGTGGTCGTCCAGTGATTGGTATTTTTTGCTGAGCCAAAAAGAGACTTGCTGGAACTACCGTAGGGATCGAAAGCGGTGAAAGGCCCGTCGACGACGACAAGGGCGATGCCGCGCAACGGGCGGGGAAGTTCGATCAGCATTTTCTCGGCGATTTGAAACTTTGCAATTTTGAAGATCTGGCGGCTTGCGGCCATGCCGTAGGTAGCCCAGACGACGAAGTCAAATGCGGGGCGCATCTCCGCCGAGAAGGGCCTTTGTTCAAATGGAATTCGAAGCATGGCGAGGCGTTTTTCAATCAGAGTTCTCAGCAGGTCCGGATCGTAGATGTGCTCTTCGACCTGGTAACAGCGTCCGATGAATTCGAAATTCATCCAGTCAGGACGGCAGACCTTTAGCGCCAGTCCGTGCTCGTTCATCACTCGTTCGTACAAATCAGGAGATGTCCGGGAATCTTTTTTGGGGATGGCGTAAAAGTGCCGGCTGTTTCGAACGATTGCCGGCTCGAACGCCTGAATGAACTCGGCGCGCGCTTCGAGCGTTTCCCGTATGGTTTCAGAGCTTCGCGGATAATGATAGCCGGCGTGAACACGATACTGATTGATGGCCGAGGCAGCGCGCATGACACCGAGAGGATCGAAAATGTGAACGTTGTGACCCTGTTCTGCCAGGCGAATGGCCGCGGTTGCGCCGTAGATTCCCGCTCCCGCAACGGCGATTTTTGCTCGCATGAGCTCCTTTGTAAGAGGTTCGTGCCGTTGTGCGCATCCATCGCGGTCAATGGCGCGAAACGGCTGCGATTCGCGTGGCCGATGATTCTTTCTTAATGAGAAGAATTCTGAACAGGAGCCTGAACAACCGGAACAAGCATTCCTTCGCGAATCCGATAATCCACATTGCGCCAACGAATGCTGTTGCGTCCGAAGGTCAACAGCCAGATCAAAAACGCAGTAGCATCCCAAACGATGAAGAGCGGCATTGTTCGCCAAAGACCGCTTTGCTTGAGGCCCCAGACACCGACGAGCCAGGTGATCAGCACGCGACAAAAAAGATAGGCACTGACGTAGGCGAGGCCAATTGCATCGGGATGAGTCAGAGCAACGGCCAAACACCAGGGCAAACCTTGCGTGAACGCCAGGCCCAGGTGGCCCCAGGGGCGCATGTGTCGCATCACCGTCATCCAGCGAAGGCGCTTGATAAAAAGATCCTTCAGGGAATCGTAGTCGGGAACGGTCTGAACGGCATACGGAAGCAACTCTACTTCGAAGCCTTGTTCGGCGATCAGGCGGCCGACGAGAAGATCGTCGGCGGGGCGATTCTCGATGGCTTCGTAGCCGCCGAATCCAGCGAGGTGTGCCCGTGTTGTGACGATGGTTTGGCCGAGAGCGAACTTTATGCCATCGAGTTGGCGGGCGACTAAAATTCCAGGATAGAAATCGGAAATCATGCCGATGGACTGGAGATGCTGCGTGAACGTTTTGTCGTGGGTGGAAACGTACAGGCAAGTCACCCCACCGATTTTGGGATCGCGAAGAGGAGCCACGACGGTGCGCAAGTAGTTTGGCTCGACGCGAACGTCGCTGTCATTGATGACCAGAACTTCGTTGCGCGCTTCGTTCACCATGCGGACGAGTTTGGCGACTTTGTCGTTGATGGCGTTGCGCCCAGAACCGTAGAGAATGCGAATCTGGCGTTCCGGAAAATCGTGCATCAGCTTCTGAAGAACGGGGACGGAGGGGTCATGTTCATCGCCGACGCAGAAGATCAGCTCGTATTCCGGATAATCCTGGCGGCAGTAGCTGGCGAAATTTTCGTAGGCTTCAGGATCCAGGCCGCGGACAGGCTTCAAGTTGCTGACCGGCGGAGTAAAGTCCACATTCCTTCGAGGACCTTGTTTCGGCTGGCGAAAAAAAAGGCGGGAACTGTAGAGAACGAGCAAATAGTAGATAAAAGGGGCGGACGCAAGGGCAAGAAACAAATAATCGGCGGCTTTCGAAATCACTGCACCTCGCGTATCGGATTGTGCCACGCCGCTGCCACGGAGTAAGGCGAGCCCTCGGGCAACAAAGCCCAACGAAAAATCATAACAAAAAAAGCAGCATTCCGCTCCCCTAGGCTTTGGTCTACGTTAAACATCTTGTAAGATGAATTTGAGGAAAAAGGCGAATTAAAAAACCGTATGAAAGATTCCCCGGGCCTGCACCTGAAAACGTACATTTCCATTTTGTTTATTGTCCTGTTTGCTCCACTGGGGAATGTGTTGCTCAGCAAGGGAATGAAGAATGTGGGCTCGGCCAAAAACTGGGCGCCGGGGGATATTCTTCGCATTTTTTTCAGCATCATTAGTTCCGGATACATTTGGCTTGGGATTGCGTGTCTCCTGGCCTTCTTTGTTGCGTACATGCTCGTTCTCACGTGGGCGGACTACAGCTACGTTCAGCCGGCGTCGTCTTTTTCGTATGCCGTGGTGGCCCTGCTGGGGTATTTTTTGCTTGGAGAAACTGTGCCCCCGCTGCGTTGGATTGGGATTTTTGTGATCTGCGTCGGCGTCTTTATTGTCGGGCACACGCATCCGCGAACGACGGAAAAGGTTCCGACGTGATCGAATTCGTTTTCCTTTTCATGATTGTTGCGGCTGGAACGGGGGGCGAACTCTGCGTTTCGCGGGCGATGAAGGTGGTCGGGGAGGTACATGACTTCCGGCCGGCCGCGCTGATCCGTTTTGTAATCCGGGCGATGCGAGTGGGTTGGATGTGGATTGGGATTGGGATGATGACGCTGGCGTTTTTTTCGCTACTGGCAATGCTTTCGATTGAGAACGTGAGCTTCGTTGTGCCGGTGACGGCTTTGAGCTACGCGGGCGGGGCGTTTGGCGCGCTATTATTCTTGCACGAACGCATTAGTGCGCAGCGCTGGCTGGGCGTTTTTATCGTTTGTGTCGGAGTTACCCTGGTCTGGCTGAGCCGGCGCTAATTCTCTGGCTGAGATTACAAGACTTACGGCTTCTCCGGGTCCACTTGCGTTGCCGTTCCAATCTTAATGGTGGAACCGAAACGCTTGTAGTTGGTGTAACGAACGGCCACGTGAATGCGCACATCAGGACCAGTCTTGAAGCGCAGAGTGTCTTCGGAACGAGTGTAAGTTGGAAACCAAAAGTGACCTTCAATATTCTCGCGAAAGGTTTCAAACAAGGGAAACGCGCTGTCTTGTTTTTTCTTCATTAAACCGGTGCCCTTGCCACGCGTTTTGACAATCTGCATGTCGCGGTCTTCGACCCAGATGCGCCCTTGAAAGTAGCGCTGGTTTTTCTCCAGCTTTTTTGGCCCGATGTCAAAAACATAAGTGCCCAGCTCGTCGACTTGTTCGCGGCCGATATACTTGATGTCGTACTTTGGCAATTCCTCCGGGGTAAGCACTAAGGGCCAAATCTTTTCGATGTCGTCAAAGTCCTGCTGCTCCATGGTAATGCGCTGAATGCTCGAGGCCGGTGCTTCTATAACCTTTTCGTAGCGCTTCCCCGCCGGAGTAAACAGGATGTCGCTGACGAGGCGATACTCACCATCCACCCGGCCGTCTTCATCGATGGTCTGAAAAAGGAAGATCTGGGTGTATGTGTAGTTTTCGCGCTCCTTACGGAACTCCTGCTCGTGTTGCGTGAATTTCTCGATGATCTGCTCCACGGGTATTGCGGGCGGCTCGTTGGTGATGTGAGAGGAACCAGTCTGGCGAGCAGCGTCTTCATTCGATTTGCTCGCCGGTGGAGTGGAAGGAGCCACTGTCCCTGGGGGTGGCGGTGGCAAAGGACCTTGACGTTGCGCTGCCAGGGGCAAGGCAAACGCGGCATACCCAATCATCAAAAGCGTTATGAAAATGTTGTCTTCGCGATTCTTCCCTGGCGTCACGGAAATGACTCCACTCATTCTCTCTGTGCTCCTCAACATGATTCTATCTCTTTACTCTACTTGAAGATGCGATGCGCGGAACAGGCGTTTCGTGGCTCACACCTGCCATATAAAGAGCAGCTCAGCGAGGGACCCACCTAGGGGCGTGCGTGAATAAGCCGTTGACGAAACCCATCTGGTAGACAATGAAAAGGCCAAAGGCCAGGCTAACCAGTCCTGAAACCAGTCCCAGACCGCGATTGAGGCGAGAAAACCTGGTCTCGGAGAGCTTAAATGGAATGGCAATCGCCGCGGTGATCAGCATCATTCCCGCCACGGTTCCTATGCCAAACACAAGGATATAGAGAACGGCCCAGCTAGGAACACGAATTGTGGTGAGCACCAAAAGGGCAACGGCAGCCGAACCGGCGAGGCCGTGAACAATGCCAACAGCCAAAGGCCGCACAATTTGATAAAAGCCAAGACGCCCAAAGGTCCGGTCCATCCAACTTACGGGTGTCACATCTTCGGAATGGCCGTGCTTTTCGGGACCATGGCCGTGTGGATGGGTGTGAACAAAATCTCCATGTCCATGAGGATGGGAGTGTTGACCCATTTGTAAGGCCGTAACATTTTCTGTAATCCAACGCATGATCCCGGATAAGTTCAAAATTCCCAGAAGAATCAACATCAGGCCTACGGATAATTCCATCGTGAGTCCAACTCTTGGCGTGATCACCAGACCAAAGAGGATGATAGCCGAGCCGACAACAAGAATCGTGATGGTGTGACCCAGGCCCCACAGGACGCCGATCAAGGCTGCATGCCCGATACTACGCTGACGGCTTACAATCGTAGTGACAGCGATGACATGGTCGGGATCGGTCGCGTGGCGCATGCCGAGAAAGAAGCCAAGAGCAATTATGGAGAGCAGTGGGACCATGTATTTTCAAACTGCGGCAGCACGAGAACGAGCCCGCCACCGGTAGTAAGGGCAACAGACTCAACGGGAACTCTTGGTAGGGGCAGTACCGAGTGTAATTCCATTCGCATCCAACAGTCCAGTTCGCTCGCATAAAAATACCGACGTCCAAAACGGAAATGCCCTGGCGCCTTGCCCGCACGCGCCATGCGCTTGACGGGTGAACTCTCACCAAGGCCGCGGCCTCCTCGCACCTCAAAGAACGTCCAACATCTGAGGTTTGCCGCCACCAAGCAACCCGGATGTGGTCGTTCCGCTGTCCCCTCCCGTTTCGTGCCCATCGGTGTCTGTCTACATTTCAAGACAAAACGAAGAGAACTAACAATGTCTCTTACGCTTACCTATATTGGAGCCCTGTTGGCAGGTGCGCGTGTTGGTGGCTGTTCTGGGTCACACTTCACAAATTGGGAGAAATCCCGCTCGTAAGGCACTGTCTGAAAAGCAGGCAGTGCCTGGAGTGGATTCGATCGCACCAGAGTCTGGCGCTCGTGATCACCGAGGCTACAAATCTGCGCCTTCCCGGCATAACCGATCCAACTGGAATCCTCTTGACGTTGGGAGGTACGGCAGCCGACGTGGGCTTCGTGTTCGGCTATTTGCCGAGCCGGGATGTCCTCTCTCTGATCTCCCCAAAACTCCGGAGGTCGGCATGAGAGACCAAGCGAAATGGCAACAACTTCTCGTCGAGGCCGTGAATCAGCCGGGTAGAATCATGTCTGCTTACACTGCCTTTCACAACTACAGCATTGGGAACGCACTGCTGGCGTTGTCCCAGTGCCTCCAACGCAACCTTACTCCCGGCCCGCTCAACACGTACAAGGGTTGGCAGGAGTTGGGCCGTTTCGTGAAAAAGGGTGAGCACGCGCTCACCCTTTGCATGCCGGTTACGGCGAAAAAGAAGAAGATCAATCCGGAAACTAAGCAGGAAGAGGAGCGCGTACTGACATAGTTTGTTTACCGCCCGTTCTGGTTCACCTTGTGCCAGACGGAAGGCGACAAGCCGTACCTGCTCCTGACGCCTGGGTTCGATCTTGAGGTGGCGCTAAGCAGCCTCGGAATCCGAAGGATTGATTTCGACATGCTTGATGGAAATGTTCAGGGTTTTGCCAGAGAGAAAACTATTGCTATCAGTCCAATAGCGCAGCTCCCGCATAAGACGACCTTCCACGAACTGGCACACGTCATCCTGGATCACACAGCCGAACAATTGACGCTCGTAGATGAGGAATCCACTCCGAGAAGTCTCTGCGAAGTGGAAGCCGAGGCTACCGCCATGATCTGTCTCGAAGCGCTTGGTCTGGAAGGCTCCGAGTATTGTCGGGGATACATCCAGCATTGGCTGCAAGGCGAAAAGGAAATACCAACTCAGTCCGCGAAGAAGATATTCGCGGCTGCAACTGCGATTCTGAAAGCAGGCCAAACGCAGAAATAGGGACGACAAAACACAACAGGCCATGCGGGCAAGGACCGACTGCCCTACATGGCCATTTTATTATCCGCGATGAGGTCCTGGGGATTCCTTAGTATTCCGCTGAAGGGCTATCAGCGCCGTTGAGTATCACTAAGTTCCACCAAGCTGCCACTCTGTCACTGCAATGGCCTCGATTTGACATTTCCGCCAACGGGCCTTCGGGGCCGTTTCGCCGGATTCACATCTACGAGCACCGCGTTTACCAGACTTAGACGCGGAAATTCGCCGGTTCAGCGCAAACTCTGTCGTGCCAATCCAATCCCTGAGGGAGTTCTGTGGCGGCAAACTCCAG
>Ga0206999_10011_pt1 | contig 54914 bp, 61 predicted proteins | sample Alteio_BWMinCont_92_FD_153482 | JGI IMG/M metagenome (GOLD analysis project Ga0206999, IMG submission 153482) | Enriched cells from forest soil in Barre Woods Harvard Forest LTER site, Petersham, Massachusetts, United States -... | ecosystem: Environmental > Terrestrial > Soil > Temperate forest >...
GCACTGAGCCGTACCGGATGCATTGAAGCCCAGGAATACTCGAATTCTTGCCCACATTGGAAGCAGACGCGGTAGGTCCGTTTCTTGATGGTGAACACGCGACTGATTTGACTGTGGTGACACCCGAACGCCGACTGCAAAATCCAGAGCAGCGGTTTCATAAGTCCTGCGCTCGACGGCGCTCGCTACTTCCATTGGCATCCAGCCAATCGAGTAGAGAGCGAACGCTGGCCCGAGCCAGGGCAATCGAGCAGTCAGCAGCTCCGTAGTAAAGATTGAGGCTGTCGCCGTCGGAGTCCATGGTGTATCCGCAGGGGAAAACAACATCATCGACGTCGCCATGACGCTCGTAGTCGGCCTCCGGCCCAAAGATCCACGAATCTCCTCGCAGTAGGCACTTTGCCGGATTCTCAAGTTCAAAGAGCGCCAATCCCAGTCGATACAGACAACCCGAAGGGGTGTGCCGTACTCCGTGGTAGAACACGAGCCATCCTCTGGACGTCTCGATGGGCGGCGGCGATAAGCCAATCTTGTTTGCATCCCACCAGGCGCCGCGGCGTGCCTCCAGCATGAGCCTGTGTCTGCCCCAATAGCGCAGGTCAGGAGAGTAGGAAATCCACATGTGCGAACCCAGGGGCGTCATCGGACGATGAATCAGCGCCCAGCATCCATCAATTCTCCGCGGTAGCAGCGCCGAGTCTTTGTCATCTGGCGGCATTATGACTCCATAGCGCTCGAAGCTGCGGAAGTCTTTGGTCAGAGCCAGCGACACTCCGGGGCCACCGCGCGAATAAGAGGTGTAGGTGACTACGTATTGCTGCAACTCGGGCACGAAAGTGATGCGAGGATCCTCAATGCCCCAGATTTCCTCGGGATACTCCCTAGGGCTTGGCATCAAGGTTGGTTCGTTATCAATTTGCCAGTTGTCCACTCCGTTGCGCGAACGGGCCGCGCAGAGATGGGACAAGCCCCGTCGATCTTCAACGCGGCATAGCAGAAGAGTCGACCCATCTGCTAGTAGTGTTGCGCCCGCATTGAACACACTATTGATGGAGTAGGGCCAGTCCTTAGCCGACAAAATTGGGTTGGCTGGATGCCGAAGAAGCAGCGTCTCGTGGCGAATTGTTGTGGCAACGCTCATAGATGTTCACTCAGTGGCCCTGATCAAAATCTAGTTAGTCGAAGCAACAAATAACTCGCCGGTTGTTCCCGAACTATCGGTTTCTGGCAACGAGCTCATTTCGAGCAGTGCCATCAAGAACGATAGCGTGGACTCTGCTCCCTGGTTCTCATTGGCGCGGTCGGGATGCAGGCCGTCCCGGCAGCCGCCGGTGACGGAATCATAGAGAGGAAGTTGCAGATCGTTGTCTCCAAGAAACCAGTTGAAGGCGGACCAAGCCTCACGACGCCAACGCCCATCCCTATTTACGCGGTAGGCTTGCAAACAGGCGGAAACCGCACCAGCGGCCTCAAGTGGCTGTTGATCAAAGCGGGCTTTTTCGCGACCCTGGCGATAGAAGCCTTGCGATCCGATCGGTACAAAGTGGCCGTTGGTTTCGCAGTGCTGCATTTTCAGGAGCCAATCCAATGATTCAAGGCCGGCGGAAATCATACGATCATCCGAGCAAGCGGAGCCAACGAGCAACAGCGCCTGGGGCAATCTCGCGTTTCCATAGGCCAGGATGTTCTCGAACCATCTCCAGTCTGAGGTGCGAATCGACTCATACATTTCCAGCAATCGCGTGCTGAGGACGGATCTTATTTTCTGTGCGTCCCGGTCTCCCGGATACGAATCGAGATATTCTTGAATTCCGAGCAAGGCGTAGGCCCAGGCACGCGGACTGTTGAATTCCATAACTGCCGGAAGGGAGATTTCGAACAAACGCCCCGCGGCGCACCTCAGTCCCTGATCCCTGGAGCGGCCTAGAACCGTCCCAAGTCCCCACAGTGTGCGCCCATGACAGTCTTCCGAGCCCTCAGCTTCGTTCCACCGGCGATCATAGCCGAGAAAATTTCTGAACTTGCCATTTACTGGATTGAACGCGTGTTGCAAGAATGCCAAATAGCGAAAGGACGAATCTTGCGCAGGCTCACTGGACTGCCGTTTGCCGGGTTGCTCCAGGAGAACGGCGAAAATGAGTGCGCGAGCATTGTCGTCGGTGGTGTATCCCTCTGCGTAGTTAGGGATGGTGAAGATTGCGTGCTGCAGCATTCCAGTGTCATCCGTCAGGCTGTTGAAGTGCTTCAGGTTAAGCTCCGGCAGCTGATTCAATGTTTTTTGCGCAACACGGGCGGAGAACCGCACTTGTGGACTCTCCATCCGATCGCTGCGAACTCGTGCAAAACTCTCCATGTAGCCCTGCGCTACTCTTTTCCAGACCATCTCGCGCGCGAACAAGTAGGCACGCTTGCGCATGGTGTGGCGTATGGCGGGAGTGTCCAGAAGCTCCACTGTCTTTCTTGCGATAGCGTCAGGATCCTGGAAGGGAACCAGCGCGCCGCGGCGGTCGTCCAGCAACTCGATCGCATGCCAGTACGGGGTTGAAATGATTGCCTTGCCCGCACCGAGCGCATACGCAAGCGTCCCCGAAACCACCTGCGCCTCATGTCGGTAGGGAGTGATGTAAATGTCTGCGGCACCGATGAACTCAAGCATCTCCTCCGGGCTGACAAAGCGATTGTGGAAGATTACATTCGCCTCCACTCCGACTTCCTTCGACAAGGTCTGCAAATGATCTCGATACCGGTCCCCCTCGCGGCGGAGAATGTGAGGGTGGGTCGCGCCCGCGACGATATAGACAACATTCTTGTGCCTGGACAAAATCTGCGGCAGCGCTTGAATGACGTTTTCGATTCCCTTGTTCGGCGAGAGCAGACCGAATGTAAGTAGTACCGCTTTACCCTCCACACCGAAGCGATCCTTGTAGAAATTGGGATCGAGGAACGGCAGGTCGGGAACGCCGTGCGGAACCATGTCGATCTTGTTGCCAGGCACTTTGAAGATTTCCTGCAAGAACTGGGATGAGAGCTGGCTCATGACGATCAGGCGATCGGAGAGCTCCGCGATCTCTTCCATCACCATGAGCTGGTCAGGATTCGGTTCGCGGAGAACAGTGTGCAGGGTGGTCACCACCGGCATCTTCAGTCCGCGCAACAGTTGCAAGATGTGGCTGCCAGCGGGTCCGCCGAAAATTCCATACTCGTGCTGCAGGCAGACCATGTCGATATTGTTGAAGTTTAAGAACTCGGCCGCCTCTTGATACGATCTCAACTCGTCCTGAGCAAGCGACCATCTAACCCGCGCAGGATAGTCATATCCTTGTTCCGTGTCGTTTACGGGTAGCGCCAGCAATCGAGCGGTGCCGTACTCAGCGGATATCGCCGCGCAAAGGTCGGTGGTAAACGTGGCAATTCCACATTGTCGGGGCAAATAGTTCCCGATCACCGCGATCCGGCTAGGCAGCGATGGCTTTGATTGTGATCGCGGGCGAGCTTCCGAGACTTCCGCGCGTACCATGGGGCGGAGGCTGACGACTTCTAACATTCCCTGGGTGAGCGCTGTGTTTGGTAGTGACATTAGCTCCTAAATTTGCTGAGAACAGCTGCTGAGATAAGGTCAGATACGAGAAACCTGCGCGCCATCCGACTTTTGGTCGGAGGATATCGACTACGCGGTGTTTCGCCTATGAGTTTGCCACTTTCAGTATTCATCGAAAGTGATGTTGCGGACTGGTCAAAATTGACCACATACTGCCTCGAGTAGATTCAGACAGTCTGGGGATCCGCGGTGACCATCGGTTCAAAAAACGATTACCGCCGTAACCATGCTGGTATTGTGACGAACACTCTTAATCGGGGGCGAAACCCTACACTAGGGGTCAGGTGTGTTCTGGCAGACCGGGAATCGGCGATCCACATGGAACTCGCTGCGCTCAAATCCACAATCTTAGACTCAATGCCCTGATCGATTGCGATTTTGATGTTTGTTGAAGCAGCCATATCCATGGAGAATCTGTTTGCAGTTCTCCGGAAAGAGCAGGACATACCGAGAGTCAAAAAGGAAATTAAGGCCTTCCGAAATTACAGCCGAATTGCTCGGAGAAGTACCTCCTTCTGCCGATGCTCATCCAACCACTTCGCCACATTCACTTATCCGGCCCGATGCGAGACTGAGGATGCGTTTCTTCTTTGAGCATATCCGCCCATTGGCAAGGTTCACGCGGTTCCTCGGTGTCAACCACATGAATGACCATGCAGGCTGACTGGGTTTGAAGAGCGGGATGGCTGTAAGGCCATTCATGGACAGGGTACAGCGTTCACCCGATTGTGCAGAATCTGACGGAGCGTAGCCTGGGTGTGGCACCAGTCACGACGGGGAGTCCTTCCCCGGTAATAGGCTCGCGCAAGCACCGGGGGTTAACCGGGCAACTTTCATCCCGTCTCCTGATCAAGAAGCGAGCTGAAATTAATAGAAGTCGGCGGTCAAGACAAAGTGACCATCGAACCAGAACTAATGCGAAAGACGTTGCGCAGCAGGTCCAGGAATCGCGCAAGGAAGCCGCCACGGAAAAAGCCGACCACACCCGAGACAAAATCAGCCAGTCTGTCGAGGACGCCAAGGACAAGGTGAAAGAAAAGATTGAAGGATTTAAAGAGCGTCATTCAGCCTGAGATTCGAAATAGGGGTTCTCACGAATCCATTTTCAAGCAACTGTACCGAACCAAGTAGCGAGGCTCAATATGAAAACTAAGATCGTTACATTCTTGATCGCCGCGGCGGTGATTGCATCCGCAGAAAACTATGAGCAGCGACTGGCCGACTCCACAACTGTTCTCCACGAGATGTCCCAGGCGTCGGACGAGGGTATTCCGCAGGATCTGCTTCAGAAAGCGCGGTGCGTGATTGTTGTGCCTGGGTTAATAAAGGTGGCGTTTATCGGCGGCGGCAAGTATGGCCGTGGTTACGCTTCTTGCGTGACCAGGAAGGGATGGTCTTGGGTTCGATCTTCCGCTTCAGCGGCATTGGTGGTCATGCGCAAACATACGGAGTAGATTCGTGCTCTATGCGCATGAAATAGAACGGCAAATGCATCCGAATCGGCATGTTGCGCGCGCTTAATCAGATCGGAATCCGGAGCCGGAGCATCCGTCGCGATGAAGGCCATTACAAGCTCTGGTCCGTCGCGTTTAAGATTCATCAAGGCGTGCATGGCGTCATCGTCATCCACCATTCAAAAGTCGGGGTCCCGTCCCTGGCTCCGTCTTAGTCGTAGAGCGCCACCGTGAGTCACGAACCGTGTCAGGCTAGTCCATGATGTTTGTCAAAACTGTGCAATTTTGACCAGTCGTTCCATTTTGGACAATTTATTATCCGATGTGTTTTACGCGGCAGTCATGGGTTGGTGTCGATTGACAGTATCGACGTTCGGATCCTCACGACTGACCCACTTGATGTACCCACCTGCCAGGCCGGCCCACAAGGTTCGGCCTTTCCCTTTGGGAGAAAATCTCTGCCCACCACACGGAAATCCCGAATTATTGAAAGTGATCAATACTGCGCAGAACATGAACCATGCACCTGTATAAAGTGCCAAGTGAAAGTCACGCATGAAGGAGACGGAAACGAAGGAGGAGGCAAATATATGAAACTGCTAACGATTTCTTTTGTGGTTCTCTCGTTGTTGGCAATCGGTGCTCAGGCCCAAACTGATACCGACGCGATAAAAATCAATCTCGGGACGGCTGACAAGTTTGGGTTGCTGGGCGCTTCCGGCATCACCAACATCAGCGCCCACACTTTCATAATCGGTGACGTAGGCAGTTCTCCGACACCCACTGTGACGGGAATCAAGCCGTCGCAAGTGAAGGGGAAACTGTTCCTCAAATCCAGCCCGGTGACGGCTGCGGCTCAGAAGGGTCTGACAACGGCCTACAATCAAGCCAAGGGCGCCACGTGTGGCACCAACCTCACCGGCAAGGATCTGGGTGGAATGAAGCTCATTCCGGGAGTCTACTGCTTTGACACAGCGGCGCAATTGACTGGCACTCTGAAACTAGACGCTCAAGGCCATTCCAACGCGCAGTGGATCTTCCAGACCGGCACAACTCTGACGACCGCCAACAATTCCAAGGTAGCCATAAACCTCGGCGGCAAGGGCGGAAGGGGATGCAATGTGTACTGGCAGGTCGGTTCCTCAGCCACGGTCGGGAAGGGCAGCGTTTTGGTGGGAAAGATTATGGCCCTTTCAAGCATCACGCTGAACGGTGGCACCCTCCGTGGCAAGGCTCTGGCACGCAACGGTGCGATCTCGATTTCTGCCCAGGAGACGGTTGACGGCCCGCCCTGTGTTGCAACTGGCGTCGCGGATGGTGACGATATGGCTTCCTCTCAGAATTAAGGCATTGATTGTCGCCTTGATGTCTGCCGCTCATGAAAGCCATTGGAGGTGGAGTGTCAGTCAGAATTGGATGATTCCATTCCTGATGCTTCTCCACGCTCTCGGGGGAAAAGGTATATTCGTTTGGTCAATTGCCAATTGAGTAGCGTTGGCTGACCGCCCGCTCCGTTCCCGAGACCTGCCGGGACGACGGAGGCGTACCGGCGTCGTAGCCCGTAGCTTTTCTGGTTGACGCTGGGACGGCTTCACATTCAGCACGAAGTGAAGCGTGGCGAGCAGGAAGTGATCCCCATCTGATTTGGTCACGAGCGCGTCCACGGACTTGAAAGCATCATCCGGGAGGTCCGCGTGCTCAGCAAGCATCACGATGGGAACCTGTGGGTTGACCCGCTTAATCTCAGCCGCGACGACCACACCGTCCAGAAGGCCTGGGTGGTACTCGATCACAATCGCATCCACGGGCTGCAACATGAAAAGCTGTAGGCCTTCGTGACCGTTGGTCGCGGTTACGAGATCGTATCCGTTTTCTTGCAATAAACTGAGTTGGGTCGGCTCGCGGTGAATGCAGAGTAGAGTGTTGTTGCTTGCCATAGCGGTTAGGTATATAGGCCAGGCCTCAGGCGATTCTGTTCAAAAGTGCTCACATCTCGCACAGCGTCAAGCATCGCGTCAGCTTCTCGAAGTACCTGAACGCGCACCGGCAATGGCGAGCGCAATCCCGCCGGCAATCAACACCACGCTGATGATCGGTGATACTCGTTCACTGTGACTGGTTTGGACTCCGATGTTCACATCGCCAGCTTTGATGCCGTGCGTCTCGGTTTGGGGAATGGGCACGATCAGGGATGCGATACCTAGCACTATCACGAGCAAAGCCGGCAAATAGTAGAATTTTCATAAAATGGCTCCATCACAAGTTGCACAAACAATGGCCCACCTATCCCGAATACTCTGAAAAGGCGCCGCTTCGGATGCGAAAGTAGCAGTAGCTACGCCGCCGCTGAGTTCCGCATGGCTTTCATGTAACTGTCCATGGACTGTGTCAACTGAGCGTCGACCTCGTCCGCGATCGTCATGACATCGGGTAAGACGAGGCTGAAATCCAGAGATTCCAGATTGACCTGCAATGTCCCGAAAATCGTCACCTGGAGTATTCGCGATTCATGCACCAGCATCGCCGGAGTGTAGCCTTGCAGATATCGCAGCTTTCCATGAGCCACGGCCGCGGCGGAAAAGACGGCATCGCTGTCCTTGTCAGTCGCACGGGGCTTGCTCAGGCGAAGGGCCAGGTCTTCAACCAGCTTGGGGAGATGTCCAGTGCGCTCTTCATCGCTAAGCGAAACGCGATTTAGTTCACTGCTCTGTTTTGCCCGCGTCAACCAGGTCTCTACGATACCGGTACTGCACCGCAGCAGAATCTTGCCCACGCTTTCCTTGTCTGCCCGTTTCGTCGGCTTGCGATTTACCACTTTTTCCCGGACCAGATCGATGAACCGCCCAATCTCGAATGGTTTCACGACGATTTCGTCCGCCTCTAAAAGGATGGCGGCCATGGCGCTTTGCACGTCGGGGTAACCGCTAACCAGCATGGTCAAAGCATTCGGTTGGGAGTGGCGCATGGCCGAGACTACAGTAAAACCGTCGCCGGGGCTTGGCATGTGGAGGTCGGTGATGAGCGCGTCAAAACTCTCGGTCGCGATTCGCGTCAGAGCTTCGGTCACGCTGGAGGCAGCAACTACTTCAAACCCTTTGCGTTCAAGCCCTTGGGTCATCATCGCAAGCACAGCGCTATCGTCATCCACGAGCAAAACTCTGTGCGCAGTGCTGGCTACGATCGGGGGCATAAGAAATACCGCTTCTAGTCACGGATGGTGCCAGTCTAGATGCTCTTTTTTTTCAAAACTGTGCAATTTTGAACAGTCGTTCTCTTTTGGGCAACGTACCATTCGGGGTGTTCGATCGAGCAGTCATGGGTTAGTGTCGACTAGCAATATCGACGTTCGGACCCTCACGACTGCTCTACTTTCTGCCCCCCCCACGCGCGTTCTGTAGGCCGGACTCACAAAGCTCCGGCCTTTGTTCTTGGCCTCGATACTGCTCATCGGCTGAATCTTGGGATAGCACATGTTTTAGAGCCGCCTAAGTGCGTCGAAGCGATGCTGCCTCCGCCCTGAACGGTTACTGGCGGCGATACGCAACCGACAAGTGCGCGGGATGTTCCCGTTCAGAATGATTAGTGACACTCGCATAGAGTGTCGATATGCAAGTTCACAGCGGGAAAGCATGCGGTTCGAGCCGACTGGCTCGGACCGGCGTGGAGCTCAGCCGGGAAGCTCGGGTTCGCCTGGCCTGGATGGATTTCTATCGCGACCGCCACAATGTGGCTCATACCTGCCGTCACTTCGGCATCAGCCGCCAGACTTTCTATCGCTGGCAGCGCCGCTATGATGCTTTTGACTTGCGCACGCTGGAATCTCGCTCGCATCGTCCCCATCGCCAACGCCAGCCGACTTGGACTTTTCCTTTAGAGGAAAAGGTTTTGACTTTGGGTTTGCAGTTCCCGCGCTGGGGCAAGGACAAACTCGCCGTTCTTTTGCGCCGCCTGCGCCAGCCGGTTTCTACTTCCATGGTGGGTCGCATTCTCACGCAACTGAAACGACAGGGTCGCCTGGTGGAACCGTCCCGCTCCGGGGTTCCGGGATCGCGACGCGCCCTGCGCCCCCGACCCTACGCCGTGCGCAAACCCAAGCAGTACGCGGTCTCCCGGCCCGGCGATCTGGTCGAAGTCGACACCTTGGACGTGCGTCCGCTGCCGGGAGTGATCTTCAAACAGTTCACCGCCCGCGACGTGATTTCCCGCTGGGACGTGATTCAAGCTCACACTCGCGCCACCGCCCAAACCGCGGCTCAGTTCCTCGACACTCTGCAGCACCGCATGCCCTTTCCTATCCGCGCCGTGCAAGTCGACGGCGGTTCCGAGTTCGCCGCCGAGTTCGAACTCGCCTGCCAGCAGCGCCGCCTGCATCTGTTCGTGCTGCCCCCGCGCTCTCCCAAACTCAACGGCGGAGCCGTTCCAACCGCCCCTTTGATTTTTGATAAAGGCGGAAACCTCTATGGCACGACTCAGGAGGGAGGTAACCGTTTCGGAACGGTCTTCGAGTTGTCTCCCAATAGCGATGGGAGTTGGACGGAAAGCGTGCTGCTTTTGTTCGGTGGAATGATTGGAGCCTATCCCCAGCCTGCTGTAGTTTTTGACCAGATGGGGAACTTATACGGCACGACTACTGGTGACGGTGGCGATCGCAATGGAACCGTTTTCGAGTTGTCGCCAAACGGTAATGGAACGTGGACGCCAACTGTTTTGCACTCGTTCTCTAATCGGCCCGGAAGCTTGGCTTTGGGTGGTCTGATCGTGGACAAACACCGTAAGCTGTATGGCACGACCGCAGGCAACGACCGAAAAACATTTGGCAGTGCGTTCCAGATCATCCCCTGATTGCCGATTTCGGCACCGCCTTCGAAATCAAACCGTAAGTGCCTTCTCCCAGTGCCTTTCACGTCTGAGTCGCGTTCGCCGTTCGATGATTGGCGTAACATCTCGATAGCGCTCATTGACCAGACAAACCCCCACTCGGGGCTCGTGTTAGCAAACTACACTTTTCTAACGTCCCGAGCGTCGGTGCTCCGAACCAATGTTTATGCGGGTCCGAGGCGACCGTTTTTGAGAGGGTTTTCTAACAACGAGGAAAATCAAGTCTCTGTCTGGGCAGGGACTACGGCAAATGGGGAAACTTTGGTGGAGCGTGGGTCACTGAAAGCGATCTTACAGGCGGGCTGAAAACGTGGTCGAACTGCGAAGGGCGTAGTATCCACCGTTCAAAAAAGGGGGTACCGAGCTAGAAACCTAGCCCCCACAGTCCTATCCTTTCGCATTCGCCCAGTATTGCTAGGCCTTGCGCCCGGTCATTCTTCCATTTTAAGTACGGAGGATTCGTCGCAGCATTAGCGTTCAACCAGGTTCTCTCGTCGTCAATCGCAACACCGACGTCGCCCCAAAGATCCACGCAGTTTTGTGGCTCGTTTCCGGGCGACCACAATCCACGACGAGTACCTAGTGATCCCCACCAGAAACTGAGATCCTCGCGAGCTAAAGCAACTTCTCGCTTTAAGAGTTCGCAGGCCCCGGTCGCAAGACGTAACAACAGAGCTGCACGCGAGACCACCTGCAAGTGATGCTCAGGATCATCCAATCGGGACTTCGTTTCCGCGAGGGTCAATAATCGTGGCGTAACTCCCGCTTCCCTCCTGGTAAGGAAGTTTAGCCACCCTTCCTGAGGCCCCGGCGGTGTCAAAGCTCCGAGCATTGTTCTTACATCTTGCTCATAGCGAGCGTTCCCACGAGCATTCATTCCAGTTCGTCCAAGAAATACATCCTCAAGGCTAGATCTGAGTACGTGCCTGTCCAGCGTGTCAAAGCGAGAACCAGACGGCTCGAAGAGAGACCAGAAGTCGATCAGAAAAGACGATGCTGCCGCCGCATGGATGAAAGCAGTCTGATTCAAGTCCGCAGGTCTGTAGCTCACTTGGTTTCGAGCGTTCCTATCCTCAGCAAACTGCTTAAGGTCTATGCCCCAATTCTTCAGCCACTTTTTCCCCAGCCACCCCGGAATAGAACCGCCAAACTCCGCTATCCAGTCACGTAACTGAATTCCTGCCGGGGAAATCACTCTCAACAGGAGATCTGACGGACCGAACGCGGAGACGTTTCCCCAATATTCAAGCGCACGCCACGTTACCTGATGGGTTCCGCGCAGAGGCAGATCGAGGCAGCTCGGGGGCTTCGGCCGCCCCGCTCGTGGGGGGCGTGGCTGGACAAGGATGCAATGTCTTTTGTCAAAAATTCCAACGCCTCGGGTGGCGAGAAAAGACATCGCCGCGCGGAGTTCGGCGTAGTACCCGAAATGCAATGCGGCGCCGGGGTGGCCAGTTTGGTGAGCGTTGATCGCTCGACCGAGGAAGCTCCAGCCGTCCGTGCAATGGGGAAGCGCGGATGCAGCTATATACTGCTTTAACTCACCCTCGCGCACTTTCCCGGCTGAGAGATCCCTCTCGGCTCGCTTTACGGTCAGGGTCTTGTATTTGTTACTCTTGGAAAGCCAAACGCCGGCCTCTAGGTGCTTGCGTGTCCGACCCAACGCTCTTGCTACTGCCGTCGGCGACGATTTGCGAAGGGTTGCTTTCTGTTGTGCAGTTAAACCAGCCATTTACGTTTGGGGCTTTCTCTTCGGTTCCATTCCAAGAACAAGCTTCGCAGCACGCCCAGCTTGTCCGGCAGAATTCGAAATGTGTTTCAGTAGTTGCCTACGAAACTCCGAATAACCGCCACTGCCTCTGAAGACGAGTTTCCTCAACTTCTCTTCCTCTGTAAGGCCCTCCGCACTCACGGTTCTCCAATCGAACAAAGCGAGGGAGGCCGCTATTTGCTCCAAGAATTCCCTGATAGCAGCTGGGACGTGTTCGAGTGCATCAGAAATCGCCGCATCATCATCGTCGCCGGTATCGACGGACCAATTTCGAAGCTTGAGCTCTTCGTATCGCACAAAAGCAAGGTCGTTTGTGATGTGGAGGAAGGCCCTGACTCCTTGATCTTGATTCAGCAAAGTCTGTTGTCCCGAAAATGCGAGGTCGGGAACAGTTCGCCTATCGGTGCGTAGGTTCTGAGCCCAATCTGCCCGACAACCTGCAACCGCATCTCGCATTTTTTGCCAAAGAGCAATCAAATAAACTCCCTGCTGTTGTCGGCTCCAAGGCAAGACAAGCCTGTCAGCACCGACAGGTGCGCCAAACAATCCGCCAATCTTGACACCCGGCCCTTCAAACGATCTCACATAGGTAGCTAGCAAAGACCTTATCCACGCAGCCTGCGATACCAGACCTGTTCCTGATTCACCGAGCATGTTGATCCGGTCGTACCAAGGACTGTCTGGGTGTGACCAAAGAATCTCTGTCAGCTCCTGCGACCGCGTTTCACGGTAAACAACGGGTCCTTCAAACTTCTCAAGCCAGTCCTCAGTTCTCAGCAGAGGATATAGGTCAAATGCCAGACTAGGATTTATGCGCTTGGGTTTTATATTGATTGTCCAAAACAGATAGGCCTGCCAGCTGATGTCTAATCCATAAAACGCAACCACGGGCAACTCGTAGTCCTCGGGAGCGTCAGTGCCATCAAAAGCCCACAGCCGATGCTGTCCGTCGATTACTTCAATTGGATGAACCGACCTGGGTTCCCAGTCCGCACCTGAAAAGTTCTCAGGCAGTTGCAGCCTTATGACACGATCATCATCGTCGACTACCCTTATGAGGTCTTGCTTATCCACCTTGGCCTCGCGACGCTGATCCTCTGGTCTCAGAATGTTTACGACCACAGCGGTAGGCAGCCATCCCGGCTTCCTTAACTCACGAAAGTCTCCAGCTGCTCGCCTGGCTTTGCTCAGATTCGACCATGGGTAGCCGTATCGGATAAAGCGAGAGATCTCCTCGGACCGCTTTTCGTCATGTCTCCGCTGAATCCCTAGGTCCTCAGATCGCAGTTTTCCGGCAGTGGTGCTGCGCCTCTGTATTCCGGAGAGGGCTCGCAACTCTGCAGCCGATAACGAAAAAACGTAGAAGTGGGGTTCAGGGCGTCGCCGTCGCTCTTTGGAATCGAAGCTGACGGTATTCCATTCGCGCAGCCATTGCTTAACTTTGATCCCGGTTACTTCAGGACTTTCAGGTTTTCGTGAAGGGCTCATGGACGATCCATCCTATGCAGGGTCCGAGGGTCGCGCGTTTTCGCGACACCTGAGCTTACACGCGCCGCTCGTTGGGCCAACAAGGCACATTCTTGAGTCTCCAAAGTCTAACCCGCAACAAAGAATTTCTCGCTGTGCTCCGTACCACAAGACAGTGGAGGTTGTTGGCATTCGTCTCAACGAAGTAGTTGGACAATCACACGCAGACTTGTTCGGAGTACCTTGTGACGGAGAAAATCTAGCAAAAGGGGGTCACAAGGCAAACTAGGAGTCTGCCCCGTAATAGTTTCAATTCTCCCCCTCGACACTTCGCGTCAGAAGATATTCGTCCGACATCGCGTTGTCAAGTGAAAAGGGTGGGGCTAGAGTTCAAACAGAGCATTTTACAGCCCCTCGATAACTTGGGCTTGCTGGCGTCAACTCCCGGCGGAGAAGTAATGATTCCTTTGGTTCCAACGGAGCAGCGGTCTACTTTGACTTTAAGTCCATGAGAGCAGTCGGCACGCCTTCGATGGTGTAGCCGTATTCGTGACCTTCTTCGTGGGTGGGCGGCGAAGTGTTTCATCCACCGCAACATCGGCCATCATACGCTGAAGGGAGATCTTGGCATCTGCGGGTAAGAGTGCCGACCTCGCGGATCTTAGAGAGGAGATCGTCTTTGTCATTGTGGCCACCGACCGAAGCCTACTCGATGCGATAATTCGTGATGAGCAGTTCCGTGGTTCTGCGACGGTGAAGCATGTCGGCAGCGAGAATGCTAGTGCGATCGACACGGTGATGAACGCCGAAATTTCTATACAATTCGCGGACGCTCCGGTGGTCGGCATTAGAAATCATGAGCGCCGCTCCACGTCGGGCAGCTCTCTTGACTGCTGACGCAAGCCTTATCTGATCGGTCCAAGAAAAGAGGTTGGCGTTGTACTTTACGAAGTTGTTGTTGTTGTGCATGACGGTGTACGGAGGATCCACAAAAACAAAATCGCCTGCTGCTGCCTTGTCGATGGTCTCTTCAAAGTCTGCGATTAGAATCGACGCACGACGGAGGCAAGTCGCGATTTCTTGAAGGTAACCCTCGGGATACGCAACGCGGTCCTTGGTGCCAATCGGGACGTTGAACTCACCCTTAAGATTAACCCTGTAAATTCCGTTGAAACAGGTCCGGTTGAGATATAGGAAGCGCACCGCTTGTTCAATCGCGTCAGTGGGACGCGTTGCCCTAGTCCGATAGTAAAGCGTCTCGCCATGTTTGTGCTGAAGGCTCGCCAAACGCTTCTCAATTACCTTGGCATGCTTCTTGAGACACTGGTAAGCATTTACAAGTTCCTGATTGGTGTCGGACAGAACCGCACATTGCGGTGTGAGGTGGAAAAACACAGCACCTCCACCGAGAAACGGTTCGAAATATCGCCTGTAGTGCAACGGAAGCAAAGAGGCATGTTGATGCACAAGCCATCTCTTGCCTCCCGGCCATTTTAGAAACGGCTCACCCATCTTCATCCTCGGAGATGGGGGCCCCTTCGAGGACTGGATTCGCCTGCGCCTCCTTGATTCGTTTCATCAACTCTTCATGAACGAGATCTATGTATTGGAAATCCTCAACCTTGTATTTTCTTTCTCTCGCGGGATGCGCTGGTATTCGCCGCAGTTCATTAACGCGTTCCATCCATTTCAGATTCTTCTGAAGCCCCTTCTCTCCTGGCTCTGGCATATTGAAAACCGCTTTAAAGAGCGGCCAATTGAGTCGGTTTTCGACGATCTTCTTCATCTCGACTACTTCGAGATAAGTTTCAAGAGGAAGGCGATCTTCAACATCCGAGTCGAGCGAACGCTTGTAGGCATCGGCCTTGATGTTCTTGTCACTAATCCCCTTCTCCCAATACAAATCCTTGTGGGTGGTTCGGAAAACATCGAAGATATATTTGCGTATTTCCGACACAATGTTCTTGAGTTTAATGTCGGCCTCTTGAATCTTTTCCTCTGAGTGCTCCTCTTCCCACTCTTCCATGCCCTCTGGTTTGAAGTCGGAATACTTCTCCTGAATCACTCTGCACAAACGGTAGTAGTATTCGGGCGGTCCACCTGAGCCGAAGGGTACCTGAAAGGCCGCTTTGATTTGAACGGCGTTACTGGATTCGAGGAAATCTACGAGCGGCTGTAGGTATTCCTCAACCTCGATCATGATGTCTTCAACTGCCATTTCGCGTGCGTCGGCAGCGGTGTTCGCTTCCCAATACTTCACGAGGGAACCGAGCAGTCTTATATACGCTTGAACCGCGACATTCGTGCAGAGGTTGCCATCGCGTCCACTCTCCCACTCTGGCAGATTCGCATCTCTCACGAGGCCAAAATACTGGTTTATCGCTGCTCTGGCTCGATCTAAGGTTTCGCTGTCTGTACTGCCACAAAGCGCACCGAGTTCGTAGTTATTCAACAGTACCCGGCCAAGAAGCCCCGAGCGCCGGAGCGCATCCTTCAGAGCAGGGATCGTCAAGCATGTCTTATTCGTTGACGGCATGCCCTGTTGGGTGATGCGATTGTAAAAGGATTCGCCGACATCCGTGTTCAGGTAGTTAATCAAACGCGACCCTATCGCGCCAATGCGTTCGCTCGGCACGTCAGAACCCCATTTGAGCTCACCCTCAAGATCGTCTAACAGATGCTTGGGGACCGACTTTTGTTCATGATTGATCGTAACGAAGAGATTGGCTTCCTCTGCCTTCGCTAATTGCTCGAAAGCAACAACAACGACGTTCTGGTCGAGATACTTGTCATCAATGGGTGAAAATCCATAGAGGCGGTGTTGACCGTCGATGATCCATGCTGATCGGTAGCGATCAGGAAGGTAAAGGTGCCCGAAAACGACAGAGTCCCCTTCGGTTTGGGCGATCTTGTCAAACCGTACGGATCGCGTGAAATTAATAATAAGGTTGTTAGGAAAATACCCACCACTCTTGATGAACTCACCAATGTCTCGCAGGCGCGAGCGACTGACCAATCGTTGGTAGGTCGGCGCACCTTCGGGATCGTTTAACGAACGATGGTTGACAAACGATATTTTCAACAGGTGACGAGGAGTAGTGACAAAACAATAAAAAGGTTTCCCGCCCAGCTTGCCCTTGGTTGCGGGTACGGTCTTGCCCTTGAGTTCAGGTATCGGTTGGTCCTTAAGGAACTCCGCAAGAAACTGGTAGCGTGCGGCCTTTCCCAAGTGCTCAGCGATTTGCGCATAGTAACGGAGTTCCCGCTCTGTGATGATTTGAATGTTTTCGCCCAATGCTCGTTGTTTGTCTGGAATCGACCAGATAACGTTCTCAGTGACAAACAGCCAGATAATCTTCAGCTTCACAACGGTGCCATAGTGGTTGCGAACCGCAGTTGAAATTGGCCCCTTGAGATTGGCAAACTCCTCGATGTCCTTCTGGAGTGTTCGCCGCGTGAGCTTTGCGCATGCTTTGCACTCCGCCACGATTACCGTCTCATCGTCTTTGCCGAAGACGTCGACTTGTTTGCGTAAAGGTTCGGCACCCTTCCTATCGATTAAAATCGTGAAGGATCGGCCGTCGCTTAGCTCGGGATAGCCCAACTTGAAAAGCAACATCCAGAATCTGTTCTCCAGACGTTCATCAATTTCCTTCTCGCGCTTCACTTTCGTAAGGCGCTTGAGCTTCCGATCAATCTGCCAACCCTTGGCCTCGTGGTCGGGAATGTCGTCGAGTGATACAGACTTTTCGTCAAATGGCTTGCGCCTGCGTACCGCTTCTCTTTTGATGCGAGAGGGGTCGGTCAGCAGCGGGCCGAGATAAACCGCAACATCCGCTTGTGGCATCGGCTTCCTTTAGCGAGCGTGATTCTATAGCGCCAGGTCGCCAAATACAATTATGCTCAGTGGTGCATCACAACAGAACATTAAGTTCTAAACTGCGAGGGAGCTTACCTTCATTCTTGAGGCTGATGAACGACTTCGGCGCCATCAACACAATGGAATCGAAACCCTTTGAGAGCGCGGCGTTTCTCCACAGCACGTCATGAGCAGCGATTTCCTCCAAGCTCATGCCGTCGTGCTGCGGCGGGATCCCAAGCACCTTCGCGATCGTTTTCTCGTCGCCGACGAGGGGTTTGCTGATCGCAACGCGCTGGGGATCATCAAGCGGTCGGCCATAGAACTCGGCCTCTCTGAAACTGGATGCGAAAAACTTCCCTCGTTTACTGTAGGCCGTCGGGTCATGTGGAGGGACATGCCACCACGCTTTACGGTTAACGTGCGTGACAATTTTCTCAATTATAGAGTTCGAAATCGCAAATCGTACTCTCACAGCAATAAGTTGACTTTCCCTATCAACTGCTCTTATGGTAATCGCTACGGCTCTGCGAAAACATCCGCGAGTTTCGCAGGGGCCTGCCAATGCCGTGGATGCGGGCGATAGCTTTGCCGGATCCGGCCCGCGTACCAACACGATACACCTATTCGTGAACGAATCGCGGACGTGGAAATCTTCCAAGCAACAGCTGGATTTGTTGCCCGAACACTTTGGCGGCAAGCCAAGCCGGTTGCGTGGACGCATCCCATGCCGAACAAGCCTGTGCGTGCCGTTTCCGCTAGGCCGCGAGAGTATTTAATCGCTGCCGAAAAAGGAAGGCCCGTGCGCGCCAAGGATCTGGCGAGCAAACTCCACATTTTCATGGACCAGGCGTATTCGAAATTACGCTACGCCGGCAACGTGGGAGCCATCCAGCGTGCGAACAAATCCGAAAAGAGCAATCACAAGCTATTTCTTCCGGTTTCACGTCCGAACTTTGTTCCTGACCCAAAAGAGTGGGACATGGCGGTATCCGCGCTCCTGTGTACGTTCAGCGGTTTGATCGGACTCCCATCCAGACGACGACTAACCGTCCCAATCGCTGTTGAGATGTTTTCGGCTTAGACCAATGTATTAATGCACAAGTCCGGACTTCCGTACTCCTTTGTTCGAGGCAGCCCTCACCTGCGATGCTTTGTAGTCCAGTTGATAAAGGAAGTTCAAGAGGTCCTCGATTATCTCAATCGCCACCTGAGCATCATCAGGTTTCAATGGGTCAAGATCATGGGCCGCAGCATTTCCTGAGAACCTGAAATTGTGAAGAGCTTCTATCACATTCACGTTAGGCAGAAACTTGGTCAGACCATTGATCTTATGTTCCAAATTTCCATCTGTGAGACCCTTATCTTTGCAAATTCCTTCAAGCAAGGAACGGAGACCTATAGTGAATAAAAGCATGGAGCCATGATTGAAGGAGTTAATGACCTCTGCGTAGAGGTCATTGAGCTTAGCACTTAACATCTGAAAATGTTTTCGCTGTCGGCCACCCGCACTCTGTAATCGCTCGGGGTAGTAAGTACGATGTTCTTCCTGCCACTTCCCATTAGCGTCAAGGTCCGTCTGATATAGGCACTCGAACGTCTCTTCATCGCAGCCCCCGCAAGACCAAATGGAGGTCGTGATTCGGCCATCTACCTCCACTACATTGTCATATTGCGAACCGACAAAACCGGCAACATCGTGCATATCGCCCCCGTTACCGTCCGCATCTACTACGATCTGGCGCGTCCGAGAATACTTCGCGCGAAGATGGTGATGTGTAATTGCTCGACACATCTTGCAGAGAATCCTTCTTGTCTCTTGTTCGACTTCGCTCATAGTCAACTCCCCTGCCCTTCCCGTGCGGCGGGACATGGGAATCAGCTTATCTTTCCAGTCATTACCTGTCCATGAGTGACTTGCTATCGCATTATTGCGCTTTCGTCCTCACTGCCGGACTGGCCAATGCGAATCAATCTTCGCCATGATCCTTTCCGCCGGAGCAATTGCATCGGAAATCGCACACTCGGATGCCGGAGAATTTCTACCGCCACGGCGACAGCTTCGGAGCGGCGAGCTATAAGGACTGCGCGTTTTCTGCCCTCATCCACGACAAGGAGTCTAGCTTATTCGTGTTTTGTTCGCCACTAGAGAATCTTCGGATTTTCAGTGCCCCTTCAACCCAGATTTTTCCGCAAGGGAAATCCAATAACGCCAGAATACCTAAAGATATGGATAAGTGATGTTTTTTCATTAACTTACGTATACCGCAGGCAAAACTGCCCCTTGCCTAACCCCCACCTGATGCTCAGACGTGCCCCTGGGACCGCGGGAACGCAGGGAACCGGCATCGTACAAACCCTACACAATGCTGTTTTTCGGCTAAATATTTCAGTTTGTGTTACTTGCAGACGCTAACGCTTCGTCTTTCTGAGATTCCCAAGCGAGGAAGAGAACGTCCGCGGATGATTGTAGGGTGGGTGGAAGCCCCAGCGAGGCTAAATACCATCAGCGCGAAAGAACACTCTTCTGACTATTTTCAGGGATTCAGGAGAGGAATGAGTGGTGAAAGAATAAAAACCGGTGCTGAGAGTTCGAGAATTCATCAGCCTGAAAATCAAACGAGCAGCTTTTGTTCTTTTGGAGTTTTGATTGGAAGACAGGGTTCGACCGAAGGCGAAGCGGCACTGAGATAAAGTCCTATCTTAATCCCGCGTCTCGGAGCGTTTCGTAGGTTCTCTCAACAGTAAGAGTGCGGGGTGGATCGCTACCCCAGATTATGAGATTACCTTCTATGTCATCGGCCAGCCCAGCGCAAATGTACACAAGCAGCACCAGTCGACTGATAGTCAGTAGGCTCAACCTTCTCCCGTAAGGATTTTGGGCATACTTCAGCAGTAAGTCTCCAACTCTGATCTGAAAAGTTGTATCCAAATTTCTCTCCTGCTCCAGCAGCGGGAACCAGATAGACTCCGAAATCGGCCTCATCTTCGGAAAGTTGCTGTTATCGAGGTCCCAATCTTCTACGTGCTTGTTCACAAAGGACCCAACGCAAAAAACCTTGTCCCAGTAGTCCCTCTCGAATTCCTCGGCAACCGACTGAAGATCGGAGAGTTGTTTGAGGGGCGGACCGAGGTCAGTCGTCAAGCGTGCACGAACAGCAAAGCGCTCAAAGTCATCCTGAGCAGTGGCAAGGGTCTCAATACACCCGCGCAACGATCGATTGATCTCGACCACCCGATTTAGATGGGCACCGTATGCTCCGAGCTCTCTCCATAGAAACAACTGAAAGAAGATATTCGGGTAAACGACCGCATCATGGTGCTCGCCAGACCGTGAATGATTACGGTTGAGGTCGGCGACAGCTGCTCCGTATTCCCAGTGTGCGTCGAAGTTGCGCATTTTCTCGTGAAGGCTTTTGTCCTCGCTGAGCGCGCTACGCCACTGTTCTAGAAAGCGCTCCTCCACGTGAGGAGGCACGATGATCCACGCACGCGGTGGGGTACCGCCCTGAAGTAACAGTTTTCCTATGCTGGCGGATCTCTGCTTTCGCACCTCACCCCCAACGTCGCTTTCCAAAGAACCGATTTGGACTTTCAAGAATAAATCGGGGTGGCCAAATCCCAAAATACCCCCTTTTTCGACTATCGAGTGGATCAAAACAACGATTTAAAGCAAGTTCCAATTGAATTCGGAATTCCGCCCAAAATCGCCGCGGTATATATCGTGCCGGGCCGACAGATAGGAGGGGACCGAAGTGAACACGGGAAAGAAAAACAAGTTGGCAGTGCAGGTTGCGAGCTTGGGGCTGCCGCCTTTGCGAGCCGACGACGGTTTGGTCGAGTTATCCGTTCAGGAATACCCGGCGAAATGGCGACGAGTGATCGAGAACTATGCCGCAGACCGAATTCCAAACGTTGGTGATGAAATCAAGTTGGACAAAGGAGACGGGGAAACACCTTTTGTAGTCACGGAGGTCAACCATCTGCTCATTCCCCGCGCAAAAGAAACAATCAGGGCCGTTTTACTGCTTGTGAAAAGAGCTCATGACGTTTGAGTTTCGGCCAATGACGTTGCAGCGAACCGCTCATCGTGTGAGCACATCACTTTAACCAGGAAATTAGCACCCCAAGAGGAGGAGTCGGCATGAGGCGCCACAGATCAAGGGAAGTCGGACGACAACGACCGTGGCAGACGCAAGCGCTTGCTGCGCTGGCAGAGTTCGATTCTGCCAAGACACCCAGCCAGAGGATGGTAGCGCTTAGAAAACTGCAACCGCTGTTTGTAGGAAACGGAGCGCGTAAAGCGGCTCTCAGGAAATGCTTGGAATTGACAAGAAAAGCCGAGCGGGTAGGGGATTGGGAGATCCTGCCGAGCACCCCTCGTAATGTTGCCGTGCATAAGGCCTCAGGCTCGCCGCTACCCGCAAATCTATTCAGGTTCAAACAATGACACCCATTAAGGTGCGGCTCGACCGCGTACAAATCTTATCGTGGGCAGCACAGCGACGAAAGCCCCCACGACTGGATGGCTACAAGATCGTGAAAGATTGCTTCGTACGCTCCCAAACAACCACCAGCACCTACGCCCGGTGCAGACAGTACCGGTGTACGACCAACGACACGAAAATCTACTGGCAGTATGACCGACTAAAGGGCTGGCTAATGCCGTGGAAAGTTACGCTCGTGGCAGACGATGAAAGCGGGTTGTCATACAAGGAGGTTGAGCAAGTTCTGAAGCACTGCCGCCATTACCGCTTCTTGATCGTGGAGATTGCCGTCGACTTCTCCCCATCAGTCGGAGTGGATCGGCAGTTCATCCGCCAGCATGCAGTGTTCGGAAAAAGCCGTCGTGCGTAACGAAGAGAAAAATCGGCAGTTGCGCTACGGCAGTCGAAAAGCTGACAAGTTCGTCCGTTGTTACCACAAGCCTGTGCTTGGAGTGTTTCGCGTCGAGGTTGAATTGCACTCTAGCCTTCTACGGCAGAACGATGTATCGACACTCGCCGATTTCACTCGTCTACCTAAAATCATCCACCCCAAGCATCTGCAATTCGTCGATCTAGATTGGGAGAGGTTAAAGGAGTATTTGACCAGGAATCTCGGGGACGAAGGCAATCGCGTAAACGCTGGGGCAGGCAGGCGTGCGGATTCCATGCGACGGGTGAGGCGCTATCTCCTCAGAAAAGGAGTTGTAAATCTACACCGATTTCTCGTTCCGCTGGCCATAAATGATGAGGTCCGCCGAGCTCTGGACAGGTGGGCACGTCAGTTCAAGGAGAAGGAATCGCGATGAGCAAACACAGACACAAAAAGAATCAAACCGAAGTGAAGCGCGCGAGACGCGAGGCCGAGAGACTGCTACGGTCTCGGCATTTCTTCAACAAATTCCTGCGCGCGATAAAGAAGGCGGGACTTGTCGGCGAGGAATTGAACGCTCTGGTACTTCTGATTGTGGCGGTATCACGGATTTTGTCCCGCCCGCTTAATGCCTTCATCAAAGGGCACAGCTCCGGGGGCAAGAACTGGCTCGTCACGCGAGTGCTCCGTTTGCTGCCGAACAGCGCTGTGGCCGAAATCACCAGTGCCTCTGACAAGGCCTGGAACTATTCAGGAACAGATTTCCGCCACCGGGTCGTATATGTGCAAGAGCAGAACGAAGCGGCGGGCACGATTGATCCGATTCGACTCTTCATTAGTGAAGGCAAAGTGACCCGCATTGTTGCTGGCTTTGAGAAAGGAAGGCGCGTCACCAAGAAGTACGTGGCGCGTGGGCCCGTGGCAGCCATCTCAACGACAACCAAGAATCTTCTCAAAATTGATGACGAAACCAGGCATATCTCGCTCTGGGTCGACGAGTCTCCCGAGCAAACCCGCAAGATCGTCAAAATGTATACCCAACAGCAAGATGCCCTGAGTCGTAATGACCTGAGGGTGTGGCGCACCGTTCAACTCCTGCTCGAAAAAAAAACCGGAACGAAAGTTGTTTTCCCGAAGTGGTTCAGCGAAGTTGAAGACCAGCTTTTTGTTAAGGACCTGCGCGTCCGCCGCTACTACCCGGCCTTCGTCGAGGCGTGCCGTACTGTCTGTTTAATTCGGTCCTTCTTGCCGCACCGAAAGAGCTCTAAACATGGCCAGCTACAGGTAGAGTTTGCTGACTTCGCAATCACGGCTTCGATCTTCGACTCCGTTTTCGTTGAGAGCCTTCACCTGGGGAAGGGGGCTGGGGAAGCCACCCGGCGTCTTGTGGACCAAATCGCTGCCGAAAAAGGAAGGCCCGTGCGCGCCAAGGACCTGGCGCGCAAACTGCACATTTCCATGGACCAGGCATATTCGAAATTACGCTACGCCGCCAACGTGGGAGCCATCCAGCGTGCGAACAAATCCGAAAGGACCAATCGCAAGCTATTTCTTCCGGTTTCACGTCCACACTTTGTTCCTGACCCAAAGGAGTTGTTCAGAAAGTTGAAGGACCTCAAACACACGATTCGATTTGTTCATCCGCTTACGGGAAAGTCGGTCGTGTACCGACGTGAGCACGATTAGCTTTTGCAGTTTTGACACTTTTATGGGAGGGATACCCACTAATCAGGAATTCAGCGATGACTCTTGAAACCACGAAAAGCGAACGCCTCCTGACGGTCAAAGAAGTGTCGGAGCTAACCGGGTTGGCAGTCGGGACGCTCTACCATTTCGTCAGCCAGCAGAGAATTCCGGTCGTGCGTCTCTCGAAGCGTTGCATCCGCTTTCGTTATTCAGACCTGTTGGATTGGATTCAGACCTTCACCCAAGAAATACGTTAAAAGGAGAAAACCATGGTGCTATTTATCGCAAATTTCGACTATGAGACCGAAGAAGACGAGTTGGAGCAGCTTTTCACAAAGTTCGGGACCGTTCACAGCGTGAAGATCTGTCGCAATGGGGCCGGACAGTCAGCGTACGGTTTTATTGAAATGCTGAGCGATTACGAAGCCGAGAGAGCCATCGAGGTCCTCAATGGGCGCTGGTGGAAGCGCCGAAGACTGAAGGTCAACGAGAAATATGCACGTCTTGACGACGATGATGATGACGACTGACCACAATAGTCGATTCAGCATCGCACTTGTCACGACAGCACTGAGCACGGCAGTAACGCTGTACTGCGACCACACGTCACCCGGCCGGACGAAGTTAGAAGTTTCGGTTAGTTGTTCGCATGATGCGCATTTTGCAGTTTATACCGGGATTCGAGCGCATCGACGCATGCTGAAAGTCGCGAAGGTCCCACCGGACAGAGTGACGTTCGTCTCATGGCACAACTGAGCCGGTAAAGAAACCTTTGTCTAGCAGTGATCACTGTCAACTTGTACCGAAAGGAGTCTCGCTATGAATATCTTCGTAACAAACCTGCCCAAGCGCTTCGACGAGGAAGATCTAGAGATGCTGTTTGATCGTTGCGGCACTGTTGAAGGGGTCGACATTTGGGTTAATGACTGTGGGGGGAAGGATTCACCACGGTTCGCGATTGTTCAGATGCCCAATGAACACGATGCGAAAAAGGCAATCAAAAAGCTCGACGGAAGGATGTTACGTAGTAGTAGCAGGAGGTTATGGGTCGAGGAGGCACCGGAGGTGTTCGGCAGTCTGGGGGAGATATGTGCTGACGCGGCGAGCAATAATCCCATCCACTGGCGACCGGTTAGGTACCGACCCCATCGTGTGGAGGGGAAATTAGGTTAGTTGTATTCAAGTTTAGTTGTGTGTGCCGCACAAGCACCACTGCTTACCGTTGATTGTGGCCCTGATTTGCGATACAAGATAAAGGCCGTTTTCGTATATAGCTTGTAGATAAGTGTTATAATAATATATTATTACAGGGCTAACATGAGAGCAAAGTGCGCGATGTACGCCCGGGTCTCAACCCGCGATAAGCAGGAAACGATGAATCAACTCGCCCAACTTCGGGAATTCTGTCAACAGCAAGGTTGGTTGGTGGCGACTGAGTACATTGACCACGAGACCGGCTCTGTCTCCACGCGTGCGGAATTCCAAAAGATGCTGCTCCACGCGTCCCAGCGAAAGTTTGATGTGCTGCTGTTCTGGGCGCTCGATCGGCTGACGCGCGAAGGAACGCTCGCTACGCTGCAATATCTCGAGCGTCTGACTTCTTACCATGTGGGCTATAAGAGTTTCACTGAACCGTATCTGGATTCCTGTGGCACCTTCAAAGACGTGGTGATATCCCTCCTGGCGACCATGGCCAAGCAGGAACGGATTCGCATGGGTGAACGAGTCCGTGCAGGCATAGCGCAAGCCCGGCGCGCTGGCAAACGCCTCGGACGTCCTCCCCTGGCCGTGCTAACGGCAGAGGACATTACGAAGCTGCGGAAAGAACGAGCGCGGACGAAAGTGCCCTTCAGGACGCTTGCTGGGAAATACGGGATTTCGGTCTTCACGGCACATCAACTCTGCACCAGGAACGGACGATGACTTACGCAGATGTTGCAGTCCGGAGAGAGTCCTAGAATGGGCGTCTATCGAAGGAAAGACAAGTCTCGCAAGGGTCGGGTGTGGTGGATTAGCTATTTCAGAGCTGGACGTCAATACCGTGAGAGCACTGGATCGACAAATAAGAGAGTTGCAGTCCAACTGTTGTCCGTTCGCAAGGCTCAAGTCGTCGAGGAGCGTTGGAGCCTTCCGCGATCGCGATCGCCGCACTTGGGGACGTGGATGGAGGAGTTCTTGAACTCAATCGGCCACGAAAAAACACGGTCCAGGTACCAGTCTAGTGTCAACAACATCCTGCATTATTTCAGCAAGAAAATACGTCTTGCGGAAATCACGCCAGAGGCAGTGTTCCGTTTCCAGCAAAAGCGGTTGGACGATGGCGCAGGTAAAGCCACCGTGAATCGCGACTTGGCCACGCTTTCGTCCTCGCTGTCGCGGGCCAAGAAGATGCGGCTTGTTTCGCACAATCCCTGCACGGACGTTGGAAGACTGAACGAAAGGCGTGATCGCCGGCAAGCGAAACCGCTTTCTTATGAGGAAGAGGCGCAAGTGAAACAATTTGCTCCACCTTGGCTGGCGACCTTAATCACAGTGCTCGTGGAAACCGGCATGCGTGTGAGGAAAGAGGCTCTTCCGCTCCAATGGTCCGATGTTTCACTGGAATCGGAGCCTGCTCATATCCGCATACGCGACTCCAAGAGTGCGGCCGGGGCGAGAACGGCGTGGCTCACAAACCACTGTCGGGCTGTCCTAACAACGTGGCGCGCTATGTTCGGATCAAACTTTTCGCCTTATGTGTTTCCAAGCACCCGCATTCCAGAAACGCACATGACTGACTACAAGAGCGCTTGGCGGAAAGCAGCGGCGGCGGCTGGTCTCAAAGATCGGAGAATCTACGATCTGCGTTCGACATTTGCAAGCAGAGCCAACAGCTGTCGCGCTTCTGGTCTCACCGTTGCTCACCTTCTCGGGCACGCCAACACACAAATCCTCGCCACCTATGTTCGCCCCATCGACGACAACACGAAGGCCGTCATCGACGCCCTCGAAGCCGCCCGCAATGCCCACACTAGCAAGGCGACGTCCATCCAATGAACAGCACTTGGATTTTCGGAAGTGAAACCTCTTCACAAATAATCACGTTCTCATCACGATTTGCTGAGCGCCGCTTGAATCTCAAAGTGACACCACGGTTCAATCAGCTTCAACCCATTGAAGATAAATGGCGGAAGCGAGTGGGAGTCGAACCCACCAGTGACAGGAAAACCTGCCACCCGCCGGTTTTGAAGACCGGGATGATCACCGGACCACGTGCGCTTCCATGCCGCTGATTCTAACGACTGACGCTTTCATGTTATCTGCGAGGCGCATTCGCTGCATAGGTCTCCAGAGGATCAAGATTCCGGCGGACGGAGATTTGCTGGCGTGGTCCAAGAAGCAAGAGCGCGGGTACGAGACGCGCATCAATCGAGCGTTGCGGGAGTAATGGTGAAGGAGCGAAAAGAATCCCGGCATTGAAGCCGGGCAATCGCACCGCGAACGGCTCCACCGCCGCACATGTTGTGGTACTACTCGCGAGATCCCTCACCCGGCTGGCATACGCCGGGTTCGGGGTGACGTCGAAGCGGAACAAGAATGAGTGTTGCAACTATTTCGGCTGAGGCACGACGCGCAAATACGGCTTAAGCGTCTTCCATCCGCCCGGGTATTTCTGCTGCGCTTCCTCGTTCGACACTGCCGGCACGATAATGACATCGTCGCCTTGCTTCCAGTTCACCGGAGTGGCGACCTTGTGTTTGGCCGTAAGCTGCATCGAATCGAGAACACGCAGCACTTCGTCGAAGTTGCGGCCCGTGGTCATGGGGTAGACGAGCATCAGCTTGATCTTTTTGTCGGGACCGACGACGAAGACGGTGCGGACGGTGGCATTGTCCGCGGCGGTGCGGCCCTCGGAGGTGTGCCCGCTCTCAGCCGGCAACATGCCGTAGAGTTTGGCGACCTTAAGATCGGTGTCGCCGATCATCGGGTACGTGACCTTGTGGCCTTGAGTCTCCTCGATGTCCGCCGCCCACTTGCTGTGATTGGTCACCGGGTCCACGCTCAGTCCGATGATCTTGCAGTTCCGTTTGGCAAATTCCGGCTGAAGACCGGCCATGTAGCCAAGTTCTGTGGTGCACACAGGAGTGAAGTCTTTCGGATGCGAAAACAAGATGGCCCAGCCGTCGCCAATCCAATCGTGAAAGTTGATGGTGCCTTGCGTGGTTTCGGCAGTGAAATTCGGAGCGGTATCATTGATCCGGAGAGCCTTGATTGCGGTCTCGGTTAAAGTATCGGTGGTCATAATCTCTCCTCGCTAAAATGTTCCCGGAAGATGCCAGAGGGTTGGTTCAGGACCCGTTGCGGCTGTCGAAAGATGGCGTCTCAGCTAAAAAAGCGAAACCCACCCTCAGTTCGCCGGGCGGGTGTGAGAAAACCTGTCGCACTACCCAGACGCCGGGACCCGTGCACAACAACCCATCGGGCAGGGCCTGAAGGACATGCACATACATTTTTCAGGATACGCGGCGGCCAAAATTCAGTCAAACGGCAGATGACGAATTCGGCGACCACGGAGGCCACGACGGAAAGCGAACGACACCTAAAGACTCTGGCTTGGCGCAGGCGATACAATAATCGACCATGGCTAGAGAACCTCGGCAGTTTCCGTTCGTGCAGTTGGACGTCTTCTCGTCGCGGCGTTTTGAGGGCAATCCCCTGGCGGTCTTTCTCGATGGCCGGGGGCTCAGCGACAACGAAATGCAGGCGCTGGCACGGGAGATGAATCTTTCCGAGACCACATTTATTCTGCCGCGTGAACCGGCTGTCGAGCGCGAACGCGGGGTTCGAGTTCGCATCTTTACCGTCCGGCAAGAGTTGCCGTTTGCCGGTCATCCGACGCTGGGGACCGGGTTTCAATTGCGCGGATCGACGGGGGCACACGAAATTGTGCTGGATCTAAACGTGGGGAAGGTCCCGGTGCGGTTCGAGGAAAAGCCGGGGGAACCGGCCTTCGGTGAGATGACCCAGGTGAACCCCGAGTTCGGCCCCCGCCACGATCGCGAGGCTGTGGTTCGTGCTTGCGGGCTCCGGGACGGCGATATTGATCCTTCTCTGCCCATTCAGACCGTTTCGACCGGCCTGCCGTACACCGTGGTGCCGCTGCGTGGACTGGAGGTCATCCGCCATCTGTGCCTGGACATGAAAGGCTCCGAGGAATATCTGGAGCGGTCCGGAGGAAAGTTTTTCTATTTTGTCAGCCGAGAAACCGAGGATCCCGCGGCCCGACTGCATGCTCGGATGATGTTCTACAACGGTGAGGACCCGGCGACCGGGTCGGCGGCGGGATGCGCTTCGGCGTGGATGGTCGCCCATGGCGTGGCTCAATCCGAGGAGCGCGTAATGATCGAGCAGGGCGTCGAGATGGGACGCCCCAGCCGGATTTTTGTTCGTGCTTCACGCGAGGATGACAGAGTGGTTAATGTGCGTGTCGGTGGAAATGTTATCGAGGTACTCCGTGGAGAAGTGACTTTCTGAGAGCCTGGTGCGTGAATGTGCAGGAAAAATGCTCCCATGCACAACTGCAGATTTTTTTCAATGGGGCGGATTTCCCATTAGCATCGGCGGCACTTTACATCTGCCCGCTTCGCCTTTACGATTCATGTCGCTTCTGAATTCTTCATAAAGAGTTGTCAGGTTTTTTTCGGCGCACCAATCAGGCCGGCGCGCCGTTTCGGAAACAAGAATGAAACCGAAAAGAACGATTCTCTGCGTCGACGATAACGAACAGTCGCTCTCTATTCGCAAGGTCATGTTGGAAACGCGGGGCTATCGAGTAGTCACCTGCACTGGTGGCGAAGATGCGCTGGAACGCTTCAAGAAGGGCGGCGTCGACCTGGTGCTCACCGATCTGATCATGCCCGGATTGGATGGAACCAAACTGATCGAAGAGATCAAGAACCTTTCGCCGCAGACTCCGGTGATTCTTTTGTCGGGCAAAGTAAAGATCTACGATCGCGACAGCAGGGCCGATGTTTTTCTGCCCAAGGGAATGTACGCACCGGTCGAGTTGCTGGAGCGAATCCGAGTGTTGCTGGTGCGGAAGCGTGGCCCAAAGCGTGCGCAACCGCAAGCTGTCCAATCTCCCGCGCGAAGCACCGCCGCCTGATCCAAGGAAGTTCCTGCTAAATGAGAATTCAAACGGGCCCGCACGAGCGTGGACGCACGCGCCCACATTCGCCCTTTACTTCGTGTAAGATCGATTGTTTGGGATGTCAGTTCTCATTGAAGCCGTAGATGTGCACAAGACTTACCGGGTGGGCAAGGTCGAAGTGCCCGCGCTGCGTGGGATTTCCTTCAGCGTGCAGAAGGCCGAGTTTGTCAGCGTCGTTGGTCCTTCGGGCAGCGGCAAGTCCACGCTCTTTTATCTTTTAGGCGGGCTGGCTCGGGTCGATTCGGGGCGCATCGTCATCGACGGGGACGACTTCGCGCAACTCTCCGACGCCGAACGCACCCGCATGCGCAAGCGCAAAATCGGATTCGTGTTTCAGAAATTCAACCTGCTGCCTACGCTTGATGCGCGTTCGAACATCAATATCGCCCTGGACATTGCCGGAGCTAACGGGAATCGCGACGCCGCGTACTTCGACAAGATCGTGGGCCTGCTTGGGCTGGAGAAACGCCTTCCGCACCGGCCTTCCGAGCTGTCCGGAGGCGAGCAGCAACGAGTCGCCCTGGCACGGGCGCTGATCAACAAGCCGGCGATTGTGCTGGCCGACGAACCAACGGGCAACCTGGATTCGAAGAACTCGGTGATCGTCCTCGACATGCTGCGGCACTCCAACCGTGAACTAGGCCAAACCGTGCTCATGATCACGCATAACCCGGAAGCCGCCAGCTATGGGGACCGTATTATTCACATGCGCGATGGCGAGATCGTGGAACCCGAGAGAGACCCGCAGTGGACCGGGGCAAGGAAGTAATCTTCACACGAATTGATTCGCCATCCCCTGGAGACAAGCAAATAATGGATGATTTGAAAAAGCCGATTTTGCCGGGCAAGGGAGCGTCCGACTACGAGCGCTACCTGCACACCGACGAACTGCTGTCGCTGCAAAAGCTTCCCGAAGAGTTTTTGCATAAAGACGAGATGACCTTTCAGGTCATTCATCAGGCATCTGAGTTGCTGTTGAAAGGCATTGTCTGGGAACTGGGACGCGCGCGCACCCACATTGAAGAAGGCGGCTTCTCAAACGCGGCCCGGTTGATCCGCCGCGCCAACCACATGCTCGATTACCCGATCTCCATGCTGCACGTGCTGGAGACGATCACTCCATACGACTACCACATTATTCGCGCAGGATTGGGACACGGCAGCGGGCTGGATTCGCCGGGCTTCCTCTCTATGCTTCACGTCGGCCCGCGTCTGGGTGAGGCGTTCTACGCCCAGCTACGCAAGGCTAGCCTCAGCGTCGATGACCTTTACCGGCGGCATGATGAATTCTTTGGCTTGCACGATGTCGCGGAATGTCTGCTGGATTTTGACGAGCGCGTACACCTCTTTCGCTTTCATCATCTCAAGCTGGCGCAGAGGATCATTGGCGGCGGCGTGATTGGGACAATGGGTACGCCAGTCGAGGTTCTTCATCAAAGGATGGAGCATCTTTTTTACAAGGAGCTTTGGGACGTGCGGAATCAGATTACGGCAAAGGCGAATGAAGTCATGCAGAAATCCAAGACAGGGTGTGCGTATTAGGGCCAGCGCGCAACCCGCCGTTGCCGCGAAGTAACGGCTTGTTTATAATCGAAACTGCCGAGCGGGAGTAACTCAGTGGTAGAGTGCGACCTTGCCAAGGTCGAAGTCGCGGGTTCAAATCCCGTCTCCCGCTCCAGATTTACGCAAGGGAGAGTCCGCGCCAGCGCCGGCTTTTTCATTTCTCCTGCTGTGCGAGCCGTTCGGTCCGGTAGACTTTTGCCGCATATAACGCTAATTTAGATCATAAGGCGCGGTACCCAAGTGGTAAGGGAGAGGTCTGCAAAACCTTTATGCGTCGGTTCGATTCCGACCCGCGCCTCCAGCCTTCCTCGTTCTGACAAGTGAAAAGAAACCACCGACGCCCTGAGGTCGTGACGCCGGCGGATGCGATGTGAAGTTAAGCAAAGATTCCCTGTCGAAGGTCAGCCCCCAAGACGGAGATCTAGTGGCCTAACACTCCGAAGGCGGGCAGTTCCCTGCTAACGGCCGCCCACTTCCCGGATTTCGAACCGCAGTTAGGTTGAAGAAAGATACACCAAGCAGCGTACGGGTAGACTCTCATGTCAATTACTTGCAATTTTCTGCGAGAGCTAGGCAAGTCTTGTGCGCAGCGATCGATTCCCAATTTTCTTAGCTCGCGGAAACTCGGCTACTCCCGATTCTCGTGAGACTTGGATCCGCACTTGAGTGCACATCGGGTTGTCGATTCGTCCGGCGAACGCTAATCACGAAGCAAAATAGCCGGCGCCAAGCCCTTATGCGGTTGGACGCCGGCCGTTTCGTTTGTTCAGCCAATTGAATCCCGGCTCAAAGTGAAATCAGGTTTCCGTGGGAACTTACTTTCCCAACACGGCAAAGGCTGGTCCCGGTACGGATTGCCCGGCCGTCCATGCGTCGTTGTTGCCGCACGAGCCACCCGCGTCCTGTGAACAGTAGAAGGCGGTCGGGGCTGGATCGATCTGATCAGTGTCGTTAACGTTGAATGCGGCCCAGGTTGTGGTCTCCTTGGCGTTCGTCTTCAGAACGACCCAGTATTGGGTGCCAGCTGTTACAGCAATGCCAGTCGCATCCGACTTCGACTCGACGACGCAGCAGCTTCCGAAGTTCGGCAGACCCGACAGATTCCAGGTCTTGAGGGCCTTGCCCGGAACGCCGCCGGAGTCGCTATAGAGGCCAAGAACGAGTCCGTTGGTTCCTTCCACGAAACCAACCGCGACTTTTACCTTGGTGACTGTGTGATTGGCGCTGGGTGTGAAAGCGCCCGCCTCCCAGTATTCGGGGAAACCAGACAAGGCAGTTGGTCCCGTAATCGTGTAACCTTCGCAGCACCAATACGAGCCCTTGGGATAGGCCGTGCCGATATTGTCAAAAATGCTAACCAATCCCGCGTCATTGGATACGACGCGCGCGACCGATGCGGTCCGCTTCGTGGCGATCGTTGTTCTTCCGTCCTTGCTCACGACAACTCCCTCTTTGCTGGCAGCAAACGCCGTCAAGCTGGCGAGGGCGAGCACGGTCAGTGTCAGAAACGCTCTCTTAAACATGTATTTATCTCCTCCATTTTTAAGTTGAGTTGGGTTGAGTGAGGGTGACGCCGGAACTTGGAAACCTTGGTCTTTGCAGTGTCTACTGCGACGGCACTTGCTCCCACTGGTCTTCTCCGGCGCTGCACATCCGACGAACAGCTGAGTCTATGCTGACGGGTGGGAAATCAATAACGAGAATCTCTTCCCTCCGCTGCATAGCCATCTCCGAAGCTACAGAGATGTCAAAAACCAACAGTTGAAAAGCGAGGGGATTTTTTCACTCATGACTGCCACTGTCAAGGAGAATTCGTCTCTGGAGCGGGATTTAAAAGGTACAGTGCAAAACTCTGCGTACGATTTGCAAAAGTTTGTGCCATCCCGGGATCCGCTTGACGGATTGCCAGAGGCGGCAAACGGAAGAAGCGTAAATTTTTCCAAGTGGCGACGCTGCGACCTTTGAATTATTGACCGGTCTGAGAAATGAATGTTTCAGGAGGATCGAAAAAGCAGCGGCGCCAGAAGGCCTGGTCTGAGAGTGTCCCCGCCCTCCATTGCTGGAGAGTGGGCAAGGTCACCGCTGCCATCCCGCCGTCCGCTGAGTCGAAAATCAGTACCACTCCAGACGCGCTGCTTAGAGCCTGCGTCAGCTCAGCGTATTCTTTCTCGAACAGGGATTTCGCGAATTCCAACTTCGCTCGCGAGCCGGTGTCGGCTGCGCTCCCTCCGACCGTTTGCACGGTCAGAATCTTCACGGTCTTGCCTTGAAGTGGCTCCCAGGTTCCGGGGAAAGATGCGACTTGTTCGTCCTTCACCTGGAAGTGTTCCGTGATTGCGGGCGACGAGTTGTTGGCAGCTTTAGAATCGGTCGCGAAAGATCCCAGCACCTCCAGACCTGAGCGCCGGATCCATCCGCGGGAGAGGCCGGAGATGCGAATGTGAACCCAGTTCGCGTTCAAGTCGAGAATCTCAAATTCATCTTCGGCGGTCGCGAGAAACAAAACCTTGGCGCCTTCAACCGGACTCACCAGGACCGGGGTACCGGATTTCTGGACAGCAACGAGGTTGCTGGGGTGGGCCTGGTTGCGCAAAATTTCCTCCAGACCCTTGGCTTCTTTCGTGAGTTCTTCCATGTGCTTGTCAGCCACCGCCTTCTGGGTCGCCAACGACGCGGCCCGGTCCGAGGTGGTGGCGTTTCCCAGCCTGAATGGCGAAGCGTCAGATGTTGCGGGAATCTTCGAGGACGCCATCGAACCATTCGAGATGCCATCGCCAGGCATCGGCGCCGAGATGGTTGGAGTGGGTGCCTCGGGTTTGCTCTTAGGTCGCGAAGGGGAGGGACTCGCAGGAACATTCGCGGCCGAAGGTGGTGCTTTGCCGCCAAGCGCATCCTCAAGGCGGTCGAGAACATCGGTCTCGAGGCGACCATTGGAGGCCAGCACCTGGTATCCGGACTTGGTCGCACCGGGATCCGCGTACCACGCAGTAATCTTGGCGTTGACTCGCACCAGCGCTCCGCCCGAGAGCGTGGAACTCACCTGTATCGCGCATAGATAGTAGCCACGCTGGAAGCGATCCAAGGGGCGATCGTCCGGCTGGGTGAAACCATCCAGCACAGGCAGGCGTCCGGAGAGCGAAGGCTGCAGTTGCTTGATCGCTCTCTCGACCGCCGGCTTCGATTGCGCGAACGCACGTTCAACCGGGGCGCTCTGAGCATGCCCGGGGCGTCCCGATAACACGAGCACTGCAAGGCAGAAGACAATAAACCGCGCTCGCACGGAAGCTACCGCCAGACGAGTTTGCCTCACGGTAGCGGCTCCAGTTGCTCCCGATGAACCCAGCCGTGCTGACCATCTTCCGTTTCCACGCCGTACCAGTAGGGAGTGGCCACTACGATCACAACTTCGGTCCCCGCTTCCAGAGACTTCAAGTTCGAAGCAGTGTGGAAGGGCGCAGATTTTAGTTGCGCGCCTGGAGCTTTAATCACGCGTTCGGCCTGCCGCCGCAGATCCTCGACATGCTTTTCCAAACCTTGGACAGAAGTTTGTGCGGCGGCGAGGGCCACAGCCTCATCCTCCTCGCTCTTGCGCTGAAGCGCCTGCCGGGCCAACTCCTCTTGCCGTTGTTTCTCGCCAGCCTGAGCCTGAGTCTTCTGCAATTCGAGAGCGTCGACGTGATCCTGGATATCTTTGTACTCTGCGCTCTCGACGGTGCCATTCGATGGATGCACGGTGCGGCGAAAATCTTCGGCGAAAACCGCGTCGATGCGCAAAATCGTCTTGCCCGGGTCTCGGCTCTGAACCACGTAGCGCACCGCCAGCGTGCCTTCGTCCCTGGTTTCCTGGAAATTAGCAGGCGCCAAAACCTTAGTTCGGACCTTATAAAAAACAGTACCCGGCTCTTTCCAAGGGGGGAACAACGGAGAAGACGTGGCCGCTGTAGCTTGATCGATGTACTTCTCCCGGTTGTATTCGAAGCTGCCCTGTATGATTCCGTTGTCGACAACACCCTCGACCGCCCGCAGAACCTCGCTCTCCGGAGCCTCGATCTCCGTGGAGAAGGTCATGCCAAAATCTTCGTGCTTCTTGTGTTCGCGACCGGCAGCTGGAGCAACGGCGAGGGCCAGCCAGAACACTGAGAGTATAGTTAGCGCAAGCCTGCGGCCGTGGTGCGCGCCCCAATTTCCAGGGAGTAACGATGCCCTGACGTTAAAATTGACAACTGCCCGTTGATCGATATTCCGCATGTACTCCAAAGACTAGACCCGGTCCGGCAAGATGTTTTGGGTGATGGCTTACTGCAATCCGCTTTCTACGTCTCATACTCTGGACCCGGGCTAGATGTCAACTCGTCGAGCCGAATTTTCGCCTTCGCGCCAACGACGTCCCCGTGACAAATTCTTGACAATCTTTTTACAAAATATAGACAAAGCTATCACACTCAAATTGGGAAGGAGTGCTACCGTCGCTTGGAATGTAGTAGTCGAAGCCTATTAATATGAGCAGAATAACAAAGCGCAAGCGGCAAGCACCGGGTGGGATGAAGCTGGCTCTGTCGGGAAATGGAAGCAAGCCCAAGCGGATCCGTGATCGGGCCGCCAAGAAACAGGCGCTCATTCGAGCCGCCCTCGGCCTGTTTGCGTCCAAGGGTTACGAGGTGACGACTACTCGTGAAATCGCCGCCTCCGCCGGATGTGCCGAGGGCCTCATCCACCGCTACTTCAAGGGCAAAGCGGGTCTGCTCGCGGCGATGATCGAACATCGAGTCTCTGGGGATGCCATGGACTTCAGCCAGCAAATGCGCCCGGCTCCAAACCTGGCTGACGAATTCCTCCAGTTGGTCGATCGAGAAGTCGAACGCATGTGGGACAGCCGCGATTTTCTCCGGGTGTTCATCCCTCGTGTCATTGTTGATCCATCGGTGACCAGCGTAATGAATAACGCGCTTGTCTCGGTGCGTGCTAAAGCGATCCTTGAGCGGCTGAAGCGTCACGAATCCTGTGTTTCTCTCACACAGGACGCAACCGAAGCCTTGGCACAGACCGTACAAATGCTCGGCCTCGTTTTCGGATTTGTGCGACCCGTACTACTCGGGCATGATCGCCTTCGGGCAAAGAAAATGGCGGCTACGGTGGCCAAGATTCTTATGGGAAGCCCGGCCGTTTCTCTAGCTGTCTGACCGATCTTTCCCCCACCCATGAAAATCAACTCCTCTGATTTTTCTTGGCAGTAATTTCCCGAAAAATAACTGCCTGGAACTTCCGCAGGCATTAGCCGGGACTGGCACAAACGGTTGGAATGCGGTTCCTCGCGCGCACAACTTCATCACGGAACGAGCAGAATCGTAAAGTTTTGTAATCATGCGCACGAACCTTCCGCGCTTCCGCATCAGCTGATTCGTTTTTCCGATTCTGAAAATCAACTTTTCTTATTTTTTCTTGACACCGATCTAACGAACGTGATAATTAGTGCGTCCACGCGCACTTCACAGGTAACGGTTGCTGTTTGACTTGCACTCGGTACAAGAGGACCAGATGGCCGCTCCCGCTGTGTGTGTCTTTACCGGAGTCGTGCGGATTCTCTGCTCTTCCTGTCATGAGGCCTGTCCAAAGATAGTCGTTGTCGGCGAAACCTCAAGAACACAAAGTCATCGTTAGTTGCGAGAAGATGCTCAGCGCGTTTGAGTGTGGCTTCGAATGATTCGCCAGCAGTTTGCCTTTGCGACTTCGCATTTAGGAGGACTGGATGACCGCCCCCCGAAGAAGTGTTGCGGGTAGTATGCTGCTGCTACTGCTGCTTGTCTTAGGCTGCTTGCAGGAGGCTCATGCCCTGCCTGCCTTCGCCCGCAAATATGGCTTGCGCTGTTCGGCTTGCCACGAATCCTGGCCGATGCTGAATTACTTTGGACAAAAGTTCAAAGACAACGGCTATCAGCTCATGAACGATCGCGACGCCCCGATCTGGCAGAATCCGTCCTACTGGCCGGTGACTTTCCGTATTACTCCGATTTGGCACCGGGTAAGCACGGGCCGAGTGGCGGTCGACCAGGGCACCGGCCAGAACAATGCCGAGGCCAGGATCGAAAGCTCGGGCTTCGACCTGAGTGGGCTCGACTTTCACACCGGCGGGACCCTGGAAAAAAACTTTTCGTTTTACGTGCTGCCTTCTTCCGACAACACCGGAAGTTTTCACTTTGAAACAGCCATGGCCCGTTTGGACAATCTGTTCAGCAGTCCTTGGCTCAACGTGAAGCTGGGCAAATTCGAACTCGACAACCTGCTCTCCGAAAAGCGCATTCTGACGTTGACCGGTAACGGCGGAATCTACCAGACTTACCACTTCATCCCCGTGGGCGACAACAATATCTACGGGCAGATCGGCGACAATCAGCTCGGCGTCGAGTACATGGGACACTCGATGGACGATCGGACGCGCGTTTCCGCCGCCCTGATCAGTTCGAGTGACGGGAACGTCGGCTTGATTACCGGGGCCAACTCCTATACCGGATTCTTCACCGCGAGCCAGGCCTTTGACACGGGTAAGCTGGGAGTCCAGCGAATCGGGTTCTACGAAATGGTGGGCCAGGCAGCCACGATGTATCGGACCTCCGCCGGAGTGCCTATTCCGGGCTCTGGAATCGGCAACAAGGGATTCAACCGCATTGGCTTCGTCGGACAATTCTACTTCGGTCCCCACTTTGACCTTCAGGTAGTTACGCAGCACGGAACGGACAATGCCTGGTTTGGACAAGGCTATGGCAACGCGGTGAACCCAAGCAACGGAGTTCCGGGTACCCAACTCCCCAACAATACCCCGGGAACGGTTCTGCCGGCCACAGCGCGGGCGCCCAGCTGGAACGGGGCCACCTTTGAAGCTCACTACGTGTACAGTCCGCAATTGATTTTCATTGGCCGGTTCGAGTTGGAGCGAATGTCGCAACAAGCGAATATCAACACGCTCGCCGCACCCGTCGCCGGTAATTTGGGGAACATCACAACCTACACAATCGGCTATCGCTACAATCCTTTTATGACCAGCCGAGCGGGTTTCGCCTGGCACAACGAATACAACTGGCTGCATCAGGATGGCACCGGCCCGCAACCCGGCCAGAATTTGAACACGAGCGAATTGTTGATCGGCTTTGACTTCGACTTCTAGAGGGGAACGATGCGTACGAAATCATTGCTGCAGTGTTCGTTATTGATGGGCGCGGCTGTTCTCGCGCTTTCCCTGCCCGCCAGGGCTCAACTCTCGACGGTTCAGTTGCAAACCTGGCTGAATTCACCGGCCGCGACCAGCCACATCGGAAATATCACCGGAGATGCCAAAGCTGCAGCCCCGGTTTACCGGAGATACTGCGTTGGCTGCCACGGAGAGCTCGGTGATGGAAACGGCGAGGTTGCGCAGTGGCTTGAACCTCCAATGTACCCCAAGCCGCGCGATTTTCAGTTGGGGATATTCAAGTGCCGCTCGACGCCAACTGGTACCTTGCCCACCGATGAAGATCTCTACGACACGATTGCCCGCGGGTTAGACCGCTCGAGCATGCCTATTTGGAACACTTTCACCAAGGATGAGCGCGCCAATCTCGTGGCATGGATCAAGCACTTCTCTCCGCGCTGGCAGACCGAAAAGCCAGGAACGCCCATCCAGATTCCCCCTGAGCCGGAAGTAACTCCAGAGCGGGTCAAAGCGGGACAAGAAGTCTTCGCAAAAGTGCAATGTTGGAAGTGCCACGGTGTACAAGGAATGGCTAACGGTCCCTCCGCCTCGACCCTCACCGATGATCTTGGCCGGCCTATTTGGGCCTACAACTTCACCGACGGAACACGACCCAAGTGCGGCAGCACGGACCGCGATCTCTACAAAATCTTCATGACCGGGCTGGATGGCACGCCGATGCCGTCTTTCTCCGATAACATTAAGCCGGATGAGGCGTGGGACCTGGTGTTCTATCTGCGCACGCTGCAGCGCAACAACGCGTATAACGCCAAGGAAAAGCAGATCGCCAGGCAGTTGGGCTTAAAACCGGTTAGTCCGCAATAAAATAATCTGAGATCGAGCGAAGTCTTGTTCACAGGAGAGCGCCAATGAAAAAGCAACACTACTCGAAGTTTGCAGCAATACTATCGGGGCTAGTACTCATCGGCTTCGGGGCGCTAAGCCTCGACCAAAATGTCAGCGCTGCCGCGGAAGGCTCAATCGCCGGGACCGTAAAGCTAGATGGCCCTGCGCCGCACATGCGGGGCATCGATATGTCGAAAGACCCTTACTGCGTAAAGCAACACGAGAACAGCCCGGTAGCGTTGGAGAACGTCGTGGTCGGAGCAAGCGGTGGGTTGGAGAACGTCGTTCTCTACATCTCGGAAGGTCTGACCGGCAACGAGGCTAGCTCGTCTTCAAGCGAGCCCGTTTTTGACCAGAAGGGTTGCCAATATATCCCGCACGTCATCGCGATGAATCCCGACCAGAAATTCAAGGTCACGACTAGTGATCAAACAACCCACAATATCCATCCGCTGCCCAACCCGATGACCGGCAATATCCCGTGGAACAAGTCTCAACCGCCAGGAGCGCCGCCCATCGAAACCAGTTGGAAAGCCACGGAAATGATTTCGGTGAAATGCAACATTCATCCCTGGATGCACGGCTACCACGCTGTGGTCAAGGGCCCCTACGCGACCACCGATAAAGACGGCAATTTTACGATCCACGGTGTCCCCGCGGGCAGCTACACAGTGACCGCATGGCAGGAGGATCTGGGAACGCAGACGGCGAAGGTGACAGTCGCGGCGGGCAAACCGGCGACCGCCAATTTCTCCTTTAAAGCAAAATGAACAATTATTCATGAAGAGTTCAGTTGCGGTTAAGTTTCTTGAGTTAGGATGGCGTGCCGCAGCAAGCAAGGACGGCCGCCGAAAGTGCTGGCGGCTGCTTTGAAGAAGTCGGTTGGGCCGGGTGGACAGCCGGCCAGAGGCGAGGCGATATGGCGAAAATTTTTGCAGTGACTATTATCGTGATTGCAATACTTTCCGCGATCCCCATCCTGCGTCACACTTGGGATCCACCGGCCGACATCTCGACGCATGGCGCTCGAATTGACGAGCAGATGTCGGAGACGATGGCTGAGGCGGGAATCTCGTTCCTGGCCTCGCAGATTCTGTTGGCTCTGTTCATCTGGAAGTTTGCCAATACGCGTCCCGAGGACAAGATCAAGACCTTCCCCGGCGGCGCGAAAGCCGTGATTTGGGCCGCATTTCTGCTGGTCGGGACTGAAGTCTTGGCTCTGGGCGTGTTCGGGGTCAAGGCTTGGGCTGATGTCTATTTCACTCCCCCGGCGGCAAACGCCATACCGGTTCAAGTGCAAGCTGGACAGTTCGCGTTTTACTTTCGCTATCCCGGCCCGGATGGAACCTTCGGCCCGCTCCATCCCGATCTCATCAGCGAAGCCAATGCGAACTTCTTCGGTTTGGATACGTCGCACGATCAGGATTCCAAGGACGACATTGTGACGGCGGAAATGGCAATTCCGGTCAACCGCGAGATTCACCTGCTCATGCACGCCAAGGACGTCGGGCACTCGTTCTACGTTCCGGCCTTGCGAGTGCAGCAGGATTTTGTCCCTGGATTGGATCTTTCGCTGCATTTCACCGCAACCCAGATTGGAAAGTACGAAATTGTGTGCACTCAGCTTTGTGGCTTGGGACACTACAACATGAAGGCATATCTTGAGGTGATGTCCCAGGAAGACTACGACAGTTGGCTTAAGAAACAAGCGGCATTGCAATAGATCCCGTCGACACTCGGGTTCAGGTGGATGGGACGTCACTTTCGAGGTGAGCATATGCACGATATGTCTGCACACGCGGCAGAGCACCACGCGCCGACCAGCTTTATCCGTCAGCACGTTTTCAGTCTCGACCACAAAGTGATCGGCAAGCAGTATTACGGCTTGGCCCTGGTGGCCGTACTGGTTGGAATGGTGCTTTCCTGGCTGATGCGCATTCACTTGGCTTGGACGAACTATCCCATCCCCGGTCTGCATTTGCTTTCTGCCAACGGCGCGCCCGGCAATGTGATGACGCCGGAATACTATCTGCAGCTGATGACCATGCACGCTACGATCATGGTCTTCTTCGTTCTCACCACGGCACCCTTCGCCGCCTTCGGCAACTATTTCTTGCCTATCCAGGTGGGCGCGGAGGACATGCCGTTTCCGCACTTCAACATGATGTCGTTCTGGGTCACGTTCGTCGGGTTCCTGGTTCTAATGTCGTCGTTCTTCGTAAGCGACGGGCCCACCCTCGGCGGCTGGACGCAGTATGCACCGCTTAGCGCTATCGGATCGGCCAGTGGCCCCGGCCAAGGCACGGGTGTAGTTCTCTGGGCGACAGCCATTTGTATTTTCTGCATCGGCCAGTTGCTGGGTTCGCTGAACTTCATAACCACAACGCTCGATATGCGGACCAAGGGCATGAGCATGTGGCGCTTGCCGCTCAGCGCCTGGGCCTGGTTCATCACGTCGGTGATGGGCCTCACCGCCTTCGCCGTGCTGATGCCCGCGACCATCCTCCTGATTCTCGATCATGTGGCGGGAACGAGCTTCTTCGTCCCCTCGGGCCTCGTGCTCAATGATCAATTGCAGCCGCACTCAGGCGGATCGACTCTACTCTGGCAGCATTTGTTCTGGTTCTTCGGGCATCCGGAGGTGTACATCGCGATCGTCCCCGGGATGGGGATTGTGTCTCATATCCTGATCACTAACATGCGGCGACCGATGCTCAGTCACAGGGTCCTGGTTTACTCGATGGGAGCGCTTGCCGTCCTCAGTTACATGGTCTATGGGCACCACATGTTTCTCAGCGGCATGAACCCGGTCTCGTCGCTGGCATTCTCCTTCCCGACGCTGGTCATTACGATTCCGTCCACGATTATTGTGCTCATCTGGATGGGCAGCATTTACGGGTCGAAATTGCGCATTAACACCGCTTCCCTGTTCGCGCTGGGCTTTGTCTCGATGTTCATCAGCGGCGGGGTGAGCGGTTTCTTTCTGGCGCAGCCTTCGATCGACATCATGCTCCACGCCACTTACTTCGTAGTCGGACACTTCCATTTGGTGATGGCGGTTGCGGCCATTTTCGGCATTTTCGGAGGAACTTACTTCTGGTTCCCAAAAATGTTCGGACGCATGATGAACGAGACTTTAGGCAAGGTTCACTTCTGGCTGACTTTTGTCGGCGCATACTGCATCTTCATGCCTTTCCACTACCTGGGAATCGCGGGCAACGTTCGCCGCTACCAGGCTTTTGTGGACGACTATCTGCAGCCGCTGATCCCCGTACATCGCTTCATTACCATCGCTGCTCTGCTGACCGGAGCCGCCCAGCTCATTTTCCTCTACAACTTGTTCCACAGCCGGTTCTGGGGTAAGCCTGCAACCGGCAACCCATGGGAAGCTACCTCTCTGGAGTGGAGCACGCCCACGACACCGCCGCCTCACAACAACTTTGGCGACAAACTGCCGGAGGTTTTCCACGATCCTTACCAGTACGGTGTCGAGAGTTCCACCGGCGACTACGTAATGCAGGCCTCGCCCGAGAAAGTGAAATCGGCACATGACGAGGCGTAAGTAGGCAAAGGTCCGATAGGAAAAGGAGTTTTGCAGTCTATGGCGACCACAGTCCCTGAACCGCCGAAGATTGAGGAGCGACGCGATCCGCCGAGACTTGGAATCGATTCCGGCAATGGGGGCCGGCGAAACCTGGTCCCGGCTGGTGGCGACTTGCGCTCGGTCAAGGACTACGCGCCGCCGCCGGCTTCAACCGGAATCTGGGTAGTGCTGGCCTCCATCACGATGACGTTCGCGGCGTTTACCAGCGCCCTGATCGTTCGTCAAGGGTCGGCACTGGACTGGCGGCATCTCAGCCTGCCCCGAATCCTTTTCTTTAACACTCTGCTCCTCCTCGCCAGCAGCATTACGCTGGAAGTTGCCCGCCGTCAGGTTGGCAGCTTCATGAGCGGGCGAAGGGATGCCGTCGCCAACCCTGCGCGCTGGCTCTATATCACGCTGTTCTTAGGATTGTCGTTCGTAGCTGGACAGTATGTAGCGTGGCTTCAACTGAGGGCCCAAGGCCTGTTCCTGGCGACCAACCCTAATAGCTCATTCTTCTATGTGCTGACTGCGGCGCATGCCCTGCATGTGCTCGGCGGATTGGGCGGCCTGATGCGCGTGATCAGCAGGTTCAAGCGGTCGATCCTGCGCAAGAGCACACTGGACGCCACTTCACTGTACTGGCATTTCATGGATGTGCTGTGGGTGTATCTGCTGTTGTTGCTGTGGATCAAGCTCTAGCAAACTTGACAACAAGAGGAGGCACCGTGAGCCACGCCGATGCAATGGGAGGACACGCAGGAGTGATGGAGAAGCCTGCGTTTTCGGTTCCCGCGAAAAAGATGGCGATGTGGCTGTTCATTATCGCCGACACCGCAACTTTTGCCGGTTGTCTGGTCGCCTATGGATTCCTCCGCAACGCCACTCCCGACTGGCCGAGACCGTTCCACAGCATCACCAACGTCGCGCTGATGACGTTTATTCTCGTGACCAGCAGCCTCACCATGCTTTTTGCAATCGATGCGGCCAAGGCGGGAGAAAAAGCTAAAGCGCTGCAATGGACGCTGATTACCGCCGGCGCTGGTGCCCTTTTCGCTTTGTTGCACATCCGGGAATGGCTGGGACTGATCGGTGAAGGCATGACCCTGCTTAAGAACCCATGGGGCACCGGCTTGTTTGGCGCCTCGTTTTTCAGCATCACCGGCTTGCATCTGATGCACGTTACCGGCGGAGTGATTGCGCTTGTGGCAGTTGGCATCCGCTACAAGGGCGGCCGCTACAATGCTGACGATCTCGAAATCACTGGTCTTTACTGGCACTTCGTGGATTTAGTTTGGATGTTCGTCGTGCCGCTGGTTTACCTGTTGAACCTTTCGCACTGAAAAACGGAACAGGAGCAAAACAATGGCCATGGCAGAAGGGCACAAGAGTAACGCGGGCAGGTACGTGGTTGTTTACATTTGCATTCTTGCCATCGCGTTCCTGCAATTCGTGATTGCTTACTCCAACATCACCGCGCCGCAGATGTTCGCACGCATGCTGTTTCTGGCGGTCGTCGAAGCCGCACTGGCACTCTTGTTTTTCATGCACCTGTCGGATAATCATGGGCTTCTGTGGTTTGTCGTCGTCTTCACCGTCTTCGTGCTGCTGGCGATGCAATATGGGTGGACGGACAGCTTCCGCGAATTGCTGGGGGCGCCTTGGTCCAGCTATTCAAAGTCTTGATCGACGGCAGCGCCCTTCTGGGGAAGGAGATATGAAGTTTCTGAGTACGATCCGAGTCACGGGCATTGCGTTGGCAGGACTGTTTGTGCTGCTGTTGCCTCTACCGGCTTTTTCCCAAAACTGTGCGCTTTGCTATACTCAGGCGTCCTCCGCTGGGGCAAGGATGATTGAGGCTTTACGGAGTGGCATTTTGGTCATGGTCATTCCTCCCACGCTGGGATCCATTGGTATGATCTTCATCGTGCGTAGAAGGAACAATCGGTTTAAGCGGGAGGAGTCCGCGGTAGAAGACTGGTAAAATGGCGACCACTAATCTAATGGCAAATTCCATCGCTCCGCAGACGCTCACCGCCAAGCTCCGGGATTATTACACTCTGACCAAGCCCGAAGTGAACCTCCTCATTTTGATGACCACGTCAGCCGGGTACTACCTCGCCTCTCGTGGACCATTCAGGGTTTTAGGCTTGATCAATACGCTGGTTGGCACGCTGCTGGTCGCCAGCGGGACCGCAACCCTCAATCAGTGGATGGAGCGGGGATGGGACGGTCAAATGCGCCGCACCGCGTCCCGCCCTCTGCCCTCGGGACGACTTAGCTCTCGCGAGGCGTTTCTATTTGGCATTCTGTTGAGCGTTGCTGGAGGCCTGTACCTGGCGATTACAGTGAACCTGTTATCGGCATTTCTGGCAGTCTCCACGCTGCTCTCGTACCTCCTCATCTATACGCCGTTAAAGAGGAAGACGCCTCTGTGCACGCTGCTGGGGGCTTTCCCTGGGGCGATGCCGACGCTGATTGGATGGGCTGGCGCATCAACCGGCATCGACCGCTATGCCTGGTATCTTTTTTCGATTCTCTTTCTATGGCAATTCCCGCACTTCCTCGCGATTGCCTTGATGTACCGCGACGACTATTCGCGCGCGGGCTATAAGATGCTGCCCGACTTTGATCTCGATTCTCGTTTCACTCGCGCCGAGATTGCGGGCTTCACCGTGATCCTGGTGCTCGCAACCATGCTTCCGCTCGTGGATCGCGCTGGCTTATGGTATTGGGTCGGCATGTGCTTGTCCGGAGCGTTTCTGTTCTATCACGTAGGCAAATTGACGGCGTCGGGATCAAAAGTGCTGGCGAGCCGTGTCCTTCACGCATCGGTCCTTTACCTTCCGGTGGTTCTCGGAATCATGGTGTTCTGGAAGGCCTAGAGTCTCCGGCGGCCCTGTGCCTTTTCAACCTGTGTTTTGTCGGAAACGATTTCTCGCGACCCTCGGAATATCCTTCGCCGCAACGGCCGCGATCCTGTTCGTCGCCAACCCCACCTTCGCGCAAGCTCCACCCCCAGCCCTAGTTAAACCGTCCCAGATCTTACATACACTGCCTCTGACGAAGTTCTATGACACTCCTCATCCGTTGCCCGCTGGCAAACCAGGAGAACTGATCCGCTCGGAACAGTTCGACGAATACGAACTCCCGCCTGAGGTGTCAGCTGTTCGCATTCTCTACCACTCGCGCTCTGCTTCCGGGGAGGACGTGGCCACAACGGGCGTAGTTCTGACTCCCAGCGAGCAAAAGCCGCCTGTCGGGGGCTGGCCGGTGATTGCGTGGGCACACGGAGCCACCGGCGTCGCTCGCCCATGTGCGCCCTCGCTCATGAGGAATGTAGGGCACGGACCGTTCCTCTCCATGTATGTGAACCTGGGCTACGCCGTGGTCGCTACGGATTACACCGGGCTGGGCACTGATTTCCGGAATGCATTCCTCGATGCTCGGTCCAATGCAATCGACGTCATCGGCTCTGTCTCCGCTGCCCGCGCCGCCGTGCCACAGCTGGGCGCGAGGTGGATCGTTATGGGGGAAGGCGAGGGCAGCTTAGCGGCGGTCGCCGTTGCCGAGAAGCAAAGCGAAATTCGCGACCCAGGCTATCTCGGCAGTATCGCAATTTCTGGCCCGGTGGATGCGAAAGAAGTATTCGCGCATTCCACGCAAATGCCTTCCAGCGGCACGTTCACATTCCTGGCTTATGGCATCAAGACGGTATATCCGCGGTTTCAATTGACCGATATGCTGACAGAGAAGGCGCTTGCGCTTTATCAACAGATCGAGCAGAACTGCGGGGAGAGAGCACTGTTTGCCCAGCTTCCGCCGGCCCAAGCGCTAAAACCAGGGTGGGAGAACAACGAATTCGTTAAACTGTATTTCGCGAGAAACAGCCTTGGCCAGACTCAGGCGCGCGGCGCGACCCTGGTAATCAGCGCCAACGCCGATCGAACCGTCCCCCCAACCGTGGTCGCTCCCATCATTGCTCGCATGTGCAAACAGGGTGACCGGGTTCAGTGGGAAAGATATTCTGATCTCGACCCGGGCCGCGTGATCGGCGACTCCGCGAGGGATCAAATTACATGGATTGAAGGGCGATTTGCCGGACGCCCAACTCCCGCAAATTGCCCGTAAACTCGATCGTCGCGTATCGGGCACCTGCGCGCGCATCTTCTGGCGGAGCGTGCTAAAATCGCCGGCACGCTACCAATATGACCCGTACGGCAGTGAGCTTCACTCCCAAAGGCAATAGAATTCTACGCCGCCCTATCAAGACGCTCCTGAGTGTACTTATCCTGACCTATGTTGGCTTGGGCGCGTTTTTCTACTTTCGGCAAGATCAAATGACCTTCCCTGCACCGTCGAAGTTTACGAATGCAACTCCCGCGAACGTTGGGATCGCGTTCGAAGACCTCTACATTCCCGTCGCCGGATCGGAGCAGTTGCATGCGTGGTGGATTCCCGCGGCTCAGCCCTCAGACAAAGTTCTGTTAATGTTTCACGGCAATGGTTACGTGTTGCAGCAGATGGTAGGCCCGGCGGGCGAGCTAATACCTTTACGTCAACTCGGTCCCAACCTGTTGCTTGTGGACTACAGAGGATACGGATCGAGCAGTCCGGGCACTCCAAACGAGACTCGCGTGTATGAGGACGCCCGCGCGGCTTTGAGTTACCTGCTCACTCAGAGGCACACCCGCATCCACAATGTCATCTTTATGGGCCGCTCAATCGGCACCGGGCCAGCAACGCAACTGGCTTTGGAACATCCTGATGCCGGAGGGTTGATCCTGGAGAGCGCCTTCACTAGCGTTCCAGACGCGGCAAAAGCAATCTGGTACCTACGAGCTTTTCCGCTTTCCCTTTTTATTCATAATCGATTCGACAACTTGTCGAAGATCGGCTCTGTGCGCGTGTTTGTGTTCCTGACGGTCGGCACCGACGACACTGTGACGCCTCCCGCGATGACAATCGCATTATTCCAGCGGGCAAATTTTCCCAAGCGCCTGTACCTTGTCCCCGGAGCAGACCACAATGGAATCGTAACTCAGGGCGGGCAGGCGCTCGAAGACCAGATCACAGGATTCCTCAGTCGCATCCACTAGGGGGTAACAACTTTGAAGGCCCCGCGAGGATTGGCCCTCCAACTTCGTGCTTCCGATTTCAGAGCGCTGCGGAGACGCCGCGAGTGGGATACTGCAAACATCCCAGCAGCACGACGAGGCGAGTCATCTGTTCGTAGCTTTCCGCGATACGAACTGGAGAGATGCGCGCACCGGGAAGAATCATGCCGAGATACAGCCTGGCGATAGTTTGGAAAGCATAAAGTCGAAGGCGAATCGCGTTATCGACCAGCTTTTCAGCGGCTTCCGCCGTCGCGGGGTCGGGGCTGCGACGCCCAGCATCGGCCATCCGGAGCAGGACGGCCGCGTTTTGAGCCGCGCACGAGACGTAATCCACCGCAGCCCGCAAGCGTTCTCGCTGAATTCTACGGAACTCCGTAGGAGCAAGGTGCGTCCGCAAAAACTCCTCCTCGCCGGGGTCAACCAAGTTCCGAAATGCATCCACGTCCACCGCCCGGATGTGCTCGGCCGGGTTTTCCAAGAGCTTCGAGGGGGATGCCCCGCCCTTAGCCAACCTGATCAAGACGCCCAACGCCAGAAATGCAATCAAGACAAGAATGAGTGTGATAATCACTGTTGTAGGAGACGCTCCAACTCCCGGTTCCAAATCTCCAAGTCGTTTTTAGGTAATGCCTTCAAAGTGAATCGAGGCTCCCGCTCGACTCCCACGAGGTACAACATCCAGACCAGCACGCACAGGTGATAGACCCCCATCGCAGCGCGATCGTAGGCCTGGTCGCTGATGTGCACGTAGAGGCGAAGGGCTGTCATGGCGAATTCCGCAATTGCAAACGTTCCCATGCCCAGGGCTATACCGAACGCAGGGCTTCGCCATGAGAGTACGAAATAGCTCGAGAACAAGAATAGTGAGATCAATAGCCCACCTTGCAGAACGCTCGCGGCTCGATCGGCGGCAAATGTCGTCGTTCGCAGCGTAACATATGCCGCTTCGTTCACTGCAGGGGCTGGAGTATTGCCTGGTGCGGAGACAGCTAATCCGAGAGCGATCAGCAGAAGCACTACGCTCGCGCAGCGGAACAAGACCTTCCCGGCCTCGCTGATTCCCGGGTAGCGCCGGAAGAAATGACAGAACAACTCATAGATCACGGCAAATCGGATCGCGGTACTGATGGCCAGCCCTACAGCATAAACCTGGAAGTACACCGGTTTGAAGTAGGACACATACTGCGACACGCCAAGCAGGCAAAAACACTGGGCAATTTCAAAACTGATATACAGAAAGAACATCGGGAACTGCCGATGCAGTCCGCGACGGATCATGGCAAACAAAATGATCCCCTCAAGGACATGGGGAGCTATCCACAGGTAGTAAAACAGCATCACCGAGGCGGACATGGGCTACCGCGCAGAATATACACCCTTTTGCGCCAGCCCACAATAACAGCTTTAACAAAATCTATTGGCCTGTAACTACTTTCGGCGGGCCCGTGGGGTTGCCATCGGGAGGCAATGGCCCCGGAAGAGTAATCGGGCCCGTTGGGACGTCAGCGATGGCCTTGAGAGTTGCCGGCAAAGAAACGGTGGTGGTCAGCAGCAGTGCAACAGCCAACCAGCGTAAGCTATTGTTCACGGTGTGATTTCCTTTCCAGTGTGGGATTACCCCGTGATAATGTACTGGCAGGCACCGTTTTGAACAGGTTACCGAAGTAATTCCGTGTTTCCAAAACTGTAACACGGTAACAATGACCCTGCATTCGGCACTCGAAGACCTCCAGGAGACCACGCTCAGAGCCTTCGCTGGCTGTCTGAACAAGCTGGAGTATCTTTCTGGATTGCGCGACAAAGAGGGAAGCTACGAACACTGGGGTCTTACTCGCGTTTATGGGGACTTGGCAGCTAAAAGAGCACTGGCGCGAGCCCATCGCTCTCTACTCTCCAAGGTCCTCGCAATGCCCATCCGGAATTTAGTGGAAGATGCGAAACAGTCCAGTAAAGTGGCGGGCCTTCCGCCTGCCACCTATGTGGAGCGGCTTGCGAACACCAGCCCTAACCTGTTGCCCCACGGGCCGGGCGCCGGATCTGCCCGCCATCTCAGTTCAGTACTTCACGCGCTTTCGAGCTTGTTGAAGAATCCAAAAGTGGACGCCAATCCCCCAACCGAATCGCAACCCCGACAACCTGGCCAATGATCTCCGCCTCTTGCGGGTACCTGAGGGCGCGAGCCGCAACCGGAGAGAGCGGGTGGGGCTGCAGGATAATTTCTTCCCGCGTCATTGTGCACCAGCAGCAAGTATGGCCGTCGCGTGTTTCCACGAAGTAGATCGGGCGCTCGTACTCCGACCTCCAGCCTCCCTCAACCGCTTTGTTCTTGGTTTCATCGATCTGCACAAAACTCCCCGGTGGCAGGATCGGATACATGGTCAAATCGTCGCTACCAATATAGCCATAGGTGTACTGGCAAGTGGCAAATTGCGCCAGGTACGCGAGGGGTACCTGGCCCCACTGCTCTACCATTCGCCCAAAGTTTACTGTGCGGCGGGGATCGAAGCCGGGATCAAGGCGTATCGGCATTTGAATGCTGGAAAGGTTCGCCAGGGCTTCGGAGACGTGCGATCTCGGCGGAATGACGAAGTCCAGATCAGCCGCCATCCCATTCAGATCAACTCCATACCAGGAGAGCAATTCCCGGATATCCCGGCGGTAGATCACCGCCAGTGAATACAAACGGTAGATGCTCGGGATCACACCTTTTGTCTCAAGATCCGAAAGTCGACTCGGGGGGATAGCAAACTCGTCATTTGCGCGTTTCTGCGCGATCCGTGCGCTGGCGTTCTCGACATCCCTCATGGTCAATCCCAGTTGCTCGCGCAGTACGCGCAAGTTCTGTCCGCCTGGAAACATTGGCCCCCCTCTTAAACTGACAGAAGTAACTGCAATAATAGCAACTTAGAGGCAGCTACGGCACGAGGAATTACATTTTATTATCGTGAAAAGACGCTGCGAATCAACGCTGGCAGAATCGGTCCCGGCGGCTCACTCGATCTGTTCGGAATTTGTAAATAAGCTGAGCCTGATACCGCGCTGCTTTCACGTGACTTCCAAAATTGCCTACCATCTTGAACGCGAGTCTCAATGAAGTCAAGCGAATGAGTGCCTGAAGAAGAGGAAAAACCAGGGCTGGACCTGGACCAGCCCTGTACCAGTAACCTTTGCCCCAATGTCAGTCTGCTGCGGCGGACGAATCAACTGCTTCCACCAAGGGCATGGTCACCAGGTGCTCGCTAATGAACCACACCTGCAACTCGTTGGTGCGCAACACGTCACTGACGACCACGTCATTGGTTCCGTCATCTCCAAGAGTCGATGCCCGCTTTGCCAACTCACGGCAGTCCCCAATTATGATCTGGTGAGCGTCCAGGAGGCGCGAAAGTTGCACCGGAACCTCTTCCCTTCCCTTGGGTGGCCGCTCGATTCGCGTGGTCTCTGCCACATCGTGTGCCATTGCGATACTGAGGCCGCCCAGCAACTGAATCCGCTCGGCTAGGGTGTCGACAAGCTCCGACTGCTCTCCGAAATGCTTGTCGAAAAGCAGATGAAGCTGATAAAACGTCGGGCCAGCGACCTGCCAATGGGATTTCTTGTACAGATCGCGGAGAGTCATTGTATCGGCGAGCAACTGGTTGAGTCGTTCCGTCATTTCCAGACGCACCGGCTCTTCCAGTTCCAGGGGCAACGCATGGCTCACGGTGCCATACTCCTGAATTTCGCGCGCCCTCTGATGTATGTGTGGCTGGGCATTTAGCTTCGAAGCAGGTTTTTTCGGCATGAGGAGTCTCCTGTTAATCGCGAGTTCACTGCAATGTTTGCTTCTCTCTGACTTCGGATGCAACTTATCTCGGATCGGTACCGCTGCAGATCATCGGCAATAACCGCAATTGGGGTCTACTGCTCGGTGAATATGGATGACTCCGACGTACCCAAGGATTCCTGTTTCAGCACAAAATATGACTCCGCCGGCAGCTTCGCCCGGACCTCGCCAGCAAAATTCTTCGCGATTGTCTATCATGGAGAATTCCTGCTCACAATGGAGAAACCAGACGTGGCCGAGACTCAGACGAACGGATTGGAAGTACTCGAAACTCGAGAATGGCTTGATTCCCTCGACTATGTGTTAGCTGAAGGCGGCCCGGAGCGCGCCGGACGTTTACTGCAGCAGTTGTCGTTGCACGCCAAGCGGGCCGCGGGAGTCAACCTTCCGTTCACAGCCACCACCCCTTATCAGAACACAATCCCCGTGACGCAGCAGCCGCCATTTCCCGGCAGTCAAGAGATGGAGCGACGCATCAAGAGCCTCGTCCGCTGGAACGCGCTGGCCATGGTGGTACGTGCCAACAAGCTGCAGGAAGGCATCGGCGGGCACATTTCGACCTTCGCTTCGGCGGCTACTCTTTACGAAGTGGCGTTCAATCATTTCCTGCGCGCCCAAACCGAAACCGGCGACCGCGACCTCGTCTATTTCCAAGGGCATGCTGCCCCCGGCGTGTATGCCCGCGCCTATCTCGAAGGCCGCATCCCCCGGCAGAAGCTGGAGAACTTCCGCCGCGAACTGAAACCCGGCGGCGGCCTCTCCTCTTATCCTCACCCCTGGCTCATGCCTGATTTCTGGGAGTTCCCTACAGTTTCGATGGGATTGGGACCCATCCAGGCGATCTACCAGGCCCGCTTTATCCGCTATCTCGAAAATCGTGGGCTGAAGCTGTCGACCGATGGCAAAGTCTGGGCTTTTCTCGGCGACGGTGAAATGGATGAGCCCGAGTCCCTGGGCTCCATCACCCTGGCCTCGCGGGAACGGCTCGACAATTTGATCTTCGTGGTGAACTGCAACCTGCAACGTCTGGACGGCCCAGTTCGCGGGAACGGCAAGATCATTCAGGAACTTGAAGCCATTTTCCGTGGCGCCGGCTGGAACGTCATCAAGGTCATCTGGGGCGGCGACTGGGATTCCTTGATCCGCAGCGATCGCGACGGTCTGCTGGTCAGGCGCATGGGCGAGATCAGTGATGGTCAGTATCAGAAATATTTCGTCGAGAGTGGCGCTTACTTCCGCCAAAACTTCTTCGGAACCGATCCCCGTCTGCTCAAGATGGTCGAGCATCTTTCCGACGAACAACTCGCGCGCATGAGGTTGGGAGGACACGATCCCATCAAAGTCCACGCCGCATATAAGGCAGCCGTAGAGAACCGCGGCTCCCCAACGATTATTCTGGCTAAGACCATCAAGGGCTATGGCCTGGGGGAGGCCGGCGAGGGCAAGAACATCACCCATCAGCAGAAAAAGCTGAATGACGACGAACTGCAGATGTTCCGCTCACGATTCGGCATTCCCATCCCCGATGATGAACTTCACGACGCTCCGTTCTATCGTCCCGCGGATGACAGCCCCGAAATCACCTACATGAAGGAGCGCCGCAAGCAACTGGGCGGCTATCTGCCAGAACGCAAAGTGCGAGCGAAACCGATCAGCCCGGTCTCTGAATCCCACTTCGAGGAGTTCTACAAAGGCACCGAGGGCCGCGACGTTGCGACTACGATGGTCTTCGTCCGGCTGCTGGGGAAATTGCTGCGCGACCCGGAGATCGGAAAGTTCATCGTGCCCATCATTCCGGATGAAGCTCGCACCTTTGGCATGGAAGCGCTGTTCCGCCAGGTCGGCATTTACTCCAGCGTCGGCCAACTTTATGAGCCGGTCGACATGGACACCCTCCTTTATTACAAAGAAGCCAAGGACGGACAGATCCTGGAGGAAGGCATCACTGAAGCCGGATCGATGTGCTCATTCATCGCAGCCGGTACGGCGTATGCGAACCACGGAATCAACACGATTCCGTTTTTCATTTATTACTCGATGTTTGGCTTTCAGCGCATCGGAGATCTGATCTGGGCCGCAGCTGACATGCGCACGCGCGGCTTCCTGGTTGGAGGCACCGCTGGTCGCACCACGCTTGCCGGCGAAGGCCTGCAGCATCAGGACGGTCACAGTCACGTGCTCGCGCTCTCCGTGCCAAATCTGCTCGCCTACGATCCTGCATTCGCCTATGAAATTGCCGTCATCATTCAGGACGGCATCAAGCGTATGTATGTGGATCAGGAATCCATCTTCTACTACCTGACTGTCACCAACGAGCCCTTGCCCATGCCCGAGATGCCCCATGGACCGGAAGTCCGAGACGGCATTTTGAAAGGTTTATATCGTTTCAAGGCCTCGGAAAAAAAGGACGCCAAGCTGCGCGCCCAGCTCTTCGGCAGTGGCACCATCATGTTCGAAGTGCTCAAGGCCCAGCAGATTCTGGAAGAGAAATACGCAGTCGCCGCAGACGTTTGGAGCGTGACCAGCTACAAACGGCTCTACCAAGATGGAAATGACTGCGAGCGCTGGAACATGCTGCATCCGGGCGACACTCCGCGAATCCCATTTGTCACGCAATGTCTGAAAGAAGCACCCGGGGTCTTTGTGGCCGCATCGGATTATATGAAGGTGCTTCCGGAATCGATTTCGCAGTGGGTGCCGCGTCCGCTGGTGGCCCTGGGTACGGATGGTTTCGGCCGCAGCGAGGGTCGGGCTTCGCTCCGCGACTTCTTCGAGGTAGATGCCAAGCACATCGTGCTGGCAACGTTGAACGCGCTGTCCCGTGATAAACAGATCGCACCAGAGACGCTCCAGAAGGCGATCAAAGACCTGGGCATCAATCCGGAGAAGCCGAACCCGGCCAACACTTAGTAGCGATGCTGAAACAACGGAGAAAAAGTTAAAGTGACAGAATTCAAGCTACCGGAACTCGGCGAAAACATCGACCAGGGGGAC